>Ga0164295_10000920_pt1 | contig 24417 bp, 25 predicted proteins | sample GEODES006metaG_FD_111798 | JGI IMG/M metagenome (GOLD analysis project Ga0164295, IMG submission 111798) | Oligotrophic lake water microbial communities from Sparkling Lake, Wisconsin, USA - GEODES006 metaG | ecosystem: Environmental > Aquatic > Freshwater > Lake | place: USA: Sparkling Lake... | reverse complement strand
TCGACAATGAGCACGCTGACGAAGAGCAGGAGGACCATGGCGAAGCCGACGGTGCCGATGAGCTCTTGTAGGCGCATGCTGAGGCGCTTGCCGCCGCGCAGCATTTCCACGAACGCCACGACCATTTGGCCGCCATCAAGCGGATAGATCGGAAGGAGGTTGAAGATGCCGACGGAGATGCTGAGCAACGCGGCGAGCGACACAACCTTGGCAAAGCCGAGGTTCACCGCTTGCTCGGACAGTTTGTACATGGTTCCGGGGCCGCCGACGGAACGTTCGAAGCCAGCGATGCTGCTGAAGGTAACGACCATGCCCGAGATCGCTCGGCGCGGGGTGTCGACGGCGGTGGCGAGGGCGTCTCCGAACGAAAGCTTTGCTTTCTCGACAGTGTAAGCGACGCCGATTTTGCCTTGGATCGCGGTGCTGCCGGAGTCGCGCAGATCAGGGCCGAGGACCGGACTTGGCGCGGCATCTTGAGCCGGCATGACCTTTCGGTCAAGTGCGACGCCCTGGCGTTCGATGCTGAATACGAGTTCCTTTCCGGCGCTGGTTCGCACCTTTTGGATCATTTCGAAGAAGGTGTTAATCGGCGCACCATCGATGGCGGTGACGCGATCTCCAGGTTTGAGGCCAGCAACATCGGCCGGGGTTTTGGCTTCAACGGCACCCAGAATCGGCTTGTTGAGCGGTTCTTCCCTTCCATCGAACATGAACACCGGAACGAGCAGAATGATGCCGGTGATGATGCTGAACAGGGGTCCGGCGAAGAGCACGATCAATCGCTGAAGCGGGGGCTTACTGTAGAAACCACCAGGCACGCGAGTCTCGGCACCGTCGGACTGTGGAATCATGCCCTTGATTCGCACAAAGCCGCCTACGGGAAAGGGCCGGATGGTGAAATCGGTCACTTCTTCGAGCGCGAGTCCCTTGTCAGTGCGCTTGAGGGTGGCAAAACGCTTCTCGGTTCCGCCTTCCATCGACATTCCCTGCGACTGGATTTCGAACTCATCGCCGGGCTGAACTCCTTCCGGGAGTTCGTCGGTCGCGGTCACGGGAAGTTCGTGCTTCTTTCGAAGGTAAGTGATGACTTTTGGCTTGCCCATTCCGATCGCAAACTCTTCGACGCCCATGTTGAAGATTCGGGCGAAGAGGTAGTGACCGTATTCGTGAGCGGCGACGAGCACCATCAGGATGATGATCAGCACGACGCCGTACGAGATGTAATTCAGGATGGCAAGCATGGGGGGTTAGACGGTCGTTTGTACTTTACGCGCAAACTCTCGGGATTCTTGATCTACGCGCGTTATGTTTTCTAACGTTGGGACTTCTGGCCGGTGTTGCAGCATCGTCCGCTCTACGACCTCTGGAATGTCTAGGAATCCGATTTCGCCGCGAAGGAATGCGTTTGCGGCTTCTTCATTTGCGGCGTTCAGCGCGCAGGGCATGGTGCCGCCTACTTCGAGCGCTTGCTTCGCGAGCCGGAGGGAACTGAACGTTTCGTCGTCGGCGGGCTCGAAGGTAAGCGTCGGGGTGTCGACGGGGTTCCAAGGCTTCAAGTTGTTCGAAACGCGCTCTGGGTACTGAAGCGCGTAAAGGATCGGCATCCGCATGTCGGGCCAGCCCATTTGTCCGAGGACGCTGCCGTCGCGGAACTTGACCATCGAGTGGACGACGCTTTGCGGATGGACGACGACCTCGATCTGGTCGGGCCGCATGTCGAAAAGCCACTTCGCTTCGATGACTTCGAGCCCCTTATTCATGAGGGTGGCGCTATCGATCGTGATTTTGCCGCCCATGCGCCAAGTGGGGTGGTTGAGCGCTTGGTCTACGGAGATGTCGAGCAGGTCTGCCCGCTTTTTGCCACGGAACGGTCCGCCACTGGCGGTGAGGATGAGCCGATCGACTTGGTCGGGTCGACTTCCTTGCATGCACTGGAAAAGCGCGCTGTGTTCGCTATCGATCGGGGTGAGGGTTACGCCGTGCTGTTTCAGCATCGGCATCACGAGCTCTCCGGCGGCGACAAGGACTTCTTTGCTGGCCAGAGCGATGTGCTTTCCGGCTTCGATGGCGGCGATCGTTGGTAGAAGTCCGATCACGCCGGCAACCGAGACAACGACGACATCGACAGCTTCTTGCCGAACGAGGTTGAGAATGGCGTCCATTCCGCTGGGCAGGCCGGTTTTGCTCGGATTGTGGAGAGCCAGATTTTTGACGCCAAATCTGGCGGCTTGCTCTAGCAATAGAGATTCGTTTGATCCGGCAGCGAGTCCAACGACTTCGAGCGATTCAGGGTTTTGATCGATGACGTCCAGGGTTTGGGTCCCTATACTTCCAGTAGAACCCAGGACGACTACCCGCTTCCGCATACGTCGGCATATCTTACTTCGGATCGCGGTGGTTGCGTTGGTAGAGGCCTAGTCAGGGGGACGGTGCCATACTTTCCCAATGGAATCTGGAGCAGGGGCCGACGCCAGGCTGCGTCTCAGTCCCGCGCAGGTTCGGGCGCTTGCGGCGGAGTTCGGCACCCCGCTTTACGTGTTGGACGAAGCGCACTTACGGGAACGACTGCGACGATACAAGGCGGCGTTTTCGGCGGTGTATCCGCGCACCGAACTCACCTATGCCTCGAAGGCAAATTCCACCCTTGCGGTGCTTCGGATTGCGTACCAGGAAGGGTTCCAGATTGATGTAGCAAGCGGCGGCGAGTTGGCGGCTGCGCTTGCGGCGGGAGTTCCGGCGAGCCATTGTCACCTGCACGGCAACAATAAGCAACTGGCCGAAATCGAGTTTGCCATCTCGGCGGGCATCGGGATGATTGTGCTGGATAACGAGCCAGAGATGGTTCGGGTGGCGGCGCTGAACCCGTCGATTCCTTGCGTGCTGCGGCTTGCGCCAGGCGTGGACCCGGTGACCCACGCGAAGATTTCGACCGGGCAGTCGGACACCAAGTTTGGATTTAACATTGCGGATGGAAGCGCGGAACGTGCGACGAAGCTGGCGATGAGCCTCGGGTTGAACCTGGTTGGGTTCCATTGCCACGTTGGGTCGCAGTTGCTTGATCCGGAAGCGCAACGGGCAGGCGGCGAGGCGATTACGCAGTTTGCGGTGGCGATGGCCGAGAGGCACGGCTATGTGGCCACGCATCTGAACGTTGGCGGAGGGCTCGGGATTCGCTACACGGAGAAGGACATTCCGATGCCGGTTGAGGACTACTGCCGCTTAATCGTTGAAGCGCTTGAGAACGCCTTCCGTGGCACGGCACTGGACACTCCGGAACTTACGCTGGCGCAAGAGCCCGGTCGGTCTTGTGTCGGTGAAAGCGGGGTCACGCTATACCAAGTTGGCGTGATCAAGAAAGTCCCGGCAAAGGACGGCCCGCGAACCTACGTTTGCGTCGATGGGGGCCTGAGCGACAACCCGCGACCGGCGCTTTACGGCAGCCAGTATCCGGTGGAGTTGGTTCCGGCGGAGGATCGGAGCACCTGGGACTACGAGGTTGATGGCCCCGGGGCGGCGTTTGGGATTCCTCGGGAGCAGATCGTTACGATTAGCGGGAAGCACTGCGAAACGGACCGGCTGTTTGCGGACGTTGAGCTTCCGGCGGACGCTCAGGTCGGCGATTTTATTCAGGTCGGCTGCACCGGAGCCTACAACGCTTCGATGGCGAGCAACTACAACCGGTATCCTCGTCCTGCTTCGGTTCTGGTTAGGACCGATGGCACTTTTGCGCTTGTGCAACGGCGCGAAACGTACGAAGAGATTCTCATGCGCGAGCAGCTACCGGAGGGTTTGTAATGGACAGCAAGATCATTTTTTTCCTGTTTACAATGATCATCTTGATCCTCGCGATCGGGGTTCATGAGTTCGCTCATGCCTATATTGCGGACCTCTCGGGTGACCCAACGCCGCGGATGATGGGCCGAGTTACGCTGAACCCTCTCGCTCACCTTGATCCGATGGGAACGATCTTTATGGCAATTACGGCTTGGTCGGGCTACGGCATTGGTTGGGGCAAGCCGGTCATCGTGCGGCACGACAAGATGAACAACCCGCGCTGGGATAGCTTGCTTGTGGCTATAGCGGGGCCGATTAGTAACTTGCTTCAGGCGGCAATTTTTGCCGTGCTGTTTCGCGGATTGAGCATGTCCGGCTCAATGAGCGACATCGTAGAACTCTTCTTGCTTCTGGGCGTAATCGTGAATGTTTCGCTTGCGGTGTTTAACATGATCCCGCTCGGACCTCTCGACGGCCACTGGATCGTGGGTGCCTTCCTCCCCGAGCCTTTACGAACGCAGTGGTTCCAATTTAATCGAGGGATTGGTAGCTTCGTGTTTCTTGCCTTGGTGCTGATTCCGGTGCAAGGCGGATCGATTCTCGGCCTCATCATGGGGCCAATTGCAGACTTCTTGACGAACTTGCTGCTAGGCGGCAGATCGATGGCATCATGACAAACAAACGAATTCTCAGCGGAATGCGGTCGACCAATCCTCGGCTTCACATTGGCAACTACGAGGGTGCGTTGCGGAACTGGGTGGACCTACAAAACCAGGGGTTCGATATGTTCTGCATGGTCGCGGACCTTCACGCGCTGACCACGATGTACGAGAATTCGCGCGAAGTGAGCGAAAACGCTCGCGAGATTGCAAAGGACTACATTGCCGCGGGCATTGATCCATCGAAGTCGGTGGTCTTTATCCAGTCGCATGTTCGGGAGCATTCCGAGCTCCACTTGCTGTTCAGCATGATGACGCCGCTGGGCTGGCTGGAGCGGGTGCCCACCTATAAGGAAAAGAAGGACGACATGGGGGCGGCGGAGCGAGAACCATACGGTTTGCTCGGCTATCCGGTTTTGCAGACGGTCGACATTTTGCTCTACAAGCCTTACGGGGTCCCAGTCGGTCGCGATCAGGCGCCGCACTTGGAGATTGGAAACGATATCGCGATTCGGTTTAACCGGCTTTATGGAAAGGAAGTATTTCAGCCGTACAAGTACATGATTCCAGAGGACGAGAACCGCGCGAAGTTGCCAGGACTCGACATGCGGAAGATGAGCAAGTCTTACGACAACTGCATCTATCTGAGCGATACCGAGGACGAAACCGCGGAGAAGATTAAGAAGGCTTACACGACGCCAACGAAACTGAAAAAGACCGATCCCGGCATTCCCGAGGGTTGCGCAGTTTGTCAGTATTTGAAGCTGTATTCCCCGAACTGGGAACAGCAGTGGCAGGAAGACCGCGACGGTATTCGGGGCTGCATGCAGAGCAAGAAGGAGTGCACCGAGGTGGTGAACGAGTACCTTCGACCGATGCGCGAGCGCCGAAAGGCCGTTGATGACGCGACGATCGAAGACATTTTGCAGGACGGCGCGCGACGGGCGACCGAAGTTGCGGCAGCAACGATGGCAGAAGTTCGCGACGCCATGGGGCTCCGCTAAGTGCGCCGCATCAAATTCGTCTATTTCGATCTCGATGACACGCTTTGCGGTTATTGGGATGCGAGCAAAGCGGCGTTGCGCACTACTTTTGAACTGCATGGCCCCGAAGGATTTACGCCTGAGGAGATGGTGATTCACTGGGCAGAGGCGTACCGAGAATATGCGCCGCTGATCAAGACACCCGAGTGGTATCCGCAGTACTTAGAGAGCGGAGACGTTACGCGCAAAGAGCACATGCGTCGGGTTCTCGCGCGCATGGAGATTGTTGATGACGAGATTACGCAGAAACTCGCTGATCACTACCGGTACCAGCGAAACGCGAACCTACAGCTCTTCCCCGATGCTATTTCCGTTTTAACCGAGCTCAAGAAGCACTTCGGAATTGGGCTGATTACGAACGGCCCGGCGGATATCCAGCGCGAAGAGATCGCGACGCTGGGCATTGAGGGCTTCCTGGATCACGTTTGGATTGAAGGCGAGATGAAGGAAGGCAAGCCGAAGGTTGGCGTTTTTGACCGCGCGACCGCCGCGGCGGGCGTTTCCCGAGAAGAGATTCTTATGGTCGGGAACAGCTACGGGCACGATATTGAGCCCGCGATTCGGTACGGCTGGAAAACGGCTTGGATTCGAAGGCCGAGCGATGTTCCGCCGAGTGCTAAGCACGCGGAACCAGAAAGTCGCCCGGCAGATAAGCCGGAGCCAACCGTGGAGATTGGCTCGCTTTCGGAACTACTTCCCTTGCTTGTCGCCTGATTTATCGGCGACTTTCGGGTCGATCACTTTGTCGGCGGGAGCCTTTTCGTCGACCGGTGGGTCCTTCTTTCCGGGGTTCAGCAGCTTCATGAGTCGAGCGTTTGCTGGTCTGAGCGGTTTGACGAAGCGCTGATTGAGCTTGCCGTCGGTGCTCGTCCAGTAGGTGCCAAGAATGCCGTTTGTCGCCTTAAGCTGAACTCGCGCGGTGCTGCCGTTGATTCGGTACAGACCGCTGTTCGCCGGGTCGTTTGAGGCGACGCCGTAAGCAAAGGCATCGAGGCCGCTGTTGAACGAGCCGCCAAATTCACTGTCCTCGGCCGTATCGGTGAGACGCGTTTGGGCGGTGCCGTCGGCGTTCATGGAGTACAGGTCGAGCAATGGCGTGCCACGGTTGCTGGAGAAGATGATCTTCGAGTTGTCCTTGCTCCACTGTGGGTAGACGTCCTCGGCCGCATCTTCGGTCAGCTTGACGGCGGTGCCGGTTGGAAGAGGCTTAACGTAAATATCCGCGTCGCCGCCATCGGGCTTGCTGTAGACGACCTTATCGTTGGTGCCGGCGATGTGGAAGAACGAGCCCATGTCGAGCAGCGTCGGCGTTCCAAGGGTTGGCTTCAGCTGAACGTAATAGAGTCGAAGGCTGCCGTCTCCAATGTCTCCCGAGAAGATGAGGAAGTCGCCGTTGTTGGAAACCTGGACACCGTCAATGAAGGAGTAGGAGCCGGGGCTGATGGCGGTTGCGCCGGAGATGACCGGGGTTGTGTTTCGGTACAGCTTGTAGCTTCCACCGGCCGATGCGGCGGCGGCAAAGAAGACCTGGTTTGTGACAACCGGGTTGAGGGCGTATGCGCTCGTGTTGGCGTCTAGAGTGAGCGACAGCGTGTCGGTTTCACCGCTCGGACCGATGTGGCGAACTTGGGATGTGCCGTCGGTTTGCTGCTCGGCGTAGACGATCCGGTTCTTTGGCAGAACGCCGGGGCCGCCAGAGGTCGAGCTGGTGGTGGACGTTGTTGCAGTCGTGGCCGTGGTCGCGGTGGTCGCCGTGGTAGCGGTGGTTGCCGTCGTTGAGGTGAGCCCAGTGCCGGCTGCGCCGCCACCGCCACTTCCACCACATCCAATGATCACCGCCGCGATGAGGGCCGGGATCAACACATTTTGTCCGCGCATGGAAGTTAGGCTACCCATTGATTCATCTCTATGACGCTTCCTTCTTTGTGATGGGTTCATAAAGGTCGGGGCGTCGGTCTTGAAAAACGTCGTATTCGTAGATTCCGGCCTCAATGACCACGCGTTTGTCGCGGGCGATGGCGAGGTCGAATTCGGCGCGGATCGTCGTTTCTTCGTCTCCGGCTTCCGCGAGGGTTTTGCCAGATGGATTCAGGATTTTGCTTTGGCCGATGAAGCGGGTTCCCTTTTCGGTGCCGACGCGGTTGCAGCAGGCATAGAAGACGTGATTCTCGGCGGCCCGAGCGCGGGAGATGTGGTTTGCCGACATCTCGGCACCTTCGGGCCAGTTCGTGGGCAGAAGGATGAGGTCGGCGCCCTTCAAGGCAAGAGTCCGCGCGTTTTCGGGGGCGCGTTGGTCATAGCAAATGAGGATTCCGATTTTGCCGAACTTGGTTTCGACGATTTCTAGTTCGTTGCCGGGCGCGGTGAAGCGGTCGATTCCGATGAACGGCAGGTGAGATTTTCTGTAGCTGAAGATGCGTCCCTCGGGGCTGAAGAGGTCGGCGGTGTTGTAGATGGCTTCCGGTTGGAGTTCGGCGTAGCCAACGAGGGCGTGGATACCGAGGCGTTTGCAGGCGTCTTCGATCGGTTGCAAGCCGGTCGGCGGAATCGCGACCGTTTGGGCTTCCTCAAGCGAGTTGGCGACGTAACCGGTGGCGGCGCACTCGGGGAAGACGACGAGATCGGTTCCGGCCGCTGATTCAGACTCCAGGTAGGCGAGGATCTTGTCGAGATTCTTTTCCAGGTCACCGTAAGCGACATCCGTTTGCACGACGGCGAGTTTCAAGCTTGCTCCTGATATTCGGCGATAAGTTCTTTCGCTCGCTCGGGAGAAAGCGGATTGCCGCGAAGGGTGCGCGGAGCCTCGGCTAACCAGGCAGCGGTGTCGCGAATCGACTCTTCGAGTGGCCGGTGATGCAATCCGCTGGCGATGGCTAGGTCGGTGTTGACGAGCATGAGTCCGCGACCTTCGGCGGAGGTTCCAGAGTAGAGCGGGAGTTCGGCACCGGGGCGGACTTCTCTTTCGTCGAGCCAGGCTTCCGGAATCTCGGTGACTTCGCTTGGGAAGATGGCGCGGATGGCGTCTATGATCTCCGCGAAGGTCGATGCCGGGCCGGTGGTGTTGACGATGGCGGGAATCTCGCCGTGGGCGGCCATTAGCAACAGAACGGCGAGATCGCGAGCGTCTAGCACTTGAAGCGGGCATTCGCGCTCTTTCGGAAGCAGCACTTCGGTTCCAGAGGCGAAGCGGCCAACCCAGTACGGGAATCGGTTTGTTGGATCGTAGGGGCCGACCAAGTAGCCAGGGCGGACGATGGTGGCGTTTGCGCCGAAAGTGTTCTGTACGATTGCCTCGCAAGCGACTTTCAATCCGCCGTAAGTTGTGGCGGTCACTTCTTCGGTGTCGGAGATTGATGGTAGCAGCGGACTTTCTTCGGTGATGGAGGGCGACTTTGCGCCGTCGTACACGCTGACGGTCGAGACGAAAACGTACCGGTCCACGCGGGACATGAGGATCTCGGTGCTGAGCTCAACTTCGCGAGGAATGTAGGCATTCGCGTCAACGCAGACGTCCCATTCGTGGTTTTCGAGGGCGGTGAGCTTTTCTCGTCGGTCGGCGAGGATGTGCTTGGCGGTCGGGAACAGGCCAGGATTGGTTTTTCCGCGGTGGACGAGGGTGACGTTGTGCCCTTCTTCAAGCGCAAGCTCGATGAAGTGTCGGCCCACAAACTGGGTCCCGCCGAGGACGAGAATGTTCATGAGCCTAGTCTATTCGGGGCGGGGTTTCTTAGTGCGAGCCGATAGTGCAGATGCCCTTCTTTCGAGCGTCCCGGACCCAGAGGGCCATGGTAATGGTTTCGAAAAGCCAGACGGCGGTGAGGATTCCGAAGCCGATCGTTGGGTTAGCGGTGAGTTTTGCAATCACGCCGAGGACGATGACGGCGAGAGCGGCGCGGGAGATGTGCTTGCTCAGAACGCCAATAAATCGGCCCGGGCAGAGGTCAGTGTCTGGGCCAACGGTGCCGACTACGGCGAGCGTTAAGCCGCTGACCAGCGCGGCAATCGCAACTTTCAGCGTCGATTGCTCAAGTGAGGTGAAGAGGTCTTGGTTGCCGGCGAGGGCGATAGCGGCGGCTCCGGCGAAGCCAACAATGGCCGTTGAAAGGCCAACTTGGATGAGGAGGGCGATGAAATGGACGACGCGTTCGGATCGGGCGGATTCGTTTGGAAGCATGGTGATTGTTCAATTCTCTGACGCAAGAAAAAGTTCGAACAGAATTGACATCTGATTACGCATGTCTGTAATATGCACATTATGTTTGCTGTTGTTTCTCTGCTGGCTCAAGCGGGAGCACCGACGGAGTGGTTTGTATCGTGGTCTCCGTTTGGCGCGCCGCTGAACCTTTACGCGAGTACGGCAAACGTTCTGGGCGCTTTCATTATCGGGATGATCGGGGCACTTGGCTACCTCAAGGCGCTGCAGTATGGCTTTTTGGTTAGCGAGCAGGTTGCAGCCGAGATCCGTTTGATTGCGCCGGATGCAAAGCACGTACTACAATTTGTGGCAATTGGTGGGGCGATTGCCGCCGTATTCCAACTCGCTCAGCTTAACAACTTTGCCGCCGTCCAGGCCTTCGTTCTGGGCGCAACTTGGCCGACCGTGATCGGGCAACATATCAGCGGAAAGGACGGAAAGAACCTGGACGATATTGTTGAAAAGGCGCTTGCGGAGCCGAAACAGCATGGCGGCAACGCAGTGAGCGGCGCAAGTAGCGCGGAATTTAAAATCCTACCAACGCCAAACCCCGAAGCACCGGGTGCAGCTTCGAGTGGAGGAGACGGCAGCTAACAGTCTCATCTACGAAATGGACAGCACATTATTGTTCTCGGTTCGCGTTATGATCTAGAAGAAGGCTATGAATTCCCTAAAAGACAAAGTACAAAAGCTCGTTGACGAGCGGCGCAAAGAAGGGGTCATGAATTACATTTCGCAGTCGTATGCAACGACGGATTCATCGGCGCCCATTGACCAAGTGCTGAGGGCCTTTGCGACAAACTCAGACCAAAATTTTGCAGTAATTGTTCTAGAGAGTCGTTCTTCGAGAAAATTGCGAGGAATCATCAAGAGGAGCGATCTCGGACGGGACGGGGCTACGGCTGAGGATATTGCATCGAAGCCGATAATCGCCATCCGGAACAGCAGTAGCCTTGGTGACGCGCTAGACCTAATGAACGGTGGCAATTCACTCGGCCAGCGACTAGAATCCCTCCCGATCGTGAACGATTCAGAGACTTTTGTCGGTGTCGTCACCATGGAAGTCGTCAACAAGAAAATCCGCGAGAGCCTTTAACCCTCGACGCGAATCCAGGTCTCGATGCTGCTGGTGACGGCGTCGCGCTCCATGGCGGCGAGGGCGCCTCGGAAGTCGGCTTCGACACAGGGGTGGGTCAGGAAGACAATTTCGCCCTTCCCTTCGCCGAGCGTTCGCATTTCCATGGCGGCGAGGGAGACATCGAATTCGCCGAAGGCGAGGGCGATGTGTCCGAGGACCTTAGGGCGGTCGACGACGTTGAGTCGGACGTAGTAGCGCGCGACCAGCGTGTCGATGGGTTCGGTCTGCATTCCTAATCCGTACGGCAGCGCGCTTCCGGGGCCGTTTGCAGCACGATTGCGGCCAACGTCGATCAAGTCTCCGATGACGGCGCTTGCCGTGGGGTCAGAGCCGGCACCGCGGCCAGAGAACATGACGTCGCCGACGAAGTCGCCGTGAATCCAAAGGGCGTTGTAGACGCCGTTTACGCTCGCGAGAGGGTGGTCCTTTGCGATGAGCGCGGGGTGGACGCGGGCGCGGAGGCGGTCGTCGGTGATGGCGTCGATGACGCCAAGGAGCTTGATTCGGTAGCCGAGCATGTCGGCGTATTGGATATCCAACTTCGTGATCTTGCGGATGCCTTCTCGGTACACCGCTTCCATGGGAACCTGCTTTCCGAACGCGATGCTGCCGAGGATGGCGATTTTGTAGGAGGTGTCGAAGCCGTCGACGTCGTTGGTTGGGTCGGCTTCGGCATAGCCTTTTCCTTGAGCCTCGGCAAGGACGTCGCCGAAATCGGCACCCTCTTGCTGCATGGCAGTGAGGATGTAGTTGGTGGTGCCGTTGAGGATGCCCATCATCTTTAGCACGTCGTTGCCCGCGAGCTGGTGCTTCAAAGGCTGGATAAGCGGGATGCCACCGCCGACCGCGGCCTCATAGTGGAGATCGAGCTTGCCGTCTTTTGCGATCTGCACCAAGCGGCTGCCGTGCTTAGCCATGAGCTCCTTGTTTGCGGTGATGACGCTCTTGCCGTTGCGGAGCGCGGTTTCGACAAGGTGGGCCGCCGGATCGACGCCGCCAATGAGCTCGATGACGACGTCAACGTTTGGGTCCGACACGATGGAATCGAGGTCGGTGGTGAACATCGACGCAGGCAGGTCGCGTTCCTTCGATGGATCTTTGATTCCGATGCGCGTGATTTCGGCCGAGAAGCCGATCTTTTCGGTGATCGCAATGCGGTTTTCTTGGAGCATGCGGTAAGTGCCCGCTCCGACCGTTCCGTAACCCAACAACGCAACTCGTAACAACTTCTCGCTCACGGGGCAGATTATGGAACTTAACCGATGTGCAAAATCGCGTCTCCGGGCTGAACGACCGCGCTTGGCTCAACATTGATCGAAAGCACGGTGCCGCTGATCGGGCACGGGATCTCGTTAAAGACCTTCATCGCCTCGATGAGGCCGATGATTTGACCAGCCGTTACTTGATCCCCGACCTTTACGAACGGTGGTGAGCCCGGGCTTGGGGCGTTATAGAAAATCCCGTTCATTGGGCTCGTCACCGGGGTGCCCAGGGGTTTTGGCGGTTCGATAGCCTGAGCCGGGATGAACGCGGCTTCGGGTTCGAAGTCTTGAGCGACCTCGGAGGTTTGAGACACAACGGCTTTCCGCTTTCGGGCAAAACGGATCCGAAGATCGCCTTCTTGGAAATTGGCCTCGGCTAGTCCGAACTCATCCATCAAGGAAGCAAGTTCTTCAATTTTTGCCTGCGGGTCAATCATAGGGAGATATTATACGGCTATTACTACTCAAAACTTTTTTGCAATCGCTTGAGCACTTCGTGATCGGTCCAATCGAGGCTGATTGGGGTTACGGAAGTGAAGCCATCGCGCACGGCTTGGATGTCGGTGTTGGGTTGCGCTCCATCGAGCACGGCCACGCCGCCTTGCCAATAGTAAGGTCTTCCCCACGGGTCTTCGCGCATCTCGACGCGGTCTTTGTAGACCCGCTGCCCCATTCCGACCATGCGGGTTCCTTTCGGGAGGTTGTTCGGGACGTTGACGTTTAGAAAAACGAGCGGCGGTAGGTCCAGATGGACAAGGTCGTCCCAGTTTTCTCGAAGCCAGGTGGCTCCGATTTCGTAGTCGATTGGCTTCTCGGTTGAGAGCGGGGCCATGGAGACGCCGATGCTTCGAATTCCGTTGATTGCACCTTCCATCGCACCGGCGACGGTTCCGCTGTAGGTCACGTCGAAGCCGAGGTTCGGGCCGTTGTTGATGCCGCTGAGAACGAGGTCGCAGCCGTCGGGCCAGCCGATCGTTAGGCCGACGTTGACGCAGTCAACGGGAAGGCCATTGACCTCAAATGCCTTAACGGGAGCCGCTTGGTACTTCACCTCGTTCACGCGCAGGGGCTCGCGCATGGTCATGGCGTGGGCGCAGGCGCTACGTTCGCGGTCGGGGGCGACGATGATGACTTCACCAAACTCGGCGGCCACGGAGGCGATCGATTTCAGGCCGGGAGCGTGGATTCCATCGTCGTTGGTGATGAGAATTCGCACGCTTGATTCTACCGGCAGCTACGGCTACTTCGGCCTACTTAGCCCGGTTGTTCTGCGAGAGCCAGGTTCGCACCCGCTCGCCAAGATCTCGCGCACCTAGCGACGTGAAAAAGAGAATGATCGCTACGATCAGGATAGGTTGGTAGAGTTCGTCCGGCCGCAATCCTCTCGGGAGCGTAAATGCCAGAGCAATGGACCAGGCTGCGGCAATTGCCACGGAAATCGATCGCAATCGAACCACAAAGCTCGTGACCAAAAGAACTGCAAGACCAATGTAGATGGGCTCGGCATTGTTTGCCGCTGGGTAACTCGTCGCAACGCCGATCGCCAAGACGATGTTTAGGATCGTCATTGCAACATCAGTGACGCTGATCGAGGGTCGTGGTCGGACCTGCACCTGAGGAATCGGATCAGTGTTTGTGAGGACAGCAGCGTAGGCGCGCTCAACATGCTCGGGCTTAACCCCGATTTGCTCGCCGATGGATTGCAGTTCGTGGAGATCTCGGAGCTCCAACTCTTGTCGCTGGTACTCCAGCGCGAGTTTCATGACGCGGTCTTGCTCTTCGTTATTGAGTGGTCTGAACTCGTTCAATCTGGGTGGCTCCTGGTTGGGTCTGCGCAGCTTTATTATTCTTTTAGCGAAATGAGGGGGAGCGTCATTTCGACTTGCGATAAGGCGAAAGTCCTTTTCCGACCGTGGAGATCAGATATCCAATCGCGATACAAAGCAGCACGCTGCCGAACTCATCCCTTTTGCTCAGGTGAACGCCGGCCGACCAACCCCATGCGATTACTCCAATCACCCCGAGAGCCTTTCGGTTCGGCAATAGGATTCCGTTAGCGAGGAGCATCACCACGGCTGCAATAACAGGCACTTCGCTTGGGCTTGTGAGGCTGAAGTCCATCGACAGCTTCAAAAGGATGCATACGTTTAGGAGTACGAGTCCCGTTGTCCAGGGGGAAGTGTCGGAAGCTTCAGCCTTTGTGGCTTCAACGACCGAGGACTGACCGGAGCCGACTTGCTGGATCGCGGCTTCGATGTAGCGATCTTCGATGCCAGCTTCCAAACCGGCCTGCCGGAGTTGGGCTACCGGAATTTTCTCGGCATCCGCTTCTTGCATTCGAGCGGCGAGGGCGATCACCTGAGCCGATTGCTCAGGTGAAAAAGCAAGCCCACTTTCCATGTTGTAAATACTTTACAACGGTTCGAACGGTTTGATCATCCGAATGTGCGAAAGCGGATAAATGTGGACTTCGTGCTCACCCTTTCGGAGTTGAAGCCAATCCCCGGCAGCGGCTTCCAAGGTGCCCACTTCCTGCTTTTCTTGGCCGCCACCGAGGACGGTGATGATCGTGATCTTTTTCCCGATGAGGGGTTGCAAAAGCTCCATAAGATGAGTGTAACCCGTTTAAATCTGGCCGAACAGAGTCTTTCCGGTGCTCTTTAGGTCTTCGGCGGCCTGGATGACGCGCTGCTTCATGCTTTGCTCAGCTTTCTTCAGATAGCTGCGTGGGTCGTAGACCTTCTTGTCGCCCATTTCTCCATCGAGGCGAAGCACTCCATCGTAGTGCTTCATCATGTGGTCCGCAATCGGGCGGGTGAAGGTGTACTGACAGTCGGTGTCCACGTTCATCTTAATGACGCCGTAATTCAGGGTCTCGTGAATCTCGGAGAGGAGCGATCCGCTTCCGCCGTGGAAGACGAGGTCCATCTTGGCGTTTGGACCGTGTTTGGCGATAACGGCGGCTTGGCCGTCTCGAAGAATCGTGGGTTCGAGCTTAACGTTTCCAGGCTTGTAGACGCCGTGGACGTTTCCAAAGGTGGCGGCAAGGGTGAAGCGGCCGAGCTCGTGGAGGTTTTCGTAAACCATGAGCATGTCCTCGGGGGTCGTGAAGAGCTTCGAGTGATCCGCATCGGAGTTGTCGATGCCGTCTTCTTCCCCGCCGACGACGCCGGCTTCAACTTCTAGCACGATACCGAGCGGTGCCATTCGCTTGAGCAAGCCCTGCGAGACTTCGATGTTCGCCTTCATGCTGAGTTCGGAACCATCGAACATGTGGCCGTTGAAAAGGTTTGGAAGGCCCGCCGCGTGTCGTCGCTCGGCCTCGACCAACAGCGGATTGAGGAACGGATCTACTTTGCCCGGGACGCAGTGGTCGGTGGTTAGGGCAACAAAGACGCCGAGTTCCGCCGCGAGTCGGTGGACGTACTCGGCAAGCGCGATTGCTCCGAGTGCGCCGTTCTTGACCGGACCGCTGGCGTGCTCGCCGCCGCCGGTGCTGAACTGGATGATGCCGTCGGTCTTCGTTTCGGCGAAAGCGTACAGCGCCGCGTTAATCGTGTTGCTGGAAGTGACGTTGATGCTGGCGAGTGCGTAGTCGCCTTTCTGAGCTGCATCAAGAATCTGGCCGAACTGGGAAGGTGATGGGACGGGCATCGCCGCTCAGTATACGCGGGACCAATGACTCACGGGCATTCCTTGGTGATGGTTTCCTTGTGGTACCATCCTTTCGTTCAGAGAAGAACCTCGAAACCGGACAATGCATTTGTCCAGACCGCACCAACTTCGGTGCCCTTTGTAAAAAGGAGGTCAATCTTGATCGTTTCACTGCAAAACTGGTCGCCTGTGCGGCTTGTTCGGCTCAACTGGATTCGGGCTTCGCGCTCCAATGTTCAGATTCCTAAGGTGGAAAACCTGGAACTCTTGAAGTCTTGGAACCGCGTCTTGGAACACCAGGCCGATCTATTGTTCAAAACCTGGAAGGACTAAACGTCGCTTTCAGACAACTCAGCCCCGGAATCGCGTTGCGATCCGGGGCGTTTTTATGTACGATCACGGGGTGCTTACCGGGTGCCTATTCGCCGTAACGCTTCTTCAAAAACCGCCGACATCTCAACTTGATCGTTTGCAGGTCGAGTTGAACCAGATCTGCGCCGGTTTCCATGGCCGGATTGGGTACTCGGTTAAGCGGCTCGATACCGGCGAACAAATTTCGTACCGCGGCAATGAGCGGTTCCCCACCGCGAGCACGATCAAAACTGCGGTGGCGCTTCACGCGATTCGCGAAGTCGAAGCTGGGCGTATGAACTGGACGGATAAGCGCGCCCTGCCGGACAAGGCGCAGCGGCTGGAGTATGACGTGAGTGAGTGGTCGTACTACCTGCAAGACGGCATGAAGCTGGACCTTGACGGTTACGTGAACCTGATGATTACGGTGAGCGACAACCTCGCGACCCGAGTGCTGCGAGAGTGGCTGGGCACGGTGAAGGTGAACGAATCGCTAGCTAGCCTTGGGCTCCGGGATACGCTATTGCTGGCGAGCGCTCCGGCCGGGGAAACCCGGCTTCGCAACCTTGGGCGGCAGTTTGGAATGGGGGTCACGACCCCGAATGAGATGGCGCGTCTTTTGGAGTTGATCTATCGCGGAAAGGCGGCGGGGCCAGCGGGCTGTGAGAAGCTACAGCGCATTTTGAGTCATCAGTACTGGGATGACTGGATTGGGGCGAGCGTGCCGCCAGGAGTCGCGGTGGCGAGTAAGTCTGGGGCGATCAGCCGCAGCCGGTCCGACACAGCCATTGTATACGCTCCTGTTCCATACATCGTGACGATCTACACCGACTCGCAGAAGGATCGTCGGTGGGTGGTCGAAAACGAAGGAGACACGGCGATTCGGAAGATGGCAAGTTTGATTTGGAATCGACTTCAGAAGCGAAAGTACACGCCGCCAAAGGGCTTTGACAAGTTTTTGCCTACGGGTGGCGGGGTCGAGAACAGCTAGTTGCCCTCAGATCCACGCAGCAAAATGCCCCTGGCCTCTTTCGAGAGCAGGGGCATTTCTTTTTTCAGTTCGTCGGTCGGGGCGGAGCTTCTTTCCCGCCTCGAACCGTCGAGTCTGCAGACTTGCCGGCCTCTGGTGGTGCGGGTGCTGCTTTATCGCAGGCAACGAGCACGACCAGAAGTAGCGAAGCGATACCGATCGATAGAAATCGCTTCATGCGATCCTATTCGAGGCTGTACTGGTATCGGTAAGCGTTGAGGCCGCCCGAAACCTGCTGGATCGAGAAGAACTTGTCGGTCTGGAGCATTGCTGCGTGACCGTCAGCGAATCCGACGCCGCCGTTACCAACTCGGTATCGAACGCCCTGGACGAGCTTTTCGCCCTGGAAGGTGTATCGACCGTCGAAGTTGACGCCGTAGGTTGCGCTTGCGTTGTCTCGAGCGTCAAGTGGCGATGGGGTGTTGTAGAAGCAGAAGAATCCGCCTTCGAATCCACGGGCATCGTAAACGAGGGCCGTTTCAGCAACACGAGCAATCGCGGTCTGCGACATCGATGGGGTTGCGATCTGGTCTGCGCTAACGCCGGTGCAACCGTTGTTGTTACCGATGTAAGCCGCGCCTGGCTCGAAGCCGTAACCGCCAACGCCGTTCATGAGAGCGCCGCCGGTTGCGTAGCCGGTAGCCCAGAGGCTGGAAGCACTAGGACCGGTACCGGAGTAAACGCGCCACTGTGGGAGCATTGCGTACGAAGAGATGATTCCGCCAGAACTTCGTGCCGTGCCGGTGAGGACTGGGTCCTTCTGGTCAATCGCGTTTGGCGAGTAGAACATTCGGAGGTTCTTGACGTAAGGTTGAATGGCCAAGATCCAAGACGCATCGTAAGGGATCGTGTCGGTGAGGTGCTCACTCACAACCGGCACGAACACGTCTTCGTAGTCTGCGGAGTAGATCAAGTGCGCAAGCGCAATCTGCTTAACGTTGCTCAGCGACTGGGTCTTCTTCGCTGCGTCCTTTGCTTGTGCAAAGACAGGGAAGAGGATAGCCGCCAAGATTGCGATGATCGCAATGACGACCAACAGCTCAATCAGGGTGAAAGCTCTATTCATTCGGTTCATTTTTTGCCCTACACGAAACGCCAAAGTGCCGCAACCGGCCAGCGCTGTGCTCACTATACAACCATCTTGCCCGTTTGAAACAGCGTAGAAATACCAGGGTGTCGGACACTATCCGGACTTTTTTTAGCTTTTGGACCTAGCCGATGGTTTCCTTTGGAACCTACTCGGAGTTTCAGGTGTTCTGACATATTGCGACGTGAAGCGCATATTAAAGAAGGAACGCTAAAAAATGACCCAAACCAAACAAAACTTGTCGGCCGGAGAAGAAGCTCGATTCAACGAATTGATGTCGACGACATATCGCAAGGTCTACAACATGGCATTCCGACTTTCTGGAAATCGCACCGATGCCGAGGATTTGACCCAGGAAGCCTTTTTCCGGGCCTATCGTAGCTACAAGGAGTACGAAGGCGATCGACCTTTTGAAAACTGGATCTTTCGAATCGTCACCCGACTGTTCCTCGACTTGCTGAGAAGCCGACGAAGACGGGTCAAGACGGTGAGCTACGATGCTCCGCTGCTCGGATCAAACGGCGACGACTCCATCCACTTTGACGTGGCCGATGGCAAGGCGACGCCGGAGGACCAGATGCTCAATATGGAGCTGAATGAGGACTTGCAGGCAGTCCTGGCGACGCTAACGTCAGAACAGAAGATGCTGATTGAGCTGGCAGACGTGCAGAGCGTTCCGTACCACGAGATCGCCGAGATGATGGGCAAGCCGGTTGGAACGATTCGAAGTCGACTCCACCGGACCCACAAGCTGATCAAGGCTCGGCTTGAGAAGCGCTTCGCCAGCAAGAAGCCAGGCATGATGATTCCTGGCCGCTTGATGCCGGCGAGTTAGCGAACGCCGAAGCCCATCGAGACGATGGCGGTAATCGCCTTGTCTTTGGAAGTCGTATCGTTCTGACCGTCGTAGGTCACTTCCGTGCTGAAACGCGGGGTGATCTGCAGCGGGCTCATTCGCGCAAAGCGAACTTCGGCTAGGCTTCCGCCGGCACTCTTGGCAATCTCTTCGGCGCGGCGGCGAGCATCTTTCGCAGCTTCCGCCAGGATCTGAACTTTCTCCTCTTGAATTTTCGTGTAGAGGAACTGAGGCGAGTTCGAGTTGAACGAGACCCCGGTGGCGATGAGATCGGTTGTTTCGCGGGAGACTTTCTCGACCAAGTCCACGTTGCTGCTGCGGACCTCGATGACCTGAGTCAGTTCGTAGCCGTCGATGCGGCTACTGGTGGTCTCTTCCCCGCCACCGACGTTCTTGACATTGATGTACACCGGCGAGGTGGTGATGGCCATAGTGACGATCTCGGTGTCCTTGACGCCCTTTTTCTTGAGGTAGGCGACAACTTGGTCCATGCCTCGCTTGACCGCTCCGTAAGCATCCGTAACAGTTTTGCCGCGGTAACTGACGTTGCCCGACCAAATGATGAAGTCGCTTTCGATGTCCTTTCGGGCAGACCCGGTGACGCGGATCATCTCATCCGCCCCGCGAGATCGGACGATAGCTCCGCTGAGAAGATTGAACGAAATCACGACGCCAACGGCTACGACTAAGGCGGCACCAACGTTATATGGGTTTGCGGAATTTGACATCGGGTCCGCTTACTATAACGCCCGGGGGCAGCGTTGGTAATCGTAAAACGTAAAAGTGGGACGTGACTGCCCCAATCCATCACATATGTGGGGTGATGAGGTGCTTTTCGACCTGACCGACCATGCGACCGCGGACGCGGATGGTGATGGTTCGGTGCTCATTTCGAATCTCGATTGGCGAGGCGGCGATAATGGAGCCTGGCCGTTTGAGCAAGCGATGTAAGTCCACGACATCGCAAGATGCCATCTCGGTTCCGCCCGAAAGGACGCGCACAAGGTGGCCGCCGGCAGATGCTTCGATCTGCATGCTGTGCTGGTCCGATATTTGAACAGAGAATGGCGGGATCACCACGTACAAGATGAAGCATGTTGACCCTCGGAAAGAGTCCCCGGTTCAGTGGTCGCACAAATACGTGGCCTGACGTTTACGCCGTCGGTTGATGCTGGTTGAAGGTCAAAAGAACCAACCGCCGCGCAAATAGGCGTATGCTGATCTTGATGTTTTCTGCCGTTCTCGCCGTTATGGCGCTCCATTCGGGGCCGACTCTCGCTCGCACGCAAGACCCAGCGGCGGCGGTTGCCACGAAGCCCATTCGGATCAGCTTAAAGGCGACCCGGGTTCCGGTGTTGCTTCAGCAGCTCAGCGGTGAGATTGGCACGGTGCTGGAGTGTCTGCCGGTGTTCGAGAACGACGTCGTGATTTTGGAGAGCCGTGGGCTCTCGCAAGAAGCCGTGTTGAACGAAATTGCCTACGTTGTTTGCGGAAAGTGGGAGAAGTCGGCGGCTGGTTTGCGCTTAATCCCCGACACCGCACAGTGGCAAAAAGACCAGCGAGAAGACCAGGCGACCGCCGCGAAAGAACTCCGAAAGCAGGTTTTCAGCCGTGCGAATCCACCGAAGAAAAGCGATAAGCCGGGCGAGGACGACGAGATGGGCGGCGACAACGGAAGCGACATCGCGAAAGTCTTGCTCGGCCTCGATTTGACCCGGATCGCGAACTTGCGCCCAGAGGAAAGGCTGGTTTATTCCACCTCGCCGACCCGAATGCAGCTTCCCTTGCCGGATTCGGCCCGGGGTGTCGTTGCAAAGCTAGTTGCGGAGCATAACGAGCAGGTTGGCAACGCTGACGAGCCGCAGTCCGCCGAAGAGCTCGCCGCGATGGCGATGATGCCGGAATCCATGAAGCGCATGATGCGGTTGCAGCGGCGGCCTATCACTGGCTACACCAAGGCGAACCTGGTGATTGCGAGCGGCGGGTTCCTCGGCGGATCGCAGGCCACCCTTACCGTCTACAACGCGAAAGGCGAGGTCGTCCTGATGGAGAACGATATGCTCGGCCTCGGCGGCATTTTTGGCGGAATGATGGGCGCGATGGGAGAAGCCATGGAAGCGGTAGCCGAATCGCTGGGGGATGCCTTAACCGGTCAGGAACCGACGGCCACCGCGCCGGAAGCGGAGATCAAGATTTCCCCGCGTGCAAAGGAAATTTCCCGGATGCTCAACCTGATGTCCTTTGCCCGGACCGACGGCACGACCCCGACCCCGCCAAGCGACGAAGTGATGCGGATCTTGGCCCAGCCAGATCAGTTTGATCCGCTGAGTTTCCAAACTTCCGAGATCGTAATGGGAGCTTTTCCGAAGCCAGAACGATCGATGGTTGCCTGCCTTGCGGATAGTGCTTCTGAGATCGCAGCTCTACTACCGAGCGAAATCAAAAAGCAACTCGGGAAGAACCATGAGATTTCGGAGGAAGGAAACGTCGTTCGCATTCGGCCGAAGAATCGGTTCTTTGCGCGACGAGATCGGTCTAACCGAACCGCGCTGGCTCAGCTGATTCAATCCTCTCAGAATGACGGCGCGCCGAGTCTGAAGGAGCTTGCTGCCTATGCGTCGCGAGCCGCGAAGCCGGAGATTTCGTCGCTGAGCGGGAAGTACTTGCTGAACATGGTGCCAAGCACGATGTCCTACATCATGATGGGCACGGCCAATTGGGGCCTGTTGCGCTGGTACGGCAGTCTGGATGGCGGAGCGCGGGGCCGGATTCTCACCGGCGCGCCAGTGAACCTCGCTGCGATTCCTTCTGGGCCAACCTCCGCGTTTCTTTACAGCTCCGAGGCAATGCCAGGCCCCATCGGGACCGAAACGGACTTTATGACCTCTATGATGAGCCGGATGATGCCAGGTGGTGGCGGCGCCGACTACTCGTCTGAACCCACCGAGGTCATGCCCGCGGGAGTTCCGGCACAGGGCACGCTGACCGTGACCACCGAGCAGGAGTACTTCGTTGTTCCTGCTGACAAAAAGGACATGGGCGGATTCGGTGGCATCGCCGTGATGGGGATTGATGAGCTGGCGATCTTTGAGATGTTTAGCTCGACCGAAGAGGGCAAGAAGCAGATGACGGTGATGGCATCCAACATGCCGAAGACCGTTCTGGTGGGCAACCGCTCGAAGTACACCTTCCGATTCCGCGTTTCTTCGAACGCTGAGGTGGTCGGAAGTCTGTATGACGATAGCCTCGATAAGAAGGCAGCGCCGATCCCGTTTGGCAACTTGCCCGGGAACGTGAAGGCGCAAGTGACGGCCCGCGCGGAGAAGTTGAAGAAGTCGCCGTTTGGACAAATGATGTCCACAATGGGCTCCTTCAACTTTGGTCAGGGCGGGCCGCCTCCTTAGGCCTTACTCAATCGCGCCGAGGCTGCGGAAGTAGGCGTGGAGCATCGGATGTCCCGTCCAGAGCGCCCTTGCTCCTTCCCTCTCGGCCGTTTTGAAGGTGTGTCCGTTAGCGACCAAGATCTCGGCGCACCGCAGGAAGTCGGCCGGACGATCGGTGTGTTGTGAACCGACGAGGAGCCAGCCGAGCGGATGGCCGCTGTACTGTCGGTCGGTCACGTCCCAGTTTGCGCCGAGGTCGAAGAGGGTTTCAAGGGATTCTGGCTGGCCATGAAAACAGGCGTCGTGGATTGGAAATCCGCCGTTAAACGGCTCCGGCGTATCTACGCGGAAGCCCGAATTGACCATGGCTCGGATGGCGGGGACGTTTCCTTTCGCAACCGCCGGAAAGAGGGCGAGGTGCATGACTTCTGGGTACTCGCCGGGAACGGCATCGCCCTCCCAAAGTGAGCGCCAGACGGGCTCCAGACTTGGCACGGTGCGGAAGTGCCCTTGGTCCTCCAGCCACTCAAGGATCGCGAAGTCCCCGGTCATTGCGGCGACGTCCAGCGCGTTGACGTTGAACATCGGCGCCATCATGCCGGGGTCGAGGCCGTGTTCGACGAGGACCTTGATCGTTGGTAGCTTTCGTCCTCTCCAGATCGCGTGGTGAATGGCGACGGAATCTGTCTGCTTGAGGCCGTGTTTCAGTCCCAGTTCGGTGCAGATCGGATGGTCAAAGTCGAGCGACCGCGCGAGGACGTTTTTGCCTTCTGGATCTCCCCCGGCTTCCAGCAAGAGCCGCAGACATTCGCCGTCGGCAAACTCGGTGGAGTGATAGAGGGCCTCTGGGTCGGTTGGATCGGCGCCGCGTTCGAGAAGGAGCTTGGTGAGTTCCGGAAAGTTGTTGTGCCCAGCGGCGCCGTAGAGCGCGGTTTGCTCGAGGTCATCGCCTTTCCAGAACGACTTGGCATCGGCCCCCGCGTTGAGGCAGTGTTCGGCAATCTGGAGTAGCGCGAGCCGGTTTTCGGGCCGTGAGGCGTACTTTGAGTACGCGATGTAAAGGAGCGGAACGCGGTCGAGCGGCGCGAGGGGCTCGGTTAGCGAGCCTTCGATGTTCTCGCCGAGCATGAGTTTTACGGCAGGCTGATTTCGCAAGCTCGGCTCGCGAACGAGCCATTGATCCGCTTGCTCCAAGCGACCATCGGTGGCGGCTTGCACGAACTGCAGCAGCGCGGTTGCTTCGATGCTCGCCTTCAAGGCGGGCCAGCTATCGAAGCCGTACTCACGGGCAACGGTGAGCTGGGCGTGGTGAAGCGCGAACTCGGTGACGTCGGGGAAAAGGGCTTGGAGCCTTTGGGTCGCGCTGGAGTCGTTTGCGCGGTGCGCGTTGAGCAGGTCGGAGGCTTGCGCCTTTAGATGTTCAAGATTGGCTTGACTTGGAAGTGAGTTGGACATATGACCTCGGTGCGTGATTTCGGCGGTCTGCGAGCCGACTTGCACAAAGGTGCGGTGTCACTTACTCAATTCAACTCAGGAGGGATCATCCCTTTCCGCAGACCCGGAGGCGACCTGTTCGCCACGAAAATTCTATCACAGATGGTTGACCTTTTTCGATTTTTCGGCGCTAGAGGTTATGGAAGAATTTTTGCAGCGGATCGCGCCAATCTGGCAACCGCATCCGGGTCAACGGGAGTTTCTCTTGGCCGAAGCAAAGACCCGGGCGCTGGCCTGCGGGCGGAGGTGGGGCAAAACGGAGGCTTGCGCAGTAGACGTTCTGCACCGAATCTTGCGCGCTCCGTCCTCGCGGCAACTCATGGTTGCGCCTACCCTTGAGCAAGCCAAGATTCTGTTTCGCCGCGTCTGCCGGCTGCTGGATGACTATCAGCGAAAGGTCACCAAAGACATCACGAAGTTCCGTCCGAAGAACACGCCGTTTCCGGTGTTGGAGTTCGAAGGGCACGTGGTGACGGCGCGATCTGGCCATG
>Ga0164295_10000919_pt1 | contig 24447 bp, 14 predicted proteins | sample GEODES006metaG_FD_111798 | JGI IMG/M metagenome (GOLD analysis project Ga0164295, IMG submission 111798) | Oligotrophic lake water microbial communities from Sparkling Lake, Wisconsin, USA - GEODES006 metaG | ecosystem: Environmental > Aquatic > Freshwater > Lake | place: USA: Sparkling Lake... | reverse complement strand
CCTACACCAGGTTGAGCATCTTGTGCGTTAATATTATTAACAGGAACAATATTATTACTTTGAACAGTGCCAAGATTTTGACCAGGTTGAAGTGTTAATGAATTCATGAATTGAGTCCAACCATTTCCTACAGTTCCCATTCCCCATCCCCATGATGAAGGAGGATTTCCTGCTAGATCACCACCACGTTGTTGACGGCGCATGGTTTTTGACTTACTTTGTGATCTTCTTCTATGACTACGATGTTTTGCCATTATATATTTAATTAAGAAAAAATACTAACGAAAAGTATTTATGACATTTTTATTACGCAATAATGTAACTAATATAATTAAATTTGCTAAAATCAATACAAAAATTAAAAAGACTAAAAAAATGATTATATAAATGTATGGATATATCTCATATAAAATTAAATCTGTTACTGGTGAAAATATAACTTTAATTTCGTTTCGGACATCATCTGTTTTTAAAATGTCTAAACATTGTTTCATTAAAGAATTTTTCATGAGTCTATAAGAATATTACATAAAAATATATGGATTTGTGCTAAATAATATTATAATAAATATATTATTATTTTATAATTTATAATTTATAATATTTTAAAATTTATTATTCTACTCGTATTATATCTTTATTTAAAATATATAAATTAATATCTGAAAAAACTTTATTTTCTATATTGTGAGTAATATGGATTACCGTTTTATTTTTTTCTTTTTGTATTTTTCTAATTTCTTCTAGAATTATTTTTTCCATCTCATTATCAATATTAGATGTGATTTCATCTAAAATCATTATTGGTCTATCTTGAAGAATTAAACGAATAATACTAACTCTTTGTTTTTGCCCTGTACTTAAAGTATTAACATTATCTTTTAAATCACAAACATCTAAACCAAATATTTTAACATAGTAATTTATATTATCTTGTATTTCTTCATCTTCAGAATTATTAACGCCATAAACAATATTATATAATATTGTATTTTCAAATAATTCAGGTGATGCTGTAACATAAGAAATGTCTTTACATATATCTGTATATTTATAATCATCATGTTTACCCATATATTTTATAGTACCCATATCGGGTTCTAATTGCTGTAAAATTATGTTACAAAGTGTAGATTTGCCAGAACCCGAGTTACCATATAAACAAATCCAATTATTTTTTGGTATAGGTAAATTAACATTTTCAAATATTATATTTTTGCCGAAACTGTGTGACAAATTTTCTATTGTAAATAATATTTCTGAATCTTCAATAAATAGATCATTACGTTCAATGTCTTCAATTATAGCATTTAATATTTTTTCAGTTTCTATATTATCGGAATAATAAGTAGATAAATCATAGAATCTTTCTCCAAAAATAAATTTTTGCTGTTTAATATAATCTAGTTGAAATGATATACCTTTGTCATACTTTATTAATGAAAATAAAATATATTTAGATAACATATAAATATTTTCTAAATTTTTAGAAGAATTCATTAAAATTCCACAAATTTCTATATCATCCTCATTCATTATATATATCAATTCACTAAGTCGCATAGATATATTATCAAATTCTTTTGGATAAGTATTATTCTCACTAATAATACTAAAATTATGTATTATATCATTTAAATAAATGTTTATTTGTTCTTTAGTTTTAAAAAAATGTTCTTTATTTTTTCCTAAGCTTAGAATGGTATCAATGTACTCAAAGTAGAAATTAAATGCTACTAAAGAATTAATTAAAAATAATTCATGAGGACACATATATAATTGTGAACTATTGTACGATAAATAAAATACATCAAATCCAATATCAAATAATCTTCCCATAACTTTATTGTAATACAAATATATTTTTAGGTTATTTTCAATATATTTTTTTAAAATTAAATTATATTTAGTTTTATTTTTTGTGTCTTTTAGAATTTTTGAAAAAGTTTTTTCATATGTTAATTTTAAATCTGATAATATATATTTTTTAAAAAAAATAATTTTTTTTTTTTTAATTAACAGAATTAAATTGTTGTTTATCTCAAGTACACATAGTAGTAAAATTCCACTGAAAATATTACTTTGACGATCTGTTAAAATTTGAGCTAATTTTTTATAATAACATAATAAAACTATATTTAGATAAAAAAGTTCAAAATTATCTTTTATTTCATAATTAAAAAATCGTATTAAAGAATCTGAGTCTGGATTAGGAATTTCTTTTATATTATATAATGAAATGAATTTTGAAACCCCATTACTAGTCATATCAATTATATTCTGTAATAGATTTCTATTAGATTCATCTAAAAAAGAATAATTACTATTCAAAATAATTTTAAAAATATTATTAATATTATCAATATTACTGTCAATCCCCGAATTATATTTATCAAACTCCGATGTAGCATAATTTTCTAAATCTTTAAATAAACTATTAATATCATTGTTGGTATCATATTCGGTTATTATCTTATTACAATTGTTATATATTTCTGTCATATAATTAGAAATTATATCGTCTTCGTCTTCAGTTGTAGTCATTTATATATATATATAAAATATATTATTTATTTAGTAAAAATAATAATTTAAAAATATTTTAATATATTATTAATTATGACAGTTATTAACGGAATAGAAATTGACGATATTAATTTCAAAGTAAACGAACTAAAATTAGCATTAAATAATAATAATCCTATAGAAGATAAACTAAATGTAATTGTTGTTATTTCTAATCCATGTTTATACGCAAGGAGATATCAATTATTTAACCAATTTGTAAATAAAATCAATGAAGATAATTTTATTAGACTCTATGTTGTTGAATTAGCTTATAAAAATCAAAAATTTATTGTTACTAATTCTAACGATAAAAATCATTTACAAATCAGAACAGATACTCCTTTATGGCATAAAGAAAATATGATCAATATTGCTGTTAAAAAATTATTGCCAAAAAATTATAACGCTTTTGCTTGGATTGACGCCGATATTGAATTTGAAAGTAATACATGGGCTTTAGATACATTAAAAATATTAAATGGATACAAAGACGTTGTTCAATTATTTAGTCATGCTGTTGATATGGACCATGACGAATCAACATTAAATATTTTTTCAAGTTTTGGATACAGCTTTTCAAAACATAAGAAATTTAAACCTGGAAAAATTAATGATTATTGGCATCCAGGATTTGCGTGGGCAATTACAAGAAAAGCCTATGAAAAAATGGGCGGTCTTTATGAAAAAGGAATATTAGGTGCTGGTGATAATATTATGGCTTATGCGTTTATAAATAAATGTAACTATTATACTAACAAGAAATATCATGATGATTATAATAATAGTATGTTAGACTTTCAAGAAAAAGCAACACATCTACGTTTAGGATATGTTCCAGGGGTTATCCGACATTTTTATCACGGTAAAAAGAAAAATAGGTTTTATCATGAGAGAACAGAAATTTTGGCAAAACATCAATTTTCACCTGATAAAGATATCACACATGATTCTAATGGTATAATTATACCAACAGATAATTTTTCACAAGAATTTAAAGATGATATTATGAATTATTTTATTGAAAGAAAAGAAGATGAATAACTAAAATACAATACTAATTTATTTTATATATATTTATCTAATTCTTCAATAGATATACCATATGCTAAGTAAGCCGATATTCTAGATGGGTGTAATGCGAAAGCTAAAAGCTCTTCTTTAAATATAGAACAACGTTTGCTTATAGTGTCATAATCTACTTCAAAAATACATGAATTAACTGATATATTGTTATAATCTAAAAACAAATAACATGTTATTTTATCGGGATTATTTTCTAATATTTGAATACCATTTAGATTTGATGATAAATTATACCAATCTATTTTATCTGGATTTTTTTCTAATAATGGTATAGCATTATGATTTTTAGATAAATTACGCCAACCAAAATCATTTAATCGGTATAAATTGTGTTCTATAATATGAACAGCATTTGTATTACCTGCTAATAAATTCCAAGAATAATTATTTAATTTATCTAAATGTTTTTCTATAATATGGACTGCGTATGGGTTTTGGCATAGATTATACCAAAAATAACACGAAGCATTATATGGTATTTTATCAGGATATTTATTCATATATTGATCTAATAAATCTATATAAATAGAATTTTGTTGGTTTGCTAGAATAGGTAAAATACTAGTACATAATAAATTATCTATAATCTTATTTACATTGTTTTTTATAATATGGATAAAATTAGGATGTCTTATTAAATTGGTCTTACCGTGGCTATTAAGTGAATTAAAACAAATATCAATATTCTCTTCTATAACATGAATACAATTTGGATTATTTACAAAATCATTCCATGATATTTTACTTACATGTCTTTTCAACATATCAGCAGCAAATGGGTTTCTTGATAATTTTTCTAAACATTCTTTATCTAATATAGCAATATGCTTTTCTATGAAAGGAATAGTATTTTCTCTAGTTACTAATTTTCCCCAATGTATTCGTTTTGGATCTACCCAATCTTTTAATTTATAAAAATCATATACACTATTAGTAGATGGCATTCTAAAAATAATAATTTTATTATCTATTTATAAATAAAATTATTGTATCAATTTTTTTATAAATAATTTATATATATTATACGTACTTATCTAAAAGATAAACATCAAAATTGAATACAATAAAATATAATAAATATAATTTCCATAAATAATTAAACCATTCACTAAAAGTATTTAAATTATTATATGCTTTAAAGAAATACACAGTTAATGCCACTAATGTTGGAGCTATTAAACTTATTAAAATGAATCTACTTATTTTTGTTAAATTAAATATTATAGATAAATACAATGATAAAACATTAAAAAGACCTAATGCTATTGGAGCAAGAAATGTGTAATATTTATAACTGAAATTTACATTTGTTTTTTTTAATGAACTAACAATGAAAAAATATGGAAAAAAAACAAAAAAAGAAGAACCTATCACAAACGCTCTTAAATATTGATTATTCATCTTATATATAAATTTATTATATTTTATATAAAATATAATAAAATAATTATTTAAATTGTATGCGTGTCAATATGATTTATATTTTCTTTATTTTGAATAAATAATGGATGTTATTGAACCAACAATAGATTATGATTTTTCAAATTTATATTTAGGACCACCAACAACACTTTCAGGAGGCGCATATTTTACTAGAGTAATGTATAATAATAATAAACAATTATATATTCAAACTCCAAAAAGTTTAACAAAACAAGGATTTATTAAAAGTGGTAAAAAGATTTTTACAGATTTAATGTTTGATAATAATGATACGGTGTTTATTAATTGGATTGAAAATTTAGAAACAAAATGTCAAGATTTAATTTTTAGCAAAGGACAAAATTGGTTTGAAAATAAATTAGAAAAAGATGATATAGAATCAGCATTTACATCACCATTTAAAATTTTTAAATCAGGTAAATATTATTTATTAAGAGTAAATGTGAAACAAAACATTAAAATATATGATGAAAAAGACCAAATAATCAATATAGATGATATAACTTGCGATAAGACAATTATTTCTATTTTGGAAATACAGGGTATAAAATTTACTTCTAGAAATTTTCAATTAGAAATAGAACTTAAGCAATCTATGGTTGTTAGTCCAGATCCATTTTTAGATGAATGTTTTATTAAAAAACCTACAAAGCAAGTTACGATAGCAGATCAACAATTAGATAATAATAACAAAAAATTAGATGAATTTTATAACAAAGTAATAAATGAATCAGCCAAAGATTTAGCTGAAAATTCTTTAGGGGATATGAATGAAACAGAAACTATAGATAAATCTTTAGAAGATAATAATTCTGATAATATACTTCCAATTGATTTAGAAGTTTCTTTTGAAAAAGATAATTTGGAAAAAGACATAAGCGAAGCTGAGAAAGAAGAAAATATTGTTTTAGACGTAGAAGAACTAACAACCGATGAAAATATAGAAGAAGACCCAAATAGTTTAAAAGAAGTTGATTTGTCTTCAACTTTAGAAAATAATTTAGAAACAATTACGTTAAAAAAACCGAATCAAGTATATTATGAAATTTATCAAAAAGCAAGAGAAAAAGCCAAAGAAGCCAAAAAGAATGCTGTTTTAGCATATCTTGAAATGAAAAATATTAAGAAAACTTATATGTTGGATGATATTGATGAAAGTGATAGCGAGTTAGAAGATTTTGATAATGAAGATAATGATAATGATTCAGAGGTTTCAGATACTCAAAGTTTAGAAAATACTTTAGAATAAATTAAATACTTTAGAAACAAATTGTATAATCATACTATTAATTAATTAATTAATAATTTGAAAAATATTTTATCGCTAATTTTATATAATGAGTGTTTCTTTAAAAAAGCTCTGGAATAATTATGGTATTGGCGGTGTTTTAATTGCTATAATCATTCTATATGGACTATATATGTTATATAAGAATTTAATGTCAAAGGGTTCAAGTGGTAGCGAAATGATGTCACAAGATCGTAAAAAGGCTTACAACAATTCTTCTACTTCTGCTCCTTCTGGACCTCAACCTGCCATGGAATCTGGTAATGAAGTTTATTCTTCTGTTGGCGGTTCTTCACAACCATCTGGTATGGGATTACCTTCCTCTTGTAACAAGGCTGCTTCACAAAATCCTGCCGATCTTCTTCCTAAGGATACCAACAGTCAATGGGCTCAATTAAATCCTGCTGGAAAAGGTGATCTTGCTAACATCAACTTGTTGAAGGCTGGTTACCATATCGGTATTGATACCATCGGCCAAACATTAAGAAATGCCAATTTACAAATTAGATCTGAACCACCTAACCCACAAGTGAATGTGGGACCCTGGAATTTGAGCACAATCGAACCGGATTTTATGAGAGTTCCGCTTGAATTAGGTCAGGGAGGTCAATAAAAAATAAAATTTTATGTTTTCCAGTTATAAAATACTAATTTCAAAATCTTTATATTCATCATTTTTACACATATAAATATTTTGAATTCTATTTTGCTGACAAATATTTGCGACATATTCTTGTAATTCTGTTAACCAATCGTATTTATCTTTAAAGACGTCTTCTTGAATAATTCTAATCATTGAATATCCATTTTCATTGGCACAATTCATTTTATACAAGTCTCTTTGTCTAATATGTTGAGGAGTTTTCCATTTGGCTACCTGTTTCCAGTGTTGCTCTCCATCACATTCTATAATTATTTTTTGTTCTTCTAAACAAAAGTCAAAAGGTAGATGTTTAATATTTTTACACCAATCGTATTTTGCTTGGATTTTAATTGTTGGAAATATTTGTTCCAATTTCTTTGTTAGTTTTTCCTCTGTCTTATACCTACAATTCGGACACCAAGAACCATCCGTAATATGACATAATTTACTTTTAAATTCATTATTACATTTATCGCAATCAAATATACATATTTCAGCACTACTTTTGAAAACTTCTATTGGTTTCTTTTTATTTTTAGTAGACCAGTTTTTACTTCTTTCTTGTGAAGCGAATGTTTTACTTTGACAAGATAAACAACTTTTAATATTTTCACATAATTTTTTAGGAGGGTTTGAACAATATGGACACCAGCTATTTTTACTTGTAATATCTGAAAGTCTTGCTTTAAATTCATGTCCACACTCACAATCAAATAAATATGCTTTATGTGAATATTTAAATACTTCTTTTGTTTCAAATGTATTTTTATTTGACCAATTATTTACTCTATAATGCGACGCAAAAGAGTTATTAAAACATTTGTCACAATTTCCACATAATTTTTTATTCGCACAATATGTACACCAAGAATTTCTATGATTTATATTTCTTAAAATAATTTGAAAATCATGACCACATTCGCAATCAAACCAGCATTTTTTATGTGAATTCAACGAATAGTCTTCAGGCAACCCTTCATTTTTAGTAGACCAAAATTTAGCTTTTGGATGACACGCAAAACTGTTTTTATTCGTATTCATATACTTCATAAACTTGTGAAATATTAATTCACAACTTTATGAAATCAATTTTAAAAAAAAACTATAAATTAGGCTTTAACAAATACATATGTAATTTCTTCTGTCTTTTTTGGTCCAGTATTATCTGATAATCCAGGTCTTTTACTATTAGACATAGTAAATGTAACATCCATCATTGTCCAACCATTTTCTTCATGAATTCTAATAACATCTGTCAATAAATCATATTTTTTATCAGTTTTAAAATTTTTTACACTCCAACAACTATATTTGACTCGTTTTAATATATTTTGTATAACAGGTTTAATAAAATTATCAATCCAAGAATTATAATCAGAATATTGTAATGACTGAGTATCTTCATCCGAATAAATTTCTAAATTATAATAAGGTGGACTCGTTAAAGCTAAATCAAATGTAACATTTGGAGATAATTCATCCAAATATATTTCAGCAGGTTTATTTATAAGTGTAATGTTATCTACTATATTTAATTCATTACAAATATTATTAAGAGCTTTAAAAGTTTTTTCACAAGGTTCAATCCCTGTATAAGATACAGATGTACCTAAACTTTTAGTTCCTAACATTCTACCACCCCATCCAGCACAAACATCTAATACACTATTTGCTTTAAAATAAGATACGACATTCCTAGCCATTAATGGACGATACATAGTAACTTTTCCAAGACCATTTGTAAATGATAATGAACGAATGATTTCTGAAGCATATGGAGTTGAATGATTTTTACGATTAAAACGTAATGCTTTTTCCAAATGATCTTTTTGCCACAAAGAACGAACAGAAACACCTTTATAATTTTTAACTTCATGAAAATGAGTCATATATTTACGCATAATTTTCATACCGACAACATTTGTTGCTGAAATATTAGTTATCTTATTATCTAATGGTTTTTTACACAAAGATTTCCAATCAGATATAATTTCTTCGTTTGTATAATTTTCATATATAATGCCATTTGATTCTAATTCTGATGCTAATTTTGGTAATAATTCTTCAAAATCAGCATCTGATAAATCTCTAAGAGCATTTCGTTTATTAATAATTCCTTTCATACTAATTAATATTATAGTTTATTTTTATATTTGTTAATCAATTTTTTATTTTTTGATTTTATCAACAATATTTAAAATAGTGGTATTCATAAGGTCCGAACATATTTTTTCTGCTGCATCATTTTTTGGTTTAGCTATAAAATATATAATATTCAAATATTCTTTATTAGAAGTGCCATTCATTCTGAAAAAACCAATTCCTCCATTTTTTTTAGAAATTTGTTTATTATATTCAAATTTAATATAGACAGGTTCCTCTTTATCATCCTTAGTTTTATAGAAAGAACTGTTAGTTGCGGTTTCATTTTCCCAATAATATTTTAAACTAACATTTAATCCTTTTAAGAAAGATGGTAATGATAATAGATTTCCAGCTGTTATAATTAATAATTGGTTAACATCGTCAATTAATTTAGATATATCTACATTAATATCAATAGAAGTAATTTCTTTTTTTAATTCTTTACTATCCATGAATTCCCATAAAGGTTTATTTTGAAGCGCCAATAATTCAGCTTCTTTTTTTAAAACTTCTTCTTGTAAAATATCACATTGTTCATATTCTTTTTTATAAATATTATATAAACTATTAATACGAGAATACCCGACATTTCTATCTCCTCCATTATAAGGAACTTGACGCCCATTTACTTGTGCGTGGTAAATTTGATGATGACTATCTAAACGAGTCTTAGTTCCTCTACAAGATGGACATGTAAATTCTTCATAATAACCACCAAAATACGATTCAGTGTCTAATAAAATTTTTTTAGTATCAAGGCATCCTAAACAAGTTATATGTTTAAAACATTTTTGAACACATTGTTTAATATCTGTTTTGTCAAAATAATCTAATTCCAGTTCATTTTTTAAACATTCAAGTAGTAAGTTATTTAACTGAGACATTTTAATATAATATATTATATATATTTATATTATAATATATGTTTAATTTAGATAATCACAGTATATTAATTTATATTATTATAGCATTTGTTATATTTGTATGCTTAAAAATATATAATGAGTCTGACGCTTTTAATTTAAAATGTATAATATCGGATGTAGATGGGGAAAGATATTGTGTAAGAGAGCGAAATAAAATGGAATTAGCAGCAAATTTATTAGCAAATGTTACACAGCGTTGTAAAGATTTAGTAATTTATTGTGGTAAAAAGTATCCAAATGATGAAGATGTTCAAAGGTTAGTTCAGAAATTTAATCCAAAAAAAATATCAGAAACTTTACCAACGAGTGAATATACAGCATATAGTGAAAACAAAGGAGAAAAAATAGCTTTTTGTTTAAATAAAAAGAAAGACGGAAAAGAACTGATAGATCTAAATACGTTAACATTTGTAGCTATTCATGAACTATCACATATAATGACAACTTCAGAAGGCCATAAACAAGAATTTTGGAAAAATTTTAAATTTTTATTGGAAAACGCAAAAGCGGCTGGAATATACGATCCAGTTGATTATAAGAAAAATCCAGAGCCATATTGTGGAATGGATATAACAGATAATCCATATTATGACTTTAATTAGAAAAATTTTTTAATACCATAACATATGATACAAACTATAAAAACATTTATTATCCAAAATTGTGATGTACTATTTTTTATATAATTTTTATATATGTTTAATAAACCAAATTTTGGCTTATTCATAAGATATTTACATATAAAAATGATTGTATCTTTATTTGAAGACAATTTATATTCAAATTCAGGATATTTTTTGAAACAAGATTTACAAAAAGAATTATCGTAAATTTTACCAGCTGTTTTTGCGATACTCTCATAATTATCATTGAAAAATGGTAATAAGGGATAAAAACTTTCATCTGGTTTTATTGTTTTATTAATATATTTTACAAAATCATTCAAATTCATAAATTCAATTGGAATGTTAAAGAAGTTTCCAAGCAGGTTGTATTGATATTCTGTGTTATCTAGATTTTTCTTCAAATCAGTTGTTATATGGAATATTTTTGAATAAAAGTCTTCCATTAATGATAAGGAAATAATATTAGCTGAAGCTTTATCAACTGGAATACAATTCAAATAATAATCACCATAAAATGTTTTTTTATGATCAAGCATAAGTTCAAATAATTTAATAATAATATCTTGTTCATGATATACATAATTTTTACTATCAGAAGTCAAAAAAGATGGGCGATATATCTTACATTTTAAACCAAGTTTTATTGCGTTATATACAATCATTTCAGCAGCCCATTTACCTTGACCGTAACCAAAATTAATATTATCTCCAGTAAAATTTATATCTGATTCATATAAAACTGGATGTTTTTCAGCATCAAAAAACCCACATGTAGTTGATGATGACATATGATGTAACGTTTTTTGTTTCTTATTAAAACACATTAATACTATTTCTCTTGTAGCAATTACATGGGACCCCCTAAGAGCTTCATAAGGCTGAATATAATTTACTCCAGCACCACTATGAAATATTACATCAATAGTTTCACATAAAAAATCATAAACATCTTGAGTTAAACCCAATAGGGGAATTTCTAGATCTCCTTGTATAATTACAAGTCGTTTTTCTAGTTGATCCCTAATTTTCTTGTTTAGTAATTTATATTTTGATAATATATCTATAATTCTTGAATAACCATGATCTTTATTTTTACAACGAACATGAGCATATATTTTACATGTTGTTCTAGTTATTAATTCATATAATAAAAATGAACCCAGAAAACCTGTTACACCTGTTATAAATACATTACAATTGTTGTCACTTAATTTTAGACCATATTTATTAAATTCTGGCAATTCGTCTGGAAGAGTGATTATATCTTTATGCATTAATCTTAATGTACAAGATAAATGTTCATCCTTATTTTTTCCTCCAATATAAAAAGGTTCGTCATTATATAGTTTTAATAGGATGTCGTGTAAATCTTCATATGTTAAGTTAAAACAATGAGCTGTACTAAATTTAATATTATTTATATTATTATGACTATACTTTTCAACTAATAAATTGATTTTTTGATAAAGTATAGATATATTAATTGATGATACACCTACTTCGCTTAATTTAAAACCTTTATTATCATTATAATCGTATTCCAAAAATAAGAATCCAAAATCTTTAATAATACGTTGGTCAATATTACTAATATCCACACATGTATCAATACTACTATCATCTAATTTCTCTATAAATTTAAGTTTTTTACTTAAATATAAATCTTTTAATAATACTCTCTTTATTTTACCTGAAGATGTTTTTGGTAATGAATCATAAGGTAATATAAACATGTATTTTGGTATTATTCCATGTTTTTTAGAAATTTCTTTTTTAACCAATGAGAAATTTAATTTAGATGATTCTGTGTATAATTCCGCAAATAAAACTAAAATTTCAGTATTATCTTCCTCAACAGAAACTACACAATTATTACCTTTTCTAATTGGATTAATTTTATTAAGTGTATCTTCAATGTCTTCTGGATAATAATTCTTACCATTAATTATAATTAATTCTTTTATTCTTCCATTAATATATAAATAATCATCAATTATATATCCCAAGTCTCCAGTTTTTAAATATTCTAAATTATCTCCCGTTAATTTTCCTTTTAATAATTCATTTGTTAGTTCTTCATTTTTAAAATATTCTATTGCTTTACATACACCTGCTATCCAAATTTCTCCACTCTCACCATCTTTACATATAGTTTTAGTATGAGGATTTATTACTAATATTTTTTCTGCGGAACCACAGGTAATTTTTCCTACGGAAATATCAGTATCATGAAGTACTAATCCTTTATTAATTGAAACCATTAATGTATATTCAGCAAGGCCGTAACAAGGCATTATATTTTGTTCGGTAAAACCAAAATTAGAAAAATTATTTATAAAAGTTCTTAGCGAGTTAATTCGTATTTTTTCTGAACCTGTAAGAATATGTATTTTACTTAGATTTAAATTACAATTATTATAATCGTCTATATTAAAATTAGAATTATAAATTTCAAACGCAAAATTAGGAAAACAAATAAAATCTATGTTATTATCTGAAATATATTTTATTAATTTAGAACTATTAGATAAGAATGTCATAGGAGACATATAATACAAGTTTACTGGATTATCTTTATTAATTATAGATAATATATATCCTGTTAAATAATTTCCTACTAAACCCATATCATGATATTGAGGTAACCAACATAATAAACTTATTGAACAATTTTCTATCCCAGTTGGTATTATATTTTTCAAAATTGATTTTATATTTTCGGAAATATTTTTATAACTAATTACTACTCCTTTTGGATTGTTAGTTGAGCCAGAAGAATATTGTATAAATGCTGTATTATTTTCATTTATTACAATATCTTTTACATTATTATGGGTAGTATCATTTAATTTATATCCACTAATGATAGTTTCAATTGATGATTCTATTATATTCATATCTTTATAAAGGTTATTAGTAAAATTGCCTGAAAATAAAAGAGAAGAAACTATTTTATTATATTTTTTTTTGGAATCTATTGTACTATACCCTTTTAAAGAATTCCATGATTGCCATTTACTGAATGCTTTAAAATTTAACATACTTGGTTTATTAATATTTATATCTCCTATTGTTGATTGCTTATAATAAGAATAAATTTGTAATAAATCTTTGTCAGATACTTTTAAAAACTCTTTTTTTTTATTTATTTCTTCATATAGAAAAGTAAATTGTTCATTTATATATTCTATATCATTATTTTCTTCATCATAACTTTTATTGGAATTTAATAATTCATTATAGTTTTTAGATACAAGTATTACTTTTGGTTTACATTCATCCAAAATTTTTTTAATCTGAATTGTATTATTAGGATAAGCACAAATCGGAATAAAATTTTTCATTAAACAACTTAAAAATGGTATAAAAAAATGAGGCGATGTCTCAAATAATAGTAATACATAGTCTCCTTTAGAAATCCCATTTTTTTCTAATAAATTACTAAAATAAATAGCATATTTATAAATATCTTTATATGAAATATTAAAATCTTGCTCAAATTCAGAATTTAACCATACAAAATTATTATAAGATTGTGGTTCTTTAAAGAATATATCTTGATTAAAATCTAGGATATTCATATTTATTATATATTAATATAATCTTTTATAAATTGGAAATAAACACATAAGAAATAATAATTAAATATTTTATATTATAAAACAATGTATGATATTCTAAGGGGAAATTAAATAAATACTTTAAAATTATTTAATTAAAAATAATAGATACTTTATATATATGTCACTGTTTCCTATATTTAAAGTAAATATTTTAACAAATAAGAATGTAACAGAAAAAATATATGTGTTTTCTGGTTCTTCAATAAATGATCCAACTAGTATATTTATTAAAGAACCAGAAAACAAAATATTTTCAGATGTATTTAATAAAGATGAAATAGCTAATATAAAAAATAACAAAATTGAGGTAGTATTTGTGAATCAATCTATTCATATAGATGATAGCATTGGAATAATTAAGCTCAAAATATTTGAAGCTATTTCAAAAGAAGCATCCATGAGTGAATTATATTTATTTTGTTTGAAAAATGAAAAACTTAATCCAATAACAGTTTATCAAAATTTAACACAAAATGATAAATTACCATTAACACAAAATCGTTTAAATCAATTATTATTGAATCTTTATAATGATGATGGTAATATAATTGACTTTAAATTATCTGAAAAAGAACAATATACATTTGATGATATTTTAAAGTTAGATTTATTAGAACGTGATTATTTAATTGGCAAACCACTTGGTCAAAAATTTGTTTTTTCAAATGAATATCCATTTATAGCTGACCCATTTATGGTTACTGAATATGATAATATATTAGAAAATTCAAGGAGAGAATTGACAACATTAAATTCAAATTTACTTTTAGAAACAGGTCCGATATTTAGAAATACTATTTACTTATGTTTGGCAAAAGACGTATTTGAATCAGGAAATAATAATGATATTTCAACTGAATATACTTCAAAAATATATTTTCCATTTTTATACAAGGATAATGTTGATACATTGGAAGAACTTGAAACAAAACAATCAAAATTGATTGAAGAGACATCTTTAAAACTAACAAGTGATACAAAAAAAAATTTTGAAAATATTGATATGTTTTATGACGTATTTAATAATCAAAAACCATCAAATGAATTTTCAGAAAATCCTAGATTAACAGGAATAACAAATTTAAAAGTAACAATGTATCCTGAATTCAAAGTAAAAATACCAATTGAAGTAATTTTTAAATTAATACATGCTACACAAGAATTTCCATTAATTAAATATAATCCTGAATCAAGACAAGAAAATATATATCGTCTATTTGCTCCTGAAATGACAGTAGATGGTAGAAAAATTCCATTTTTACAAAAAGCTAGTATTTTTAAGTTAATTAAAACAATTGGTAAAAATAAATCAGTCGCTGTTTATACTAACATTCAATATAAAGGGGTAGATTTTTATATGGCATGTGAATTTCATGATAATGGTAATATAAATATTTATCCATTGAATGATTTTGATACACCTGTTTTATTAAATAGTGGTGAAAATATGTTTGAAAATATTGATAATATTATAAGTTTAACAGTAAATCCTTTAATTGAACAAATAAAAACTTTTTTTGAACAGAGTGGACTTATAATTCCTTTATTTAAATCAATTCAATCTACAAATATAGAAGTAAGAGATATGGTTTTTCAATCATGTTATAATATTACAAAACCTATTGATATAAATAAATATCTAGGTTGTATTTCTAGTGTTTTTGTAATAGAATCTTCTAAAAATACAAATGATATACAAATGCGTTATAAACGTGTTTCAAATTTTAATAAACGTGATAGTCAAGAAGCATTTATTATTGAGAAAATAGATCAAGGTTTAAAAATAGATGAAATTATTGAAGAATTATTGAAACAATTTGATGATTTGGATGAAGAAATGGCAATAGATTTAATTGGAAAAATACGTTCAGAATTAGAAGTTATTAGAGGTGCTAATAAACGTAGAGCTTTAATGATAAAAATTAACCCTGGATTTAAAACTATTATGAATGTTAATGTTATTACTAGTGAAGTTACAATAAATGTTAGTGGTATAAATGATATATACTATTTAAATACAATTCCAATTTATATTGATACTATAATTAGAATAACACAAGATATTAATAGTAGTAGTATTGAAGTTTCAAAAATAAGTAATCTATGTTCGGGAAAAGAAATAGAAGATATAGAATTTGGACAAATTACAGCAAAATCAGAAAGTTCCTTAGAAGAAAATGAAATTCCAATAATTGAAGATGAATCAGTAATATATTCAGATGCCGATAAAAAAGGTGAATATATGGATGATTTATTGGATATTTTAGGATTTGAAGAAGATGAATCACCAGATTTTAAAGGTGGAAATACTTCATCATCTGAATCTGAGATTTTATCAGAATCATTACCCGATTCTAGTGTTGTTAGTCCTGATATTGATTTATCGGAATTAGGTATTAAATCTGAGTCGGAAATTTTATCTGAAAAATTGTCTGAATCAGAAGAACCATTAGACGAAGTATTAGAAGAACCCTTAGACGAAGTATTAGAAGAACCCTTAGACGAAGTAATAGAAGAAAAACCTGTTAGTTTAGAAGTTATTAGTCCAGAAAAAGTTGAAGAAATAATTCCAATTAAACATAAACAACCTCCCTTAAAAGAAGAAATAAAAAATACTGTTCGCGATATAACTGGGATGAAATTAAAATATCCAAATCCTTTTTCATCACGTTTAGAGGAACGTATGCCTCAATTATTTGTCAAATCAAAAGATGATAAATTTGATCTTTATACAAGAATGTGTCCATTTAGTTTAAGCGATAGAAGACAACCAGTAATATTAACAAAAGAAGAAAAAGATAAAATAATAGAGGAACATCCTGGTGAATTAAATGAAGAAGCTGAATTCATAGAATATGGAACAGATGTAAAAGATAAATCAAAAAAGTTTTATTATACATGTCCTCGTTATTGGTGTCTATTAACTGATACAATGGTAACAGAACAAGATATTTTAGATGGAAAATGTGGACCAAAAGTTAAAAATATTGAAGACGCAATTATAGGTAAAAAAGACGAAGAAGTACCAAAAGGTAAATATGTTTATAAATTTTATGATGAAAACGAAAAAAAGTATCCTGGTTTCCATAAACAAAAAACCCCTTCAGGTTTATGTATTCCATGTTGTTATAGTAAATGGTCAACAACTGAAATGAAAAACCGCAGGGATATTTGTCAAGGAAAATTTGATGAAAAAACAGCTGAACCAGTATCAGAGAAAGAAAAATCAATAGAAGAAGAATTAAGAAGAGATGTATTAGAAGTGGAAAATTATGTTAAAGGTCCTGAAAAATATGGTAAATTTTTAGGAGAACATCGTTGGGGATTTTTACCAATTTCAGTTCAAAAATTTTTACATGAGGTAAGCGAGGATTGTCAAATAAGTAAATCAAATATGAATTTGAAATTGAATCATACATGTATATTGAGGCATGGTGTAGAAGTTAGTTCAAATCAATCTTTTATAGCATGTATTTCAAGTGCGTTATTTTATGGACAAAGAGATGAACAAACAAAAAAACCATTGATTACAAAATATATTCCAAATTCTAAACGCGAAGTTCCAACAATAAAAGAAATGAAAAAATTAATTATTGAAGCAATAGATATTGATAAATTTATAAAATATCAAAATGGTGATTTAATAACAAGCTTTGCGAATCAAGAACTTAAAGTAAATATAGAAGACTATAAGAATTCAAAATTATTTCAAAAAATGTTGACAAAAGAAACCGATAATAATAAAAAAGAAGAAATTAGAGAATTTATAGAAAGAGTAGCACAAGCATTTGAAACATTTAAACAATTTTTAGAAGATGATAAAATAAATATAGATTATACATATTTATGGGATATAGTTTCCATGCCAAACTCTAAATTATTTGAAGTCGGAATAAATTTAATTATTTTAGAGATTCCTGAAGATGACGCAACTAACAATATAGATTTAGTTTGTCCTACAAATCATTATTCAATTCATGCTTATGATGCTAGAAAAAGAAGTTTAATTTTAATAAAAAGAGAGAATTATTTTGAACCTATTTATGGTTATCGTAATGATGGAAATAGAATATATATTACTAAAACATTCAGTGAATATGATAGAAAATTACCAAAGAATTTACGTGCTGTATTTACTAAGATTATTAAACCAACTATTGGTGAAAAGTGTAGAGCTTTTATTAGCAGACCTAATGAATATAGATTTAAACAAGCACCAGTATTAGACAAATTAATAAAAGATTTGATTAATAAAAAATATAAAATAAATACACAAATTTTAAATTTTCAAGGAAAAGTGATAGGTCTTTTAGTAAACAATAAAGAAGGCTTAGAAGGGTTTGTTCCTTGTTATCCATCTTCTTTAACAACTTTAAAAAATTCAAAGATGTGTGATAAAGTCAATGAAATAAAAACATGTGAATATGATTTTGTTTATATGAATGACAATATTTGGAAACCTTATGAAGAAACATTAGAATTTTTAAAAGAATATTATGATTATGAAGAACCAAAGGATATTGTAAATGCAAATTGTTATGATCCCAAATATTTTTGTAGAGTAGTTGAAGATGAATTAATTACAGGATTTCTTACAAATACAAATCAATTTATTCCAATTAAAAACCCAATTCCTGTATCCACAGTGGATGATGGAATTAAAACTATTTCAAATAATGATATGTTAGTAGCAGATATAAATACATTAACAAAAAATAATGTGGATACAAAACGTGTAGATTTTATTAAAAGAATTAAATTAGAAACAAACTATTATAATGTATTTAGAAATACAATACGTCTATTGTTTAATGATTATTCAAATAGTGAAATAAGAAAAGGAATTCAAGATGAATGTAATAAACGTTACGTATTATACAAAAATCAATTAGATAAAGTAGTAGAAATGTTACATGATTTAGTTAAAGATAATATTGTATTTGCTTCTCAAAATGATGATTATAAATATATTGAAGTCTCTGAAATAAATACATGTGTTTCTCTTAGTAAAGAAAAATGTAATAATGAATTTAAAAAAAAGGGTTCAATATGTAAAATTACAAATGATAAATGTTCATTAGTATTGCCAAAAGTAAATTTAGTTAACGGCAGTGATAATGAGTTATATTATTATGGTAGAATGGCTGATGAATTAATTAGATATAATAGAATAAAATCATTTATTTTTAAACCGCAAGCATATCTATCATTTGGACAAGTAAAATATAATTTAAGAGATAATGAAATAATCGTTTTACAAGATCTTTTAAACCAAGATTTTTTTGAAAACTTAATACCTGCGGAAATAAATAATTACGCAAAATATAATACATACGATACAGCAGAACCAATTAAATCACAAATATACAAAAAAGATTATGAGTTGGATGAAGTAATAAATCCAAATTATGTCAGAGATTGTTTTATTTCAGAGCCTCAAAAAATAACATCCGCGTATTGGAGAAATTGTTTTCCAGAAAATTATAGAGAGTTAGAATATAAAAATTCAATAAATTGTCCTATTTATTTAATAATAGATTTAGTAAATGAAATAAAAAAGAAAAAATTAACAATTGAGGAAGTTAAGGATGATTTAATAGATGAATATGTAAAATTAACTAATAATTTTAGTGACAAATATAGAATAGATAAAATTATAGATATCTTAAAAGAAGAAGGACAAATAGACGCGAGTCAATTACAAGATGGTTCCATAAATTTTGAACAGTTAATTATTCAACAAGGATTTTTAGCTACAAATTTTGATCTTTGGATTTTGTTAGTAAAATATGAAATACCAAGTATATTCATTTCAAGTAAAATGATACCAGAAACTCGTTATAAATTACGTCAATTTGTTTGTTATGATAAACCTTTAAGCGAATCAAATAATAAATATATATTTATTTGTGTACCATCTATGTATAGAAAAACAAAAAAATATCCTGAATATAAATTGATTATAGATGATAAAGAAAAAATGGAAATAGATATAGATGAATTAAAAGAAGGTGATTGTTTAAATAATATAGAAGATGCTTTAAATAATTATATAACAATTGAAGATTATTTAGATGTAATATTTGAGAAATCCGCCAAAAAACAAAAGTACGAAGGTGAAGATTTTTTAGATATTAAAAAGAAAAGAAAAACAGTAAATAAAAAAATAAAACCTACTCTAATTCTAAAAGAAGCAGAAGAGGTTTTTGAAGCACCAAAAGAAGAATTAAAAGAACAATCAGAAGTAGAGATAAAAGAAAATTTAAAAGATATTTTATTTCCAGAAGAAGAAAAACTAGAAATTATTCCAGTTAAAAAGAGAAAAACAAGAAAACAAAGAGAGCAAAAAATTAAAGTTAATCCTCTAGGTAAGAAATCGGTAACAAAAAAAAAAAAAATTCCTGATAATATAGAAATATTAGATATTGTGGAAGAGTTGAATTAGCTAACAGAATCATTATCATTATTTTCGTTATTTTCGTTATTTTCATTATTTTCATTATTTTCATTATTTTCGTTATTTTCGTTATTTTCATTATTTTCATTATTTTCATTATTTTCGTATTGAAAAATATACATATGATCTCTACTATTAGACGATAAATGTGAATAAGATGTATTTAAAAAAGAATAAACATTATTATGGTCCTCATTATTTTGAGTTTGAATAGGCATAACAATATTTAACTGACCATTATTGTCATTATTTAAGTTAAATGAAAATGTATTTTGTGATGGTTGGATAATAGTTATATCATCACCATCACTATCATCATCATCATCATCATCTGAATTATTATTCTCACTATCTTCAACAATATTCTGAAATAAATTATATTGAAAATTATCATTAGGATCATAAATAAAAATTCTATTTTCTAGTAAAATATTATTACGATTATTTCTATTAAAGAATAAAAAATCAGAATCATATGTTTCAATGTTAGTAACTGGTATTTTGTAAAATCCAATATGATTTGTATTAAATGATGATAATACTTTTGTTTTATTATTAAAAGCACCATTTATAGAATAACATTTTTTACCAAATGATTTATTATATTGATAAAATTTTTTAAGTTTTTGATTCAAAATTGATTTATAGTTGTAAATTTTAGATGTTCCTTTTATATCATAATTAAAAATATAATAATAATATAAAAATGGTCTAAAAATTTCAACTAATTTATCTTTTGGAAATTCATTATCAATTTTCAATAATTTGGTATATTTATTATTATTTAACATTCTTAAAGTAGGAATATATAATGTGGTATAAGGAGAATTAAAAATAAATTTTTTTATAGAATTTTCTCTAATAAAAGCTTCATTTTGTTCAACGAAATTAGAAAGTTGAAAATTTTCTAAAAAAAATAAATGAAATAATGATGATATTAATCTACCAGATTCTTTCATTTTAAAATAAATATTATATAATGTAGATGGTTTTAATTTTTGTTTATTATAAGGATTTTCAGGCCATAATGGATCAACAAAAAAGTTAGGAGAATTACTTATAGCAGTTTCAATAATAGAAATTAGATCATTTACACTAAACAAAAACTTGGATTTATTTTCAATAAGAATAAATGTATTTTTATGATTAGGATTAAGAGTATTTAAACTTAAATCATCTTGAACAACAATTTTATACTTTTTAAATCTATAAATATGAGCTAATCTAGAAAAAGCATGATAACATTTTTGTGCTTTATAAAAAATATTAAAAATTTTATCTTTAATTTCATTGGAATAAAATATATTATTCAAATACTCATTTAAAACTAAGAATTTAGCATTAGCTATTCTATAAATATAATTTTCATATAATATTTTTTTTTCTTTGTAATAAACATTATAAATAAAAAAACTTATATAAATATTTTCATTATAGAATTCTTCATCTATGTTACTTGTAGAAAAAAATAAAAAAGGTTCATCTGGATATGTTTTTATTTTTCTATTTACTATTGTTTGTAATATATTAAAAAAAGTTTTCATAATTAAATTATTATTTATTTTTTAATATATTATTCATAAATATTCATATTTTAAGCAAATGGGTCATAATCATTATCACCACCAAGTTCCTCGGTTTTTATATTAGATACATTTGTTTGAATTTGTAAATTTTGAACACTACATTTATCTTTTTGGTCTTCTAACCCTTTAAACAATCCTTCTGATATTAATTCTTCTTTGTCTTGATATTCGTATTTATATTTTTCTTCTAGATTAATCATTTCATTAATATCTAAAACAACTTGGAATGATGCTGTTCCAAACATACCTTCTTGTCCACACATTACATTGGCAGAAATACCTCTTAGATTATCTAACTCAGCATGTCTAGCTGCTTTCAAAAACATTTCTGGAGTCTCTTCAAATGATGCTTTCGCAATAGGTCCAATATCATCATTATTTATACCATGTCTAAATATAGAAATTAATTTATGACTAAATGTCATTCTATCACATAACAAAGCCATATGATGTGCGTTAACATAAGAACCATCAAATTCTAATACTTCTGCTAATTCATTATAAATACATTGTCTGGCTGCTTCCATTCCAAGAACATCAAATATTTCCATAATATCATTACTAATAGTTCTATTTGGGTCTATATAATCAAGACCTAAAACATCCAATAAATTTGTTCCAATAGTATCAAGTACCCAAATATCTTCTTTTTGATATGAACCACCTTTTTCCATTAAATTGTCTTTTATTTTTCTAAGAATAACTTTGTTAATATTTTTAACACCTCGTAATACAATACCATTTAATAATTGATCTTGGAAATTTTTTAATATATAAATTTGATCCGATTGGTCTAATGGATTGACTTTAATTTTTTTACTACCTTTTCCTGATGAATTTTTCAATATATTATTCATACGAATTCTGAACACTAATTTATCAGCATTATAATCTGAATAAACACATGTTATTTCTTCTTTATATGTATTATTAAGTGTGAAATTTACATCGTCCATTGTTATATTTTTTTCTAACATAATCTCTGGATCCATCTCCATTCTAATAATCCATTTTGACTTTTCTGATTCATCTATACCAGATTCTTGTTCCAAACATTCATCAATCATATTCTCAAATTCACGATATTGACTCATTGTTGATTTATCTTCAGATATCAATGTATTAAGATCATCTGGGTCAAAACAGACTTCAACATTCTTAACAATTTCTTCTAATTTTGTATGTTCTAACATATATTGAATTACGCTTGCCTTATCCTTATCAGTTTGTTCATCTTTGTTTAAGTAAACAGTTAGCGATGGATTTTTAATTGATGCTGATAAAGATAATATTTCTTCAATTCTTGGTACACCACGAGTCACATTTGACTTTGAAGCGACACCAGCAAAATGAAATGTATCATCGACGCAAAGACCATTATAAATATTAAATGTTAATGTGTCTGAAACAGTTAAATCATAAGCATAATTGGTTGTATTTGGAACCTCTTCAATATTTTTAACCTTATCAAATAATACTTCTTTGTAAATATCATTATTTCTATTTTGGTATACAATTTTACCATCAATTTCATTAGGAATAGTCAAATATTTTTGATTTATTTCATATTTATAATTATGATTTAATAATGTATTAAGTCTTTCTTGTTTATATCTTAATTTTATATTTAAAAGTTGTGCTAATTTTTTAGCTTGTTTATTTTTTACATTTAAATCATAACATTGATGAATAATAGTAAAACGTTCATTTTTACTTAGTGGCAACTTATTAATGCTACTGTAAATTCCTAATGTATTTAATATTTGCTGTACATCTATTAGTAAATTTTTGGAAACTGAAGACATAAATATTTTCTTTTCTCTTACACTAACTGAACCATCGCCGCCAATATAGGCATCTAAGAAACCCAATAAACATTCTTTATTTGAAAAGATGATTTTGTCAGAAACAAATTTATTATGACTTAATTTACCAGATAGATTTTCAAGAATACGACATAATATTGTGTTATAAATTCTTAAATCTTGACTAGTTCCATTTATTCTTGAATCATCCTTAATTTCCTTTTTATATAGTTTGGTCGTTATATTCCACTCTT
>Ga0164295_10000918_pt1 | contig 24464 bp, 29 predicted proteins | sample GEODES006metaG_FD_111798 | JGI IMG/M metagenome (GOLD analysis project Ga0164295, IMG submission 111798) | Oligotrophic lake water microbial communities from Sparkling Lake, Wisconsin, USA - GEODES006 metaG | ecosystem: Environmental > Aquatic > Freshwater > Lake | place: USA: Sparkling Lake... | reverse complement strand
TAAAAATGATGGGAATTATCAATGGAGAATCAAATATCTCTCTACGAATCGTAGATTGGTTTGTGACAAATTACGCAAAAATGTATTTTACGATTTATGATATGCCGATAAAAGAAGGGTCGTCCGATATGTGTCGATTTAAAGTCTACCAAGACTATAAATTGAAATTAAAGGCGTATTCTAAAAAACGATTCGATCCTTTCTGTCGATGGGAGAGAATTACAGTTCCATATGACGAATCCAGTTTTATTGAGACGACGATCGGACAATTGAATTTCTTTAAATGGGCTATCGAGAATCGTATCATAGATTATATTCAAGAAAATTATGAGGTAATCGAAAAGGATATGAACGAGAGAAATAGTACATCCAAGACAAAACAATCTGGAAGTTCTCTCAGTTCATCCAGTACGGATTCATCTGGTGATAATAGTAAAACTCGAAAGAAGCGTGAAGAGTTATCTATATCGGCATGTAAATGTATTAAAAAAGAAAATGTAAAGATTATCGTTAAATTTTCTTAAAGATATATATATTAATCTTACCAAAGCGGTCTCTGATTCGACTCGATATATAGTGGTTTTGGAGTAACCATAGGAGTACGGTCTGCGACCGAAAGAGATGCGAGTGGAGTAATTTGCGGAGTTACATCGGCTTTTGGTTGAACTAAATTGGTCGTTCCAGTTCCTCTTAAAAATGATTCTACATCGACGGAATTGCTTGAGAGTTGTGTACGAGGCAACCATGAATTCAATAGTCCGTTTCCAGGAATATGAGTAGTGATGGCTTGGCCGTTCGGTTGATATAAATAGGCCTGATGCATTCTAGATTGTTCTAAAGACCATTGTTCTAATTGGTAATTTCCCGCAGTATTTTTATTTCTGGTAGATGCCATTTCTATCTTTTTATATATTGATATAAAAAGATTTCGAGAGAATCGAGAGAAACTGTTTCGCAGTTTTTATTTCTAAATAATGAATTTTTGATATATATAAATTGATATACATCAAATAAATTGTAACGTGTTACCTTAATTACTATACGCGACGCCGGCCATACCACTCATGACACGGAGATCGTTGTAGTTAACAGCGTAAACACGAACCTTAGCGGTAGCGGTACCAGAAACGGTAGGGGAAGAAAGGACAAGCTGGAGAACAGCGTTATCAATTCTGGAGAAGTTGCAAGAACCCGAAGGCTGGTGTTCCTCAGGGCGGAGAGCAAACGAATAAAGGTTAATACCAGTATCAGGAGAGCGGGTATGGTGTTGGAAAGGCTGAACCTGATCGAAATAAGAACCCTCACGCTCAGAGAAACGATCCTGTCCGTTCAACTGCAACTTAGCAGTAACGACTGGGTTCTCACCCCAACAGTGCATATCGAGAGCGGTCTCGGCAAGAACGAATGAACCGGCATCAGAGACGGCAGACTCGGCAACACCGGGAGCAGTGAAGATACCAGCATATTCACCAGATGTAACAACATCGGCAGCACCAGGTAACTGGAAGAGACCAGATGTATTAATAACAGCGTTGGCACCAGATGTCTCGGAAGGACCAGCGAATGCGTGGATAGCATTAGGAAGAGCATCGACGGCATCGGTATAGTTGAAAGGCTGAGCACCAAGAGTCTTGTAAAGAAGACCAGTACCGTTAAGGGATGAGCAGTAATCAACATTGGAATCAGGCTGAACAACCCAGATAAGCTCCTTAACAGGGTGGTTAAAGTTGAGCTTAATCTTGTTAGAAGAAGAACCGACAGACTCATCACCAGTAAACTGGAGCTGTTCAATCAAGTACTCGTGGGGGTTCTGTGCCATCTTTCTGCGCTCATCAGTATCAAGGAAGATATAATCAATGTAGAGAGAAGCGGCAACAAGAGATGATTGGTAGGCAGTTGTAACGGCAACGGAAGAATTGGCAGAAGACGAAAGACTAGTAACAGCCCAGAGACACTCACCAAGAGGGCGAATATCAAGGTTAATCTTGACCTCGTGGTACTGAAGAGCAATTAGAGGAAGAGCAAGTCCAGGATTGCGGCAAAACCAAAAGAGGAGAGGAATGTAGAGAGTTGTCTCAGGAAGAGCGTTACGAGGAGCACAAACCTGGGAAGGTCCACCAGTAGCAGCACAAGGTCCAGAAACGGCAGCGAATGTAGGATCAGTAACATATGTAAGCTGAGTAGTATTACCAATCAACTTGAAGTATCCACGCTGTTGTTCAGAAGACATAGTAAGCTGATTCCAGATATGCATCCAGTCACCATACTGACGATCAATTCTCTGACCACCAATCTCAACCTCGACCTGGGCAATAATCTGCTCACCAATATAGTCTAACCATCTAGCATAAACGGCAGAACCAGAAGTAGCCATTTGCTGGTTAATCTCAGGAAGAGTAACCTGGAGATAAGTGCGGTAGCAAAGATCACCATTTCTTGAAATTGTGCAGGTAACACGGCGTCCGAAATCAGCTTGTCCAGAAAATGTCTGTTCAATAGATTCCATGGCGAAGTTAGTATGTCTGCGGTATGAGACCTTCCAGAAAGTTATCTCAGGAGTTCCAGTAAGAAAAACATCTTGAGCACCATAAGCAACGAGTTGAAGAAGAGCACCACCCATTTTAGGTTATATACTTCCTAAAGATAATAATTTCGGGAAAATAGAATAAATCAACTTATTTTATTTTTTAGCAATTTTTTAATTTTAATTTAATTTAATTGTATTATTAATACGATATAGCAGTAATTATTTTTAGTATATGAATAATTAATGCAATCGTGTTATTTTCCTAAACTATTTTGATTTTAATAATTTTTGGATATCTAGATTTGAATGAATGAATGTTTCTAAATATTCAGTTTTAAAGATTTCTCTTTTACCTTCATGTTTTTTTGTAAAAATATATCCATCTGATATCTTTTCTACTTTCCAACCATCATTTACAGCATTCATAACAAAACACATTTTTTGAAATTCTTTATTAGAATTCTTAATTATTTCATCCATTAGACCTTATATAGAGTAGAGTTATTTAGTATTTTTGAGTTTTACGATCAAGTAAACAAAATATAATAATTATATATTTATATAATTAAAAATATAAACCACAAATAGTTATAATATATAATGTATAAACCTCAAATAAATACCCTGGATGAAAAACATAGTGAAATCATGGAGCAATATCATATAAATGAAACGGAAGTACTTCCTAAATTAAAACAGGATATTACTATTCTTAAAGCTAAAATCAAAACATTAAAGGTAACCCAGATTGATGAGTTTATGGATATTAAAGATGCAATTTATAAAAAAAAAGAAGAAATAAAATTAATAAAAAAACAGAAAAATAAGTATCTCTTAGAAAATTCGAAATATATTTTTGACTATTTTGAACAAAAAAAAGATATTTCAAGTGGTGGGGGAAAACAAAATAAAAATATTCTGAATCATTTCTTTAAAATAAAATCTCAAGATCCGTCTAAAACGACCAAACAATATGCCGCCTCTCGAAATCTATATCAACATTATTGGAGAAATGTAAATAATGAAATTACGAATATTCAAGATTATTTTATTCCGTCTGATATTTGTGAATCCTGTCATATCGGAGAAATGATACCACAAGACGAAGAAGGAATCCTTATTTGTAACAATGAGAAATGTGGACAGTTTATTACATATATTATAGACTCTTCGAAACCGACGAATAAAGAGCCACCGAATGAGGTTTCTTATACTGCATATATTCGACTAAATCATTTTAAAGAGATTCTCTCGCAATTCCAAGCAAAAGAGACGACGCAAATTCCCGAAGAAATCATCGAAAAAATAAAGAACAGGATTAAAAAGGAGAGAATTCGCAATTATAATGAATTAAATTATGATAAAATGCGAGAGATTTTAAAGAAATTAGGTATGAATCGTTATTTCGAACATATCCAATATATAAATTCTTTATTTGGGATAAAACCGCCGATTATGAATGAAGAACTTCATGAAACGCTATGCGTTCTTTTTATTGAAATACAGAAACCATGGGCGGTACATTGTCCGCCGAATCGCACGAATTTTTTTAATTATACATATACACTTCATCAATTATGCGTTCTCTTAGACCAAACACAATATCTTCCATATATTCCAATGATGAAAGACCGAGAGAAACAATTAGAACAAGATATGATATGGAAAAAAGTGTGTATGGAATTAGATTGGGAGTTCTTTCCTACTGTATAAAATATTATATATATATAAATAAAATATAATGGAAATACCATTTTTAGGGAATCTATGTGCACCTGCGTTAGTCTATTTGATACTATCTGTTATCGTAACAGCGTTTGAATATACTATACATTTCAACATAGTTATAATTTTAATTAATATTTTATTTATTGGATTATGGACGTTCGTATTAAATTGGATATGTTCAACGGGATATAGTATTATTTCATGGGTAATGATTATTGTTCCTATTATTATAGCCGTTTTTTTAGGAATTTAAGTAATTGACAATATATCAGTAATTAAATTTAATAATAAAATCCTGAATAATATATATAATGGCTAGTCTGTCATCTATAAAATCTACTTTAGGAGGATTATGTACCCCCGCACAACTTTATTTAGCATTATCAGTTATTGCTCTTATTTTTGTAGCTATAAATTCGTTTAGTATTACTACAATTATAATTAAACTTATATTTATTGCTTTATGGACGTTCGTACTAAATTGGATATGTTCAAAGGGATATACCACTATTTCATGGATACTAGTTCTTCTTCCTTATATAATGTTTCTTTTAATGTTTTTTGTAGCATTAGATGTTTCTAATATAACCGCAAAACATAGTATGCACGAGTCTAAACACGTAGAGAAGGTAGGACAAGGACAAGGACAAGGACAAGGACAATTACAAGTACAAGGACAACCATTATCTATCAATTCTATGAATTCTGCTACTCTATAACTAATACGATAAAATAATTATACTATTATTTTATCAACATATATATTAAAGTATGACGGTTCGAATGAAATATAGGTCTCGTAAAAGAAAATTAATAAATAAAACCAAACGAAAACGTAAACAAAAACAACACAATAAACATCCTCTCGAATTATATTCAAACTATTTACATTTAGGAATAAAAGAAGAACCAAACTTAATACCAATCGATTTTAGTGTAGAAAATCAAAATCAAATGGACATTGAAGATCTATCTGCGATTTCCAGAAAAATATTAATAGATACCGTTCATAACTCGACATATTCTCTATTACCGTACTATTTTATGGATAAAAATATTCCAATAAAACATCAAGACGATTATGTAAGTAAATATGATAGCGGTAACTGTGTATTTTTCGCAAAAAAGATATTACGTGAATTAAAACGAAGGGGAATTTACGGATATTTAATACCGGCGACTACATTACAGCATCTTATGCAACCAGGATTTCCCGAGTTTTGTCATTGTGTCGTTTTAGTAAAATCAGAAAACTATTTTATTATTTATGAACCTGCATTTTATGTTTTAGAGCCAATTATTGTTCATATCGACGGTACACTGACTGCATATAAAGTAAACGTATATGAAAAAGAATGGTTGTATAGTTATGATAAAACTATGAATCGAATTAATGTAACAGATAGTGAAGGTAATCCATTACTTTATTATAGTGTAATGAATGTATTAAATCCAACCACTGCAATATCGTATCCAGTAAATATTCATAATAAAAGAGTACCGATTGTAAAATATGATGCGTATAAAAATAGAAAATGCGCGCATCTCTCAATACGGCTAGATACAAAGTGTCTAGAAGGATATCAAATGCCGTTTGATAGTCATAGAGAAGAAGATCAAGATGGATGGTTTCCTAAATTTCCATATAGTGATTTATTGAATGAACCAATCTCAGATATAGAAAAAAAATCAAGAATAGGCCAATGGGTAGGTCTCTCGAATGAACAATGTAATGCACTACAATGTGATAGATCAGATTTAATAGATAAAGTATTTTGGATTATTAAATATCATCACGAATAAATATATTATCGTAAATTTATGATAATATATTATTTATACTAAAGTTATTATACTAAAGTTATTACATCATCTTAAGACCACCGATGAGGTTAATACCGAGACCGGCACCAGCACCTGAACGTGCACTTTGTCCCATAGAAGGAATAAAGACATCAAGAATGCTAAATGTAGCCGCAGCCATTAATCCGATGATTAATACTTCCTCAATATTAAGAGATTTCTTGGGGATAGTATATGCAGCAACACCTACAATAAAACCCTCAATTAAGTATTTTATGGCACGTTTAATAAGCTCACTAAAGTCAAATGAAGCGCTCATGTCTTATATATATTATAGAAAACAAAAAAAATCTGGAATAGAGAATATTAATCACTATAAGAAATAACTTAAATAGAAATTCCTAAAGTTGTATATAAAATGTCGGGGTTCGAACGAAAAAATTTAGAAAACGGTAAACCAAATCCACAATATATAGATTTATGCGATGAAGACCCAACTATTGCTGGACAAAAATTTACATGTCTGTCATTTGTATCTCCCGAAAAAATATTGAAAAATCGTGAAATTTATTTATTTCAACAATTCCTAAAGCAATGGGATTTTAAGAAATCGATGGATAAATTCCATGATTTTATTCAATTTATTTCTTATAAATATAACCTAAAGGTCGATTCACTAATAAATGATTATACTGAATTTATTCAAGAAGAAGGTACTAAACTAAAAACAAACTCGGTAGAAGACGATTATAAAACCTTTTTAGATAAGAATGAAGAGGTATTAACTGAGAGATTTCAGAAAGAGAATCAATTCCAAACATCTGTACGGGGATTAAAGGTACGTGGAGTATATAATTCACAAGAAGAAGCGGAATTAAGATGTAAAAAGTTGAGAGATTTAGATCCAAGTCATGATATCTTCGTGGGTCCAGTTGGTATCTGGATTCCATGGGATCCTGATGCATATAAGACTGGTCGTGTTGAATTTATGGAAGAAGAATTAAACCAACTTCATAAAGAAAAAATGCTAAATGAAGAGAAGGCAAAGGAAGATTTTGAAAAAAGAGTGAAAGATGCAAAGAAAAAAGCAATTGAAGAGAATATTAAGGATGCCCAAAAGAGTGGAAATAAATTAACACAAACCATCGATGAAGATGGCAATCTTGTCGGAGTGAAAGAAACGGTTGATTTTGATTCAAGAACTGCCACTACAGATGAAGAGACGAAGGAATATAATGAATCTGTAGTTGAGAAGGCACAAAATTGATAGTTTATGAGAATCGAATTTTTGGTATTATTTATTTATACTACTAGTAAAAATAAATGAGACATTTATAGATTTATAATCCGAGTATAATATGCCCATAATCCTAGACCAATGAAACATTTCGCCGTACAATCTAAAACATTCATTGTAATATTTTTATATTCTTCATTAAACATATATACTATACCATAAAGAGACCATATAACCGATACAAATGTAAATAATGCGTAATTCGCAAATATATACTTTGGTCTTACAAATGTAACAAATATAATCCAAAACATAAAAATGAATGGTATGAACCCGATCATCATTGCAGTCTGATGTATCATATCTCCCGATTCACCTAAATAGCCAATATAAAGCATCATATAATTTAATAATATAATGACAGCAATCACCGATAGTTTTATAGGTATATTTGTATTTTGTCCGAGAACTAGACAAAGGGCGATAAGCATCATTGGTGTAGTAATCGCCCAATCGGTATATCTCGTCATTGTAATATTCGCCCAATCAATGGGAATATCTCTTCTACTAAATTCTTCTATTTTTTCAACGAAATTCGAATAGAAATATCCTGCGACGATCGATATACACGTTTCTAAATTCATTACATGACGTACCGCGGGTATTGTCGTTCGTAAAGCTTCAATAAATGTAATTGTTCCAGTTGTTAATAATAGAATATATGTAAGCATAAATGAGAACTTCACGTAGTATTGTACTGGATTCTTTTTTTTTTCTTTTTTTTCTTTTGGGTTATCGATACCAATTGGTTCTATCATTTTTGTTAGATATATATATATATATATAATATAATATATATACACGATTTTTCTCGCTATGCGGTTAACAACTTGTATACTTGTTCAATATTATTATAATCTTTTACATCTGAATGATTAATATTATATCCTTTATATATGAAATCACTACATTCAAGACATTGTTCAATATTACTTCTATCTGTAACTGTAGGTTGAATATATTTACCATTTCCAAAATATCCTGCCATAAATGAAAATGAACTACCTGTTGATATTACCCCATCGCGTGAAAAGAACATTTTTGAAAAATCATCCACGTTTGTTCCAGACTCTATATTTACTTTATATCCAATAGATTTTATATACTCTGCTAATTTACTAGTATAAATATCACAAGATTTTTGCTCTTCTTCAGTTGAACCGTGTTTATTATTTGTTAGAATTAATACATTTTTGTTATCATATTGAGAGAGAGCATCTTTAAAATATTTATATTTTTGAAAATGGTAATGATGTGATTTTAAAAATGGTGTATCCGCACATCTAAAATGTATTATAATATTATTAGATTCATGTTTTAAACCACTTGACGTAAGTGAATCTTCGATTATTTTATGAATAACTGGTTTCATAATTGAATGTATTATCTCACTATTTTTATTTTTGAATTCCCAGAATGACAAAGAATCGTATTTTTCATAATCATTATACTTTATATTTTCTAATATTAATTTATCTCGTATGTCACTATATTTATCATAAGATAAAAATGTTGGTAATTTATTTAAGAATAATGAATTGGATGAATTATATTTAAAGTCTTTTTTATTCAAGATAGATAAAAATAGGTTATGATAATACGCTGATAGATAATTTCCTATATTTTCATTTATATTTTCAAATGATTCTATTGAGTCTTCTCTTATTGGTTGTTCTCTAAAATGAATATATATTAAAACAAATATAATAAAACAAACCAATATTATTTTTATCATTTATATATATAATGATAAAAATAATCCTAAACAAAATGTCACTCTTTTCATTTTTCATAATTATATTAACAATTATATTATTAATATTATATATACGTAACTATAATAAAGAAGGTTTTACAAATAATGATGATAATTTAACGGTTGTATCTGGTTATTGGAACGTAACAAATAAATATAGTAATGGTAAATATAATGATTTTTTACACATTTTCTCATTTACACCTTTTCTCATTTAAAACGCCCATATTATATTATATTATAGTATATTATAATATGAAATTTTTGTATAAAAAAAGAATTAATGTAACAAAAAACTCTATTTTTTATTCATTAATAAAATATAATAATGTAATTATTGCTTTTGGAAGAATACATTTAGGCTCGGAAAGAGTGATAAAAAAAATAACGTTAGATGAAAATTTTGATATAATTGAAGACAATAATATTACTTTTAGAGGCGAAGACCCAAGATGCTTTGAATATAATAATAAAATATATGTTTTAGACAATTATTTAAACGATATGTTTTTAATTGATTATGAAAATAAAAAATATACAAAAATTAATATTTCAGGTAAAAATATTTCTTTCATAAATCATAATAATAATTTATATTTTATACATTATATAAAACCGTTTGAATTATATACTTTTGACGTAGAAACCGGTTATATTACAAAAATAGATGTTGATGATGATAAACATAATTATAATTATGAATATAGAGGTGGAACCCCTGGATATAAATTAAATGAAAATGAATATTATGGTTTTGGTCATAGAACATATATACAAGATGACATTTTGAAACACGACATTTTTAAATGGATTGTTTTTTTTGATAATGATAAATTGCCAAGAATAAGTCATTATGATATTGAACAGCCGTGTAATTCAAAAAATATATGTGACCCAACAAGTATAATTGAAATTAATAATAAAAAATATTTAATTACAGCCGAGACAGATAAGCCATGGTTTTGTGAACAAGATTATATAACAAACGTATATGAAATTCAAGAATAGTTTTTACAATTACTTTTTCACAAAAGTGTAAATTAACAAGTACGTATAATTATAATTCATTTTTGTTAGATATATATTATATAATATATAATATAATATATGGCAAAGTTTTCGGGTATTTTTGCTGGATATATTTATATAAGGCAATATATATGAAAGTGAAAGTAAAATATAATTATTTAATCATTATATTTTTAATTTCTATTTTAGGTATTATGGTATTGAATCAAAAAATACAAATATTAGAATATTATACAAATAGTATAAAATTAAATAATTGGTGGGATGATAATGATATTGAATCGGAAAATATATTTCAAACAATTTTACAAGACCAAGATAAAAATATTGAGGTATATTCTGTATTTGGAGAACCGAAATTTAACCGAAGTGATAATACCGTATATATTCAATTTAGTGGAGAGAGTAATTATAAAGACCCTAGTTTATTTGATATAAATTTTATACCATCCAACGAAACCTCAAATTGTATCGTTTTTCCATATGCGGCATTTAATATTCTTCATGAAAAGTTAAGTATAGATTATTTCTTAAATAAACGTATTTATGATACTACACTAAATAACAAGTTTTGTTTATTCGCTGTATCAAATGGAAATTGTAGTCAACGTAATAACTTTTATAATAAATTGTCAAAATATAAGCACATTGATTCGTGTGGAAAACATTTAAATAATATGAATGGAAAAAATTGTCCAGGAAAACATAATAGTCAAGAATTTAAAGATTTCGTTTCAAATTATAAATTTATGATATGTTTCGAAAATGTATCTAAACCGAATTATTTCACAGAAAAACTAATAAATGCTTATTATAGTAAAACGATACCTATATATTGGGGGTGTCCAAATATAGACGACTATATAAATATGGATTCTATACTATATTTAAAACCAGATTTCAGTGAAAATGATGTGAATGAATTAATAGAAACGATAGAACATTTAGATAATCAACCGGATCAATATAAGAAAAAATACGAATCCATCTTTTTTAAAAACGGATTATTACCGGATGAATTTAATATAGAAACTCTTCGTACAAAAGTAAATAAGTTGTTGAAATAATATATATATTGTAATAATATATTAATGAAGAAATATAGTATATTAACTACTATTTTAATTATTTTAATTGTTTTTATTGGATTCCTATTTTGGAAAAATATCGAAGGTTATTCCAATAATATACAAATGTATGTGATTTCATTAAAACACGACGACCGTATTAAAAATATTAAAAAACAAGAATCCAAAATAAATTATCCTATATCCATATTTGATGCTGTAAAAGGAGATAAATTAGATATGAATCAACTAATTAAAGATGGTATTGTTAATAAAAAGTTTATAAACGCCGATAAACAAAAGTATAGAGTTGTTGGGTGTTATATGAGTCATTTAAATCTACTAAAAAAAATAAATGAAAATGATTCTTCTGGATATTCTATTATTTTTGAAGATGATTTTGATATCGCTACTCCAACTTTTTTAAAAGAAGTAAACGAAATTATTGAAAAACTTGAATCAAAAAAAGAAGAATTCGATATATTATTATTAGGTAATTTAAATGAGAATAAAGGACAACAAATTATTGATAATATTTATAAAATGAATCCACAACAAAATTTATGGGGAACACATGGATATATAGTAAATCATTCTAAAATTGATAAAATACTTCAATATATACGAATCATTGATATGCCGATTGATAATAAATATGAGACATTAGGTAAATCGAATCAATTAAATATATTTGTGATAAATCCCGTAATCGTAAATCAACTTCAACAACTACCAAGTACAATTAATGACTTGACGATAGAAACATTTACATCATAATCACTTTAGTTTTTACATCTACCATTTATTTTTCTTTACCGTTATCTGTGGTCCGGAGCTTTTCTTTTTCGATTTACTAGGATCGTATGCCTCTTCCTCATCATCCGCCAGATTCTTTGATATTTCCCAGAATTCTTTGGAACCCAACTTGAAATCGGGTCGGCCTTCGGCTTTGTACCAGAAAATCTGGTCGTTCAGTTTATTCGATTTCGAATTATTATTAATAACTAAGCACTCGAAGTTCTCAGTCGTCTGATCCATTACCGAGTTAAAGGCTTCCAATGTAGGAAACATTGACGCATAGTTCTCCCAAATACGTTTTCGATTTGTCATATACGGTTCTCTTAGAATAAAAACGTAATCTATATTGGTGCGGAGATTAGGGGGTATACCGAGTGGATACTGCATTGTTATGATCAACATTATCTTCCAGTGCCGCCCATTCATAAAAAGGAGACGCATTAACTTATCACGTGTCCAAGATTGATCATATAAACAATCATCTAAAATAACAAATGCGCGAGGGTCAATTGTAGACTTCTTATAGGTTTCGATTTCTTTATTTACCTGTTTAAGAACGGTTTTTTGACGACGTAAGATATTCTCGATTAATACAGTATTATATTCTTCATGAATAAATAATTTAGGAACATGTGAGGCGTAAAATCCGTTTCCTGCCTCTGTACCAGAAATAACAGTACCGATCGGTATATCTTGATGGTGAAATAATAAATCGCGAACTAAGTACGATTTACCTGTATCACGTCGTCCAATCATTACAATGACGGGGCCTTTATTTTCATCGGGTTTAAATGTAATTTCGCGCATATTAAATTTTTTTAATTCTAATTGTGCCATTATACTATTATAAAATACAGATATATGTAAATACGCATAAAATACTATTCTTGTATAAACGCGCGGATAAATGCCTATATTTTATTATTCAAGACATAATATACAACTTATATGATATCCAATTCCTCTAAAGAATCATTTTCTCTCGGATATAAGAAAATAAATGTCCCTACAAAAGAAATTTTAGAACAATGTATATGTTCAGAGTCTTCTGATACATATGATCCGTTTAAAATAACTGATATTCAAAATTATAATCCAATTTATAGAGAGATTTTCCAATTATCAAACAAGAATTATAATTCGATTTCATTGAATCAACCAAAACAATTTATGTTTAGTAATTCATTATCGAATGATGTAAATATCGATGATTGTTTTATTAAATATTCGCCACTATTAGATCCTTTTCGATATTTAACTGGAAAATATAATATAGAAGATACATCTCTCAAAATACTTCCAAAACTCGATGTTGATTCAACACATCCAAAACTTATGAATCCGAATAATGCTTCCTATATAGATAACTTTTTCTGTTATTTAAGTAGTCAACTATTAAATCATCATATATTCCCAAATGCAATTGATTATTATGGTTCTTTTTTAGGAATACAAGAAAAATTTCGACTTAATATTGCAGACGATATCGAGCATCTTCGTGCTTCAGAGTTTTTTATTAATCAAAGAGATAAGTTATATGAAACGGAAGATTCTGAAGAATATTCTTTTACGAATTTTGGTTCTAGAAAAAATAAAGTAAAACTCGCATTCCATAATGAATCAAATATCTCTCAAATATCCGTTGAAAACATTGATACAATTGATATTCCTTCTTCCGAAATTACCGATGAAATTCAACAAATATACGAAAATGACCCTGAAGAAACCGATGATAACGAAACAGACAATTCGTCTAATAATAGTGAGATGAATTATACTTCATCGGATGAAGAACCAGACGAGGAAGACGAATCCGAAGAACAAGAAGACGAAGAAGATGGATCCGAAGAACAAGAAGACGAAGAAGATGGATCCGAAGAACAAGAAGACGAAGAAGAGAAAGATATTCCACTATTCGCATATATTCATAACTTTCCCATACAAATGATTTGTCTAGAGCAATGTAAGGGTACAATGGATAGTTTACTAGATGCAGGTGAATTAGACGAGAATAAATCAGCTGCAGCATTAATGCAAATTATTATGACTCTTATTACATTTCAGAAAGCATATCATTTTACACATAACGATCTTCATACAAATAATATTATGTATGTAGAAACAGATTCCGAATTCTTATATTATCAGTTTAATAAGAAGGTATATAAAGTACCAACTTATGGAAAAATCTATAAAATAATAGATTTTGGAAGAGCAATTTATAAGTTTAATAAAAAAATCTATTGTAGTGATAGTTTTGCACCAGAAGGAGACGCAAATACACAGTATAATTTTGAACCGTATTTTAATTCAAAGAAACCCAGATTAGAACCAAATTATAGTTTCGATTTATGCAGACTAGGTTGTTCTATCTATGATTTTATCTTAGACGAAACATACGATGATGACGATATTGAAATTGACGAATTACAACGTACGGTCATTCGATGGTGTAGTGATGATAATGGTAAAAATGTTCTTTATAAAAAATCTGGAGAGGAGCGATATCCTAATTTTAAATTATATAAAATGATTGCAAGAACTGTTCATGAACATACTCCCGAATCTCAATTAAAAGATCCATATTTTAGACAGTTTTTATTATCCGAAAAAAAAATAAAAGCAATTAGTAGCAAATCTCAAATAATAAATATTGATAATATACCATCATATGCATAGATATATAATAATAAAATAACAAAATCATTTCATATATGTATGAAATGATTGATTGATTGATTTTTTACACTTTGTATTCTAGAAACTTGGTGTATCAGTAAATACTTGCGCGGCAGATGGATCTAATGTTTTTGATTCTGTAATAACGTTCATGAAATCTTTAAATGACCCATTCATATAAAAAACCCCATACGCAGATATCATCGTCGAGCTAAACACGAGTAATCCATCCGTTACTATTTCTTTGAGTGGTTTATATTCTTTATCAATATATTTCATCTTAATAATTTGTAAAACAAGGAAACATGCAGTAGCAAAAAATGCTAATAAAAAAATAGTTTCAGTTTCCATATACATTAATAATCAATAAATATCTTTTATCTTTAACGCATTATAATTCGATAATATCATCTAATAAATTCACATCATCTTGATTTGTTCCGCCACTTTTAGTAGATGAACTTCCCGTTAAATCAAATATATCTAACATTCCTAAATCTATATTCTCTCCAGCATCAATTTTAAGTTTATCAACATCATCATCTTCCTCTTCTAATTTACGTTGCATTGCCCTTTCCATACTAATTTCTTCTAGTCTCTCAATTGTCTTTGGTGCATTAACCGATTCAATCGTTTTATCATCATTTAATACAGAGTCAAAATCGTTAAATGATAGTTTTGTTATAACTTGTTCGTCGTCAATGTTTTTAATAGAAGGTACTGATTCTGGATATTTCTCGTCTGTATTTTCTTTTTCATCCTCTTCATTTTCTCTTTCTTTCCCCCCTTCATTACTTACGACTTCTGCTCCTTTTACTAATTCCGGTTCTTCTACATTTTCGATAATGACTTCCTCTTCTCTCTCGACGGATTCATCGAGATATGCGCGAATAATCTCTTCTGTAGGAATACTCTCTCTAATAGACGTAATAATACAATCTTGAATAATAAGTTCCATCTCTCTATAATACTTCTGTTGTTGTAATGCAGTAATACTTTTCTCAAATAGATATACATTCATATACATTTTACGCGCAGCATGAATATATATTTTATGAATAAACGCATCTAATTTTGGAATAGATATATCAATCTTCTTCTGTTTATTTCCAACACGAATACATGTAAGAACTTTTAGCTGGATTACATGTACACATGTAATTAGATCTTCTAAATAATTACACCCGCTACGTTGTATAATCCGTTTTCGCTCTTCTTCTATAATGACCGCGTTCCACTTGGGAACACGAGATAACAAGTTTTGGAACGTCATTAAATATTTGTTTAGTTCATCTGTATCTTGACACATTTTCCATGCTTCGTTAAAAATTGATTTAATACCTTCAATTACTAAAGGTGTAAAAATACTTACTAATCTAGAACACCATTCATTTCTAGATTCTTGTAAATTCGAAATAACGAAATCGTCCATCAATTATATAAATCCAATGTTTTTTAAATCTACATTTGAACGTAAAAATATATAATCAAACATATATAACATTAATAATCTTTCGCATCTATATTCTGGACGAATCTTATCAAAACAAAGTACGATTCTAGATATATCAAATTCCGAAAATCCTGAATCTGCTGTTTTTATCCAATCTATTATATCTAAACACGAGAAACCATCGTTATATAATTGGATCGATAATTTCACAAAATCGATATGTGAATAGTTTTCTAAAACTGTTCTCTCTAAATAGAGCGATTCTTTTTGTAAATTCTGGATTTTATGTAAATTCTGGATTTGATTTAAAGAATTTACGGACTCTGGAATATAAATTTCACAAAATCTCGAGAGAATTGGATTTAATAATTTATTTTTATCTTTAATAATTATAAAAAATCGCGAATTATTACTAAACAATTCAATACACCGCCTAAGTGCACTCTGTGCATCAATCGTTAAAAAATCTGCATTTAATAGTACGATAGTCTTAAATAATACTCCTTGATTCGACTGAATATTCGACTTTGCAAAAAACTTTAATTCTTCACGAATAAATTTTATACCTTTTCCGTGAGCACAATTCACTAACATGATATTTGATTTCATTAATAATTTATTATCCGAATATATCTTATTTAAGAACCAGTGAACCAATGTTCTTTTACCTGTTCCCGATGCACCATGAAAAATAATATGAGGAATTTTATTTGATTCATAGAATTGTTCCAATTGTTTTTTTATCGGAATGTGAATTTTATTAAAATCGAACTCTTGAATATTCATATTCGAGAGATTTTATTTATATGAAAATATAAAGTTTTTTATATAATTTATTTATAATAGCATTATATAAGAATCTCTCTATAAATAAATGAATGTTCTATTATATTCTGGAATAATATCATTTATTGTTCAACTATTTACGGGTATTTTTGACGTATATGTTTTAATGTTTGAACATAAAGACGAACTATATCTTATTCGCGAACTCTTAAAAATCGAAATCTATGTACAAATTGTTGAAAGTATCTTTTATTTCTGGTTAATATTCAACTTTCAAAATATTAAAAATATAACCCCGAATAGATACTATGATTGGATCATTACGACGCCTACTATGTTATTCACTTACTGTATTTATCTATTCTATCTAAAAGAAACTAGTGTGAGAAACAAATCCGCTCTAGAACTTATCTTACATCATATCCCGACGTTGCTGCCAATATTCATACTGAATACACTTATGTTATTATTCGGCTATTTAGTAGAACTAGGTACTCTTACAACCAATGTCGGAGTATCTCTCGGATTTATTCCTTTTTTTATAATGTTTTATCTTATTTATGAAAACTATGCAAAATTTACGGATATCGGATTAACTACATTCTATTATTTTTCTTTCATTTGGGGATTATACGGTATTGCTGCATTTACTAGTTATAGAATAAAAAATATTTCATATAATATACTCGATCTTTTTTCTAAAAACTTTTTCGGTATTTTTCTAGCATTTATTCTATATCAAAATCGGATATAGGAAAATCTAGGAATCTAATTTTACTAGTTTTACGGTATTTGTCATTGGTATATTTTTGATATAATGGGTTCCATCTTCCCCTTCTAAAACCTCGGTTTTAATACGTTTTTTTGGAGCTCTATGTTCGTATCCTTCGACTTTCTCTTTTTCGATTATTTTCCAAACATTTTCGATTTTTGGTAGTGCAGATTTAAACCATTTCATATTTCTACGAACAAGTACACATGAAAATTCATGTATATACCAGTATTGTGTTTCGTATAAAACCCATTCTGAAGCGATTTCTTCTTTTACGCTATCTATCCAACTCTGAATACTCGGTTTATCTAAAACAATATCTAATGGCATGAATCTATACAATGGAGTTACGTTTTCCGAATCCTTACGTACAAAATAGAGGACGATGCCTTTCTCTCCATTTGACCTATTATCCGCCCAAAATTCTTCTTCTGGATATTCTTTGAATCTTGTTTCTATAAAATCGCATTCGTTTAAATTACACGTCTCCATCTGGACTTGCATTTGAGTCCAATATGCTTCACTTGGAATATTTATATCTCGATTCACTATATTTTTTATTTCTATCATACGACCATATAGTGGGGAATTTGGATCACAATTGATTCCATCAGGAGATGCCCCTATAAATGGGTATTTATGATGCGGAATACAACCAAATTCTTCAATCTTCGTCTTATACCGAAATTCGTATAACATTACGGTAAGCCTTTCGTATTTTGTACCCCAGTGGGTAGCTAGAGATGTATTTACGTAGGTAGTTGGCCGTTCGTCTATAATATACGGCTTACATTTTTCATAAATAAGCGAATTTATATTCGCATCTGAACCGAATACCTTATATATATTACTTGCGGTAATGAGTCGACTACGAAACTCATACCATTCGCTACTCCGTTGAACGTATTGAGGAATCTTTCTTAGAATATCCAATTGTTTCGTTATATTTTTTATTATTGTTTTAGAAAGAGGGGATAATAGTATAGATAATTCTGAACGAGGTGGTAATTCGTTAATATCTAAATATAGTTCGAATGTATTTTCGACCAGTTCTTGAATTGATTCGAGTATATTAGTATCATATTCTTTACAAGTTTCTGAGAGAACCAGTCCTTCAAAAATAGAATGGGTTATTTCTGAAATAATCTCCTTTTGGAAATCGGGTTTTGCGAATCGTAGATATTCTTCAGGAGAACAAGAGAATAATTCGTCAATCTGAATATGGATACTTTGTTCGATTTCTTCATATTGATCATCGGTAAGTGTTGGTTCTTGATCCTCTTCTTCATCGTCCTCTTCTTCCACCTCTTCTTGTATATCTTCTTCTTCTTCTACTGTTTCATAGTCAGAATCTTCCTCGTTTTCTAAAACAAGATTTTCAAGATTTTCAAGATTTTCGTCCATTTTAATAATATATAACATAAATTTATATATTGTTTTTGTATCAATTTTTTACTTATAATGAGAATTTATATATATCATAAAACATAAAAAAAGGCGGGTTCCCCCTCCATTTTTTTATGTTTTTTATGTTTTTTTTATAGATAGAATGACCGTCCTTTTTTATTTTCCTTATTATTTTTCTAAATAATAAAGACGGTCATTCTCAATGAGTTCGTCTATTTTACGCATATATTCTTCGTCTTCATCGTCCTCTGCGAAAATGTTTTCGTAAGAACGACGGTCATTCTCAATGAGTTCGTCTATTTTACGCATATATTCGTCTTCATCAATGAGTTCGTCTATTTTACGCATATATTCGTCTTCATCATCTGTATCATTATCAAATATTGTCTTTGTAATCTCGATTTTGGATATCATCTTCATATTGCTTGCTTTATTGATTGAATACTCAAATAAATTTAAAAAAAAAGTATTTCAATTTTCTCTATGGTGTTTTTTCTGATTTTATTTTTATAATCTATATCTTTATACCAGTGCTGAAATAAAATGTATCAAGTGTTTAAATCGCCACAGTCTCCACTGATTCAGAAGGAGTCTGGGTTCTGGCGCGTTTATGTCGGTGATAACGTTCTCTAGCTTTTTCGTTGAGTTCTTCTCGGCGAGCCGCGCGATAACGGCGTTGATATTCTGTATTATAATTACGTTTAACACTTCCTCCTGCTGCTATTGTGGTTGGAGTATACTTGCGTTTAACACCTCCTCCTGATATTGGTTTTGGATTCTCCACCTTCTGAGATAAACTATTGACAACAACTGGCTCATTAATAATTCTCTCAAACGCTAGTCGTTGAGATTCCGACAAACGAAAACATGAATTCTCATAAACCATTGGCTGTGTCTCTGGAACAACTACATTGTATTGTAACTGAGAAGGGATTCTTATTACAAAACCATCATTATTCTTTAGTATATCAACTGCACCATTAGTGGTTAAAGTTAAACCGTCAAGAGTTACAACTTGAGTTAAAATCTGGTTGGACATCATATTATTATTACTTGCTTTGATCGAATGTTGAATGTTTAGTGTTATAATAAATAAAACGAATCATTTCAATTTTATAGACTTATAGAGGATTACTTTCTGATATAGAAGCAGTAGATACACGTTTGGGAGTGAGAGATTTCAATGTAGACACTCGTTTACTATCCATATTCTTTAAAGTAAACATTCGGTTTAAATTATTAAAAAATAATGCTGGAATCGAAGTAATCGTACCTTTTTCTTTATCATAAAGTACATCTTTCGCCTTCTGTAATTTACCTTTATCGAGAGATTCACTAAAGAATGATTTTAAACACTTAATATCTTTAGCAGGAAAACTATTTTCTTTTCCATATTTCTCCGAAAATTCATGGAGTTTTTGAATTTTAACTGTTTTATCTATTTTATTCCATGCATCTTTCTTATTCTGTTGTTTTTCATTTTCCAAAAGAAGATCTAATGCGGAGAATGACGATTCTTCTGTATCGCTATGAAGTGTACCAGATACAATCGATTTATATTTCGACGAGTTTAATACTGTATTTTTTTCGACTGGAGAAACCGGAGTTTCATCTTCGTTAGTAAATATTTTCGTAGTAGGAAACATAGATTAATGTTCTATTCTTTAAATAGTATATAATATAATGTTTATCTCGTTTTATTAATATATGTTTTAGAACTTCGAATTTTAGTAAAAGAAAACATATCTAAAATATAAACCAAGAGTTTGAGAGAATATGGATATTTCGATAAATTCTGTACCAATAAATTCTATAAAAACCTTAGAAATCGACCTCTCTCAAAAACCGAAACGAAAGTCTCTGAAAGAAAAAAAAATAGAACCAAAAGAGAAAAAGAAGAGGGTTATTACAAACCATTTTGCATGGAAATTTACAGATGCGGATTTAACGGATGAAAATCAGTGGAAATTATTAAATCAAGTATATTCCGAATATAATGAATGCGAGAGAATTCATCGATGGATAGTCAGTCAAATTAAAGGTAAAATATATGGATATTTGGGACAAGATGCAGAAAAAGGAGAGAAAATTGTCGATCCAGAAACAGCTATAAAACCGAATCTCTCAAATATCCTACAGAAATTAGTCGATTCTAATATAAAATGTTTTTATTGTAAAGAAAAAGTTCGAATTTTATACGAGTATGTTCGAGATAATAAACAGTGGACTCTTGAGAGAATCAATAATAAAGAGGGACATCATATTAATAATGTAGAAATAGCATGTTTAGGATGTAATTTAAAAAGAAGAACTATGTTTCATGAAAGATACGTGTTTACGAAACAAATGACGATAACAAAATTGATTTAAAATACTGAAAACTAATAATACAATAACTGTTACATATATAATGAATAATTCAAAAATGAGTAAAACTGATCTATTAGAAAAATGTAAAGAACTTGGCATTACAAAATGCAGTTCCAAAAATAAATCGCAATTAATAGAACTTATAAATTCAAAACAAAAACTACCTCAATGTACAGATGCAGAATTAAATAATATATCTCAAATAAAAAATATAGTAGTTTCAACTGAAAATAGTATTGACGTAACAAAATATACATTTATTGAAGTATGTGCTGGTGGAGGCGGTTTAAGTGCCGGATTAATTAAATCTGGATTTACTCCTGTTTTATTAAATGATAATAATAGCGATTGCTGTAAAACATTAAAACATAATCATCCAGAAGTGAATGTAGTATGTGAATCTATGGATAAAATAGATTACTCTCAATATGTGAATAAGGTAGATTTATTAACTGGAGGAGTACCGTGTCAATCATTTTCACAAGCAGGTTTAAGAAAAGGTCTGGATGATCCAAGAGGCGATTTAATGATGAAATTTATTGAGATTTTAAACTCGATAAAACCAAAAATATTTATGATAGAAAATGTTAAAGGATTATTAACGCATGATAATGGTAAAACTATACAAACAATAATAGACACTTTAAACAACAATAATCTATATAATATTAGTTATAAATGTTTAGATTCGTCGAAGTTCGATGTACCTCAAAAAAGAGAAAGGGTATTTATTGTAGGTGTATTAAAGAGTATACTGGTATCTTTTGAATTTCCTAACGAAAGTTCCACAAAAAAGGTGTTAAAAGACGTTTTATATAATGTTCCATTTTCAAATGGAGCAAAATATAATGAAGAAAAAATAAGATTATTTAAAATGATACCTCAAGGTGGTTGTTGGGTTAATCTACCCGAAAATTTACAAAGGGAATATTTGGGAAATAGTTATAATTCTGGAGGAGGAAAACGGGGAATATTATATCGTTTATCTATGGAAAAACCGTCATTAACCTTATTATGTACACCGTCACAAAAACAAACTGAAAGATGTCATCCTTTAGAAGAAAGACCACTGACAGTAAGAGAATATGCCAGAATCCAAACGTTTGAGGATAGTTATGAATTTATTGGAAGTTTGAATTCTCAATATAAACAAATCGGAAATGCAGTTCCAGTTGAATTAGCAAAATATATGGGTCATTCGTTATTAAAATTATTATAATTATGTATATTTATCAATCGTGTTTTTGACAAAATCGATTATTAAATCGGTATCATCGCCTAGGATAAATTTAAGAAATGCATATCCGACATGATGATGTAGTTCGACTTCATCGTGTAATATTTTTTTTATAATACCATCAAATGTTTTTTTTTCAGTATCTGCATTAATATTTGCGTAAATACAGATATATTCTGGATTATTTCTTTTAAATTTTGCTAATTTATCAAGGTTTGATTTTTTGGATGATGCATTATCCGTATTAGTTCGGTTTTTTAATTCAATTGCAATTTTTTTAGTATGAGATAAAATATCTAAGCCAGTTTCATGTCCTATTTTTAAATTAATATATCCATTATAATTTCCTAGAACCTCTTGCCAAATTTCGCCAATTTTCATTTGTCGTTGTTTTTCTTTCAATACAATTAATTTATTTGTTTTTGTCTTTTCTGTATCTAAAATATCATATGTTAATACATCTTTTACAGGTCGCAATAAAATATTTTGAATCCTAATATCCAATGATTCAAAATATTTGCTCAAACTAAAATCAGTCATATTACTATTCAGCGATATTGTATACTATTATATATGAGTATGAGTATCTAAATTCAAAAATAATATCATTCAATTTTATCAGATTACCAACTACCAATAACATCCATTTTCAATCGATTTATAATTCTCGGGTTTATATTCTTCTGGAATATCTGTAATCCAATATTTATTCACTGGCAAATTACTACAATCTTTCTCTCTCTTACTTAATATTCCAAAAATCGTCTGTATAGATCCCCCGATATAAATTGCGTCTTTATTTAACTCTTCGTGAATACGATGGCATAGCATATGTCCATATGCTCCGCAGCCTAGTAATGCAATATCGAAGTCGATATTTCGAATTTCTTCAAAAACAGCATCAAGTGTTTCAAAATAATTCCGGTGTGGACCATTATTTAAAAAACAATATGGGAATTTTATAGTAGATAGTCCAGATAACGTGGGAAATCTCTCGTAAATCTTATAAACATTCCCCGAAGAGTATTGTGTTTGAATTAACCCATCAAAAGACGAAATAGCTAATACTTTTCGACCCGACATTTTATCGAAAATACTGTCGATTCTATCATAGAATTTAGTTCCATTCATTAATACTAGATTCTGAATATTAAAATGTGTTTCAAATGCAGATCTAAAATATTTAAATAATTCCATCGGTAGACCATCATGGACATAAACCTGCGTCTGTTCACAATTAGCAATAGATATCGATAAATGTTCTAGATATTTAATATAATTTTGATTTAGTGCGGTTACATCAAAATTAAAATAAGTTCCTTTAACCGATTTATCATAATATCCAGATGTAGTATATAACCAATTTACCATATTTAAGATAAAATTTGAAATCTGTTTTTTAATATCTGAAGGGAGACTCTCTCCGTGATACCTAATAACGTAAGTTAAAAATACTAATTCGGTTTCAGTCATTCCTAAACGTACAATCTTCATTCTATTCTAGTGAATAATATAAATATTTTAGAATATTTTTTATATTATTTGAGAGGTGATTCAATATTCGTTAAAAATATCTCCAATTTATCTAGAACATCTTCATTTGATATATCTACTACAGATGAATGAATTATCTGAGAGAAAGACACATCTTCAATTAAAGAAGAAGGAATAATGGATTCACATTGATTAATGATTTGAGAGAAAGACACATCTTCAATTAAAGAAGAAGGAATAATGGATTCACATTGATTAATG
>Ga0164295_10000917_pt1 | contig 24491 bp, 25 predicted proteins | sample GEODES006metaG_FD_111798 | JGI IMG/M metagenome (GOLD analysis project Ga0164295, IMG submission 111798) | Oligotrophic lake water microbial communities from Sparkling Lake, Wisconsin, USA - GEODES006 metaG | ecosystem: Environmental > Aquatic > Freshwater > Lake | place: USA: Sparkling Lake... | reverse complement strand
GTCGATGCCTTTGTTTTTGACTTCATCAAAGCCGGCAATGGGCGTGCCCTGGGCGGGCCACAACCAGGAGATTTCTTCCTCACCGCCGGCTGCGGCCAGGGCATTGGCTTGATTGGCAGGGATTGGCGCAGGGCTGGCTGCTGCAGGCTTGGCAGCGGCCTGGCCTTGGGCAGGCAGTGGCGTGGAGACCGCAGTGGACGGCGGGTTGGCCACCGGGCGCGTCAACGCCACATCACCCGCTGGCGGAGAAACACGTAAGACCTGGCCGACTTCGATCTGGTTCGGGTTGTCGATGTTGTTCCAGCGGTTAATGTCACGCCAGTTTTGACCTGAATCCAAACCAATGCGAATCAGCGTGTCGCCGGGTTTGACGGTGTAGTAACCCGGCTTGCCCTCATTTTCTGCGCCAGGCAATGCCGCCATCGGGCGCACAGGCGGCGTGACTCTGCTGGCCAAAGCGCTTGAGGCAGGCACAGAAGAGGCAGCAGGGGTTGAAGAACGCGCCGTACCACGGCTTTCAACGGGGGCACTGTTTAAAGAGCGCGATGTGCAAGCGGCCAGCATGCAAAGCACCAGCGACAGAGACAGCACCCAAGCGGTGCGTAGCGCAGTGTGCTTGCTTTGAAGGGCGGGATGGTTCATCGGTTCATGTCCTCAATCTTCAAGGCCCGCATGGGCACGGTAAAAGCAACTGTCAGTCAGTGCCTGATTTTAGGGGCACAAAATGAACGGCTTCCAAGACAGTCTGACGCACGCCCTGCTCTGACTTGTCAATCACCACCAAGGCCTGCTGACCTTTGGCGGTTTGCATAGGCGCCACCAAGCGTCCGCCCACGGCAAGTTGCTCAATCCAGGCCTGCGGAATGGCTTCGCCGCCGGCAGCCGCAATGATGGCGGCATAGGGCGCACCCTTGGCAAAACCCTCCATGCCGTCACCAAACAGCAGGTGCACATTGGGCAGCCGGAAGTAACGCAGGTTTTCACGCGCTTTCTCATGCAAGCCGCGCAAGCGCTCAATGCTGTAAACCTCCACGGCCAAGTGGCTGAGCACCGCCGCCTGGTAGCCGCAGCCGGTGCCGACCTCGAGCACGCGGCCCAAGCGGCCGCTGCGGCCTTCACGCAATAACTCGAGCATGCGCGCCACCACATTGGGCTTGGAGATGGTCTGCCCCAGGCCGATCGGCAAGCTGGTGTCTTCATAAGCCTGGTTGGCCAGCGCGGTGTCTACAAAACGATGCCGCTCCACCAGACCCATGGCCGCCAGCACCTCGGCGTCTTGCAAGCCTTGCTTGGCCAGTTTGTCCACCATGCGGCTGCGAACAGTTTGAGAGTCCAGTCCGACACCGGAGGGCAGCGGTTTTTGTAAACCGACCTGGGTGTTGCGGGCTTGGATGACGTTGGTCTGCGCAGACCGGGCTGGGGTGTTGCTCTTGACGGCAGTAGGTGCGCCCGAATTGGCCGCCAGCTTGACCGGAAAGCCCGGGCGCTTGGCGCGAGGGCCTTCGCTCATGGCTTGGCTTGCGACAGACGGGCGGCGGTCTGTGTCCAGAAAGGCAAGCTCTCGTGGTTCGTCAGGTCCACTTGCAGCGGCGTGATGGCCATGTAGCCCTGCTGCGCCGCATGGAAATCGGTGCCCTCACCTTCATCCTTGGCCGGGCCGGCACTGCCTATCCAGTACATGGTTTCGCCGCGCGGGCTGGTTTGGGTGATGACGCGTTCAGCGGCATGCCGTCGCCCCAGCCGTGCGACTTTCACGCCCTTGATCTGATCATCCGGCAGGTTTGGAATATTCACATTGAGCAACCAGGGTGCTTGCGTGGGCCTTTGCCCCTCATGCAGCAACTCCATCGAAGCCGCCAGTTGCATCACCAGCTCACGGGCACGACGGGCTGCCACCTCAATGTGCGCCCAGCCTTTTTCAGTTTGCGAGAAAGCCAAAGCGGGGATGCCGAAGAGATAACCCTCCATGGCCGCGCCCACCGTGCCGGAGTAAATCGTGTCGTCGCCCATGTTGGCGCCGTTGTTGATACCCGAAACCACCAGGTCAGGCCGGTAACCGAGCAAGCCGGTCAGCGCGATGTGCACACAGTCCGCAGGCGTGCCATTGACGAAACGAAAACCGTTGGCCGCGGTATGCACGTACAAGGGGGAATGCAGGGTCAGCGCATTGCTTTTGGCGCTGTTGTTGATCTCGGGGGCCACAACCTCCACATCTGCAACCGTTTTGAGGGCTTCATACAAAGCCACGATCCCCTGGGCTTGGTAGCCGTCGTCATTGCAAATGAGAATTTTCATGACTGAATTCTACGGGCTGCAGTGCTGCAAGCAGTGACAGGCTGGGTTTGAACGGGCAAAAAAAAGCCCCTCGAAAGGGGCTTTTTTGAAAGGAAAAAGAAGGATTACTTCTTCTTTTCGTCTTTCTTGGCGCAAGCCTTGTCTTTTTCGTTTTCTTTCTTGGAGCAATCAACTTTCTTGTCGTCCATTTTGCCGCCAGCATGGCTGCCAGCAAAAGATGGAGCGCTAACCAGCATGAATGCGGAAACGATGGCAGTGAGAATGAATTTCATAGTGTTACCTTGGAATTGAATATGTTTTTGAAAACGTGGAGAATAAGTGCTTAACTCAAACCCCAGTCCGTAGCTTACTGCAAACTACGACTTTTCACATTTTTAAAATGAATTTACGTTTCAAAGAAACGACATTTTTTGTCAGGGTTTTCACTAGTTTGTCATTTGTCACCGGCGCTTTGAGCCTGACCGGCCCAGCTGCGGCGCAGGAGCGCTTCAAGCCAAATGAGGCGCAAGTGGTTCTGCCCTCCTCGGTGCATGCACAGGATGCGCGAGACGGCTCGCTGCGCGCGCTGGACAAAGCCTGGCGCGCCCAACCCAAGGACCTCGACGCCTCATTGGCCTATGCCAGAGCGGTTTTCTCTACCGGTGTACGCGAAGGCGATCTGCGCTGGTTCGGCTCGGCCAAGGCGGCATTGGCGCCCTGGTGGCTAGCAACAGACCTGCCCGCCGAAGGCTTATTTCTGCGGGGTCTGGTTAAACAAGGCTTTCATGATTTTGAGGGCGGCTTGAAGGACATTGATTCGGCCATAGCCAAAGAGCCGGCACGGCCTGAGTTCTGGTCCTGGCGCTTTGCCCTGCACCTGCTGCAAGCAGATATGACGGCAGCGCGGCAGGACTGCGAAGAAATGGCGCGGTTGTTCGGCCCGCAAGAAGCTGCCGTATACCGCGCCATCCTGCTTTACCGCACCGGTCAGGGTCAGGCAGCCGCTGAGATGCTGCAAACGCTGGTACGCGCACCTGAGATGCAAAACGCCTCATCGCAGGACTGGCTTGGCTTTCACCTGGGTGAAGCTTTGCGCGTAGCCGGCCAGCCGCAGCGGGCCATCACTGTCTGGGACAAGCAGCTCAAAGCCAGCCCGCAGTCGCATCTGCTGCGCTTGTCACTGGCCGAGTTGTTGAACCAGCAAGGCCAGTTCCGGCAGGCCAAACTGATTGCCAGCACCCCGGAGCCTAGCGATGCCTTGCTCATGCAAGCCCTGCTGGCCAGCCGCGGGCTCCAAGACGGCGAGCAAGCCAAACTGGCGGCGCTACTCGACGCACGCTTTCAGTCGCAGGCCTTGCGACAAGAATCCCTGATCGAGCGCCCCAGATTGGTTTACCTCATAGGCTACGGCAAAGATCCGGCCGCCGGACTGGCACTTTCTGTAGACAACTGGAAGCTGCAAAAAGAGCCGCCGGACGCTGTGCTGTTCGCCCAGGCAGCGCTGGCAGCCAACCAGCCGCGCACCGCCGAGCCGGTGGTCAGCTGGGCCGAAAAAACCGCTTACACCGAACCGCAACTCAAGCTGCTGATCGGGCAACTCAAAGCGCATCCGCGCTGGACGGGCGGTGCCAAATAATGCGCGCATTTTTTCTAACTACTTGGCGCAAGCTGACCCTGGCTGCGGCTGCAATCCTGGTGACGGGCAGCGCGCTGGCGCATTCAAGCAGCAACAGCTACCTGACCCTGAGCGCGCCCGCCCAGCAACTGATGCTGCGCGCCGACATCAACCTGCGCGACCTGGACCTGATTTTTGACCTGGACGAAAACCGGGACGGCCGCGTCACCTGGGGTGAAACTCAGGCCCGCAGCAGCGAGCTTGACGCCTGGCTGCGCCAGGGTATCGCCTTGAGTGAATCGGGCAATGCCTGCACGCTGGGCCCGCTCGATCTGCAGGCCAGCGTGCATGCAGACGGCACTTACCTCAGCGCCCAGTGGCCGGCCAACTGCCCGGGCCTTGTCGATGTATCGCAAGCGCGCATCAAGCTTGGCTACAGCCTGATCTTTGCGCAGGACAACTTACACCGGGCTATTGTGAAGGTGGACTTGCCGGACTTTCAAAGCAGCGCCATTCTCAGCCCCGACCGGCCCGAAACCCAGATGGCCAAGGCCGACAGCAGCCCCATCAAGGTGTTTGGCCACTACCTGGTCGAAGGCGTTTGGCACATCTGGATTGGCATCGACCACATTGTCTTTTTGCTCAGTTTGCTGGTGCTGGCGCCCCTGCTGCCCTCGCGCCAGAATCTGACGCAATGGCGTGCTGTCACCCAAGCCAGACCAGCGGTGATGGACGTCTTGGCAGTGGTCACGGCTTTCACACTGGCGCACTCCATCACGCTGGGTTTGTCGGTTTTGAAATGGCTAGAGCCATCGCCTGAGCTGATCGAGCCGGCCATTGCCATGTCGGTGGTGATCGCGGCCCTGAACAACCTGGTCGGCTGGAGCGCCCTGCGACGCTGGCAACTGGCCTTTGTGTTTGGACTGGTGCACGGCTTCGGCTTTGCCAATGTGCTGCTGGACTTGGGACTGCCGGCCAGCTCACTGGCAGTGGCCTTGGGTGGTTTTAATGTCGGCGTCGAGCTCGGGCAGCTGGCCATCGTAGGCGTGTTTTTCCCCATCGCCTGGCTGCTGCGCCACACCTTGTTTTACCGCTGGGTGGTGGTCACTGGCGGTTCGCTGGCGGTTGCGGTTTTGGGCACGCTGTGGACCTTAGAGCGCACCGGGCTCTACGCGTTCTAATCGGGCTGCAAAAGGGACGCCCGAACGGCCGGCCGGTTGGCTTTCAACTGAAGGTTGAGAGCTACCCAGCACAGCATTGATTTGATTCGCATCGAGTTTGTCAAACCCGGTGTTGTGGCGCTCAGTGAGCGGCCCGCCACCGGGAATCAATTCACCGCCCGCACCGTAGCCGATGGCCTTGAACTTCCAGACAGCGCCAATCAGTTTGAGGTTGCCCATGTGCAGGCCTTGCGCATCCTGCACCCGGCACAGGCCTGTCTGCTCAGGCGCCAGTGACAGTGGGTAACTCACCAAAGGGAACTTTGCATTCAAAGCGGTATGGGCGTTTTGAGACTCATCATGCTTTTTTTCAGCGGCCTTTGGCCTTGCGCCAGACGGCAAAGTCATCTTTGGACTGCTGCTGCGTTGGCGGGTACAGGCCGATCGTCGGTCGGCCCTTGAGCACTTCTTCGGTGACGAAATCTTCAAACGCCGTCATCTCGACAGCCTCGGCGGTGATCTCGTCAACCATGTGCGCCGGAATCACCACCACGCCTTCGCGGTCACCCACGATAACGTCACCGGGAAACACTGGCGCATCGCCGCAGCCGATCGGCACGTTGATGTCCATCGCCTGGTGCACCGTCAGATTGGTCGGTGCAGACGGGCGCTGGTGGTAAGTGGGAAAAGGCAAAGCGGCGATTTCGGGTGAATCGCGAAAGCCGCCGTCGGTTACCGCGCCGGCAGCGCCACGCACCATCAGACGGCTGATCAGGATGGAGCCGGCCGAAGCGGCGCGGGCGTCCTTGCGGCTGTCAATCACCATCACGGCGCCCGGCGGGCATTCTTCGATGGCCACGCGCTGCGGGTGTTTGGGGTCCTGAAACACGGTCATGGGGTTGAGGTCTTCACGCGCCGGAATGTAGCGCAGCGTGAAGGCTTCGCCCACCATATTGGGCAAGCTGCTGTTGAGCGGCAGCACGTTCTGGATGAACTGGTTGCGCAGGCCGCGCTTGAACAGGGCGCTGCACAAGGTGGCGGTGCTCACGGTCTTGAGTTTGTCTCGGGTGCTGTTGCTAAGAGGCATGTCAGTCTTTCAGGAAATGGCTTGAAGGTTTAGGGGCATTGCGTCGCAGTTGGCGCTCAGAAAATATCGGGCTCGGGCACCGGCTCGCCGAACGAGGTCTCGAGGTAGTCAAAATCGCAGCCCTGGTCGGCCTGCATGATGTGGCGGCTGAACATCCAGCCGTAGCCACGCGCAAAGCGCTTGGCCGGTTGTACCCACTGGGCTTTGCGGCGGGCCAGCTCCTCGTCGCTCACGTCCAAGTGAATGCTGCGCGCAGCTACATCAACGCTGATCATGTCGCCGGTTTGAACCAGCGCCAGCGTGCCGCCAATGTAAGCCTCCGGCGAAACGTGCAAGATGCACGCGCCATAGCTGGTGCCGCTCATGCGGGCGTCCGATATACGCAGCATGTCACGCACACCTTGCTTGACCAGCTTGGTCGGTATCGGCAGCATGCCCCACTCGGGCATGCCCGGCCCGCCCTGCGGGCCGGCGTTGCGCAAGATCATCACGTGATCGGCCGTGACATCGAGGTCAGGGTCGTCAATGGCTTTTTTCATGCTCGGGTAATCGTCAAACACCAGGGCCGGGCCCGTGTGCTTGAAGAGGTGCGGCGCGCAGGCGCTGGGCTTGATCACGCAACCGTTCGGCGCCAGATTACCCCGGAGCACGGCCAGCGCGCCTTCAGCGTAGATCGGCTTGGACAAGGGCCGGATCACATCCTCGTTGTAAACCTCGGCACCCTCAATGTTGTCGCCAACACTGCGGCCGGTCACCGTCATGGCGCTCAAATCCAGATGCTCGCGCAGCACGTTCATCATGGCGCGCATACCGCCGGCAAAGTAAAAGTCTTCCATCAGGTACTTGCTGCCGCTGGGCCTGATATTGGCGATCACAGGCACCTTGCGGCTGGCCGCGTCAAAGTCTTCAAGACCGACAGCGCAGTGCTCGCCGGCGCGGCGCGACATGGCCACCAGGTGAATGATGGCGTTGGTCGAGCAACCCATGGCCATGGCCACGGTGATGGCGTTTTCAAACGACGCGCGGTTGAGCATTTTGGCCGGCGTCAGGTCTTCCCAGACCATGTCGACGATTCGCCGGCCGCAATCTGCGCCCATGCGCACATGGTTGGAGTCGGTGGCCGGAATCGACGAGGCACCGGGCAACGTGAAGCCGCAGGCCTCGGCAATGCCGGTCATGGTGCTGGCCGTGCCCATGGTCATGCAGTGGCCGTGGCTGCGGGCAATACCGCCCTCCACTTCGATCCACTGCTTGGCGCTGATTTTTCCGGCGCGCCGCTCGTCCCAGTATTTCCAGGTGTCTGAGCCCGAGCCCAGGACCTGGCCCTTCCAGTTGCCGCTTTGCATGGGCCCGGCCGGCATGTAAATAAAGGGATAGCCCGCGCTCAGCGCACCCATGATCAGGCCCGGCGTTGTCTTGTCGCAGCCGCCCATCAGCACCGCGCCATCAATCGGGTGGCTGCGCAGCAGCTCCTCGGTCTCAATGGCCAGCAGATTGCGGTAAAGCATGGTGGTGGGCTTGACGATGGCCTCGGACAGCGAGATCGCCGGCAACTCGATCGGGAAACCACCTGCCTGCAGGATGCCGCGCTTGACGTCTTCAACGCGCTGCTTAAAGTGGCCGTGGCAGGTGCCGATATCGCTCCAAGTGTTGACGATGGCGATCATGGGTTTGCCCACCCAGTCTTCCGGGCCGTAGCCCAGTTGCATGACGCGAGAGCGGTGACCAAAAGAGCGCAAGTCGTCTGGCGCCATCCAGCGCGCGCTGCGCAGTTCATCGTAGGTTTTGCGTGTCATCGGTTCTTTCTGAACTTTGAATAAACAAATTGCAATTTAAAAATGGGACCCAGCCGCCATTGTGCAGGCTCTGGCGCGCTGCCCACCTTGGCCCATCGTGGCAACACTGTGGGATGGAGCGATTGCTGAAGATCTGCGAAGATCGAGGCGTGCAAAAACTGAGCTTGGGGTACTTCATGAACAAAGAAATGGCGCGAAAAAAATCTTTTGCGGACCTGATCCGTCTGGCGCAGGAATGAATCTGTCGCCAAAGACTTTTCTCCCCATCCTGATTGCCGCCCTGGCGGCCATCGGCATTGGCGCTGTGGGCGCCCAGCTCACTGAGTTGGGACCCTGGTACCGCGGGCTGGTGCAGCCGTCTTTCAAACCGCCCGACGCCTGGTTTGGCCCGGCCTGGACGCTGATCTTCATTCTGGCGGCCAGCGCGGGCGTGACCGCCTGGAAAAGCGCGCCAGACCAGAGCAGCCGGCGCTGGCTGATCGGTCTGTTTGCACTCAACGCCGGGCTGAACTCTTTGTGGAGCCTGCTGTTCTTCAAATTGCAGCGGCCTGACTGGGCGCTGATCGAGGTGGGTTTTTTGTGGCTGTCCATTGCCGCACTGATCGTGGCGACTCGCCGCTATTCGCGCACTGCCGGCTTCTTGCTGCTGCCTTATCTGCTGTGGGTGTCTTTTGCATCGGCCATCAACTACGCCACGGTGCAACTCAACGGACCTTTCGGTCAGCTGGTGGCGGGACTGCCAAAGTGAATGCTGCGTTGAATGCCATGCAAGCCTGGTGGCAAAGCGGCCAATTGATTGAATTCATCATTGCGCTGACGGTGCTGGAAGCTTGCGCCTTGCTGGCGTACCACCGTCTGACGGGAAATGGACTGAAACCAGCCCAGTATGCGCTGAACCTGGTCGCCGGGCTGTGCCTGATGCTGGCAGTACGCAGCGTTTTGATGGGCCATCACTGGCTGTGGACGGTCCTGTGCATGAGCTCTGCCGGGCTCGCGCACTGGACCGACCTGTGGCGCCGCTGGCAGAGCCAGCGGCAAGCTATCAACCCTTCTTGACGTAGGCGCTGCACCAGCCGGCACCGGCCACTTGCTTGCCTGCGAACAGGGAGCAACCGGCCCAAGCGTCGGTGGGTTTGCCGGCATACAAAGCGCAGTTCGAGCACTTCTGGGCATCTGCGTGCTTGGGATACTTTTTGGTGTCTGCTTTCGTCGTGTCAGCGACATAACCCAGCGCAGCGGCTTGCGGGTCTTTAGGGTCCACTTTGGCCTGGGCCATCGCCTGGGTGGCCAAAACGGCAGAAGAACCAACGGCGACTTGCATCATGAATACGCGACGATTTGAAATGGTCATGGCTTGCTCTTTAATAAAACGTTGAAGTAAAAAACCATCGGATTCTAGGGCAAACTTCGGGCGCGCAAGCCTGCTTAAAGTATTGTCCGAGTAAACCGTTTAGCGCGGCTTGTAAGCCGTCACATCGATTTCCACTTTGGCATCAATCATCAACCGCGCTTCCACCGTGGAGCGCGCCGGGCGGTGCGCGCCAAAGCATTCCATGTAAACACGGTTGAAGCTGCCGAAGTCACGCGCATCATCAAGCCAGACACTGACCTTGCAGACGTCGTCCAGGCTGCATCCGGCCAGTGCCAGCGCCTGTTGAATCCGCACAAACACCTGGCGGGTCTGCGCCTCAATGCCGCCGCTGACCACTTCGCCCTGGTCGTTGGTTGGCACCTGACCCGATACAAAAACAAAATCACCGGCTCGTGTGGCGGGTGACAAGGGGCGCGCCAAACGGTCTGAAGCGATTGGGGATGCTCCCAGCATTTCAACGGGCATGAAGGTCTCCTTGAGCAATGATTGAAAAGTGAATGTCATTATTGAACATTTTTTACAGGAAAACCCTGCCCCATAGTGGGTAAAACTTGATTTACAGTCAAAAATGTAAATAACTTACATTTCCACATCCATTCTTTCAGGAGACTTCCATGCTGCGTTTGCCCCGCCGACACCTCTTGTCCCTGCTCTTAGCAGCCCTGCCGCTGGCCACCATGGCCGCACCACCCAAGGGTGGCGCAGCCAATCTGGCCATGATCGGCGAGCCGCAAAGCCTGGACCCGATGGCCTCCACGGCCGACCTGGTCGGCACCATCATGCAGCACGTCTATGAGACGCTCTACACCTTTGACAGCAAGTGGAATGCAATCCCCATGCTGGCCGACGGCATGCCCAGAGTGTCGGCCGATGGCCTGACCTACAGCATCAACATCCGCAAAGGCGTCAAGCTGCACAGCGGCCGCGACCTCGACGCACAAGACGTGGTGGCCTCGCTCAAGCGTTGGATGGACATGGCACCGCGCGGCAAGTCGATCGGCAAGGACACCGTCAGCCTGGATGCCAAAGGCAGCCTCACCATTGAATGGAAATTCAAAGTGCCAAGTGCTTCGCTGCTGGCCCAACTGGCCCTGCCCTCGGGCATGGCCGTCATCATGGCCAAGGAAAGCGTTGCCACCCCCCTCACCACCTTTGTGGGCACCGGTCCCTACAAGTTCAAGGAGCGCCGCCCCGACCAGTACGTGATCTTGTCGCGCCATGACACTTACAGCGCGCGTACCGAAGCGGCCAACGGCTATGGCGGCAAACGCGAAGCCCTGCTCGACGAATTACGCTTCACACCCGTGCCCAACGCTAACACGCGCGTCGAAGGTGCGCTGGCCGGCCAGTTCCACTTTGCCGACCAGTTGCCTGCAGAAGCCCTGTCGCGCGTTGAAAAAGGCGGTGCCGGCGTGGTGCCCATCCTCACGCCCTCTTACGGCTTTCCGTACCTGGTGCTCAACACCAAGGAAGGCGTGATGGCCAACCAGGGCGTTCGTCAGGCGATTCAAATTGCCATTGGTGAAGCCGAAATGCTGACCGCCGCCTACGGCGACAAGCGTTTCTTCACAGCCGAGGGCAACCACTTCCCGCAAGGCACGCCGTTTTACTCCACCGCCGGCGCAGACCAGTACAACAAGCAAGATGCCAAGCGCGCCAAAGACATGGCTGAAAAAGCCGGCTACAAGGGCGAGACCATCCGTCTGCTGACCAGCCGTAATTTTGAGTTCCATCACACCATGATGCAAGTCATGGCCGAGCAGTTGCGCGCTGCCGGATTCAAGCCCGAGATGCAAGTGGTTGACTGGGCCACGCTGATTCAACGCCGTGGCGACTCCAAAGTCTGGGACATTTACATGACCCACTCCGGCCAGTTCCCAGAGCCCATGCTCTCGCCACCGCAACTCGGCGACGGCGCACCCGGCTGGTGGGACACGCCCGCCAAGGCCAAGGTCCTGGGCGAATTCAACCGCCAGACCGACCCGGCCAAGCGCGCGCAACTCTGGAGCGCCGTGCAGCAAACTGTCTACACCGAAGTGCCTTACATCAACGTCGGCAAGTTCAGCAGCCTGTCGGCTCGCTCTTCCAAACTCGAGGGCTACACGCCATCTACCTGGCCGTTCTTCTGGAACACCGGTCTGGCCAAGTAAACCCGCAGGGCTGATTGATGTCCCGCATGTCCTGGGGAACCCTGGGACGCACTTTGCTGGGCCGCTTAGGCGGCATGCTGGCGGTGTTGTCCTTGGTCTCCGTTCTGGTGTTCCTGCTCACGCGCCTGGCCGCCGGTGACCCGATGGCCATGCTGCTAGGCGACCAGGCTTCGCTGGCAGACATTGAGCTAGCGCGCGAGCGTTACGGGCTGGACCAGCCTCTGCTCGCGCAGTTTGTGCTGTGGCTGGGCGAAGTACTCAAAGGCAATCTGGGGCAGTCGATCTTTTTACAAACGCCCGTCACGCAAGTGTTGCTGGACCGGGCAGAACCGACGGCCTGGCTGGCGATTTTTTCTGTCAGCCTGGCCATGCTCATTGGCGTGCCCTGCGGCATCGCCTCGGCTGTCTGGCGCGGCCGCTGGATAGACCAATGCGTCAGCACCCTGGCCATGCTGGGGGCCAGCATGCCCAGCTTCTGGATGGGCTTGCTGGTGATCCAGCTGCTGGCCGTGGGTGCCGGCTGGTTTCCGGTCTCCGGCTATGGCGAGCCCGGCGCCGGCTGGCTGACGCGCCTGCATCATTTGCTGCTGCCGGCTCTGGTGCTGGGCACGCTCAACTCGGCTTTGATCATCCGCTTCACACGCGCCTCGATGCTGGACATTCTGGGCGAAGACTACATACGCACAGCCCGCTCCAAAGGTCTGACAGAAAGCACGGTGGTGCTCAAGCATGCGCTGCGCAATGCGCTGGTGCCTATCCTGACGGTGCTTGGGCTGACGCTGGCGCTGATGATTGGCGGCGCAGTGGTCACTGAAACCGTGTTCAACCTGCCCGGCCTGGGCAACCTGGTGGTGCGCGCGGTGCTGCGGCGCGACTACCCGGTGATACAGGGCGCCTTGCTGGTGATCGCCGGCATTTATGTGATCATCAATTTCACCATCGACGTGCTCTACGTTTTTGTCGATCCCCGGGTGCGTCATGGCTGAATGGCGCTTGGTGCTCAAAACCCTGTTTGCCCGGCGGGTGGTGTTGATTGCGCTGGTGCTGCTGGCGCTGATGCTGCTCATGGCCGCCATCAGCCAGTGGGTCTTGCCGCATGACCCGATGGCCATGAAAGTCAGTCAGCGCCTGCGTGCGCCGAACTGGAGCCACTGGAGCGGCACCGACGAGCTGGGCCGTGACATCACCAGCCGTATTTTTTATGGCGCCCGCTACTCGCTGGCCATTGGCGCCGGCACCGCCCTGCTGGCGGCTTTTTTCGGCACGCTCCTCGGGCTGCTGGCCGGTTTTTTCAAGCGCCTCGATGCGCCGCTGATGCGCTGTGTGGACGCCATGATGGCTTTTCCTGACATCCTGCTGGGCATCGCGCTGGTGTCCATTCTGGGCGCCAGCCCGACCAATGTGGTTCTGGCCCTGACCATCGTTTACACACCGCGCGTAGCCCGCGTGGTGCGCGCCTCCACACTGGTGATACGCGAGTTGCCGTATGTCGAGGCAGCCCGCGCCGTGGGCGTGAGCACAACGCGGCTGCTTGGCGTGCACATCCTGCCCAACCTGATGTCGCCCATCCTGGTGCAGCTGAGTTTTATCTTTGCCTATGCCTTGCTGGCCGAAGCCGGCTTGTCCTTTCTGGGCGTTGGCGTGGGCGCTGAAATACCCACCTGGGGCACGATGGTGGCAGCCAGCACGCAGTACGCCGACCGGGCGTTCTGGACCCTGTTTTTCCCCGGCATGGCGATTGTGCTGACGGCGCTGTCGCTGCAAATTTTGGGCGATGGCGTGCGTGACCTGCTCGACCCCCGCCTCAAAGGAACGCAATGACCGCGCTGCTGCCCCGCCTGCAAGTGCGCGATCTTCACACCCGCCTGCTGCAAGGCGATAGCCCACTGCCGCTGGTGCGCGGTGTGAGTTTTGACCTGCGCGATGAAGAAACCCTGGCCCTGGTGGGCGAGTCCGGCAGCGGCAAATCACTCACAGCCCTGAGCCTGATGCGCCTGCTGGCGCGCAACGCCCGCTGGGAATGTTCGGGCCAGGCCCTGCTGACCGATGGCCAAGGTCAGCAACACGACATGTTGAAAATAAGCGACGAGCACATGCGCCGCTTGCGCGGCCACCAGATCGCCATGATCTTTCAGGAACCCATGACCTGCCTGAACCCGGTGCTGCCCGTGGGCGAGCAGATCGCCGAATCGGTACGCCTGCACCTGGGCCTGGACGCCAGGGCTGCGCGTGCGCAGGCGCTGCGCGCGCTGGAGCAAGTTGAAATGCCGGCGGCCCGCCAGCGCCTGGACGAGTACCCGCACCAGCTCTCCGGCGGCATGCGTCAGCGCGTGATGATTGCCATGGCCATGGTCTGCGAGCCGCGCGTGCTGATCGCCGACGAACCCACCACCGCGCTGGACGTGACGATTCAGGCGCAGATTCTGGCGCTGATGTCACGCCTGCAAAAAGACACCGGCATGAGCATGCTCTTCATCACGCACAACCTGGGCGTGGTGGCTCACCACGCCGAGCGCGTGGCCGTCATGTACGCCGGCCAGGTGGTCGAGCAGGCCGGCGTGCATGAACTCTTTGCCAAGCCGGCCCACCCTTACACGCAAGGCCTGCTGGCCTGTCTGCCGGGCCGCGCACGCCAGCTGGCCCGTCAGAGCGGTAGGGCAGTGGCGCTGCAAGACATTCCCGGCCAAGCACCGGCCATGAACCGGCTGGGGTCTGGTTGCAGCTTTGCCGAGCGCTGCAGCGTCAGTCTGCCCGCCTGCCAGCAGCAAGCGCCGCCCTGGCTGGGCACGCCGGCACATGCGCGTCTGTGCCACCTCGAAAGCCAGCCATGACCACGCCCATGGTTCGCATTCAGGATCTCTCGGTCGAGTTTGGTCGTGGTGCGCAGCGCGTGCGCGCCGTGCGCGGCGTCAGCTTTGACATTGCCCCGGGTGAAGCGCTGGGTCTGGTGGGCGAATCGGGTTCGGGCAAAAGCACCTTGGGCCGCGCACTGATCCAGCTCATCAAAGCCAGCGGCGGCTCGGTTCAATTTGAAGGCCAGGAACTGATGGGCTTGAGCCAGGCCCAAATGCGCCCCTTGCGCCGCCAGGTGCAAATGGTGTTTCAAGACCCCAGCCTGAACCCGCGCCAGCGTGCTGGCGACATGCTGGCAGAGGTGCTGTCAACTCACGGCCTGCACACAGGCGCAGCCCGAGCGCCGCGCATCGCCGAGCTGCTGCACATCGTCGGTCTCAAGCCCGAACACGCCAGCCGTTTTTCGCATGAGTTTTCAGGCGGCCAAAAGCAGCGGCTGGGGATTGCCCGCGCACTGGCCGCGGAGCCGCGCTTCATCGTCGCCGACGAACCGCTGTCGGCGCTGGACATGTCGATCCAGGCGCAAATCGTCAACCTCTTGATCGGCTTGCGCCAGCAACTCGGGCTGACCCTGCTGTTCATCTCGCACGACCTCGATGTGGTGCAGTACCTGTGTGACCGGGTGGTGGTTTTGTACCTGGGGCGGGTGATGGAAATCGCACCTACCGCCGCTCTGTTTGACGCGCCGGCTCACCCTTACACACAGGCGCTGCTGTCCGCGGCCCCGATCCCGGACCCGACGCAAGCCGCGCCGCAGGTTAATTTGCAGGGCGACCCGCCCAGCCCGCTGAACCCGCCATCCGGCTGTGTTTTTCGCACGCGCTGCCCGTACGCCATGGCCGCCTGCGCTGAGCAGGTACCCGAACTCATGCCCACCGGAGCCGGTCGCTGGGTGGCCTGCCTGCGCCACACCGAATGGAATCCATGATGCAACTCGACACCGCCTGCAAAGGCTACCCCCAACACCTGCCGCCGATTGCGCTCAAAGACGCAGGCCGGCAAGGCTGGAACCTGCTGCAAGGGGCACTGTCTTTTCCGCTGGCCGTCCTCAAGGACTCGGCCCTCGAGCACAACCTGCGCTGGATGCGCGACTTCTGCCAGACGCGGGGACTGGACATCGCACCGCACGGCAAGACCACCATGTCGCCCGAGCTCTACGCCCGGCAGATCGCCGCCGGCGCCTGGGGCATCAGCTTTGCCAATGTGTTTCAGGCCGGGGTGGGCGCGCGCCATGGCGTGCGGAGGATCATCATCGCCAACCAGGTCATGCAGGCCGTCGACCTTGACAGCCTGGCTGCCCTGCTGCAAAACCACGCGGGTCTGCAGATTTACTTTTTAGTGGACTCACTGGCGCAATTGCGCATGATTGAAGCCTGGCGCACCGCTCGCTCAGCCGACACCGTTTTTACCGTGCTGCTTGAACTGGGCATTGCCGGCAAACGCACCGGCTGCCGTGAGCACGCACAAGCCCTTGAACTTGCCCGCGCAGTGCGCCAAAGCGCTGCCACGCGCCTGACCGGCGTCGAGTGCTACGAAGGCGCGCTGGCCACCTGCAACCACGAGCACGACCGGCAAAGCGTCGCAGCCCTGATGCAACGTGTGCAGCAACTGGCTTTGGCATGCGAAGCCGAAAACCTGTTTGAAAACGACGAGGTCTTGCTGACCGCCGGCGGCTCCGCTATTTTTGACCTGGTGGCCGAGCATCTGCACCCGCATCTGCAACACCCCACGCGCGGCATCCTGCGCTCGGGCTGCTACCTCACGCATGACCATGTGCAATACCGACGGCATTTGCAGTGCATCGGCGAGCGGCTCAATTTGCGCGAAACACTGCGCCCGGCACTGGAAGTTATTTGCATCGTGCAGTCCTGCCCCGAACCCGGTCTGGCCATTTTGACCATGGGCAAACGCGATGTTTCTTACGACCTCGACCTGCCCGTGCCCCAATGGCACGCCCGCCTGGGCGACAGCCAGACGCAACCCGTACCTGCGCACTGGACCATCACTGAGCTGAACGATCAACACGCCTACCTGCGCTTTGATGCCAAAGCGCCTGCGAACGAGCAGCCGGTGGTCGGCGGGCTGGTCGGCAGCGGCATTTCACACCCTTGCACCACCTTTGACAAATGGCGCTGGATGCCGGTGGTCAATGACAGCTACCTCGTCACCGATGCGGTGTCGGTTAATTTTTAAATCCAAGTGAGCGCTTCTCAATTGCAACCCTCTTTGCTTCAACGACTGCAGACCATCGCTGACTCGCTGCCGCGGGCACAGCAGCAGGTGATCGCCGTGCTGCTGCAAAACCCCGAAAACGCCCTGTCCATGAGCGTTGACGCATTGGCTGCACAAGCCCGGGTGTCCACGCCCACCATCATGCGCACCGCCCGGCAACTCGGCTTTGAAGGCGTGCGAGAGTTCAAGCTGGCGCTGGCCCAGGACCTGGCTCGGGCCACGCCGGTGCATCGTTCGGTCAACCTGAAAGACAGCACGGGCGATATCGTGCAAAAAATCCTGGGTGGCGCAGCCGCTTCGATTACCGGCCTGCAGCAGCAACTGCAAACCGGCACACTGGAAAAAGCGGCCCAACTGCTGGCGCGTGCGCAGCGCATTGATTGCTACTCGGTGGGTGCCACCTCAGCCTTCATGGCCAGTGATTTGCAGGGCCGGCTGTTCCGGCTTGGACGCAATGCACACGCATTTCATGACGCGCATTTGCAATTGATTTCTGCCGCCACTCTAGGCCCGGGCGGCGTGGCTGTGGCCATCTCGCACGTGGGCCGCATGCCCTTTGTGCTGGAAGCCATTGGCTTTGCCAAATCCCAAGGCGCGCCGGTGATTGCAATCACCCAGCCCGACACGCCGCTGGCGCAACTGGCCGACGTGGTGATCGGCGTCAGCGTGCCGCCGGATGCCGTGATGCGCGTGGGCACCGAAGCCTATATCGCTCATTTGCTGGTGATTGAGCTGCTCATGGTGCTGGTGCTTAAGGCACTGGGGCCTAAAGCAGCACGCCAGCTCAGCCAATTCAGATCCGTTTTGCAGGCCCACGGCCAGGACATTGACCAACACCCCGCTGTGGACTGGGCCTGGTCTTCCATCGAGAAAGATTCAGATTCATGAAAAGCACCCTGCTGCGCCACGTCCAGGTGGTTGATGGCACTGGCGCGCCCGCGCGCCAAACCGATGTACTGATTCGCGGCGACCGCATTGCCAGCATGGCCTCTGATTTGTCTGCCAGTGCTGAAGAAGTGATCGACGGCCAAGGCCTGACGCTGGCTCCCGGCTTCATCGACGTGCACACGCATGACGACGCCCAAGTGCTGCGCGACCCGGGCATGCTGGCCAAACTTTCGCAAGGCGTGACCACCGTGATCACAGGCAATTGCGGCTTGTCACTGGTGCCGCTGGTGACCACTGCGCCCGAGTCGCCACTGGACTTGCTGCACACCACCGAGTTCCGCTTTCCCCAACTCAGCGACTACGCGAAGGCGCTGGCCGACAGCCCGCCGGCCGTCAACGTCGGCGCGCTGATAGGCCACACCACCTTGCGCGCCACGGCCATGACGGATTTAAGCCGCGCTGCCAATGCAGGGGAAATCGAGGTCATGGCCAAGCTGCTGGAAGCTGCGTTGGCGCAAGGCGCATTGGGTCTGTCGTCCGGACTTTTTTACCAGCAGGCCTTTGCCGCCGACATGGCTGAGATGCAGGCGCTGGTGCGCGTGCTCGGCCGCCATGCCGGTGTGTATGTCACGCACATACGCACCGAGATGGATGACATCCTGAGCGCCATGCAGGAAGCTGCCGACACAGCGCAAGCCGGTCCGGCCACCTGGATCATGTCGCACCACAAATGCGCCGGCCCGCGCAACTGGGGCCGCACCATCGAAACACTGGCCCTGCTGGAGCGCCTGAGCCAGCGCCAGTCTGTGGGCACCGACGTCTACCCCTACAGTGCCGGTTCTACCCTGCTGCGCGAGGACCTGGTGGACGGCGTGATCGATATTCTCATCACCCGCAGCGACCCGCATCCCGAGATGGCCGGTCGCTACATGGCCGACATCGCCGAAGAATGGGGCGTGGACCAGCTACAGGCCTGCCGGCGCCTCATGCCGGGCGGTGCCTGCTACTTCCAGATGCGCGAAGACGATGTGCGGCGCGTGATCGTACACCCGCTGAGCATGATCGGCTCTGACGGACTGCCGCATGACGAACGCCCGCACCCGCGGCTGTGGGGGGCTTTTGCACGCGTGCTGGCGCACTACTGCCGCGACGAGCAGCTCATCAGCCTGCCGCAAGCGATTCACAAGATGACCGGTTTGTCAGCCGCCCGCTACGGCCTGAAAGACCGCGGCGTGCTGCGTGAAGGCGCGTTTGCCGACCTGGTGCTGCTGGACCCTGCGCGAATTCAGGACAAGGCCACTTATGAGAACCCGCGCCTGATGTGCGAGGGCATAGAACGCGTGATGGTCAACGGCCAATGGGCCTTTGCCAAGGGACAAGCAACCGGCTCGTACACCGGCCGGTTTTTACGCCGTTAAACCCTGGCGCTCTTGTCTGCCCAGGCCTTCAAAGGCATGCCCATCACCGCGGCCTGACGCTGTTCATAGGCCACAAACTCAGGCGTGATGGCGCTACCGCGCACACCGCCGCGCACCGCGCCGGCACGCACATCGCCAAAGTACTCTTCAAAAGCCGCCGGCAAGGGCTGTGAAGCAGGAATCGACAGCCACAAGCGCAGCAGGTGGCGTTTGTCGTCGGCTTGCTCAAAGTCCTCAAAGGGCGTGCGCGAATGCAGCGTGACGTAGCTGTTGAGCAGTTGCAGGTCGCCACGCTCAAGCTCCATCGAGTAGCACAGCAAGGGGCTGGGCATCAGCTGGTCTAACAGGTCCAGCGCTTCGGTCTGCAAGTCGGTCAGGCGCGGCACTTCGGGGAAATCGCGCTGAGCGGCATCGGTGTTTTTGCGGTTGGTGCGCGCCACAAAAAATTCTGGGTCATTGCCAAAAATCGGGCAACGGTAAAACGGCGGCTGAGACGGGTCCTGCGTGCCCTGGTAACTGTGAAAAAACGGCTGCTGTAAGACCGCCATCAAGTCCGGGCGCAGGCGCTGCACCTCGTTTCGCAATGCCATCGAGCTGATCACTTTACTCGTGCCGCCGCTTTTGGCAGTGCGCCTGCACAAGAGGCCCACCACGTCGCAAGAGTCCTGGTGAAAGTCCAGGCCGGCATTGGTGTTGTAACCGCGCCCGCCCTTGGCCTTGTAGTCACCGCCCTCGTCACGCACATCATTCATCACCTGGCTGGCGCGATTTTGCGTGCGGCCCACTCCCATGTAGAGGCTCATGCCCCAATAAGCCAGCCGGGTGTCGGCTTCACTCCAGCTGTCCACCGGAAAGCCCTTCACAAGGCACATGCCAAAGTCGGTTTGCGTAGTGGCAACGGCACGCGCCAAGGCAGCGCGCGATGCATCACTCAGCGGAAAGTCGGCCTGCGCCATCGCCAGCAGCGGTTTGTTCAGGCGCCTGGCGTGCGCCAAGGCCAGGTCAAAGCCCTCGACCTCGGCGGCGCTCAGGCGCTGAATCCAGGATTCGTCCTGACGAAGATCGTCTGCAGTCCAGGCTTGAGGCACGGGGGTTTTTGTACTTTGCATGGGTTCTTCTGAGGGGTGTCCGGGCATTATTGCGCCCACTCCAAATCACGAAAGTTGAAACCGCACTCGACCGTGGGTTTGACGATGGCAAAGTACGGCGAGACGTCATAGTCCCGTGGGGTCAACAAACTGAAGTGTTTGGGCTTAAAGGCCGTGGGTTCAAACCAAGCACCCCGGGCAAAAGATTGGGCCTGGCGCTTTTCTAAAGACAGTATGGGGTATTGAATGCTTTCAAAGGCCTGCGCTATCAGCGTGGAGCAAATTGCGCGTGTGGGGTCTCCGCTGCCCAAAGCCAGCAGCCTGCGTCTGTAGCGGGTGGGCACGGGCGGTGTGGGCAACAAATACCTGGCCAAGTCAAACACATTGCGTAGGTCGTATTGGTGCCCTATTTTTGCAATTGCCGCCTGAACCACCGTGTTGCGCTCTTGCGGCGTCAGGCCAATCGGTCTGCAGATTCGGGTGTGCAAGTGGGCAAATTTTTCCAGCCCGATGCTGCGCACACCCTGCACGGTGTCGGCATCCACCAGACAGTGGCCTTCCGGCATGCCGGGCGCAGCATCGACACCCACGTAAAGCGCGGCATGCGACCAGGTGGACTGGGTCAGGTATTTGATAGCGCTACTGAGCCGGGTGTTGCCCTCGACCAGCAAAACATCACCCGCTTGCAAAATGGCTTGCAGGTGCAAGGGGTTCGAGGGCGGTGCCGTGCCATCGATCTCAAGCTCTTTGCTCAGGTAGGTCGCCAACCATTTGCCAACAGATTGCGCCAGTCGGTTCATACAGTCTCCCCCAGGTTGTTTGGGCCCAGCAGCGTGATGTGTGCGCTGCCGCTGAGCACCGGGCGGCACAAAATTTTGTAGCCGTCCGCATCGAAACCAGCAGCCATCTCGTCCAGCGCACTGGCTTGGCTCAGGTCACTCACACTGCCAAGATAACACCAGTTGCGAATCACATGCACCTGGCACAGGTCCTCGAAGCGCTCGGTCAAGCCGATGGCCCCCGGGTAAGGCCAGCAGGCCACACGCAAACCCTCCAGGCTGGAGAACAGGCGACGGCCATGTGCCTCTGCGCTTTCATCACCCCGGCAAACACCGGCACACAGCGAGATGCTGGCGCGAAAACAGGCGCGGCCCGCCTTCAACTTTTCCAGCCCCAGTGCGCCATAGCAAAGCCGGTGCTGGTCAGCCAGTTGATGCAGTCCCTCTATGGCCGCATGGCGACTGGCGTACAGGCCAAACAAAGATGGTTCTGTGGCGAAGTTGACATCTTTTGAATAGACAACATCTAGCTGATCGCCCTTCCAGCGCCAAGAGCAAAGCTGCCGGTTGCGCCGCAGTTTCTGATTGAGCAAGGGCTGCTGCTGCTTGATCAAACTGGCCTCCAACAAGAGCGCACCGATCTCACCCGCCGTGCGGATGTGGCTGATGCGGCGCGTCTGCCGCAGCAAATTAGCTTCGTCAGGGTTGCGCAGGTGCGACAGCACCCGGCTGCGCAGGTTGACGCTCTTGCCGATGTAAAGGGGCAGCGCGCCCTCTTGCCCGTGAAAAATGTAAACACCCGGCCCGGAAGGCAGCCCAGCCGCCAGGGCGCGCAAGTCAGGTGGGGTCAGGGAATCAGAGATCACAAACAGAGTGTCTTGAGTTTGCCTGCAATTGGCACAAATGAAAAACCCCACTACCTAAAAGATAGCAGGGTTTTCATATAAATACTGGGGTGGCTGATGGGGCTCGAACCCACGACAACAGGAATCACAATCCTGGACTCTACCAACTGAGCTACAGCCACCGAAGTCGAAATTATAAGGGCAAGGCGCTCTGTGAGATTACTTGGCGCCGGCCTGGTTGCTACCCGCTTCGGCCGAGGCCAGGGAAGCGTTGGGTTTGCTGACCTTGATCTCAACCTTGAAGCGCTCTTGCATGAACTTGTAATAGGCCAGGCTTTCGGCAGCTGTCCACCACTGGGCGTACTGGGCCCGCTCTTGGCGGGTGGCGTTTTCATCGCGCGGATCGCGCGGCAGCACTTGGGTGACTTTGACCACCGCATAGCCCTGTGCGGCAAGGTCGACGCCTGAGAGCGCCGGCAAGGCGGCCGGATCGGCGCGCAAGATCGCGTCCAGCAACAGCGGCGGCAGGTTTTGGGTGGCCGTGCGAGAAACCACCAGGGTTTGCGGCAAAGCGGCGCCGGCCGGATTGGCTTGCCATGCAGCGAGTTTGGCAGTGCCGTCTTTGCGGGCTTCTTCGGCACTGCGGCTGGCCAGCCAGAGGGCGCGCACGCGATTTTTCACATCGGTAAGGGGCAGGGCCTGGGCAGGCGTGTACTGGCTGATACGGCCGGCAGAGAGTTGGTTGGGGCCAACTTCAATGGCTTCGGTATTGCGCTTTTTTTCTATCGTATCGGCAGAAAACAGGGCGCTTAAAAACTTAGGGTTGGCCAGCAGGCCTTTGGCGTCGGCCGCAGGGTTGCGGCTGACACTGGAGGCGCTGCGGATCTCCAGTTTTAAGCGCTCAGCCACGGGCTTGAGGCTGTCGGCTTGCTCATAAACGCCGTTGGTAAACAACTCAGCAGATTCGGCAAATTTTTTCTGCATTTGCTGCTTTTTCAGTTCGGCCTCGATCTCAGGACGAATTTCTTCAAAGCTGCGTTGCTTGGGGGTTTTGATGTCGGTCAGCCGGATGATGTGAAAGCCGAAGTCGCTTTCAACCACGTCGCTGATCTCGCCTTTTTTCAGCGCAAAGGCTGTGTCTTCAAAGACCTTGACCATGGCGCCGCGGCCGAAGAAGTCGAGGTCGCCGCCTTTGGCGGCAGAGCCTGTGTCTTGCGAGTTTTTGCGGGCCAGCTCGGCAAAGCTGTCTGGCGTTTTACGCACGGCAACGAGCAACTGGGCGGCCTTGGCTTTGGCAGCTTCACGCTCGGCCGCCGGGGCTGATTTAGGTGCGTTGAGCAGAATATGGCTGGCCCTGCGCTCTTCAGGGCCGCTCAAGCGTTGTGCGTTTTGCTCGTAATAGGTTTTGACATCTGACTCATTGAGCGTGATGGTTTTAGCAACCGCTTCGGCATCCAGAACCACGTACTCAATGCTGGCTTGCTCGGGGGCACGGAACAAGGCGAGATTGGCCTGGTAGTACTGGTCCAGATCGGCGTCGGTGGGGCTGAGTTTAGCGGCGTAGTCGGCCGGGTTGAAGCGGGCCAGTTGCAGCTCGCGCTTTTCAAAGTAAGCATTGAGCGCCGTGTCGGCCACCGCGGCCGATGCAAAGCCGGTGGCGGCCACACCGGTCATGACCTGGCGGGTGGACAGATCGGCACGAACTTTGGCTTCAAACATCTCAGGGCTCATGCCCTGGCTGCCAAGCAAGAGACGATAGCGCTCCATGTCCAGCGAGCCGTCGGGCTTGCGCAGCGCCGCAATTTGCGGGTTGTTTTGCAACTCACGGGCTAAGCGCTGGTCGCTGGCGCCCAGGTAAAACTTGTCTGCAGCCGCCGCCATCACGCGCTCGCTGACCAGCCGCTCCAGCGTGGCGTAACGCGCTTCGGGTGAGTCCAGCAGCTTGATGTCCAGCGAGGGCATCGAGGCGCGCAGGCGGTCGATTTCGCTGCGGTGGGCGGCATCCCATTCAGCCTGGGTGATGTCACGCCCGTCTACCTGGGCCACAGCGGCTGTTCCGGTAGAGCGGTTGTGGTCGTTCATGCCCAGCAAAACAAAGGAGGGAACGATCAGCAAAAACAGCAGCCACATCGTTATTTTGGTGTGCTTGCGAATGAAATCAAACATCTGGGAATTCCTGTTTATCGACGAGGCTGTTGACCGCTGAACATGAAGCAATGCGCGAAAAAAAGGCGAACTGCTATGTTCGCCATTTTCAGAGTTATTGGTGGGTGCTGACGGGCTCGAACCGCCGACCTACGCCGTGTAAGGGCGCTGCTCTACCAACTGAGCTAAGCACCCCACTTCTAACTTCTTATCTCGTCTGCATCAGTTCAATGCGTCCTTCAGGGCTTTGCCCGGACGGAACTTCGGAACTTTGGCTTTGGCGATTTTAATCGCAACGCCGGTGCGGGGGTTGCGGCCAGTGCGGGCCTCGCGTTCCGTGGCAACAAAAGTGCCGAAACCGACCAGCGAAACGCTGTCACCCTTTTTCAAGGTGTCCGTGATGGCATCGATGGCGGCCTCAAGGGCGCGGGAAGCGGCAGCTTTTGAAATGTCGGCTTGCTGAGCTATGTGGTCAATTAATTCAGATTTATTCACGGGGTATGCCTTGTAGCTGATAAGTTAATTTGTACGCAAAAAGGACTTAAGAAAAACCAAGTGCAATCAGCACAGAAGTCTGTACCGGCACCTTTTAAAGGTGGGGGAGGAGGCGCATTCTATGCCTCTTTGCATCCGCAAGACCTCGCCCAAACCCTATTGCGCCGCGATGCCGCGCGTGCTAACAGACGGCTGGGCGCGCAGGCCTTACAGTGCCGCCGCAATGGCTTTGCCGACGTCTGCAGTGCCGGCCGTGCCGCCCAGGTCCGGTGTGCGGGGTGCGCCACTTCCGGG
>Ga0164295_10000913_pt1 | contig 24532 bp, 16 predicted proteins | sample GEODES006metaG_FD_111798 | JGI IMG/M metagenome (GOLD analysis project Ga0164295, IMG submission 111798) | Oligotrophic lake water microbial communities from Sparkling Lake, Wisconsin, USA - GEODES006 metaG | ecosystem: Environmental > Aquatic > Freshwater > Lake | place: USA: Sparkling Lake... | reverse complement strand
TTCCGAATTAACATGGCGCGTAATAATAAAACCATATGTTCTAGAAATAGAATTAAAATTACTTTGAATATTTTCTTTTTCGCTCATATCTTTTATAATAACAAAATAATTTCTGTTATTATACTTTTTAAAATTGAATGTCAATAATTGATAAAAAGAAAAAGCACCTTATTATGACTAATATTGTTACAAGCCGATTCAATAACTCCACTTGGGAGGAAAATTGCAGTTTTCGAGAGAAACACAAAGAAATTGCGTGCATCTATGGTTCTCCCCAGCAAATGACGGAAAAAATACCCCTAAATTCCTTAGTGTTTGTCGTGGAAATGAATAATTCCACAAACAAAATAGAAGGCATTGGTCTCATTCGCAATATGCTTCACCCTGAAAAAAAACTACGCGTTTATCAAACCGGCAATTATAATCGATACACTTATTATGGAAATTTCCGTATTGACCGTTCATTATTAGATGCTTCAAATCCTCGCATTTTGCAAATACTGGAGAAACTCGTTTTCACAGGTAAAACTCATTTAAAACGCGGAGGCGGATTTACTCGCATCCCCGAAAAACTTTACAAGCAACACAAGATTCTTGAAACTTATAATTACACTGATTTACAAATAAAAGAAGAACTAGCGGTTCTTTTCAAGCGCCAATTTTCAAAAGAAAATCCGGAAAACGAGTCACTGAAAAAAGAGCACTGAAAAAAAGGCACTATGCCAAAAATTAACGCATCTTATTATATATGCTATTTCAAGCTATTTTTTTGTTGTGGTCTTCTTTTGCCTTATGCAATTGTTTAAATCAACTTTCTTTCAGCGGCGGTGGTGCACTTGGTGCCGTTGAAATCGGCATTGCTAAACGCATTATGGAAAATGATGATGTCAAACACTACAATTTGTATACTGGGATTTCAGCTGGCGCATTGAATGCTGGATTCTTGTCGTATTTTATTAACATTAAAGACGGAATTGAAACAGCAGAAAAAATATATTCGACGCTGAAAAATCACGATGTTTACAAATTGTTGCCAACAACAAAAATATCCGTTTTAAACACTGAACCTCTTTTCAATACACTAAGCCAAGTAATAAATAAGATGACCAATGAACCAGTGGTTCACACTTTGATAGGAGCAACAAATTTATATAGCGGAAACCTCGATGTTTACTCCTTTGAAAACAATACTAATGAAAACAAGGTGTATTTATTGATGTCGTCTTCAGCAATTCCCGCATTATTTCCACCCATTACTTACAACGGAAATTTGTATGCGGACGGTGGTACTTTAAGCAATGAATTGTTGCAAGTAGAACATAGTGGTCGCAATGAATACATAAATATCACATATATTACCCCCAGTGAAGGATATATTTATGATGACACGCCAATAGATTCACTTAAAGAAATGATTAAAAGAACAATATCGATTGTAACATCAAATTTTGATGACCCTTTAGTATCATTGAACAGATTCTGCAAAACCCCGATTGGCGAAATTAACAAATATTTTGTCGAGTCGAAATACTTGGATGGTTACAATATGTTGGATTTTACTAAAGGAGCAGAACTAATAGAAATTGGATATCAAAATGTGGAACATAAAAAATATGTTTTATGTTGAATTTGAAAAACTTATATAGAAAGAACTGGATTGTATAATCTAAAGCTATATATATCTTATAATGGATTTTCTACCTGATATAAATAAAAAGGATATTGACACGGATATAGACAATTATACTTTGGCAGAATTACTTATTATTTTGGATTTAGATTCGCCTGACCAAGAGCAAATAATACAAAAAACGAATGAATACATTGAAAAATTCGACGATGAAGGCAACGACGAAATGGCACTGTTTTTTACGAATATGCAAGAAAAGCTGTTGCAATATTCGAATGAATTATATACCACAGATGAACCCGCCGAATTAGAATCCGCTGCAGCTCAACAAAAAAACTGGTGGGAAAATGAAGCTCTCAAACAAAAGGATAACCCGGTTCAAAATGACAAGATAACCGAAAGAAAACAGAAAATCGATGTTTTCAATAATCCGCATCTCCCTATGAATAAAGAGCAATTGGGTGTAAATAACACATTTGATGTCAAAGTTGCACAAGATGTTTTAAATCCTAATTTGGAAAATGTAACTTCGCGTTTTATCAATTTAGATAGCCAATTTCGTCAAGCGTCGAGCGGAGTAGAATACAGTTCCACGGATTACACTTTGGACTTGTCTGAGCCGTTGCACAATGTCCTTTCTCTCCGTCTTTATTCTGTTCAAATCCCTTATGCTTGGTACACAATTGATTCTGCTTATGGAAACACTTGTTTTTGGCTTGTTTTCAATGGCGACACTGCACTAAATGTGCAAATCTCTGTAGAACCCGGAAACTACAATCCAGCACAGTTTATTCAGCAATTGAATATGGGTTACGACGGCTCTAGTAATTTTAACAATTCTAGTGTTTTTACTTTTCCTTCTACAGTGTCGTCTACATATCCTGTAAACTATAATGCAAATAATGGAAAAATATATATGAATTTGTTTGATGCGAGTTGCACTATAAAGGGAACAACATATTCAATCGATAATACTACGCAAATACTTTTTTATGATGTGAATGCAAAGTTGACATGTGGAAACGCATATTGCACCCAAACAAATGCTATTAATCAAACGCTGGGGTGGATTATGGGTTATCGAATGCCGTATATTTATGCGGATGCATCTGGGAACTATGCGCCGGCACTTCTTGATTTATATGGACCCAAGTATTTAATATTGTCAATCGACGATTTCAATCAAAATCACATTAATAATGGATTGGTTACTATAACTGAATCATCAAAAAGTTTGAAATTGCCGACATATTATAATCCGAGTATACCATATACATGTACAACAGCTGGATTAACGAGTGGAAACAGCAACTTGGCAGCCGATTTGGCAGCATTAGGTAATACAAGTCAAACTAGCAATGGAAATGGTCTATTATTGGCTGAAAAGCTGAATTTGAATTACAAGCAAGTACCTCAGGTCTTACCGAGTGCACCTCGCACTCTTACACAAGCGCAGATATATTCGATTAATGAGATTATAAAAAATAATGAGCGCAATACGAATTATAGGACAAAGGCACCTTCTAGCTCGGATACTTTTGCGTTGATACCGATAAAACACGGTGGATACAATACAGGGGATTTATATATAGAATTCGGTGGTTCGTTGCAAGATAACAAGCGCATATATTTTGGACCGGTAAATATTGAGAGAATGCGCGTTAAATTAATGGATGACAAGGGGAATATTGTCAATATGAATGGTGCGGATTGGTCGGTCACACTAATAAGTGACAACTTGTATCAATATTAAATTTCTTTATTCATAATGGGACAAAATAATATAAAATTATAATGGAAAATAATAAGACAGTATATTTCAAAACAGATGATAACAGAATTATAAATGAAAACTAAATAATCCAGATATTTGTAATAAACTTAATGAACATTTTTAATAAAATTCGTAAAAAAACATAAAGTAATTTGACTAGAAAATTATATGAAATCTGTTATAATTTATACATATTATATGTCAGAATCAAGCAATTATAATCTAAATTTTTTTATTAAAAAAGAATTATCCTATAAAAATGATATTGACTATATTATTGTTATTAATGGTTATAATTATAGTGAAAATATTAATTTTCCTAATATAGAAAATTTAACAATACTCAAAAGAGAAAATATTGGATATGATTTTGGTGGACACAATTATGCTTTAGAACACATTAAAGAAAACTACAAGACATATGATTATTATTTTTTTATGAATAGTGGAGTTATAGGTCCAATTATACCTCATTATTTTACAAACACGCATTGGACCAATATTTTTATAAAAAAAATAAATGAACGCGTAAAGTTAGTCGGAACCACTATTGTATGTTTACCTGAGATAGATCACGGTGGATATGGACCAAAAGTAGAAGGATTTTTTTTTATGGTTGATAATATTGGGTTAGAACTATTAAAAAATCAAAAAAATATATTTTGCAACCATATTGACAAATATAATGCTATTATAAATGGAGAACATGGATTGTCTAAATGCATATTAAAAAATGGTTATACAATTGATTGTATGTTGCCCAGATACCAAAATGTCGATTGGACTGATGCAAATAATTATCAATTAAATAATAATATGTACCCCTCGAGAAAAAATAGTTTTTATGGGAACTCAATTAATCCATACGATGTTATATTCCACAAATGGTACTGGCACGGCACTGATACTGTTAATTTTGATATAATTAAACAATATGTTGATGATTTTAATAATCATGTTGATCCCACACAACAACCCACCTAAAATGAAGTTCTTATTATTTTTTTGAAAGATTTTTACCATTTTCCATTATTATCAAGAACTTATAATGGTAGTTGTATTTCTTGGATTCCGGATGGATGTATTTAGTTAGGTGAAATTGCTAAAACTAAATCTTAAACAAAAACATTTTAAACTCTTGCAATATCAAAATTATATAGCATTATTATAGTATGGATTTCATAAAAAATACTATAATAAAATCAATAGATACTGTCGGTTATTTAGGTCCTCAGATTTTATTCTTTGCATCTATTTACTTTCTTTTTAAAAGGAATTTGACATATCTCTCTGTGTATTTCGTCGGTTTCTTCTTGAATATTCTTCTAAACACGATTTTGAAATCGTTTATACAAGAGCCCAGACCAATCGAAGACAAGCGCTTATTCAATCTAGAGATTCTAAACGGTAAACGCATTGGCTTCGATAGATATGGAATGCCATCTGGGCACGCCGAAGGCGTATTTTATTCGACGGCTTTTATATTCTTAACACTCAAAAACAAGTGGGTTGGATTCATTTACTTACTTATTTCTCTCATTACTTGTTACCAGAGAATAGCATACAAGAACCACACATTCCAACAAGTTCTTATTGGAGGAATAGTTGGCGCTTTTATGGGGTTCTTCTTTTATTATTATGGAGTTCATATTTTGAAAGGAAAACTTCGAGAGAAACCGGATGATAACGCCCCCTATTACTAATCAGATTTCTCCTTTCTTGGGTATAATACATTCCCAATCTTATTCAAAATTTTTACAGCATTTATGCAGTAAGCATCATTTAAAATCTTCAACAACTTTGCACCGCACTCAGGTTCCAAACAAGTAATAATTCTTTCAGATTGTTGTGCCCATAATAGTTCGTTATTGTAAACCATTAATTCAAAATCAATCTCTGTGGTATTATTTTCACAGTTCTCATTGTCGGAGAGAAATGGATAAAAATGTCCATAATCATCAGTTGTATTATCTTTGTTAGTAGTGCAATAATGCATTGTTATAGTTGCAATTTTCGTCATATTACTTTCTTTTTATGAAATATTTAGTTTTTGTCTTTTTAAATTATAATTGATAAAAACTAAATTTGCATATTATTGGTGTTTTTTGCATCGAGTTTTGCGATTATTTCTTGTCTTTTTTCTAATTCTAAAATGCTTTGAACGCTTGGTTTTTCTACCTTTACCTCCAGACAATCCCACAAAGGGTCCACGCCCTTCAAAAAACATTCGCCTTCTCTCAGCCAAAATATCCTTTGATATATTTGGTCCACTTTCTTCCAAAAATTTTGCTAGTTTATCATTTTCTTTTGATTCTTTGATAAAAAAATCGTGAGGTATTTGCATTTGCGGAACATTTATTTTTCCCAGTTTGCCAGTTAATTCCGATATTTCTGCGCAAATAGCATTTTCTTGAATCATAAACTTTTTCTCTTCTTCGGTGTATCTGTCAAATATAAAACTGGTCGGGGTTGTTCTAACATAGATGGACGCAATTTTAAGCCACGATCTCGTTCTGTTTTGTATAACCTGTCGATTCAACGCAAACTGCGATTTGCGGTTTTTTAATTCTTGTTTGGACTCTTTAACTTCTTTTTCTCTTCCTGAAATATTTATTGGCGCATCATCTTGCAACAACTCTGCATTTTCATAACCATTTTTGTATATTTCATACATATATGTCCCATCTATCAATTTTGTTATAAAACTATCTGTAATTATATTTTGATTTTTATTTAAAAACTCTATAAACACGCCAAGAACTCTAGTCGATAAATCATTAAAACTTGTTTCGTTAACTGTATCAGAAAATTCTTTAAATAGGTTTGAATACAATTGTTTCCATTTATTAGTTGTAACCATAGATGTCGCCTTTTTCAGTAGGCCATCTTCTAGTCCATATCTTGAAAATAAAACAAATAATGCCACAAAATTTGTGGCGTTTGTCGAAAGACCGGTTAATTTTGACCTATCCATTAATAAATTAGTTATTTGCGCGGCATTTTTAATGAAACCAGTTATTAAAAAGTAGTTTTCCAGTTGCGAATTTTGGGGGTATTGCAACATTGAAGTTAATATGTTAAGTTGGTTATTAGTGGTTAAGTTATTTCTATCAAAATAATTTTTAAAAATATCTATTTCTTCAATACGACCTTTTAAAGCTTTCATTACTTGATTAAATTCGGCTTCACTACTAGTATAATCTTTCACTCGGTCTTTGTCTATGAATGGAACAATAACTTTGCCAGTGTTATCCAATTCTAGCGTCTTGAATTCGGGATAATTATCAAAAATTGGGTCTGTACTATCACCAAGCATTAATGCTGTGTGTCTCGCAGCTTTTAAAGCGTCAATTGTTTCTATTATTTTTTGATTCCAAAAGAAAGTAATAGTTCCGGGTGCTGTTAATGCAGCAGTAGCGCATTCTAATGTTTCGGTAAAACCTGTTCCCCCTGCTTTTCCAGTAGGACAAGGCTTTGGCGGAGCAGGAGGTGTAAATAACTCGGGTATTCGAGTTTTTCCAGAAGCTGGCGGCAGAGGAGGAGGTACCTTTGGTTTTGATGGCGGCGGTGTAAAAGGATTTGAAGAAGAAGAAGAACCACGCGCTCTTTGTATTTCTGTGTCGTAAGCTGTTTTATCAAATCTTAAATCATCATTACTAATCTTTTGAAAAAAGTTAAGAGGCACATTATTCAAGACTTCTCGAGTTTCAAAATTTTGTATTCTCAACGCAATACAATTCAAATCTCCATATCCAGATGTATATGTTATATCTTGAATAATCCATTGTTTACCCGAGTTATCATAAAAGATTTCACCGTCTTTATATATGCATTTAAGTGTGGCCTTAGGTTGTTCTTTTTTAATTAATTCATCCATTTCATATTTTATTGCGGCAACATCAGCATAAGGCATAATAAATGTTATTCCGTCTTTTCGTGACATTGCCGAAAAATGAATACTAGAACCATTATGCATTACAATTGTTGGGGCATTTTCGATTAAATCGGGTTGCGGTTCAAACTCAAATATTACTTTGGAATCTATTACTCTCCTTCTAGCTTCTCCTGGGCGGTTTGTTGCATATATCAGAACATTAATATTGTAGTAATAACAAATCGGGGTTAAAAATTCTTGCCTTAAAAATTGGTTTCCTGTTATTAACGCGGTAAGAAAATCAATTCTAGCTTGTCCTACAAGATTTGCACTCCTTCCTCCTTGATTTACTGGTATATTTGGATTTTTTGTATAATAGTCAAGAACAATTTGTAAAAAAGGTGCATTACTACTACTATCACCACGACGATATGTGCTAGCAATAGTATTTTTTGTATTAATGTCCAATGTTCTAAAAGTTGGTGAGCAATCTGTTAGCAAAGCGTGAATCATACAATCATTTTCATTACCACTTGTTGTATACATTTGCCAATCTGCTAACTGTGGAGGGATAAGTACATCTCTCTTTACTTCAAGGACACTACTTCCTGTTCTTCCAATAACGCGTAGTTGTCCAGCAACCCATTTTTCAATATCATTTATAGTTTTTCTTGATGTCATATGTGTATATATTTAAATGCGATAATATATTAGCATTTGATACCCGTGTAAAAAGGACCATTCTAAAGGGCTTCCATCCAGATTTTTCGACCCTTCAAACTTCCATTTCGTCGGCTTATTCAAGTTTTCTCTCCAATTCATTGGCACCATTCTATGGAAACTCATTCCATCATAAGCCATATCCTTTCCTTCCACTGTTAGAGTCGCACAGAAATGCTGCTGTTGAATGTCTCGCACAATGCAGCTATCCAATTCATAAGTCGCGTCATCAATAGTGAATTTTTCTTCTTTATTTGTAATTTCTGCCGAAAATCCTGGCAACCCATTTGCGCCATCGAAGATTTCCAACACTATTATGTGTGGTTTGCCAGACGACCTTTTCAACTCTTTTTGCACCCTTTCTCTCCATCCTGGATTCGTCTTTACATCTGAAACAAACAATATTTGAACTGCATCATTGTCCAAGTAGTTAATAATGCTGCTGTAATATTTGATGGGATTGCTCGCCTCATCCACTTTGACAACATAAGGCATTCTTTTGTGATACTCATCCGGAATGGCCGCATAAACTTGTCGAATAACATTGTTGGTATCCATTTCATAAGCATATCTGCTGCCGGTAAGCGCCGACTCAACTGCGAAATTCAACAAGGCAAATGCATTTCTTAATCCTGGTGGAATGAGAGAACCATCCGCTTGTTTTCCTTCAATCATCAATTGCCTAAAATAATGGAAAAATTTGCGACCTTTATCGCTAACAAAAAGAGTAACAAACATCGTATTGAACCAACAATTGGATTTGATTTGAATGGGTGGCACCACTTTGGCCGCATCAATGTGCTTATTGGCGGATAAGTTTTTCAAAAGGAACTCTTTGGCCGCCGGGTCATCGTAAGGCAAGCACGACCTCCCAAATAATTTTCCGGGAACGGAGATTTTAAGTGGTTCTTTAAGTTGAAAAGCCAATATATTATTACAATCGGCCAATTTCTCTCGAGGGATGGATTTCAAGGTAACTAAATCATCGTTAATAGTGGGGGAATAGGAAGAGGCTTTGTTCACATTGAGGTCTCGAATTCCACTTCCGAGGGGGAGATTCGATGCAATTTCTTTACTTAATCTGAGAATATCTCTCGGCGTTTTATTCTTCAAGATTTTGATTTTTTTGGGGTTGCGATGTTTTCTAGTTTTCCTATTTGGCTTTCTGTTTAATTTTTTGTTTGGTCTTTTGTTGTGTTTTTTGGTATGCTTCATATATTTTCAAGATATTTTTATTTCCTCAAAGTCGAATGTTGAGAGAAAAAGTATTTAAAAATACCGGTACACAAAAATAGAGGGTTATGTTGGAAAATGGGTGCGTTTTATATGACGACCAATGCAGATTTATTTATAAAGTTTCATTTCTATCACTATTTTCGTCCATATACGCATTGTATAGAGGGTATTATGATATGGCATTGGCACCTGGAGGTGTATTTTTAACATCAATTAATTATTGGAAAAAACCAGACTACTCGTGGAGAAGATATGTAGATATGGCTTATGTTAAAATTGCGGTTACTTATCAAATTTATCGAGCTTACAACGCAGAAAACGCGCGATTATATTACTCTATTCTATTTTTAAGTATTTTTTGTTATGAAATGGGAAATCTTTATTATAAAAGGAAAATGTATTGGCATTCGACATATGCACACAGTATGTTGCATATAATTGCAAATGTTTCAAATGTTGTTTTATATGCGGGAACTATCCCGCGTGTTTAAATTAAATAATATCCTTATAATTTAAATGGGAGGTGGAATATTGCCAACAACAATTTACAAGAACAAATTATATTTTTTATTTGGAAAGGAGAATAAATACGCGGATACGCCGGGGTTCTCTGATTTCGGAGGTGGAACCGAGAAGAATGAGAGTTATTTACAAACGGCGATTCGTGAGGGAGGCGAGGAGTTAACAGGATTTTTAGGAAGTGATGAGGAACTAAGTAAAATGTTGAAGAAACGCGGAACTTACAACATCAATAATGATGGAAATTATAGGATGCACATTTTTTTTATGAAGTATGACGAGGCTTTGCCACATTATTACAATAATAATCAGCGTTTTATTCAGAAGAGATTAGACCCAGAAATAATAAAAAAGACCAAAATATTTGAAAAGGCAGAGATTCGTTGGTTTTGCATTGATGAATTATTGCCGAGAAAGAAGGAATTTCGCAGTTATTTTCAGAGAATAGTGGAGAAAATAGTGGCACAACAAGCGAAAATCTTTAAATTCATCCAAAAATGCCAAAAACCCGACATTTATTCAAGTGAAATGGACGACACTAGCAGTAGCAATTGGGATGAGACCACCACTAAAAGCACGACTGTTTTGGACGATACTACAACGGGAGAAGACACGACCACAACTAGTACTGAAAGCAGTAGCACAAGCGCAAGCACTAGCAGTAGCACAAGTAGTCCAAAGACGCAAAAAAACTATAGAAATAAGCGAAAAAATAAGAAGACAAAAGGACGCAGAAAAATAAAAATAATGTAAATCCTTTTCAATTAAAGTTAAAATTGAAAAGAATTAAATGCAAATTTCCAAATAATAAATAGAGATGAATACGCTGAATTATATTGGCTCAAAACACACTTTATTGGAAAAGCTGACCGAGATTATTGAAGCAAATGTTCCCGACTTGGCAGAAAAAAGTTTTATGGATTTGTTCGCCGGGACCGGCACCGTCGGTTTCAATATGTGCACCAAATTCCGCTGCGTATCTGCAAACGATTTGGAAGTCTACAGTTTCATAATTAACAGTGCATTAATGACTTCGACTTATTCGCCGAGGTTGCGTTCACTAATAGACGAATGCAACGCATTAGAACCATTGGAAGGTCTCGTTTACAAGAATTATAGTCCAAACGAGACTTGCGAGCGAATGTTCTTTACTTCTGACAACGCAAAAAAGTGCGATGCTATTCGCACCTTTATCAATGAGAAATTTAAGAGCGAGGAAATAACCGTAAACGAGACGATGTTTCTAATAGCATCTCTCTTGGTTTCGATGGACAAGGTTGCCAATACGGCTTCAGTATACGGGTCTTATTTGAAGGAGTTCAAGAAGACATCGCTGAAGCCGCTGGTTTTGATGCCGATTCACAAGAGAGAACAAGTGAGTCCCCTGAATCGAGTGTACAATCAAAAAGCAGAGGAAGTGGTCAAGCTAGTAGAGGAAGGTTGGGATGTGATTTATATGGACCCGCCCTATAATCAGCGTCAATACGCGGCCAATTATGCGCCTTTAAATTACATAGCACAATATTCTGATTTGAACTTAAAGGGAAAAACTGGGCTAATCGAGGATTACAACAAGAGCGATTTTTGCAGTAAGCCGCGTGTAAAGGCGGCGTTCGAGGAACTAATAAGAAATAGCAAATGCAACTACTTGTTATTATCGTATAACAATGAGGGTTTATTGGATTTGGAAACATTAAAGACCATACTAAGAGAAAAGGGGAATGTGAAACTTTATAAAATTAAATACAAGAAGTTCAAGTCGTTTCAAGGTGAACAAGATTCAGTGGAGGAGTATTTCTGGATTGTGGATGTCGCAAATAAAAAAGAAGGAGAACTTGGCACCTTCGAACAAATCATTAGTTAATAAATTACAAACAAAACAAGGCAAGACATTAATTTTCTATTAAAATCATTTTTTTCTTCAGTCTTTTTGAGACTTCCTCCATAAAGTACACTGGGTCGTGCCAATAAGTCCCCACAGTTGCATTCGGGTCCTCCGGGTCAAAGGTCTCGTTGCCTTGCACAAAATTGATACCAAAGGGTCTCAACATTGGAATCCGGGTGGCACCATATCGTTTTCCTTCGGTCTTGGTGCAATTGTAGGTCTGCCTTTTTTGGTCATTGCAGTGCTTGCACAGCGGTTGGAAATCTGTTATTAACTGCGTCTCGGCGCTTAGAACGCGTGGGTCATTGTACAGACCATTCTTGTGGTCGATTTCGATTTGACTCGTTGTGCCGCAAGCCACACACGGTCCATCTTTCAACGCGGCGCGGATATCTTGCCGAATAGGACGAGACGAACTACGGTTAGAAGCGCCACAAATTTTTATTAAATAGATTGCCGAGCCTTTCGTAAACTTGCCTGCACCAAATGCTGTGACCTCCTGAGAAATTTGTGAGCGTTCATCGTCAGCTGGCTCCCAAGAGAATCGCAGTTCGCCGCTGCGCTTGGCGATACATACCTTGTATTTTCGTCCGAAATCGCCATCGAGACGGCACCATCCGCCGCCGTTGCTGGAGACGAGCCCTGAGTATTCGCCGACGAATTCATCGACGCATACGATGCGGCTTATTCCTGACTCTGAATCATAATTGGCGAGTTGCTTGAAGAGAGAAATCTTAGTAGGAGCCTTGAGTGCCATATTGATGAATATGAAAAGTGCATACAAGGGAAAAATAAAAAAGCATTTCAATTTTTTTTGCAGATTGGCGGTTTCTTTAAATTACTTTTGGAAAATATATATTTCCTATTTAATGCTTCTTATTTTTGCGTGTTCTCTTTGAGCCACCTTTTGGTCTTTGTCTTTTTTTTTTTGAATTCGGTAATTTATCTCCGGGCCTTTTTGGATTTGGTTTGTAAACGGCTCCTGATGGTGGTGGTGGTGGTGGTGGTGGTGGTGGTCCTACTGTTATAACATTCCCTTTTGGCCCTTTTGGTTTTTTCCTTTTTGGTTCTACATCATCATCATCATCAGAGTCGGAACCATCACCATCAGAGCCGGAACCATCACCAACAGGTTTATCGCGCTTTCTACCAGAATTACCAGAATCACCATCATCAGAGCCGGAATCATTATCATCATCATCAATATTATTATCATCATCATCATCACCGTCATTACCGTCATCACCGTCATCACCGTCATCAGAAGAATATCTGGGTGAATCCGGGACCGAAGGAGGAGAAGGCGCGCGAACACTTTTTAATTTTTGAGGCAATAAGCTCTTTAAAAATTTAACATATTCAACTCGGTTATTGTCATCTATCGTCATTTGAAATAAAGTATTTGATTCAACAACTTCACCCTCCTCTTTTTGTTTTTCTTCATCTTTAATTATTCCTTCAATAGCCCTCATAACCTCTTCATTCTCTTGAACCATTCTTCGTAGTTCTCTCTTTGCATCTCGATTTGCATAATAATCAGCTATTAAACTATTGATTGTAGCAACCAATGCTTTTTTGCGTTTTTCAGTAAAACCTACTTCTTCTACGGGTTCTTCTTCATCTTCGTCATCTTCATCTTCGTCAGAACCCATTTGTTCTACTTCTTCTTCTTCTGCATCAGAACTCATTTCTTCTACTTCTTCTTCTTTTTTTTCTTCTTTTTTTTCTTTTGGCAAACTTAAAAATAAACTTATAAAAAAACCGTAAAAACTCACACCAGGTTCATTTAATTCCAAACCACTATTAATATCATCAAATAATTCTTGCGGTTCCGACAAATAACTTCCCAATTTTTCGCTCAATAAACTTACTTTTGCCACATTTATATTTTCTATATTTTCAAGTGCAACTAGATACAAAACTATATTGTAAAATTCCATCAATGTTCTGGGTGTTTCATCTAAATTTTTTATAATTTTTGCTCTTTCTTGTATTTCTGCTCCTTTTTCTGCGGCTTCTGCTGCTACAGGGTTTCCTGTCGCTCTTTTTGATAATTTAACTTTTCTAAGGTCAAATATTCCCAATTCCTCTCTTTGTTTTTTAGAAAAATGTTTATAATTTGCAACTACACCACCAACAACATCGTCCATAAAAGTGGTCATAAATTCTGAACTTGTCTCTGGTCTTCCTGGCAAATTCACTGCTTCTTGGCTAATGTTATACTCGGTCACCCAGTCTATCCACCCTTGTCGCGTTTTTTTCTCTCCTGTGATCGCTTGTTCAAGGGTTTTTCTCAATTCTAGTTCTTCAAATTTTAACGCTTCTAAATCATATTGATTCCTTGATAATTCTGGGGGTACGGTATCCTCCATAACTATTTCTCCATCTTGTAAAACATCTTCTAAAGAACTTTCAGCATTGTCTAATTGCAACTCGAGCTGCCGTTGTTGTTTCAAATTTTTATTAACACTCTCGCGAGCACTATTTACAGGTTCTATTAATGTTTTGTATTGTGTCAAACTCATAAATTGTTGAACAATGCTTTGCAATTCATGTACACTATAGGATAGCTCAGGATTTTTTGGTTTTGTATACTGATGCAAACCTAGTTCGATAATTGCTCCCGGAACATCATCCATAATTATTCCATTGTGAGCTGTCGCAGTTTTACATGTTCCAAATAAATAACAATACAAATTGCTTGATAGTAACTCTAATATATTTTTTTCATCAATATTTCTACCTCTCATAATTAATGTGAATTTAACCGAGTCAATAATTGATGCTTTTACTGTCTCTGAACAGCAATCTCGCCAGAAATATTCCACTAAAGGTCGTAAAACTGATTTCTCACAATCTGCTGCAAACTGGAAAAGCTCATCTACTTTCGCGGATGCTACCAACGGAGTTTTTTGACCTTGATTGAACAAACTCAACAATAGGTAAGGAAGTGTATATTCTTTCACTGGAATGGGGAAATCTTGTGGCGCTAATTTTGTTTCTTTACCTAATTTTGTATAATAAGGTGCATAAAAATTTCTTAATGATTCCGACTTAGGTGTTCCTTGGACTGGCATTGCATCTAGATCTTGTTGTGAGTCTGACACTCCGACCGTTGACGGTCGTGCAGAAGAATCAATTGGAGGCAAATATTGTACAGCTGTTCCCGCATCATAAAAATACAATTCTGTTACTGCACTTCTTAATAAGTCGTCGTTATATAACAACGCGCAAACAGATAACAATTCAAGAATATTTCTATAACCGACACTTTCTTCGTCTTTACCATAAAGTTTGTCAAAATCTATATCAATACCATAGTTATCTTGAACAACAAATTCAATTACTCTGTTTCTTAAAATAAAGTCACCATATTTCTCGCTTTGTTTAAAAAATAATTCCGGTATTTTCTCTTTAAATAGCTTTCCAAATAAAGTATTTCCTTCGCCGATTAATGTTGAAAATAATATGTCAATTTTTCGTTGTATCACTTTGTGAAATCGTTCAACCATCCCAGCCAAAGGCTGTTGTTCTGTCATTGAAACTTCTGGAGAGTCTCCACTCATTGAAACTTCTGTAGCTTCTGTGCTAGGTTTGCTACTCGTTTGCAATAAAAAACCGTCAAAAGTATCGCAAAGTCTTATTGTGGTTCTTTCATCAAGATTTACACCTCCCAACGATTTAAATTTTAACATAAGTCCCACCAAAGCGTATTTTTCATTTTTATTATCTGTTTCTAATGGACCGTCACTTTCTGCTGTATCAATGTCCTCATCCATAGGACCTGAATTTTTTTCTTTAAATAGACCCGCCACACCATAAGAACTATTGCTTTCCATCGAAGCTCCGCTTTCTGCTGTATCTGCTGTATCAATGTCCTCATCCATATCATGTTTATCAGTTCCAACCTCCAAAAAGCCCTCTAAGTGTTCAATATTTTGTTTTAAATGTCCATCTTCATGTTTCAATGCTTTTAAATATTCATTAATTGCATTAATTCCATTTTCAACCAAGCCTTCATTTAATTTATTTATCCCTTCAACCATTGCATTTGGATTAGTTTCTTTCCCTTCAATTTGGTCTTCAGTTGCTGGTTCAAGCTCACCAGCAGAATCCATTGCAACCAATAAACTGTCTAATGAATATTGAATGTCGCCTAGACAAGATGTTAATACTTCATTTGGCACTGTGTCATCCACATAGCTTTCCCATCCTTCGACCCCATATTCCATTTTTGTTGGTTCTTCGTCTTGAAGTGTCTTCAAAGCGGCTTCAAATTCGTCTTTAAATTGTCTTGGTGTTTTATCTGCAACAGGTTGTTCTACCTCGATGTATTCACCTTCATTCATTTCTCCACTTGTTTCCTGGTCAATTGGACCAGGTTCTTTCCCTTCGGTGTCTTCACCTTCATCCATATTTCCACTTGTTTCCTGGTCACTTGAACCAGGTTCTTCCTTAGTGTCTTCATCCATTTCTTCACTTCCGTAGGAATCTTCCTCTATTTCAACTACAGTAGATGCGTTATCTTCAAAGTTATCAGGAAATAAAGTTGGCAAATAAATACTCAAATCTTTTGGCAAATAACCATTAATGTCAATATCTTGTGTATCTGTTTGAACTGATGCCAAAGTTTCTACTCTCGATAAAATATTTTGGAAACTATTACCCCCGCGTTGAACACCTCCTCCTTGCGTTGCACCCAAACCGCTTATTAAAATCTTTTTTGCGCTTCTCAAAAATTTGAAAGAAGATACTGCCTTTACAGCGGAAAGAACCTTATTTAATTTTGATGTTTTGCTTGTTTTAACTGGTATTTTTTGTGGTGCATTTTTTGTTGTTGCTGATGTTGTTGCTGATGATGCTGATGATGTTGATGCTGATGATGTTATTGCTGATGTTGTTGATGTTGCTGGTGCTGGTGCTGGTGCTGCCTCGGCCATCTCTTGTTCTTCTTCATCTGTTATTATTCTGTTTCCACTTTCAGATGCATCAGCTGAGTCTTCATCTTTGGCGTCACTTTCAGAGACAGATGGATTTAAAATAGTGTTTAACAATTGAATAGCTGTCGCATCAATTTTCATTGAACCATTTTGTTTTACCCATAAGATAAATTGTTCTTCGGCTATACTATTCAAAATCCCAGAACTGAAAACCATGTTTATTTGTGGAAGAGGGCCTATTGGAACAGGAATTATCCCCGGATTTAAGCTATCAAACATATTTTCCAAACTCACCAAAGAATCTCTATATTTTGTTAAAGACGCATAACTTACAGTTGTGTCCTTTTCTTGACACAAGAGACTAGGAAGACCTTTATCAAATAATTTCTTTAATTTTGTTTCTGATATACTAAAACCCCCTTTTAATTTCAATGTCAATAATCCTGTAGTTAATTCTGCTAATTTGTCTGGGTCACTCCATTTTGGCATAGTTTTATCGCATACATCATAAAAAGCCTTTATTCTATCCATTTCCTCGGTGGACGGAATTAAAGAAATGCATTTATTAACTGTAGGGTTATTATTCTCTACCTTTACACCCGCTTCGTCTAGTCTATTTTCGTCTATTTCGTCAATTAACTCGTCTATTTTTGGTGTCCACATATCTATAAATTGTTCACAATAAGCCAACCAGTTTTGCACAAATGTATTCATAAGCAATCCCAAACCTATAATAGATAAAGAAGCTTCAACAATCTGCGTTATTTCTCTGATTGCAATGTTACTATTATCAATATAATAATTTGGTCCTGATGTGTTTTGTCTGTTCTTCTCCTTATCGGGAATCTTATTTAATATATCCTGATTTTTAATAATAATTCTATTTAATTCGTCGATTTGATCAAATACAACCCTTTCCAAATATTCTTCACCTTTTTCAATAAAAATTCCCTGCATATTTACAAACACGGTTGCTGCTATTTCATCTAGTTTAAAAGTTTTAAATTTATAAAAATCAATTCTCAATTTTTCAAGAGTGGATTTTAATTTTTGCGTTTTTTCTACATAGACGACCTGTTTTTGCAGCAAAGCGGCTCTTTCAGCATCAGCTGGGTCTAATGTAAAAGAAGAGTACATTTGATAAGTGGTACCCCATTTATTGGCACCGCACAAAATAATAGGATTATTATTTGCAGCCATTGCTTTATATCCTGAAAACCCGTCGCATGTTCCTTCAATAGCGATACCTATTTTATTTTGGGAATACCACAATAATTCATTTAAATAAGCTGTATCTGCTAATCGAACATTATCCCCCTGTGTTTTATGTCTGAACAATACAGCCATTTTTAACAGAGTGATATTGCCCAAATATTGTTTTAGGTTTGTAGGAATTTGACTCAAAACATCATCAAGGGCATTCAAAAATTTATCAAGAAATATCTTGCTTTTTTTTGCCTTTTTTTCAAAGATATCTATAGCGCCTTTTTCCGAATACATTTGTTGAGCATATTTTTTCTCCAGGTCTTTAACACCTGTTCCAGCAACATAAGCCAAAATATATCTGATAATTTCATTTACACCTGGACTTTTATCCTCCAATTTAAAAAATTTGCTCGCAGATAAAAATTTTGTAGGCATCACTTGCGAAGCTGAAATGGCTCCTTCTGTGCACCATGCTTCAAATCGTAATTGATAAATAGGAATAGTTTCAGAAAAATTTATGACAATTCTTTGCATAATGTGAAAAATTTGTCCTGCGGCGGGATTAGTTTTAACCTTGATCTCGAATGGCCAACGAGTATGAGGCAGTAAAAATGTTACATAATCTTTAAAATCGGTCGTTGGTGGAATAACTTTTTTTAATGTCTCAAATAATATTTGACTTTTGTCACTACTAGAATCTAAAAGACCAGAAGTTATTGTGCCAACTCTCCCCCTTTTCGCTTTTCTTTTTTCAGATTGCGATTTTTTTTTAGGTTTTGGACCTCCCCCTTCTTGTTCTTCTCCCGTGTCATCTTCCTCTTCTTCCTCAACATCGTCAATTCCTGGGACAATATTAGAAGAACCAATCAAAGAGTGCAATTCTGAAGGTCTCGGTCCAGAACAATCCGAAATGGCAAAATTATTGTTTAAAGAATCAAAACCATATACTTTTCTAACATTTTCTCTAGTTTTTTCAACACCATCCGTTGAATCTTTTACTTCAACTATTTTATATCTGTTTCCAGAATTTGCTAAAAAATCAGAAGAAGACAAAACTACCCTTTCTGGCATTACTATATTGCAAATTAGGCGTTCAAAATTCGTTGGTTCTAACAACCGATGACCTGCAAGGGCAGTCAAGCTTTTCCAGCGTTTTCCAATCTCTATACATATGTCGTCAGATTGTTCAACTGTTGGGCTTACACTTGAACTTCGAATTGCTAATAATAAATTATCTTTTTGATTATTGCCCATTGGCATTATTTTTTCTAGAGCCTTCCAACCCCCCTTTGGTGAACCGTTACCCCTTTGTTGTTTAATTTCAGAACCTGCCATATCACCTCTAGGTTCCGCGTCATGGGTGCCGTCCGGAGCGGGAAATGTCGCGTCATATGCATTAAAAAGCGGGTTCATAAATAAAACGCCTCCTATAGGGTCGGGAAGCACTACACCCTTAGCCTTATCTTTAGTTTTTTCTAATTGGTTTAACAATACTAAAATGCAATACAAATTATAACAATGAACTCGCAAAACAATCTCGTAAAACTCTTTTGCTATTTGTGAAATCATGGCGTCCTCTGTTAACCCACTCGGGTCACCATTAAATGATTTTAAGTCGTATTCTATACAGTTTTTTCTAGCAGCGCCGCTACTATTATAACTTGAATAGCTATCCAACCTCTGTTTATAGGCTTCTTTTAAAATGTCTATATGACTAGCATGTACTTGGAGATTTTGTCCTTGGAAAAGTGTGATAATGTATGCATCTATAGCTGCTATTGCCTTGAGATTATCTTGTTGAGCAGTTAACCCTATTTCTCCTGCAACAGGTATAAAATCATCGGGTAATAAATTACTTGTTAATAGATACATTCTATTAAATGTATTTTCTAATTTGGGAGTATCTTTCACTTCTTCCACTTTTACTGGTTCCACTCCACTAGCACGCCCGCTTGCTTCAGGCACGAATATTTGGGTGGTATTTTGTACTGGAACTGGTATGACAGGTGCACTCATAGTTATATTAAGTTTAGAGTTTATTTTGACATTATGAACAATCAAAATAAACAATTCACAAGATTTTTCTTAAATGCCAAAATCTTTATTCACATGTTCAATCAATATCTTCACATTGTGCAACATTATTTGTAAATCCTCCTTGCGGTCTCGCTCCTGAATATGCGTCAATTTGTGTTCAATCGCTTGTAGCAATCGATTCAGCGATGTCTTATAGCACATAATTTTGTCATCGTGACCGCGTGCCTTTGCTAAAACCATATAACCAAGCTTCTCAAATTTGTCGTCATACCATTCGTGTAATCCGTGCATTGTCGCCTCACAACAACTTCGGTCGTGGTATTTCATTGTTTTTGAACGCATTCTTCGTGTTTTCACCATTTATATATTTATTTATTATTATTTTAAGCATTCCCAAAAAAATTGATGCGATTTATAATGCAAATAAGTAATTCACAAATAGCAAAATGGACCGTTACGAACAAGAACAAATTGACAATGAGAGGGAATCTTTCGCCATTCGTAGTTCACTTATTCTGATGGACTTGGAGAGAATGTTGGAAAAGGTGAAAAAACTCGAGGTGCAAATTATGCAATTCCAATGCGACCCACAAGTCAGCAAAGAGGACTTCTTTAAACCCGACGAAGAAGCCCAAACCGCTTTGCCTCCCAAAAAGAAAATGCGATTTTAATTTATTTATTTTATTGTTTTATTATTTTAGTGCTTAATTTTCAGATTCAATATACTTGGGTACTTGTCTTCAATCATTTTCACCAAAGTGTCTGCTTTCAATAGCTTTTCCTTTTTCAAAATTTCCGCCCCATCCAATATCAAGTCCTTCGCATTTTGCACTATAAACTGCGCGTATCCATAAGCATCATTAATTAGTCCCACCACTTCATTATCTATCATCTCCTTGTATTTCTCACTCGAACTCGGATAAATCACTTTTTTCCCCATTCCATAATACACTATCATCTTTTCCGCCAACTTAAACGCCTCCTCGAAATCATTAATCGCACCCGTTGTCACTGTCACATCATAAAACACTTCCTCGGCAATTCGTCCTGCCAACAATATCATCAAATGCTCAAAAAGCGCTTGCTTAGTGTAAATCGTTGAGGTCGATCCTTCAAACACCGTATATGCCGGGCTCTTCGGCGACGACAAATTGATAATCACCTTGGTCATCTTCGAATGATGCTTGCACAAGAGCCCCACAATAGCGTGTCCCATTTCGTGCACTGCAATATGGTCTATAATATCAGAAGTGAATTGGTGCTCCGTCGGTTGCCATCCGGCCATAATGCGATTCAAAATCTGGTCAATATCCTGGTAAGACATCTCCGTTCTATCGTGTCTTAATGCATTCAACATCGCCTCGTTCAACAGATTCTCTATTTGCGCCCCCGATAGCCCCAGTGTCAAATCCACCAAATCCTTCACATCCACTGTTCTGTCATATGGTTTGCCCTTGGTATGAATATTTATAATGGCTTCGCGCGTGGCAGAGTCAGGAGGTCCAATAAAAATGCGCTTGTCAATGCGACCAGGGCGCGTTAAAGCAGGGTCCAACAAGTCGGCACGATTCGTCGCACCAATCAAGAAAACACCACTGCTATTCTTGAATCCATCGAGTGCAACAAGCAACTCATTCAAGGTGTTGTCGCGTTCAGAAGAAGAAGTTTCGCCGTCGCCGGAACGCCTGCGGCCAATGGCGTCGATTTCATCAATAAAAACAATGCAAGGCACATTTTTCTTTGCCAAATTGAACAACTCGCGCACGCGCGAAGAACCCACGCCGACATATTTCTCTTGAAATTCCGACCCACTTACAGCAATAAACCCGATTTTGGCTTCGCCAGCGAGTCCCTTTGCCAACAAGGTCTTGCCATTACCGGGAGGTCCCTCCAAAATGAGACCCTTGGGAACGCGAACACTGTAATTGGCATATTTAGTATAATTAGAAAGAATATCAATGCATTGTTTCAGCTCAAATTTGATTTTTTCATAACCACCAATGTCCTTGAACTTTAAAGGCGCCTTGGTTATAACTTCGAAATTTTCCGACTTTCTATCGCGATTTTGAGAGAAACGACGACTGAAAGGGTCTTCCTCTTCTTCATCGTCTCCATTACCATTATTAAATAAATTTGTAAATTGCTCGCTCATTGGATTGAATGCGCCCTTATTAATAATAATACGAATACCGGGTTGGCCCGGTCGGCCTCTAGACGCAGGTCTATCTTCAGATTGATTGAACAAGTCTTCTAAGGTAAAGGTATCGGGGTCATCATCTTCGTCTTCATCAGAGTTAAACATTTCTGATTCACGAATAGTTATATTTTGTGAGTTAAGTCGCTTTAAAGATTCTTCATAATATTTTCGAGAATGAGGATATCGTCTACCAATATTTATGGATGGATTAGTGTCATTATTTACCGAAGGGCTGTCATTTTTTATATAGTGACTTTTTCCTTTAGAAATTGGATATTTTTTTTGTATGTTGTTTAATCCAGAGAACATATTTTTTTCCGTGGAGTGCATAAACCCAAAATTAACATATGCATTCGAGAAATTCGCTAATAACAAGATAATTAATAGAACTTGGTTCATTTTATACAAAAAACCTTTGATATTTTTATATTGTTATTTTTATAATTATATATTATGTCGAGTTACTCAGATTATCTTAAAAAAAGGAATGAAAATAAATGCAAGCCGGGGTTATTAAACGCAATTTGCGACCAAAACGCCAAGGTTCCACAAAATACTGATTTTTGCACGCCTTGGTTAGATGGTGCTGAACAACCTTCCGGAAACATAGTAAATTATGGGAATTTAGCGTGTTCACACATTAGTGGTATTTGTCCGCCCATCGACCCCGCATCAAGTTTGGGTTATCCATACATTAATTCGGGAGTGACACCACCAGTAATTGGTACCACTGGGTCTACAGGTTATACCGGTTATACTGGACCCACTGGTCCCACAGGACCTCGAGGTATTGATGGAATAGCAACGAATACAGGTGCAACGGGTCCAGCTGGAAAAGGTGATACAGGATTTACGGGTGCAACGGGCGCCACAGGACCAATGGGTCCGTCTTCGGTAGTATTGCAATACAGCGGAGGCCCTCTTCCAGTAAACTTGGGAGACGATTTATCTTATATTTTAATGAATACAGAAAAACTAACTGCATATTCGGCTACAATTGTGCCTTTGTCGAGTTTGAGTGGAATATATATCAACTTCAAGATTTTGTACCAGTGCAGCAGCAATTCGAATTCGCAAATTACAATGGGTGTTTACAAGACTGTAAATGGTGTTACATCGCCGAAGGCGCTGTTTTATGATGCATTTTTGGGTACTGAAATAAGTTCGCAACCGTTTATAGGCACTTGGGTAACGAATTATCTTGACAAAGATGTTATACAGGGATCTACAGTTACTTACACAATTTCTTACCAATCTTTGGGACCCAATCCTTTAGGGACGGGAGTATTGGCTTCACTAGGAAATTGTGTGGTACTTGAAGAGTTGAATGGCTCAGGGGTGGCCGGAATGGGAGTAACTGGTTATACTGGTGCCACGGGAGCAACAGGACCCACAGGTTCTAGAGGTTATACAGGAGCAACGGGATCTACAGGAGCCACGGGATTTACAGGAGCGACCGGGGCAACAGGCTCCACCGGAAGAACAGGTCCAACGGGTGAAACCGGGGCAACAGGAGCAACAGGAGCAACAGGAGCAACTGGCTCAACAGGAATAACGGGTTCGACTGGCGCGACGGGCGCAACAGGAGCAACAGGTGCAACAGGAGCAACTGGTTCAACGGGTGCTACTGGCTCCACCGGAAGAACAGGTCCAACGGGTCCTACAGGACCTACAGGAGCAACAGGTTCAACAGGTGCCACTGGTCCCCAAGGTATTCCTGGAACGGCGGTGAATACAGGTGCAACAGGACCACAAGGTGTAGCGGGTGCAAATGGTTTCTCCGGCGGTTTAATTTTTTTCTTGGACACTTCGGGAGGAATTGCACCTCGAAGTGGTTCATTATTATTGACACCAAATACAGGAACACAAACAACCATAACTTCAACTCCTTCAGCGTCACCTGGAACTGTTATGGGGTATTTTTTTACGCAACTTGCTACAGATACACCGCTTGTTCCCGGTTTTTGGGACTTGTTCATATTTGCAAATGTTGACACCGCATCGTGTAGTTTATACGCTGTTATAACTTATAGCAACACAATTACATCAACCCCCTCAGGAACCACGATTGGAACGAGTATAGGAGATCCAATAACAATTAATCCGACAATACCAAATCCCGAGCAATATACAAATAGTATTTATATATCTAGTTCAGATGTAATACCGGCAAATAAATACCTTACTGTTTATGTATACGCGTATAAAAACTCGGGTAGTCCAAATCTAACTCTATATTTTAGAAATTCGACATTATGTCATATTAACACCACATTAGTAGCAAATTATGGTCCTACTGGCCCAACGGGTCCCCAAGGAATAAATGGAACAAATGGAACGAATGGAACGAATGGTACAAATGGAACAAATGGAACAAATGGCGCAGCAGCGACAATAGCAGTGGGAACGACGACGACAGGAGCAGCAGGTACACAGGCAAGTGTAACCAATTCAGGAACATCATCTGCTGCAACTTTTAATTTTACAATACCACAAGGAGCAAATGGTACAAAT
>Ga0164295_10000912_pt1 | contig 24534 bp, 23 predicted proteins | sample GEODES006metaG_FD_111798 | JGI IMG/M metagenome (GOLD analysis project Ga0164295, IMG submission 111798) | Oligotrophic lake water microbial communities from Sparkling Lake, Wisconsin, USA - GEODES006 metaG | ecosystem: Environmental > Aquatic > Freshwater > Lake | place: USA: Sparkling Lake... | reverse complement strand
TGAGGGTTTCGAACCCCCGACATTCTCGGTGTAAACGAGACGCTCTACCACTGAGCTAACCACCCGGTATTGCAGACCCAAATCTTAACTTACGAGCCCACAATTTCCTAAATCACGCTTACAAAGCTGCAATAGCCGCCTTGTAATAAGCATTTTCACGCGCTGCCCAGCCATTCTTAACTTCCCAACGAAGAATTCCTTCTTTGTCGATCAAGAAACTTCCGCGAAGTGCACAACCCTTTGATTCTTCAAAAACTCCATATGCCTTTGCTACTGCGCCATGTGGCCAGAAATCTGAAAGGACTGGGAATTGATAATTCTCTTGCTCTGCAAATACTCGTTGCGTAAATGGTGAATCACATGAGATCGCAAGCAATTGAAGATCATCATTTTGAAATGATGAAAGATCATCGCGCAACGCACATAGCTCGCCAGTACATGTTCCGGTAAATGAGAAGGGATAGAACATCAACAAGACATTCTTTTGTCCCTTGAACGAAGAAAGTGAAACCTTTTCTCCGTGCTGATTAGCAATTTCAAAATCTGGTGCGGCTTGTCCAATAGTTAAAGTCATGTCGCAAACTTACCTCTTGCCCGCTTTACGTGCCACTAATCGAGTTGCGGTCCAATCCTTTGCGAGCGCGATTGTGGAAGTCACACTGAGTCCCGCAATTGGTGCGGCATCTTGGATGTCACTTGGTTCAACATGACCATCACGTCCTGCTTTTGGTGTCATTACCCAAATAGCGCCATTTTCAACTAAGTAGGTAAGTGCATCCATTAATTCATCGACTAAGTCTCCATCGCCTTCACGCCACCAGATGATGACAGCATCAACAACTTCGTTAGTGGAACCTTCTAAAAATGTGGTCCCAGTAATTGACATGATTTGATCTCGAAGTGTGGAATCGCAGTCACTATCGTGGCCAACCTCTAAAACGAGGTCATCCTTGGCCAATCCCATCCGTGTAGGCACGGGCTAAGTCCACACTTTGCCGAGCCTGAGCGCAAGGGGAAGACTGGCTCAATTTCACACCTGCCCAATTTCCACTTAGGGGGCAGTAAGGGCGAGAATAGGCACATGAGCGAAAACTTCGAGGCGCCCGATCTCAATATTGAGCAACTAGTAGACACCGACCCGTCAGAGTCCGCCGAATGGAGAGCCTCTTTTGATGCCGCTCTCAAGGCAGCTGGTCCGGTTCGCGCTCGCTATTTGATGCTCAATCTTTTGAATCATGCGCAGGAACAAAACGTTGGAATTTCAGCTCTTCGTGCAACCGATTACATCAACACAATTCCACCAGAGCATGAAGCAAAGTTTCCTGGTGATGAAGATTTAGAGCGCAAGATTCGCCGTATCAATCGTTGGAATGCAGCGATGATGGTTCACCGCGCACAACGTCCAGGTGTCGGAGTCGGTGGACATATTTCAACCTATGCCTCATCTGCTGCGCTGTATGAAGTTGGTTTTAACCACTTCTTCCGTGGACAGGATCACCCAGGTGGTGGAGATCAGATTTTCTTCCAAGGACATGCAAGCCCCGGAATGTATGCACGTGCATATCTTGAAGGTCGCTTAACAGAAAACCAACTCGATGGTTTCCGTCAGGAACTTTCACATGAAGGTGGCGGACTTTCTTCTTATCCTCACCCTCGTTTAATGCCGGACTTCTGGCAATTCCCAACTGTGTCAATGGGTATCGGACCGCTCAATGCAATTTATCAAGCGCGTTACAACCGTTACTTGCACAACCGTGGAATCAAAGACACAAGTGATCAAAATGTTTGGGCATTTCTTGGTGATGGTGAAGTTGATGAAGTCGATACTTTAGGAGCTATTGGTTTAGCTACTCGCGAGAAATTAGACAACCTGACTTTTGTTATCAACTGCAACTTGCAACGTCTCGATGGTCCTGTTCGTGGAAATGGAAAGATCATCCAAGAGCTTGAGTCCATCTTCGGTGGTGCTGGTTGGAATGTCATTAAAGTTGTGTGGGGCCGTGGTTGGGATCCACTTCTGGCACAGGATCGTGAAGGCGCTCTTGTAAAGATTATGAATGAAACCCTTGATGGTGATTATCAAACCTTTAAGGCTGAATCTGGAAAGTATGTACGCGATAACTTCTTTGGCCGTGATCCACGTACAGCTGCGATGGTTGCTAATTGGTCAGATGATCAAATCTGGAACCTCAAGCGCGGTGGACATGATTATCAGAAGCTATTTGCGGCCTACACAGCTGCAACGCAAAAGAATGGCCGACCAACAGTTATTTTGGCTAAGACTGTTAAGGGTTGGACTCTTGGCTCACACTTTGAAGGTCGTAACTCAACGCACCAGATGAAAAAGATGACGCTGGAAGATATTCAGAAATTCCGTGACACCTTGCATTTGGATATTCCTGATGAGAAGTTAGATAAGTACTTACCTCCTTATTACAAGCCTGCAGCAGAATCACCAGAGGCTAAATATCTGGCTGAACGTCGCGCAGAGCTTGGTGGTTCAATTCCACGTCGTCGCTCAAAATCTCGTCCACTCGCCATGCCAGCAGATTCTGTTTACGAATCTGTAAAGCGTGGTTCTGGTCATCAAGAGATTGCAACAACAATGGCCTTTGTTCGCATGCTGAAGGATCTTGTTAAGGATCCAGCGTTGGGCAATCGCATTGTTCCGATCATTCCTGATGAAGCTCGTACTTTTGGTATGGATTCATTGTTCCCAACGATGAAGATTTATTCTCCGCATGGTCAGCAGTACACCGCGGTAGACCGTGAATTGATGTTGTCGTACAAGGAATCAACTTCAGGTGTAATCCTGCACGAAGGTATTAATGAGGCAGGATCGGTTGCATCATTTACCGCAGTTGGATCTTCATACTCGACACATGATGAACCAATGATTCCTATTTACATCTTCTATTCCATGTTTGGTTTTCAGCGCACCGGAGATGCTTTCTGGGCCGCTTCTGATCAATTAGTTCGTGGTTTTGTTGTCGGTGCAACCGCAGGACGTACAACCCTTAATGGTGAAGGCCTGCAACACGAAGATGGTCATTCACATCTGCTTGCGTCAACAAATCCTGCAGTCGTTGCTTACGATCCAGCATTTGCTTACGAACTTGGCCATATTGTTAAAGATGGTCTGCGTCGCATGTATGGTGAAAATAGTGAGAATGTTTATTACTACCTCACTGTTTACAACGAGCCTTATGTTCATCCTGCAGAGCCAGAAAATCTAGATGTTGATGGCTTGCTCAAGGGTATTTACTTATACTCACCTTCGAAGAAATCTCGTAAAAAGAATGCACAAATTTTGGCTTCAGGTGTAGGAGTTAACTGGGCAGTTAAGGCGCAGCAACTTCTTGCAGATGACTGGGGCGTTAACGCTGCGGTGTGGTCGGTAACTTCATGGAACGAGCTACGTCGTGATGGTCTTGAAACTGATCGTCACAATCTGCTCAATCCAACAGATCGTCGCAGCGCTTACATCACTACGAAGTTGGCCCACACAAAGGGTCCAGTAATTGCAGTCAGCGATTTCATGCGCGCCGTGCAAGATCAAGTTTCGCCTTGGGTTGAAAAGCCCTTCTACTCATTAGGAACTGATGGCTTTGGCTTATCTGATACCCGTGGTGCGCTTCGACGCCACTTCAAGGTTGATGCTGAATCAATAGCCGTCGCCGTGTTGCAGCAACTCTGTAACCAAGGTGAAATCAAGCAAAGCATTGTCACCCAGGCAATGGATAAGTATCGTATCCATGATGTCTCAGCTGCAGATGCTGGCAATACAGAAGGATCGGGTTGATCTCTAGAATTCCAATCACAGATATCTCCCCCGTGGTTCTTTTCGGGGGAGAATTTGTTGCCGTAAAGGCGATCGCAAAAGAGACGATTTCAGTCACTGCAACAATCATTATTGAAGGACATGAAACCCTTACTGCCGAAGTTTGTCTGTACAACACGAAAGAGAAAATGGTTGATTGTCAGCCGCTAGTCCAGCGCTGGCCCGGAACAGATCGCTATGAAGGTCAATTCACAGTTCCGGCCGAAGGTGATTTTTACTTTGTAATCAAAGCATCAAGCACATCGCAGTATCGAACCGTGACTGGGGAATCAGAAAAGTATCCCGTGCGGGCAGATCGCGATCGCGCATTAGTTGGATCTTGGTATGAGTTTTTCCCACGCAGCGAAGGCGCAATTAGAAATGCAGATGGAACAGTAGTTAGCGGAACATTTGCGACAGCTACAAAGCGCCTTTCTGGCGTTGCTGCTATGGGTTTTGATGTTTTATACCTTCCACCAGTTCATCCAATTGGAATCTCGCACCGAAAGGGTAAAAACAACACCCTTGATGCGAAACCAGATGATTGTGGTGTTCCATGGGCAATTGGTAACTCTGACGGCGGACATGATGCGATTAATCCCGCACTTGGCACCATGAAAGATTTTGAGGATTTCGTTAAAGCTGCAGGTAAGCAAGGTTTAGAAATTGCCATGGATTTAGCGCTTCAAACTTCACCTGATCATCCGTGGGTGAAGAGCAATCCAGAATGGTTTAATAAGCGCGCAGACGGAACGATTGCATACGCAGAGAATCCACCAAAGAAGTACCAAGACATCTACCCCATTAACTTTGATGATGATTACGAAGGTATCCGCAATGAGGTTCTTCGAATCATTCGTTTGTGGGTTTCAAAGGGCGTAAAAATCTTCCGCGTCGACAATCCCCACACAAAACCAGTTCATTTCTGGCAGGACGTGCTTGCAATTGTGCATAAAGAAAGCCCAGAAGTAGTTTTCTTGGCTGAAGCTTTTACGCGCCCTGCGATGATGCACGCACTTGGCAAAGCTGGATTTCATCAGTCGTACACCTACTTCACGTGGCGAACAAGTAAGGGCGAATTAGTCGACTACGGCCGAGAGGTTGCGCAAGGAACAAGTGCATTCTTTAGACCTAACTTTTGGGTGAATACCCCTGACATCAATCCTTTTCACTTGCAAAGCGGAAATCCAGCTATGTTTGCTTTGCGAGCCGTTCTTGCCTCAACCCTGACTCCATCGTGGGGAATGTATGCAGGTTATGAACTATACGAACATCGCGCCTTTAAAGAAGGCGGCGAAGAATATATGGACTCTGAAAAGTATGAGGTCAAGGTTCGTGATTGGGAAGGTGCTGGTAAGAAGGGCTTAACTCTTGCGCCATTTATTACCCAGCTCAATGCGATCCGTAAGGCTCATCCGGCGCTACAACATCTTCGCAATTTAATTTTTCACGATACAGACTCTGATGCAATTGTTGCGTACTCAAAACGTGATGGTAAAGATTTGATTCTTGTAGTTGTTAACTTAGATCCAAGCTTTGCTCAGGGAACAACGGTTCATTGGAATATGGAAGCTCTAGGGTTTTCAAGCAATGAATTTGAGGTTAAAGACTTGCTCGATGGATCTACCATGACCTGGAGCCCGCACACCTATGTTTCACTTAACCCAACGCGACCGGTTGGAAAAGTTGCTCATATTGTTTCGGTAAAGATCTAACGTGGGCGTTTTCTCGAAGTTCTTCAAAGGCCAAGGTGTTCAAGGTCATCAACCTGCTTCATATCTGAATCCGCATTCATCTTTAGGTGAATTGGATCTGTATCTAATTGCAGAAGGCCGACACGAGCAATTGTGGAAAGCCCTTGGTGCCCAAGTCAAACGTGATGAATCTGGAGCATTGCTAGGCACTGCTTTTTCAGTCTGGGCCCCTAACGCCCAAGCTGTCTCTTTGATAGGCGATCACAATTTTTGGGATCGTAATTCACATCAAATGCATCGCATTGGTTCATCTGGTATTTGGGAAATCTTTGTTGCAGATATCAGCGCCGGCACAAAGTATAAATTTGCCATTTGTGGAATTGATGGTCGTTGGGTCGATCATGCCGATCCCATGGCACGTGCTACCGAGATTCCTCCACTAACAGCATCTGTTGTCGAAGAGTCCACTTACCAATGGAATGATGGAGCGTGGATAGATCAGCGTTCACAGTTTCAATCATGGCGCTCTGCGGTCTCTGTTTATGAAGTACACCTTGGTTCTTGGAAAATCGGTCTTAGTTATAAAGAGCTGGCAGTTGAATTAGTTGAGTACATCCAACAGCAAGGCTTTACGCATGTTGAGTTCTTGCCGGTTACCGAACACCCTTACGGACCATCATGGGGTTACCAAGTAACTTCCTTCTTTGCGCCAACTTCTCGCTTTGGTTCACCTGATGAATTTAAGTTTTTAGTTGATGCACTACACGATGCAGGTATCGGAGTTATTTTGGATTGGGTACCTGCCCACTTTCCAAAAGATGAATGGGCGCTGGCAAAATTCGATGGAACCGCTTTATATGAACATGCCGATCCACGCCTAGGTGAACATCCTGACTGGGGAACGCTTATCTTTAACTTTGGCCGAAATGAAGTAAGAAATTTTTTAGTAGCAAGTGCACTGTATTGGCTTACTGAATACCACATCGATGGTTTACGAGTTGATGCGGTAGCTTCGATGCTCTATCTAGATTACTCACGCGAAGAAGGTGAGTGGTTACCTAACGTAAATGGAGGCCGCGAGAATCTAGAAGCGGTTCAGTTGCTGCAAGAAGCAACCTCAACAGCATACAAAACCCACCCAGGCATCATGATGATCGCCGAAGAATCAACGGCTTGGTCTGGCGTTACAGCAGATACAACTGGCGGCGGGCTTGGTTTTGGTTTCAAATGGAACATGGGCTGGATGCATGACACTTTGCAGTATCTATCGCATGAACCAATTCATCGCGTCTACCATCACAATGACATTACTTTTTCAATTCTGTATGCCTGGAGCGAGAACTTCATGCTACCTCTGTCACATGATGAGGTTGTCCATGGAAAAGGTCAATTAGTTAACAAGTTTCCAGGAGATCGCTGGCAAAAACTTGCTACTTTAAGAGCGCTCTACGGATTTATGTGGGCTCATCCAGGTAAAAAACTATTGTTCATGGGCAGCGAATTTGCACAAAATGATGAGTGGAATGAAAGTGCCGGTTTGCAATGGTATTTAACTGAATATGCAGAACACCAAGGAGTTCAAAAGACGGTTGCTGAGCTCAATAAGATCTATAGATCGACACCTGCACTGTGGGAAAAAGACACAAACCCAGAAGGCTTTACTTGGTTAGTTGGTAATGATGGAGCAGCAAATGTTGTTGCCTTTGCCCGTTGGGCAGATTACGCATCAGCACTTGTCAGTGTTACTAACTTTTCACCTGTCCCCCATCAAAACTACCAACTTCCCTTTCCAAATGCAGGCATCTGGTGCGAAGTTCTAAACACCGATGATCCTAGTTTTGGCGGAAGCGGTGTCAGTAATGAACCTGTGATTGTTGGAGCTTCTCAAATTGCATCGGTGAAAATTCCGCCGTTAGCAACAGTGTGGTTTAAACGCTCTTAAAGATCTTTGCAAAATAAGGAACAGTAAGCAGCATAAGTGCTGGAATTAGCAATGCCAGAGTAAGTGACGTTGCTTGGGCGGTCCAGGCGATAACCCATCGGACCACAAAAACCAGTGAAATATTGATTACGCCGATCTGTCCAATAACAACGCTAGATGGGAATTTTGAGCGTGAATTTGCTGCATTCATCACCGATGGACCCAAGAATGAGGAGCCAAGACCCGCGATTATGAAGCTAATTGAAAGAATCACGATCACTAAAGTCTTATTGGAAGTGCCGGTAAAAGTTACGCCAAGAATTCCAGCAATAAATGCCAGGCCTGAGATAACAGAAGCTTTGACCACCAGTTCATGGATCGGATAGTGATCTAAGAGTTTGTGTAGATTCAGCCGTCCAACAATCATAGCAACTGTGAAAAGGATGTAAGGCAAGGTATTGATACCACCCTTAACTCCCATGTCTTCTTTAACAAAAATTGCGGCCCAGTCACCAATAGCAAACTCCAACATAATGGCACACAACAAACCACCCGAGACTAAACCATCAATTTTAAAACCTTTGAACATGTCTCGGGCCTTATGGTCTGATTCTGGATTTGTATTTGCTTTGACTAGATTGGGTGAAAGTTCATGGATTAAGTACAACATTGCTATGTAACAAATGACCGATAGAAAATTTGTGTAGGTACCAAGTTCAACTCGATCCACCATTAATCCGGCGAGAATGGAGGTAATCAAAGCTCCACTGCTCCAGAAACCACTAAGCAAAGTAACTACTTGGCGTTTTGTTCTGTCTTGAAAATGAAAACCTTGTGAGTTAATACTGATGTGGAAAGCAGAAATTGAAGCACCTTGTAAGACTATAAAAATAAGGAAAAGAAGGCTGGAAGTAGCATGCGTTAAAAAAATCAAACTCACAGCCATAGCTAATGCCGCTATTTGCATTATTCGTCGAGCACCAAATTTGTGCACCAGATGGCCAACAATTAACAGGGCTGTTAGATTTCCTAATGAACCAAGGCTCAGAAGCGAACCAAACTGACCGTTTGAAAGCTGTAGGTTGGCCTTAACTTCAGGGAATCGTGGGACCCAGGACATGATTTGAATTCCGAAGAGGAAAAATAATGCTTTAAGGAGGTTAATCTCCCGAACAATTGATAGAGGTTTCATCAAAATAAAGCACTGGCAAGCTCTTTACGAGCAGCCACCAATCGTGGGTCACTTTGGTCAACCAAGGCAAAAAGATTGAGTAGGTGGTCTTTAACTTGGGTTCGCTCATCTCCTGATGTGGTTCGCACAGCGTGAATCAATCGAGCATAGGCTGCTTCTACTCCACCGTTTACTATTTCAACATCTGCAGCCTTTAACTGAAGTTGGATATCACTTGGGTTAAGAGAGGATTGATCAATAATTTCACTGAGTTCTAAGCCTTCTGTGCGAATTAACAACTGCGTTTGCGCCAAACCTAGTTTTGCAAGATTTTCTGAAGGCTTACGGGATAACCACTTTTTGTATGCTGCCTCTGCCGCAACGTAATTGCCTGCCTCTAACGCATCCATGGCTTCGATTTCTTCGGCTTCCATCTGCTCTACAGGTGCCTGGCCAATACCCTGTTCTGAAGCAAGGGTTAAAACTTTATCCATCACCATGCGCACTTGAGCTTCAGGATAAGACTGCTCGAATAATGGAACCATTTGTTCGGCAATAATCGCAACTGCATAAGGAACTGCTTTGGTTTGAAAAGCTTGTGCAACCTGAGGATGCGCTTCAATGTCTACTCGCGCTAAAGCAAATGCGCCTTTGTAATCAATTTCTAGTTTTCCCAAAACTTTGATCATCTCAATAGATTCTGCAGATCGTGGTGACCACATCAAGACAATTACCGGACGTACAAGTGACAAAGGAAGAATGTCAATGCTGAGGTTTTCTACGGAAACTTCGATACCCGGCAAAGGTGTTGTTGGATCTACCTTTGGCTTAGTAAGAGAACTTAAATCAAAGGCTTGACCGAAGTTGGGTGGCAAGCTCATGGCGTAATCCTACCTATTGAACAACTATGTCCACACCCGAGTCACGACGCATTGGCAAGATTTCAGCACAATAGTTATCGGTGGCTTCATCTAACCCAACGTCATAACCTGCTTTTTCACTTAAATACCAGCGGTTTTCAAGAATTTCATGGAACATTTGTGCGCGTTCCACTCGACCTCTCATGTCATCAGGAACTCTGCTGATTACAGGTTCGAAAACTTCAGCGATCCATTTCTTAGCCATCTCATTGATAGAAAGTCCTTGTTGGTTTTCTCGTGCGTTGTATCGATCAAATGAAGCGAGCAGACGTTTTGCTTGCAGCTCTTCGGTTTCTAGACCCGTCAAATCGCGCAAACGTTGACTGTGGTATCCAGCTGCAACAAGTTTTGGCTGAAAAGAAATCATCTGAGTATCACCGTCAATTGTGATTGCGACTTCTTCAACTGCAAACCCAAGATCGTGTAGCTGACGCATTGCGCGTTCAACTGCATGTCGGTCCTTAGGATCCAATAACTGTCTTTCTTTCAGCGTCGCCCAAATTCTTCGGTAACGTCGAATTACTGCATCAGATGCACGCACTGGTTCCATGCCTGGATACAAAACCCCCGATAGGGCTAAATCTTCAAGTTCTGCAGCAACATTGAAATGCACAATATCTAAATCATGTTCGCGCTGGCCATCGCTTAAGGTTTTTTGGAATTCACCAGTTTCTGCATCAACTAGATATGCAGCAAAGCCTTCGGCATCACGACGGAACAAGGTGTTTGACAGTGAACAATCGCCCCACCAGAAACCTAATAAATGTAAACGAACTAGGAGCAACGCTAGGGCACTAGCCATCGTTGTAATCTCTTGGGCAGTCACTGCGCCAGATAGGAGCACACGATATGGCAAGGAATACGGCAAAAATCGCGTAACGATTGCGCAAGGGAGTTCTTCGCCATTTGCATCGATTCGACCTTCAACCACTGCCACTTGTTCAACACACGGTGCATTCAGGTGGGAAAGCTCTCGCAGAATCTTGTACTCGCGATTTGCGAACTCTGAAACCGTCTCTTTGACCGCATAGACTTCTGCATCAGGATCATTACTGGCGCGAACTAACCGCACGACATGTCGCGAAATACCGCGCTTTTCCGCTAAAGCTGGATCTTCAGGCCACTGCTCAAGAGGCAAGTGCCACGGTAGGCCAGTAACCGCAGCGATCTCCTCGCCCAAGCCCGTAATGCGCAATGCCATGTCCTTATTCTCTCGTATAAATGTGTCCGGAACATGAACACCACGTCTCTATAAGAGTGATCTACACACTTTAGAATGTCCACATGGCTATTTCAACGCGCATTAAGAAGGCAGCAACTAGAGCACCAAAGGCAGAAAAGGTTGCCGCTGATTACGGGACTTTGGGTGCGCCAATCAATCGATCTCATCCCTTTTACTTTGGCTTCATAGCAACCCTTGGAGCACTTACTGCGATTGTATTGATGCGTGCTTTAGCAAGTGTAAGCCAAATTTTCGTACTGATTTTGATTGCCCTGTTTTTAGCGACAGGCTTAAATCCAGCGGTTGAAGCGTTGCGTAAGCGAAACTTATCGCGTAATGCAGCGGTCACCGTGATTTTTTCTTCGGTAATTCTCTTTGTCGTATTTTTCTCACTCGTAGTTATCCCACCAGTTATCAGTCAAGGTACCAATCTGATCGATTCTGCGCCTCAACTGCTGGAAGATTTAATAAAGAATGAAACTATTAATCAGCTCAATACTCAGTATGGCTTGATTGACACCTTGCAAGAAAGATTGAAATCAGTCACTTCTGATGGAACATTGCTGATCTCTACATTTGGCGGAGTTATTGGAGTCGGAAAATCTGTTCTTTCGGGATTCTTTACCGCGCTAACTATTTTAGTTCTCACATTGTATTTCATTACCTCACTTCCTCAAGCAGTAAATCTTGGGCTCTCATTGGTACCTGCTAGCCGCCGTGATCGAGTTGGCTTACTTACAAATGCGATTATTGCGCGAGTGGGATCTTTCGTTGGAAGCCAGATTCTGATTGCAGCGATGGCGGCGGTATTTGTCGCTATTCTTTCAACGATTCTTGGGCTGCCTTCACCTATCGCGATCGGTATGTTCGTATTAGTTGCAGCGCTTATTCCATTGATCGGACACTTCATTGGGGCAGGAATCTTTACTTTGATTGCGCTGTCGCAATCATTAGTGATCGGAATAGTCGCTTTTGTTGCCTATGTTGTTTATGTACAAATTGAAAATTATGTAGTGACACCGCGCATCATGAAGCGCACGCTTTCTGTACCTGGTGCGGTAACAATTATTGCGGCACTGATTGGTTCATCTTTGCTTGGTCTAGTGGGTGGGCTACTAGCAGTTCCAGTAGCAGCTTCAATCATTCTTATTCTGGATGAAGTTGTAATCCCACGAGCAAATAAGGCTTAAAACTCCAGCGGAAGCGTTGTTGAAACACCAATGACGATAGAGGCAATTTCAGAGAGAACTCGGTGAACTGCGGGTTCTCCAAGCCACAAATGTTTAGCTTCATCGACTGCAATGATTTTTATTGTAGGAACAACTGCAAAACTTTCTCGAGCTTGAGCTGGCTGTAGATAATCATCTAACTCTGGAACAAGTGCAGTTATTGGCCGAGGATCCGTGTTCCAGTATTCAAGTTGAGCATCAGTTGTCGTGCGAAGTGGCGGACTTAGCAAAATCAAACCTTTGTGTCGTGGGTCTTTCGCATGTTGCAAAGCCAAATCAGTTCCAAAAGACCAACCAGTTACCCAGACATTTTCTAACTTCAAAGTGTCAAAGCAGTAGCGCAACATTGCCTCGACATCAAAACGCTCCGATACTCCGTTATCAAATTGACCTGTGCTACTTCCTGCTTCACTTGCTGTACCTCGTGTATTGAAACGAACAACCGTGATGCCTGCCATTGCCGGAAGACGGTTAGCAGCTTTTTTGTAGACGTGACTATCCATCATTCCACCCGCAGTTGGCAAAGGATGCAAGCACAAAATCGCACCCTTTGAGGCACCCAACGGAGCAGCAACTTCGCCAATTAAGTCAATGCCATCTTCGGTAATTACGTGAAATGGGGTTCGCTTCGCATCGAAAATACTGCTCGGGCGTACCGTCTGGCTCATGCTGTAAATCCTACCGATACACGACTAGGCTTTACGACATGGCAAAAACCTTTACTTCATTAAACCCTTCTGATGGTCAGGTCGTGGGTCGGTATCCGATCTTTACTGCAAAAGAAGTAGCACACACAGTTGAACAGGCACGTGCTGCATCAGATGAATGGGTCAAGTTAGGGTTTAGTGGTCGTAAGAAAGTGTTGCTCAACTGGAGCACATTCATCATTAACAATGTGGAACAGATTGCGCAGTTGATTTCCTTAGAAACCGGCAAGCCGCTTAGTGATTCTCGATTAGAGGTTTCAAATACCGTTAATCACATTGGCTGGGCCGCACGTCATGCAGAAGAAATAATGCGGACTTCACATCGTGCGCCAGGTGCCTTAATGGCCAATATGTCAGCAACAGTTGAGCGTTCACCTCTGGGTGTTGTGGGAGTAATCGGACCTTGGAATTACCCGATCTTTACTCCTATGGGATCTATCGCTTACGCACTGGCAGCTGGAAATACCGTTGTTTTCAAGCCAAGTGAATACACCCCAGGTGTTGGAATGTGGATTCATGAGAGTTTTAACTCGATTGCGCCATTTTCTGGTGTTTTTACAACAATCACAGGTTTAGCAGATACAGGAAACTCACTGTGCACATCGGCAATAAACAAACTTTCCTTTACCGGTTCTACTAGGACTGCAAAATTAGTTGCTGCAGCCTGTGCGACTCAAATGACACCAGTCGTTTTGGAATGTGGCGGAAAAGATCCTGTAATCGTTGCATCTGATGCCAATATTGAACGCGCAGTAGATGCAACCATCTGGTCGGCTATGGCAAATGCCGGTCAATCCTGTATTGGTGCAGAACGAGTCTACGTCGATGAAAAAATCGCAGATATCTTTATTGAAAAAGCTATCGCATTAGCGTCAACGCTTAAGGCTGGAGCTCCAGGTGAGGGAAACTATGGAGCTTCAACTATGCCATCGCAGATTGGTGTCATTACTTCTCATGTTAAAGCAGCTATCAAGGATGGCGGAAAATTCGCATATGGAAGTTTGAAATCAATTCAGGAGCCTTTTGTACAACCAGTTATTTTGGTTGATGTGCCTGAAAATTCAACCGCGGTTCGTGAAGAAACTTTTGGACCGATCATTATCATTAATCGCGTTGCGTCCATGAAGCAAGCAATTGAGCTTGCCAATGATTCTAGATACGGACTAGGTGCCAACATCTGGTCAAAGCGTCAAGGCAAAAAGATCGCTTCACAATTACATTGCGGAATGGTGGCGATTAATTCAACTTTCTCTTTTGCGGCGATTTCATCGGTGCCATTTGGAGGAGTCAAGGACAGTGGGTACGGCCGTATCCATGGCCCTGAAGGCCTCCTTGAATACACCTATGCACGCACCGTTGTAAGAACTCGATTTAATCTTCCACTAAGGATTCTAAGTTTTAAACGAACTAGCGGGACTGATCGGTTGATTGTTAGAGCTTCGCGATTGTTAAAGGGCCGTTTAGGTTAACTTGTAACTTCTGATTAGTTAGAAACGTGGAGCGTTTCTTGTTCTTTCGGTATTAGGACGTCGCTTATCTTTCTTTGTCCAACAAGCTGTGTGCCAATGACGACGTCCGTCTTCGTCGTAATCTTTCCAAGCAACAATGTGTGGCGTTGCTAAAGGAATCATCTGATCGCACCCAGGGCAGCGATATGGATTTGTGGATCCAGAACCGGTTAAACGTCGAACGATGTAAATGCCATCGCTGTGTTCTTCAACGCTCTCACCCGTCGAGGCGATGTTGATCTCCCGAGGTTCCTCGGGCTTTTGTCGCTTCTTTGGGTAATTTCTACGGGGGCTCACAGGTGTATTTTCTCATAGTAAAGTGACCATATGAGCCTCATCGAAGTAAAAGGACTTACGAAACATTACGGTGATGTACATGCCGTGCGTGGACTAGATCTTTCAATCGAGCAAGGCGAGATCTTTTCTATATTAGGCCCAAATGGTGCCGGCAAGACCACAACGGTAGAGATCCTTGAAGGATTTAGAACGCGTGATTCAGGATCGGTTTCAGTTTTGGGTTTTGATCCCGGTACCAGGGGTCATCAATCACGAGAATGGCGTGACAGAATCGGAATCGTTTTACAAACATCAGCAGATGCCGGCGATTTAACTGTCTTTGAAACTATCAACCACTTTCATGGTTACTACTCAAATCCACGAGCTGTGGAAGAAGTGATCGATTCGGTAGGTCTACAAGAAAAGCGAGATGCACTGATTCGTAATCTTTCTGGTGGTCAACGCAGACGTCTTGATGTTGCTCTAGGAATAATTGGAAATCCTGAACTGCTCTTTCTTGATGAACCAACAACTGGTTTTGATCCAGAAGCAAGGCGAGCATTTTGGTCATTGATCAAGAAGTTACGTTCTGACGGTGCAACTATTGTGCTCACAACCCACTATTTAGATGAAGCTGAAGCACTGGCTGATCGAGTCGCAGTCATCAATAAGGGCATCATTGTTGAAATCTCTACCCCAACCGAACTAGGTGGAAGAGCAACTTCGCAAGCCACTGTCCAATGGCGAGATGGCGATCAGATCAAATCTGAAAAAACAGATAATCCAACATCTTTGGTTTCAACCTTATCGGCCAGATTTAAGGGCGAAGTGCCTGAATTAATGGTTACTCGCCCATCGCTAGAAGATATCTATCTCGAAATGATTGGAGGCGTTGATGAAAAAGATTCCTAGCGCGCTTCAATTAGGTATCAGGCGTGGCGGTCTAGAAATTCGACAGTTTGCGCGTCAACGAGAATCAGTCGTCTTTACTCTGTTATTTCCAGTCATTTTGCTGGCAATTTTTGGTTCGGTTTTCCAAGACACTATTGCACCTGGAGTGACATTCTCACAATATTTTGTCGCCGGAATGATCGCTTCGGGTCTTGTAAACACAGGCTTTCAAGCTTTAGCGATAACAATTCCTATGGAACGTGAAGTGGGTGCGCTCAAGCGCTTGCGTGGTACTCCGATGCCAGCATCTAGCTACTTCATCGGAAAAGCGATTCTCATTTTTGTCAGCATGGTCATTCAAATTCTTTTGCTTCTTGGTTTCGGTGTTGCCTTTTTTGGTTTGGATATGCCAACAGATCCCAGTAAGTGGCTAACCTTTACCTGGTTAGTTTTACTTGGAAGTGCCTGTTCCACCGCACTCGGAATCGCATTTTCAATTGTTCCAAAGAGTGGCCGCGGTGCATCTGCAGTTGTTTCTCCTATCGTCATTATTCTGCAGTTCTTTAGTGGAGTCTTCTTCGTTTTCACTCAACTTCCAACCTGGATGCAACAAGTTGCCGCAATCTTTCCCTTGAAGTGGTTGACCCAAGGTATGCGATCAGTTTTTCTCCCTGACTCATTCGCCTCTCAAGAAGTGGCAAAATCTTGGGAACTTCAAACTACCTCCTTAGTTTTAGTCGTATGGCTCGTGATTGGAGTTTTCTTCAGCATCCGCAAGTTCAAATGGGATCGTGATTAAAAAGGCAATTGCACTTGTACTAGTGCTCACCTTGATAGCCCCAGTGGCTCATTCCGCGCAGACTTCTGCGGTTGCAGCAACAAAGAAGGCGAAGATAACTCCATCACCATCTCCAGTGTGGCCACCTAAAGGTTTCATCAAGAGTAAAGATGGAAACACCTACGCCAAGATTCCTACTCCCAAGGAGTTAGTGGGATTGGCATCTAATGACAAAAAGTTAACTGCTGCTTTAGCAGAAAAAATCGATGGAGTGCCAGTGTGCGAGAAGTTTTCATGTGGGGCAGTAACCGTTGCATCAGCAGTAGGTTGCGTGTGGTGGGTTGTCACTGCAAACTTAAAGGGCCGAATTTCGACCGAGGATAAGACTGAGAAGATATTTGGAACTGTGCGAACAACAATTGGAAAAACCTCAGCCAAAAAGTATGCAACTATTTTGATAATCAGCCAAGAGCCAATTGAGTTAGATCATTCAATCGCAAATATCAAGGCAGTGTGTAGAAATGATTCACCCCAGGAAAAAGTTCCGGGCACCACTTACACAATAGTTCCCTAGCGATTAGCTCCTGGAACCCACAACTGATCGCCGATTTCCTTATTGGCATAGCGTGCAAGAACAAAGAGCAGATCGGAGCATCGGTTCAAGTACTTTGCTGTAAGCGGGTTTACTCCCCCACCAAATGCATGGATAGCTGCCCACGTACAACGTTCTGCTCGACGCAAAACTGTACGAGCAACATGTAAGTGTGCTGCAGCTGGTGTTCCAGATGGCAGAACAAATGAACGTAAAGACTCTAAATCTGCGTTGTACTTATCGATCTGTTCTTCTAAGTAAGTTATCTGAGACTCTAGAACTCGAAGTGGTTCGAAAGCTGGCGAATCTACAACTGGAGTGCATAAATCAGCTCCGACATCAAAGAGATCATTTTGAATTCGAACGAGCAGTGCTCGCACATCTTCGGTCAATCCATCAGTTGAGAGAACGACACCGATACTGGAATTCGCCTCATCAACTGTCGCATACGCTTCAAGACGTGGGTCATTTTTTGAGGTACGGCTCATGTCTCCTAGAGATGTAGTTCCGTCATCGCCGGTCTTTGTGTAAATGCGCGTTAAATTAACCATGTGCCTACCCTATAAGTAGACTGCCGCTATGGCATCCCACGATCGCTTCCGCATAGTTGGCGGAACCTCCCTGCGTGGAGAAGTCTCTGTTACAGGTGCCAAGAACTCGGTTTTAAAGCTTATGGCAGCCTCTTTGCTGGCCGCCGGCACAACAACAATTAGAAATGTTCCAGACATTGCTGATGTAGACATCATGGCCGACCTTTTAACCCGGCTTGGTTGCACTGTTGTGCGCGGCGAAGATTCGGTGACTATCACTGTCCCACAAAAGCCTGCTCATAGAGCTGATTACGATCTAGTCCGAAAGATGCGAGCCTCGATCAATGTTCTTGGTCCTCTGGTTGCACGTGTTGGCCGAGCAGATGTTGCACTTCCTGGTGGAGATGCGATTGGTTCTCAGGGCCTAGATTTTCACATTAAAGGTCTTGAATCACTAGGTGCAAAGGCACATATTGAGCATGGTTATGTAATTGCAGAGGCACCCAACGGATTAACTGGTGCGCCTGTTGAATTTTATTTCCCAAGTGTGGGTGCGACAGAAAACATCATGACCGCTGCGGTGTTAGCAAAGGGTGTAACAACAATTGATAACGCTGCACGCGAACCTGACATCGTTGACCTTGGTGAGTTCCTCATTTCAATGGGTGCAAAGATCCAAGGCTTGGGTACTCCATTAATCACAATTACAGGCGTTGAAGTTTTACATCCAACTGATCACACAACAATTACTGATCGCATCATCACCGGCACGTGGGCATTTGCCGCGGCCATGACGCGTGGAGACATCACAATTCATGGCGCACGCCCTGAACATCTTGAATTACCTCTTGAAAAATTAGCATCTGCTGGTGCGATCATTACTTCGACCGCCGATGGAATTCGCGTCAAGATGGATGTGCGTCCGCAAGCAATTGATGTTGCAACACTTCCCTACCCAGGTTTTCCAACCGACTTACTGCCAATGGTTATCGCTCTCAACGCGATCGCAGAGGGGCATTCTTTAGTTACTGAAAATGTCTTTGAATCTCGCTTTATGTTCGTGAACGAACTCAGTCGTTTAGGCGCACAAGTAAGCGTGGATGGCCATCACGCCTCAATTACAGGCGTAGAAGAGCTATCTGGCGCACCTGTTGAAGCCCACGATATCCGCGCCGGTGCAGGATTGATTCTGGCCGCATTAGTTGCAGAAGGTGAAACGACTGTAGATCAGGCTTTCCACGTCGACCGTGGATATCCAAACTTTGCCGAACAGTTGCAAAGCCTCGGCGCTCAAGTCACCCGCGAATAGAAGTTAGTTAATTGACTCCGTAAGGATTGAAACTCGGTTGTTTGCAACTGATAGAAAACCACCAGAGACGTTGAACTCTGTTGCTTCTCCGTTAGTGCCATTAATAACAACCTTACCGTCGACAAGTACTCCAAAAAGCGGCGAGTGATCGGTGAGAACACCGATATCACCCTCGACTGTGCGCGCAGAAACTGATGTTGCTTCGCCCGACCAGACGCGCGCCGATGGGGATACTAGTTCGACTTTAAGTGTCATGATCGATTACTTTGCCAAGCTTGCTGCTAGTTCGGCTGCATTGCGCTCTACATCTGCAAGACCACCGCACATGAAGAATGCCTGCTCTGGAATGTGATCGTACTTTCCATCTGCAAGTGCTTCGAATGCTTCGATTGTCTCTGATAGCGGAACGAATGATCCGTCGATTCCGGTAAACACCTTCGCAACAAAAGTGTTCTGTGACAAGAAGCGCTGGATACGACGTGCGCGGCCTACGAGTACGCGGTCATCTTCTGACAATTCATCGATACCAAGAATTGCAATGATGTCCTGTAGATCCTTGTAACGCTGCAGGATCTGCTTGATGCGGTTAGCAACACGGAAGTGGTGCTCACCGATGTAGCGTGGATCCAAGATGCGTGAAGTTGAGTCAAGTGGATCCACAGCTGGGTAGATACCAAGCTCTGAAATCGGACGAGACAACACTGTTGTTGCATCTAAGTGCGCGAAAGTAGTGTGTGGCGCTGGGTCAGTAATATCGTCAGCAGGGACGTAAATTGCCTGCATAGATGTAATTGAGTGACCACGTGTAGATGTGATGCGCTCTTGTAGCTGACCCATTTCATCAGCCAATGTTGGCTGGTAACCCACAGCAGATGGCATACGGCCTAGTAGTGTTGAAACCTCAGAACCTGCCTGTGTGAAACGGAAAATGTTATCGATAAACAGAAGTACGTCCTGCTTTTGAACATCGCGGAAGTACTCAGCCATTGTTAGTGCTGACAAAGCAACACGTAGACGCGTGCCAGGTGGTTCATCCATCTGACCGAACACTAACGCGGTCTTGTTAATAACACCGGTCTCGGTCATTTCAAGGAATAAGTCGTTACCTTCACGAGTACGCTCACCAACACCGGCGAATACAGATACACCACCGAAGTTTTCAGCTACACGGTAAATCATTTCCTGGATCAAAACTGTCTTACCTACACCTGCACCACCGAACAGACCGATCTTTCCACCCTTTACGTAAGGTGTAAGTAGATCGATAACTTTAATTCCGGTTTCAAACATCTCAGTCTTTGATTCCAACTGATCAAATGCTGGTGCATCACGGTGAATTGGCCAACGCTCTTTGATGTCGAGTGATGAGGTTGGAACATCTAGTGACTCGCCAAGTGTGTTGAACACATGGCCCTTTGTCACATCACCAACAGGAACTGAGATCGGTGTCCCTGTATCTGAAACTTCTGCGCCACGGACCATACCGTCGGTTGGCTGCATCGAGATTGCACGCACGAGGTTATCGCCAATGTGTTGAGCAACCTCGAGTGTCAGGGTACGAGTAGTACCTGACATGGTTGTCTCTACATGTAGCGCATTAAAGATCGCTGGCATTGAATCCGCGGGGAATTCAATATCCACCACCGGTCCGATTACGCGAGCTACGCGGCCCTTTTTTGAGTTCGACATCATTCACTCCCTGCACTAGCTGAGGCCAACGCGTCTGCGCCGCCAACAATTTCACTGATCTCTTGTGTAATTTCGGCTTGACGAGCCGCGTTCGCAAGTCGCGTTAGCGACTTAATTAAATCATCAGCATTGTCAGTTGCTGATTTCATAGCGCGACGACGAGCTGCATGCTCTGAAGCTGCTGATTGCAACATCGCGTTAAATACTCGAGCCTCAATGTATCGAGGTAGCAATGCATCAAGCACCACACCTGCATTAGGTTCGAATTCATACATAGGTAGCAATCCAGCAGGCGCTGGTGCATCACTTTCTACAACTTCCAGAGGAAGCATGCGCTTTGCCATTGCATTTTGGATAAGCATTGACTTGAACTCTGTAAAGACGATGTGAATTTCATCTACGCCATCTGCTTCAGTTTGTGCATCAGCGATGAAAGCCTTAATCAATGCGCCAGCAACTTCCTTCGCATCTTCATATGTTGGATTATCTGAAAAGCCTGTCCACTGTCCTGCAATCTGACGATCACGGAACTTGTAGTAACCAACAGCTTTACGACCAACTAGGTACGGCTTAACTTCAAGACCGCGCTCACGTAGAAGGGATGCAAGTTGCTCCCCTTCCTTGATCGCGTTGTTGGAGTATGCGCCAGCCATTCCGCGGTCTGCCGAAATAATCAAAATCGCTGCGCGAATTGGTTTTTCAGAAGATGTCGTTAATGGGTGGTTTGTTGAAGAGTAGGTAGCAACTGCAGATACCGCACGGGTCAACTCATTGGCATAAGGAGTTGAAGCTGCGACTCGTTGCTGCGCCTTAACGATACGAGAAGCAGAGATTAACTCCATTGCTTTCGTAATCTTTTTGGTCGCTTTAACGGATCGCATCCGTCGGCGATATATGCGAAGTTGGGCACCCATGGGTTACTTCTTCACCGCCGGAGGAACAAACTTAGTGATCTGCTCTGCCTCTTCCCCATCTAGGGCTTCAGCTGGAGCTTCATTAAGAGCATGTGATGCAGATGATTTGAACTGCTTCTTAAATGAAGCAACCGCTTCCTCCATCTTTGCAATGGTGTCATCATCTAGCTGCTTAGTCTCAGAGATAACAGCGTTAATCTCTTTGCGTTCGCGAGCGATAAAGTCGAGAAGCTCTGCTTCGAAGCGACGGATATCTGCAACTGCAACATCATCAAGCTTTCCAGTAGTACCGGCCCAAATTGAAACAATCTGACGTTCCAATGAGTACGGTGAGTACTGACCTTGCTTGAGAAGTTCAACCATGCGTGCACCGCGCTCAAGCTGAGCCTTTGATGCAGCATCAAGATCTGAACCGAAAGCAGCGAAGGCTTCAAGTTCACGGTACTGAGCTAGGTCAAGACGTAGACGACCAGCGATCTTCTTCATCGCCTTTGTCTGCGCAGAGCTACCAACACGAGAAACAGAAACACCTACGTTGATCGCTGGGCGAACACCGGCGTTAAACAAATCTGTTTCGAAGAAGCACTGACCATCAGTAATAGAAATTACGTTTGTAGGAATGAACGCAGAAACGTCATTTCCCTTTGTTTCGATGATTGGCAAACCGGTCATTGAACCGCCACCTAATTCATCGGAAAGCTTTGCGCAACGTTCTAGCAAACGTGAGTGTAAGTAGAAAACATCGCCTGGATACGCTTCGCGTCCTGGTGGACGACGAAGTAGCAGTGAGACCGAACGGTAAGCCTCAGCTTGCTTTGATAAATCATCAAACACGATAAGTACGTGCTCGCCCTTGTACATCCAGTGCTGACCAATTGCAGAACCGGTGTATGGAGCTAGGTACTTGAAACCTGCTGGATCTGATGCAGGTGAAGCAACGATTGTTGTGTACTCCATTGCGCCGGCTTCTTCGAGTGCGCCCTTAACAGCTGCAATCGTTGAACCCTTCTGACCAATTGCTACATAAATACACTTAACCTGCTTCTTCTTATCGCCAGATTTCCAGTTTTCCTTCTGGTTAATAATTGTGTCTACAGCAACCGCTGTCTTACCTGTCTGACGGTCACCAATGATCAACTGGCGCTGTCCGCGACCAATCGCTGTCATCGCATCGATCGCCTTGATACCAGTTGCAAGTGGCTCCTTAACAGGTTGGCGCTGAACTACAGAGGGAGCCTGTAGTTCAAGTGCACGACGTGCTTCAGATTTGATCTCACCCTTGCCATCAATTGGATTTCCTAGTGCATCAACGACGCGACCTAGGAAACCATCGCCAACTGGTACAGAGAGAATTTCACCAGTACGACGAACAGATGTTCCTTCTTCAATTCCTGTTGTGCTGCCCAAAATAACTGTTCCGATTTCGCGAACATCTAGGTTGAGTGCAAGACCTAGCGTGCCGTTAGCAAATTGCAATAGCTCATTTGCCATTGTCGAAGGCAAACCTTCAACGCGTGCAATGCCATCGCCTGCCTGGCTTACTGTTCCTACCTCGTCGCGAGCCGCAACGCCTGGATCGTATGACTTAACGAAGTTCGCTAAGGCACCCTGAATCTCTTCAGGATTGATCTTTAGGTCTGCCATGTGTTTCTCCCTTTATTTGCTTCCAGCAAGAGCGCGTGCGGCTCCAGCCAAACGATTTGAAACTGATCCATCAACGATTTCATCTGCAAACTTCACTGAAACTCCACCCAACACAGTTGGATCGATCTCAATATTGATACGAACTGGTTGTCCAACCTTGCTAGTTAAAGTTGTAGCTAGACGATCTTGCTGTGCTTGGCTTAGTGGAGCTGCAACGCGAACCAAAGCAATAACACGGTTGCGACGTGCCGCTAGCGCTGCTTGGTAATCAGCAAATGCTGACTCGATACTGCGCCCTCTCCATGCATTCACCATCTGTGAAACAAGCTTCACAGTTGAACCAGATGCGCCCTTGAGAATGTCAGCAACTAATGTCGCTTTGGCATTCGTAGCATCTGATGTCAGCGCTTTACGCAGATCTGTTGAACTTGCAAAGGCTGCTGCAGCTGTGAAAATTTCATCCTCTACGCGGTCTAGTTCGCCTGCAATATTGGCAGCTGATGCTTCCGCCTCGATTGCTAGCTGTTCTAGAACAAGTACAAGATCCTTGGGTGCTGACCAGCGCAGGCTTGATAACTCAGTAACTAAACCAAGTGCAACCGCGCCGACCTTCTTGCCAAATAGTTCAGAGATAAATGCTGCCTTTGCCTTTCCATCACGAGATGGATCGGTAAGTGCGCGACGTACAGCAATATTCGTGCTGAGTACATCTGCAACAAAGAAAAGTTCAGAACTCAGAGCAGATGCACTGTTTGCATCTGCGCCTTTGACGGCAGCATCAAGTGAAACACGTGAAGCCACAAGTGACTTACGGCTGCTGCCTCCGAAGTGAGCTCTCATTATTTCCTTTACCTGTTCTCTACTTAGATTTTTCTAAATCTTCGAGAAAGCGATCAACGATTCGTGATTGACGAGCTTGATCATCCAAAGCTTCTCCAACAATCTTTGAGGCAAGTTCAACTGCCAGCGCACCAACTTCATTGCGAAGTGATGTCACCGCTTGTTGACGTTCTGCTTCGATTGAAGCGTGAGCAGTTGCTGTGATGCGAGCTGCTTCTTCTTGTGCCTTGGCACGAAGATCTTCAATGATTGCTGCACCTTGAACACGAGCTTCTTCACGAAGTGTCTGTGCTTCTGATTGTGCCTTTGATAGCTGCTCCGTGTATTGAGCCAATGCGCGTTGAGCTTCTGCCTGTGCCTTTTCAGCACGTTCGATTCCACCTTGAATTGCATGGGTTCGAGCTTCAAAAGCCTTTTCAAACATTGGAACTACAAACTTACGAAGCGTTAGGAATAGAAGGGTGAAGGCGATCGCACCAACCACAAGCTCAGCTGTGTGAGGTACGAGCGGATTCAACTTCTCTCCCGCTGCTAAGTTAACAAATTGCATCAGTTGTCCTTAAATCTTCGAATTAGAGAACGAATGCTAGAACGAGACCAAAGAGTGCGAGAGCTTCAGCAAGCGCGAATCCAAGGAACGCGATTGGCTGTAGAACGCTACGTGCTTCAGGCTGACGTGCAACGCCGTTGATATATGCGGCGAAGATAAGACCAGTTGCGATACCTGGACCAATTGCTGCGAGGCCGAAACCAACCAGGTTGAGTGTGCCTTCCATTTATTTCTCCTTATTTCCTATTAGTGCTCGTCGGCAAGGGCGCCGGCGATGTATAGAGCTGCGAGCAGAGTAAAGATGTACGCCTGCAAGCATTGGACCATGA
>Ga0164295_10000911_pt1 | contig 24545 bp, 17 predicted proteins | sample GEODES006metaG_FD_111798 | JGI IMG/M metagenome (GOLD analysis project Ga0164295, IMG submission 111798) | Oligotrophic lake water microbial communities from Sparkling Lake, Wisconsin, USA - GEODES006 metaG | ecosystem: Environmental > Aquatic > Freshwater > Lake | place: USA: Sparkling Lake... | reverse complement strand
CGATTAGCCTGCGTTACGGTATCCAGAACTTCGAGTTTCTTGATCGCCGTCTTTTGGGAAATAATCAATGGCGGAATACGGCGAACACCTTTCTTGGTTTTCGTGGAGCCATTGGCCAAGACTCGAATGATTGGAGTCTCGATCTCCTCGCTGTTCAGCCTCTCGAACGTGAAAAATATCGTTGGGACGAACCCATCGAAGGTCGCTGGGTTTATGGCCTCATCGGCCACTGGCGCGGATGGTCAGACATCGTCACTCTAGAGCCTTTTTACCTCGCACTCGATCAAAATCAGACGGCAACTGCAACGGACCGCACCGTGCATTCACCCGGTATCCGCGCTTATGGCACCGTGGGGAAAACAGGCTTTGACTACGATGTTTCTGTCATCAAACAATTTGGCCACAACGGCACTCAGAATGTCGATGCCTGGGGTGGCACGGCAGAAGTCGGCTACCGCTTGGATCAACCCTGGAAGCCACGCTTCAGCGCGTTTTACGGCTATGCCAGCGGTGACAAAAACCCGAACGACAACACCGACAACCGCTTTGAGCGCTTCTATGGTTTTGGCCGGCCGTGGTCAGCCAATGATTACATTGTTTATGAGAACATCAGAACTCCGAAACTACGCCTGGAACTGACTCCTATGGATAAACTGCGTATCGATTTTGGGTACAGCTGGTATCATCTGGCTAGCAACACCGACCGCTTTGCTGGAGCGAACAATGCTCGTGATAAGACAGGCCACAGTGGCAGCAGCATTGGCCACGAGTTCGATATCCGCGCGCGCTGGCAGCTCAGCAAAAAGTTCGAAGCCATCCTTGGTTACGCACACTTCACTGCGGGCGAATTTACCCGCAATGCCGTCCGCCCCGACGACACGGCCTTTGCTTATCTCGAACTCAATATCGCTCTCTTTTAGCCCTCCAAATTTCCCCATTCTAATTCTACCTCATCATGAAAACACGTTATTTCCTCACCACCCTTTTTGCCGTATCCTTGCTCGTCTCATGTGGCAAACAGGAGTCTGCTGCCAATAGCAAGCAAACCATTCGCCTTGGGCACTTTCCGAACATCACACACGTTCAAGGGCTGGTCGCTCATCAACTCTCCCGTCAGGGTAAAGGCTGGTATGAGCAGCGACTCGGGGCCAACATTGAGTGGTTCATCTACAATGCCGGTCCTTCCGCAACAGAGGCCATCTTTGCTCGTGCGCTGGATGTCACTTACATCGGTCCAAGCCCTGTGCTGAATGCCTACTCGAAATCGAAAGGCACCGAATTGCGCGTGCTTGCGGGAGCTGCGAATGGCGGTAGCGCACTGGTTGTTCGCCCCGGTGCAAACATTAAGACTGCTGCCGACCTGAAAGGTAAAAAAATTGCCACGCCGCAACTGGGCAACACCCAGGATGTGCAGCTCCGTGGTTATCTTGCTGACAATGGCTTCAAGATCACGCAGACCGGTGGAGATGTGTTCATCTTACCAACAGCAAATGCGGACCAGCTTGCGCTCTTCCAGCGCGGAGAACTGGATGCTTCGTGGACACCCGAGCCTTGGACGACACGTCTCGAACTCGAAGTCGGTGCGCAGATCCTGGTCGATGATCGTGAGACCAACGTGACCTTACTCGCCAGCAGTGCCGCCTTTGTCAAAGAGCAGCCTGATCTGGCGAAGAAGCTGGTCGCCGCCCACCAAGAACTCACTCAGTGGATCAAAGACCATCCCGCTGAAGCCAAGGTTCTTATCAAAGCGGAACTGACTGAGTTGATGAAAGCCACACCGAAGGATGAACTCATCGACAAGGCCCTGAGTCGCATTGTCATCACGGATGAAGTCTCCCGCGCCTCGCTCGACAAGATGGTCATCAGCGCTCAGAAAGCCGGCTTCTTGAAAGAGATGCCAGTCTTGGATCAGCTGTTCCCCAATTTTTAAAGCACTCGAAATGGATCTCTAAGGTCGGGTTCCATCAAATTACTTTTCCTTTGCAGCGAGGCCACACGGTCAGCTCTTCCTGGTGATCCCTGTCCAGGGAAGGTTTTCTTTTCTTCCGACTTCATCACCTACCCGGCCACGGGTGGCGCGGCTCACCCCACGTCACCCTCAATGAAAAAGACCCTTATCGCGGGGCTATTTGTAGCCTTCAGCATTTCTTTCGTCCATGCACAAACCAACGTCACATGGATCAATGCTGTCGTAAACTCGACATGGAGCACATCTTCTAATTGGTCATGAAGTAGCATCGCCGATGGCACGGATGCGACCGCCGATTTTAGCACGCTGGACATCACGGCGACTCGCACTATCTGCACACTGAGCATCCTCTCTGGTGCCACTCTGAAGCTCACGAATCCGAACAACCTCACCGGTTGGGCGCCTGGCGATGTGTTTAAGCTCTTCGACTGGGCCGGTCTCACGGGAAGCTCTGGTAGTTTCAGTGTGGACTATTCCGATTTGAATCTTCCCAGTGGAGCCAGCTTGAACACCAGCAACCTTTATATGCTCGGCACCGTCGCTATCGTCGTCCCTGAGCCAAGCCGCGCCGTTCTGATCCAGCTTGGACTGCTGACATTCTTCTTTAGGCGCAGTCGAGCGTGACAGTGTGATCACATCCATTAAAGAAGAATCAAACTCCTACTTGCGCAATGGGATATAATAGCTAGTCATTTAAGCGACTGAAACTCTGACCGGACCTCCGGAGGTGTGAAAGTAAACAAATCTCAAAAATAGGTTGCCTCATTCGAGGTCGAATCCGCATCGAGATGCCACTTTCTTCTATTTCACCTTCATGAGTTCTGCCGCTGAATTAATCAATCCACCTCCATCCAAGCTCGTCGTTGATCACGTCACGAAGTCCTTCAAAAGCCAAAGTGGCTGGTTGAAGGCTCTTGATGATGTCAGCCTCACCGTGAATGAGGGCGAGTTTGTTTGCCTTGTGGGGCCCAGCGGGTGCGGAAAGAGCACGTTGCTTAATCTTATCGCTGGGCTTGATACGCCTGAGAGTGGCACTCTTTCAAGCGATGGCCAACCCATCATCGGCACCGGCCGTGAGCGCGGTGTCATGTTTCAGGAGCATGCGCTGTTCCCCTGGCTAGATGTGCTTGGAAATGTGCTCTTTGGTCTTCAGCTCAAGCCCAATTTAAACAAGGCTGAGTGTATCGATATCGCGAAGTATTACCTCCAACTTGTTGGCCTTGGGCGCTTCATCCATGCAAACATTCACGAGCTGTCCGGCGGCATGAAACAGCGTGTTGCTTTGGCTCGTGCACTGGCACCCAATCCGCGCATTCTTTGCATGGACGAGCCTTTTGCTGCGCTGGATGCCATGACCCGAGAACAGCTGTATGCGGATCTTCAGGACATTTGGGCCAAGCGGAAAAAGACCATTCTCTTTGTCACACACAATGTTCGTGAAGCCGTCTGTCTTGGCGACCGTGTCGTGCTCTTTTCGCCCAATCCAGGGCGTATCCGCGAACAGTTCCACATTCAGCTGCCTCGCCCACGCGACATCAATAGCGTGGAACTTGCCGAGCAGGCCACGCTCATCACTCGCGCTCTGAAACAGCACAACAGCCAATCCCTCACAGCCGAATGAAACGCAGTCTCGTCGCCATCCTCTTTTTTGCATCGCTGGTCATCCTTTGGCAGGCGCTGGTTTCTGCTGAAATCTGGTCGCCCGTGTTGCTGCCATCCCCGCTCGATGTAGCCCGGTATCTATGGGCTGCCATCATGGACGGTTCATTGATCGAAGGTTCATGGGTCACGATGAAGCGCCTCTTGCTCGGTTACCTCATCGGTTGTGTCATCGGCTTGCCGCTGGGGCTTGCCACGGCGCGATCGAAGTATCTTAGCGACACGATTGGGGTGCTCGCTCTCGGCTTGCAAACGCTGCCGAGCGTCTGCTGGGTGCCTCTGGCCTTGCTGTGGTTTGGTCAAAGTGAATCTGCCATGCTTTTCGTTGTCATCATGGGAACACTATGGTCTGTCTTAATCGCCGTGGACAACGGGGCTCGCAGCCTGCCACCGATCTACGTGCGCGCTGCTCGCACCATGGGCAGTTCAGGCTTGCATACATTGGTCAAAGTCATTTTACCCGCCTCACTTCCTTTTGTCGTAGGCGGCATGAAACAAGGCTGGGCTTTTGCCTGGCGTTCACTTATGGCAGCCGAGATCTACGTCACCCTACTCACCGGCTATGGCCTTGGCCACTTACTGCATTTTGGGCGGGAGCTGAATGCCATGGATCAAGTTATTGGCATCATGCTCGTCATCGTCCTGATTGGCCTCGCCGCGGATAAAGTGCTCTTCTCTCCCTGGGAAAGATTTCTCCAAAAGCGTTGGGGCACGGGTTCGTGATCAGTGTGCTTGCCTGGAATGTGATAGCCACTTCTAGATGACGAACCTTCGTAGCAGAGAAATCCGAAAAGGTGGCGTATTATACGACGCTCATGAAGTTGGTCCTCTCATTTTTTACTCTAATCTCTGCCGCTGAGGTGATGGCAGAGGTGTCGTTCAATCAGGATATTCGCCCTATTCTGGCGGAGAATTGTTTCTATTGCCACGGTCAGGACCCGAATAAGCGGAAGGCGGATTTGCGGCTGGATCTGCGTGAGGCTGCACTGGAGAACGAGGCCTTTGTGCCTGGCAAGCCCGACGAGAGCGAGTTGGTCGCTCGGCTTTTCTCCCATGACGCGGATGATCTCATGCCGCCGGCGAAGTCGAATCGGAAGCTTTCGGACAAACAAAAGTCGCTGCTGAAACAGTGGATCGCTGAAGGGGCCAAGTATGAGAAGCATTGGACCTTCACGGCACCGGTGAAAGCGCCGCTGCCTGAGGTGAAGAACCAAGGCTGGGTGCGCAACGAGATAGATCGGTTTGTTTTGGCCAAGCTTGAGGCGGTTAATGTGCCGCCAGCATCTGAGGCTGATAAGGCAACTCTGATTCGTCGGCTGTCGCTGGATCTGATCGGCCTGCCGCCCACGCCCGCAGAGGTGGATGCCTTTGTGGCGGATGCCTCACCGGAGGCTTATGAGAAGCTGGTGGAGCGGTTGCTGAAATCGGATCATTATGGGGAACGCATGGCGTTGCCTTGGCTGGATGCTTCGCGTTATGCGGATAGCAATGGATTCCAGCAAGATGGCGATACCTTCCAGTGGGTATGGCGTGATTGGGTCGTGAAGGCACTGAATGCAGACATGCCGTTCAGTCAATTTTCCATCGAGCAACTGGCGGGTGATTTATTGCCGAAAGCTACCCAGGATCAAATCATTGCTACGGCCTTTAATCGGAATCACCTGCTGAATGGCGAAGGCGGTGCCATTCCCGAGGAACAGCGATTTAACATCTTGTTTGATCGCGTGGATACGACTGCTACGACCTGGCTGGGTCTGACCATGGCCTGCGCGCAGTGTCATGATCACAAGTATGATCCCATGACTCAGCGGGACTACTACAGCCTGATGTCGATCTTTAACCAAGTCTCTGAAGATGGCCGTGCCGGCGGTGGTGGTGGCGTGAAGCGAGTCGCTGCGCCGTTTCTGGAAATGGTGACAGAAGAGAGCAAACGTCACATCGCTGATCTCGAAGCTAAGCGTGCGAAGGTGGAAATCGACGGCCAAGTCAAGATCAAAAAAGATCTGGCCTTTGCGGCCTGGGAGGCTGCGGTGACGCCTGAAACTAGGGCTGGGCGGTTGGATCGTCCCTTACAACCGAATATCACGACGGTGCTGCGTATCCCAGTCGATAAGCGCACGGAAGCGCAAAAGAAGGAGCTGAAAAACAATCTGCGAGGCGCATTTGAAAGAGATGTTTGGCCGAAAATCTCAGCAAGCGATTCGCCCTCTAAACAGGTGGAGGATTTAAAGACGGAACTGACGACTTACAAAAATGAGGGTATCCCAAGAGTGATGGTCATGCGTGACGATAAGCCGCGTGAGACTTTCATTTTAGATCGGGGCGAATATCTCAAACCGAAGGAGAAAGTCACGGGCGCGACGCCTGCCTTTCTGCTGCCATCAGCCAAAGGAGCCACGCCAAATCGACTGGGTTTTGCGCAGTGGCTATTCCAGCCTGATCATCCATTGACAGCGCGTGTGCAAGTAAATCGCATGTGGCAAACGTTGTTCGGCATCGGCATTGTCAAGACGGTGGAAGATTTGGGTGTGCAAAGTGAGGCGCCCGTGCATGGAGCCCTGCTTGATTGGCTGGCGGTCGAGTTCCGCGAGCATGGTTGGAGCATGAAGCATTTGCATCGGCTCATCGTCACCAGCGCAACTTATCGCCAGAGCAGTAAGGTGAATCGTGAACTGGCACTGAATGATCCCGAGAATCGGCTATTGGCCCGAGGAGCACGCTTCCGCATGCCATCTATGGTACTGCGTGACATGGCGCTGGGAGCCAGTGGTCTGTTGGATGATCGGGTCGGTGGTGCGCCGGTTTATCCCTATCAGCCGGATCAGATCTGGGAATCCTTGGCCATTACCAAAGAGCGTGATTTCACTTACCCAACCTCCAGTGGCAGGGATCTGTATCGTCGCAGCCTTTACACCTTCTGGCGGCGGACAGTGGGCCCAGCAAACATGTTCGATGCGGCGAACCGACAAGTCTGCAAGGTCCGGCAAAACGTCACTAACACACCGCTTCATGCATTGACTACGCTGAATGATCCGACCTGGGCAGAGGCGGCTCGGGTCCTAGCTGCCCGCAGCATGGAGTCAGCTAGCGACACCGATGCGCGCTTAAGCTTTGCTGCGCGCCGAGTTCTGGGTCGACAACCTCAGGAACGAGATCGTGCGCTGTTGCGTCAGGCCTTTGATAAGCAGCTCGCCATCTACCAAGCCAATCCCAAGGCTGCTGCTGAGGTCATTTCGATCGGATCAGCACCCAAGAACGAAAAACTCAATCCCACAGAGCATGCGGCGTTCACGGCTGTGTGCCTCTTGCTTCTGAATCTCGACGAAGCGCTGACTCGCGAATAGTCTCTTCATTTGATCGTCATGAATCACGAACTTCTCCTCAATCAACAACGCGTGACGCGTCGTCAACTCTTTGGCAATGCGGCGCAGGGCATTGGCGGTATCGCGCTAGCTTCGTTGTTGGGCCAGCAATCCGCAAACGCGGGTATTCCCGGCTTGCAAGGCTTGCCGCACTTTGCGCCTAAGGCCAAGCGTGTTGTCTGTCTGTGGCAGGGTGGTGGTCCATCGCATGTGGATCTCTATGATCCAAAACCGATGCTGCAAAAGATGGCCATGCAGGACATCCCCGCCAGTGTTCGCGGTGCAACGAGACTTTCCACGATGTCGGCCAGCTATGCCAAATGGCCCATCACTCCAGCCATCAAGCCGTTCAAACGCTATGGCAAAAGTGGCATCGAGATGAGTAGCATGTTGCCAAATATTGGCTCCATCGCCGATGATATTTGTTTGGTGCGGTCAATGACGACGGAAGCGGTAAACCACGCGCCAGGGGTGACGTTTTTCATGACCGGTGCCCAGGTGCCTGGACGTCCTAGTTTAGGCGCGTGGCTGAGTTACGGCCTTGGCTGCGACTCCAGCGAGTTGCCTGCTTTTGTCGCCATGACCTCGTCGGATAAAGGCAAGACCTGTGGCCAGCTTTTCTATGATTACTACTGGGGCAGCGGCTTCCTGCCGAGTCGCTATCAAGGCGTGCGCTTCCGCAATGTCGGTGATCCTGTGCCTTATCTACAAAATCCTCCCGGCATGAGCCGTGATCAACGTCGCACCCTGCTGGATGACATCCGCGCCATGAATGAGGCGCATCTGAGTGATTACGGTGATCCTGAGATCGATACCCGCATCGCCCAATACGAGATGTCTTACAAGATGCAGGCCAGTGTGCCTGATCTGCTCGACTTTTCAGATGAGCCAAAGCATGTCATCGCCAGATATGGACCTGATGCCTTGGTCAAAGGAACCTTTGCCAACAATTGCCTGATTGCTCGTCGCTTATTGGAGCGCGGCACACGCTTTGTGCAATGCATGCACGCTGGCTGGGATCAGCATAACAATCTATTCACTCAGCTCGAAGCTCAATGTCAGGACACAGACGCCCCCAGTGCAGCGCTGGTCATGGATCTCAAGGAGCGTGGACTGCTGAATGATACACTTGTCGTCTGGGGGGGCGAGTTTGGGCGCACTCCCTTTGGTCAGGGCGATCCTGCGAAGCCGAATGGCCGCGACCACTTTGGTCGCGCCTACAGCATGTGGCTGGCCGGTGGTGGCGTGAAGGCCGGAACGGTGGTCGGTGAGACCGATGACTTTGCCTGGAACATCACCAAGGACCCTGTTCACATCCACGACATGCAGGCTACCATCATGCATCTCTGCGGCATCAATCATGAGGCGCTCACCTATCGCTATCAGGGGCGCCAGTTTCGTCTGACCGATGTGCATGGTCATCCGGTCAAAGGGATTATCGGGTAGCTGGCGCATTCTAAACTTGCCTAGCTAAACGTTGCGGCTCCACATTGGGGCTACGAACATCCTATGACATCTCCAGCCATCCGAACTCCTGAACGCCAAGTCGAAGTTGCTTGGTTTTCGGCTCTCTGCGGGGATGACTACGAGTTTCTCGGTGTGCCTGATGGATCCCTTCGCAGTAATTACGAGCATTGTAGCGAAGTCGTGCGCCGTGCCGATGCGCATGGTTTTCAAAACATCCTGCTGCCATCGGGTTGGATCGCTGGACAGGATGCGTTGGCTTTTGCCTCTGCCATGGCAGCGCAGACGAAGCAGATCAATCAACTCGTCGCTCTGCGCATGGGAGAGGTATGGCCGCCGATGCTTGCACGCGCCATTGCCACACTTGATCACATCGCCAAAGGCCGACTGTGCATCAACATCATCTCTTCAGATCTGCCGGGCATGAAGGAAAGCAACGAGGTCAGGTATGAGCGCAGCAGCGAGATCATTCAAATCCTGCAAGGCCTGTGGAATACCGACGGAGCCTATGAGTGGAACGGGAAGTATTACCAAATTAGCCTGCCAAACACGGAGGCAGCTAAGACTTATCAGCAAAACGGTGGCCCCCTCATGTATTTTGGCGGTATCTCCCCAGCCGCCCAAGATCTCTGCGCTAGGCACTGTGATGTCTTTCTGATGTGGCCCGAAACTGAGGATCGCATGGCTGAAACCATTCACACGATGTCGGCAAAAGCAGCTCACTATGGTCGCACCATTGATTTTGGACTCAGAGTTCATGTCATCGTCCGCGAAACAGAAGCGGAAGCCCGAGCTGCGGCAGATCGGCTGATTTCAAAGCTTGATCCAGAGAAAGGGCTGGAGATTAAAAATCGCAGCCTCGATACCCAAAGCGCAGGCGTGAGGCGTCAGGACGAGCTCCGCGCTCAATCGAAAGATCTCTACATCGAGCCGCATCTCTGGAGCGGCATCGGTCTAGCACGCAGTGGCTGCGCCAGCGCCATCGTTGGCGATCCCGATCAAGTGCTGGCCAAACTGAATCGCTACATGGACATGGGCATACGCGCCTTTATCCTCAGTGGCTACCCACACCTTGAAGAGTGTGACCTCTTTGCCAAACACGTCCTGCCCCATTTGCCCACCTGCCGGTTGAATGAAGTTCAGGGCCGGCTCATGCCTGACCCAGTGACGCCGCTGACGACAGCGGAGAGGACATAAGGGCCAGTTATTCGCAATTCCGACTTGCCAGTTTCTTGCGGCAACTAAAAACCTAAGCTTGGCGACCAGACGTCTGTGTGGCAGACTTCAACCATCATGAGTAATACGCTCAGCACTGACTCAATCGGAGAACGCACCGGCGATACGGTGTCGGCGGACCGTTATCGACTAATCGCGGATAAGATCGAGGCTGACCCGACCCTGCTTGACATCCCGTTAGCTAACATTGCCCGCTGGCTAGGCAACGGCCACTCCGCCGTGAAGCGCCTCGAAGGTTGGCGCAGGATGCTCCTGGATGCCAAAGCCAGCAGGGAAGGCATGGAGAAACTGCTTTTCATTTTGCGAGATCAGGACTGGGAATCGGTGATGTGGAAAGACTTCTCTCCTTTTCCTGGTATTCTTACCAGCAGCGAACTCAACCGTTTCTCATGGTCCTCCAGTCACTGATCCAATTGATTTCAGAAGTTCGGCAAATCGTCTCCGAGCGTCGGATACTCTTGTTTGGTTCATCCTCTCTTTTTGCCTCTTTTCCAGAGCACCCGCCAGCAACCATTGGTGTCGAAACTACGCTTGATGCCGATTTCTTCCTCGATCCCGATGACGAAAACTTACGCGCCGCCTTGCTGGTCAAATTGGGCAAAGAACGCGACTACCACCTCACCCATGGCTACTATGGCGACTTCGTCGATCTCCGGCTTGCCAATGCTTTTCCCGAAGGTTGGCGTGACCGACTTGTGCCAATGCTGGGTTTTGATAACGTCTTTGCTCTGCACCCGATGGACATGGCAGTGTCTAAAGTAAACGCCACGGCCCGCTCACGCATTGATCGTCGCTTTGGTCGCCGTGAAGCTGATCGCGGACTCAAAGACATCAATACGCTTGTTGCGTTGATTAAAGCAGGACTCCTCGACTTTGCTGAACTCGCTCACCAAGTCCATAAGTTGGATCACGAGCCTGCGCTCATCGTCGAGTGCGCCCGCGTGTTGGATGAAGTGCGTGCTTTCGTCAATGAGACGAAGTGATCAGAAAGGGAATGCGTCAGGTTTGAATTTCCAGTTCGGGCTGCAAAACCTTGATGAGGTGTCTAAAGAGATTTCAGAAGTCGAGCTGCACTTACTCGATTTCTCTTTGAAGATTTTTAATGGGTCATTCGTTGGAGGACATTCATGATACGACCCGTCCGCTTCGCTCTCGCTGGTTTTGGTGCTTGGGGGAAATTCCATGCTCAATCCATCACCTCGAACCCAGAGGCTAAGTTGGTCGCTATCAGCGCACCTTCAGAGGCTTCGCGCACGGAAGCGCAGCAGCTCTATCCCGACGCTTTGATCTTTGCCGATAGCCTGGAGATGATTGAGCAGGCGGACTTTGACATCATCGACATCGTCACACCGAGCCACACGCATCGCGAAATCGCACTGCCAGCAATGCAGAAGGGTAAACACGTTCTGCTGGAAAAGCCGATGGCCATCACGCTGGAGGATTGTAAGGCCATCGTCGCCTGCGCGCAGCAATACGGAGTGCATTTGGCTGTTGGCCATGAGTTGCGGCTTTCCAGCCAATGGGGTCGCATCAAAGAGATCATCAATGCAGGCACCATCGGGGAACCTCAATACGTGCTCGTCGAGCTTTCTCGAAAGCCGTATCGACAAGGAGCCAGTGGTTGGCGCTATGATCAGAGCCGTGTGGGCAGCTGGGTGCTCGAGGAGCCGATCCACTTCTTTGATCTCGCTCGTTGGTACCTAAAAAGCAGTGGAGATCCGGTGGAATTGCAGGCCTATGCGAACTCCCGCGATCCACAGCGCCCGACTTTATACGACAACTTCAGTGCCATGTTCAAATATGCCAATGGCAGCTACGCCGTCGTTTCCCAGACACTCGCTGCCTTTGAGCATCATCAAACCGTGAAGGTCAGTGGCACGAAAGGCGCGCTCTGGGCTGCCTGGAGTGGTGCACTGGATCGGACACTCGAGCCTGAATACTTCCTCAAGGTCTTTGATGGCGAGAATCTCGAAACGGTGAAGCTTGAAACGCACAGCGGTGAAGTTTTCGAGCTTCGTGAGGAGATCGCCCAATGCGTTGAAATGGTTCGCAAAGGCAAAAAGCCTGCCGCCACTGGGCTCGATGGTTTATGGTCTGCGGGTCTGTGTCTCGTTGCTGAAGAATCCATTCGACAAGGCAAATCATTGCCGGTGGGTGAGATGTTGAAGTTTTAATCGTCCGGATCATCGATGACTACGTCTTCAAATTCCTGGTATCAAGGTATCACTCGCTATCAGTGGCTCGTCTTGGTGATTGCTTCCTTGGGTTGGGTCTTTGATGCCTTTGAAGGGCAGATCTACAATCTCACCCGGGCCGATATGTTGCCAGAGATCCTGCATGTGAAGGCAGACGATCCTCTGGTGAAGATGTGGGGTGAGCGATTCCTTGGCATTTTTCTCCTCGGCGGCACTTTGGGTGGATTGCTGTTCAGTTCGCTAGCGGACAAATGGGGCCGCAATCCCGTGATGGCACTGACGATCTTGTTTTACTCGATCTTCTCAGGCCTAACGGCATTTGCCGATCAGATTTGGCAAGTGGGAGCGCTTCGATTTATCGTGGCCATGGGGGTGGGTGGTGAGTGGGCGGTGGGTGCTGCGCTGGTGGCTGAGGTCTTTCCTAAAAAGGCCCGCGAGCGTGCTGGCGGCATCTTTCATGCCACGAGCGTCTGCGGTCTCTGGCTAGCTGCTGCCGTGGGGCTCTGGGTAGGCAGGGAGTGGCGCATGGCGTATCTGCTCGGTGTCTTGCCCGCACTTCTTGTTCTATGGGTGAGGCTCAGCATCAAAGAGCCTGAGTCTTGGAAAGCGGCTCGTGAGTGCAAAAAAGAGCGCATGGGCAGCTTCAGCGAACTGCTGGGAGATGCACGTTGGCGCTCACGAGCTGTGTTTGGTGCGCTCCTTGCCATGGTTGGCCTCGCTACTTTTTGGGGTGTCGTGGTTGCCGGCCAAGACCTCGCCGCAGATTTCTTGAAAAAAGCCGGTGCCGCAGATTGGGCTAGTCAATCCAAGATCGCCTTTGGCTTCATTCAAACAGCGGGCGCAGGTGTAGGCATGCTCGCCTTTGGTCCCCTAAGTGCACGCTGGGGTTGCAAGAAGACCTTCGTGATCATGCACCTCGCCGCGTTTGTGATGACACCCATCGTCTGCTGGTTGCCGAGTTATGTCGGCAGTTATGCGCTGCTGCTCATGCTGCTACCCGTGTTCGGCTTTTTTGCTCAGAGTATCCATGCGGGCTACGCTGCTTTTTTTCCAGCCCTCTTTCCCACTCATCTGCGGGCCACAGGTTCAGGCTTCTGCTTTAATACAGGCCGTCTTTTAGCAGCTCCCGTTCTCATTTGGCTCTCTGCCTACATGAAGGCTACCTTTGATCTCCGCATCGCTGTGAGTTGCCTTGGCTGCTTCTTTCTCCTAGGACTCATCTTCCTAGCCTTCCTACCTGAAACCAGTGGCCGAGAGCTGCCGGAAGACTGATTTAAAAGCCCAATTCTAATGAGAAGTGGCCAGAGTCTCTCCTGCACGTCTTAACGAAGTGTCGCTAAATTTGCTCGAGTAGTGAAAGGAGCTGGGTTGCTTTAAAAGGCGCCATTGGACAGTTTTATTCTGCTTATGTGACAGGATTGTCATTTGTTCAAAAGGCAGTGAACAGTCAGTCTTGTCTGTGGCCAAAAGTTCAATCCTGAGCCATGGGGAATTCTAGCTGGCATGACACAGGCACTCACAAAAACCAAGTCGATCACTCAACTCAAAGCTGCGCACGATAAGCTCTTTCAGCATGTGCATGGCTCCAATTTAATCTACAACTGCGCATGGGAAGACCCGCGCATTGATCGTGAGTTGATGCAGTTGGATGCTGATAGTCAGGTGGTCATGATCACCAGTGCGGGCTGCAACTCACTGGACTATCTGCTAGATAATCCAGCTCAAATTCATGCTATTGATGTGAATCATCGTCAAAATGCGTTGTTGGAACTTAAAATGGCACTCATTAAGCGAAATAAGTTTGATGATCTTTTTGAGATGTTCGGCATCGGCTCGCACATGGATTACACGGCCATTTACCAAAGCGTGCGTCCGCAGCTGAGTGAGACAGCTCAAAAATTTTGGGATCGTCGCATCACGTTCTTCAATCCGAAGAGCTTGAAAAAATCTTTCTACTACCACGGCACATCAGGCGTCGCGGCATGGGTGATGGGGAATGCCTTGTTTCGTTTGCGCCCGAACATCAAAAATTTTGCCGTCTGTTTGCTGGATGCCAAAACTCTCAAAGAACAGGCGCAGGCCTATGAATTGGTCGAGGGAGAAATATGGGGTAAGTTCACCAATTGGCTTGTTCGGCAGCCAGCTTTGATGACCTTGCTTGGAGTGCCACGCCCGCAAATTAAGTTGATCGAAGATTCTTATCCTGGTGGACTCACAGGTTATGTGAAGGATAAATTGAAGCATGTGATGACGGAGTTGCCGATTGAGGACAATTACTTCTGGCGTGTTTATATCACGGGTTCATACACCCTGAATTGCTGCCCAAACTACCTGCGCAGTGAGAACCAAGCCGTCTTGCGTGAACGCATGGATCGTCTCAAACCCTACACGGGCACTGTGGCCAACTTCCTTCGTGAAAATCCGGGATGCTATTCTCACTACGTCTTGTTAGATCATCAGGATTGGCTTGCCTGGAATGATCCTGTGGCATTGCGTGAAGAATGGGACCTAATCTTAGCCAATAGCCGCCCAGGAACAAAAATATTGATGCGGTCCGCAGGCTTGGATTTGAGCTTTGTTCCCGATGAAATTCGCGCACGCTTACGCTTCCAACCGGAGCGGACTGAGTCCATGCATCAGCTTGATCGTGTGGGCACTTATGGCAGCACTCACTTTGCGGAAGTCCTCGCATGATCGCGACCTCCCCTGAAGCTGCCTTGCAGGGTTACTACGCGCTGCACTCCAAAATTTATGATGCTACCCGCTGGAGCTTTTTGTTTGGCCGTGAGCGCATCCTGCAGCACATTGCGGCCATCGATCATCCAAAACGTATTTTAGAAGTCGGTTGTGGCACAGGTCGGAATTTGCTGAGCCTGCGCCGTAGGTTCCCGTCGGCTGAGATTACTGGCGTCGATCTTTCCTCTGACATGCTGCAAGTGGCGCAGCAAAAAGTTCGCAGCGTGACATTGCTTCAGCAATCCTATGATAAGCCAGTCAGCGGCGATTTTGATCTGGTTCTCTGTTCCTATGCTCTAACCATGTTTAATCCAGGCTGGGACACGGCGATTCTTGCGGCTGCTCAAGACCTGCGAGAGGGCGGGCTCATGAGTGTTGTGGATTTTTCGCATACCCAGTCGGGTATGTTTCGCCGCTGGATGGGCGTCAATCATGTGCGTATGGAAAACCATCTTTGGCCGCTTCTGCGCTCAGAGTTCACTGCGCTAGTCGATAGTCGTCATGCGGCTTATGCTGGGCTTTGGCATTACGGCATGTTCATTGGTCGGAAAAAGCAGTCTTAGTTTGGCTGAGCCTGGAGAGGTCCTGTGCAATGATTTCATGTGACGGTCTGTTCACGCAAGGCGTTACATTAAATCATGTGACATAACAGGCAGTGACGAATGATTCACGCGGCATGAAATGCAGATAATGGAGAGACGGTGGATGGGATGGCGGAACCAATCCGCAGCCATGAAAAAAATCATCCTCGCACTCATCACTGGCCTTTTATCAGTTCAAAGCGGCATTGCAGATGTCGTCTCCTATTGGAACTTTAGTAACCTGCCCGCTATCACTACTGCGAGCACTCCTGGCACTGGAGTGGTTCCAACCTCGCTTGCAGCAAGTCAAGGTACAGGAACGCTTTCGCTCACAGGATATCTTGGAACGGTGGACGACTTCGCAGGTTCCACTATCAATGCCATCTCGCCAGATACAGCTGGCGTCTCACTGAGTCTTGTCGCAGGCGGTGCAACGTTTCCAGGCAATGGCACGTACATTGAGCTGCAGCTAAACTTGGCTAGTTTCGCTGATCCCATTATTACGTACGCCACACAGCGCACCAACACCGGCTACAACAATAACGTGTGGTCTTATAGTGTGGGTGGCGGTGCCTTCACAAACATCACACCTGCCATTGTTCCAGCTACGGCCTATGCGCTTGTAACGGTGGATCTCAGCTCAATCAATGCGGTGGACGGCCAAGCGAATGTTCGCCTGCGTTACACGGTCAGTGGTGCATCGACCGCTGCGGGTAACAACCGGATCGACAATCTCCAAGTCAACGCAACAGCTAGTGGTGGTGACACGATTGCTCCTCTTGCTAGCACTTTTTCTCCCCTGGATAACGCCACCGGGGTGAGTCTCTCGGCTACTCCGAGCATCACTTTCAATGAGCCTGTGAAAAAAGGCACAACGGGCAACATCTTGATCAAGCGCAGCAGCGATGACTCGCTCTTTGAAAGCATTGCCGTCACTTCCACTCAGATCGTCGTTGCAGGCAGCACGGTGACGATCACACCCGCAACGGCGTTTGCGAACACGACGGGTTACTACATAGAGATTCCTGCTGGAGCCATCCAGGACATCGCAAACAACAACTACGCAGGGATTAGCGGCAATGCGGCATGGAACTTTACAACACTCACCCCTGATGTGACTGCGCCAGTTGTGGCCAGCTTTTCTCCGCTGGACGAGGCGACCGGTGTTGCCAACTCGGCAACACTATCCGTCACTTTTAATGAGGCCGTCAAAAAAGGCACTGGCAATATCCTGATCAAAAACAGTGGTGGCATTTTTGACACGATTGCTGTGACTTCCCCACAGGTTGTGGTCGCAGGCAGCACAGTGACGATTACGCCTACGACTTCGTTTGTGAACTCGACTGGCTACTATTTAGAAATTCCCTCAGGAGCTATCGAAGACATCGCTGGCAATGATTATGCGGGCATCAGTGATCCCACGACGTGGAATTTCACCACTGGCATCACTCAGCAAGCCTACATAGCAACCAATGTCACCTCCGCGACGGGTGCAGCCAGGCCGACCGGTGGCTCCGCTTCGGCAGATCACTATGCAGAGGGAAGCGCCTTGGGCACCTTTGCGGTTTATAGCCTCGCGAACTTCAGGTTCAACAAGGTGGATTTCGTGCTGCCAGGCTCGGCTAACATCGACAACATTGTGACTGCGGAATACACACTGACGACGAATAACCGCACCTTCGCTGCAGGCTCGACACTGGAGTTCTTCCTCACCACCGATCAAATGAACGGTAACTTTACCGGCAAGACGTTTAACGCGGCAACAACCAACGGAATCAACAATGCGAACTACACCTTTGCTCCGGTTTCACTGGGTGTTTTCCCCTTCACTCCGGCCACCACAGCAGCGCAAGGCGGCTTGCCGAATACCTTCACGCTTAACCTGAGCGCTGTTGAACCTGCGCTACTCGCCCAGCTCAATGCGGGAGCTGAGTTCAGCATCATCCTGGCCGCTACGACGCCTACCACAGCCATTACTTACTCAGGCAAGGGCAACACCTTCGATCCAGGCGATCCATCACTGAAGCTCACCGTCAATCAGACACCTGGCATCGACAACACGCTGCCAACTGTCGCCGCATTCACTCCGGCGGATGGCTTCAGTGGTTTCCCGCTCAGCTCGAATCTTTCCATTCGCTTCAATGAACTGGTTCAGAAGGGGGCTTCCGGCACGATCTCCATCTTTAACACCAGCGGCAATGTCCTGGTGGAAACCATCAATGTCACTTCGACACAAGTCACTGTGAGCAATGCTACGGTGACGATTGATCCAACCAGTCCGCTGGTTTCTGGGAACACTTACTACGTTCAAGTCACTGCTGGCGCTATCGAGGACGTTTCTGGGAACGACTACGCAGGCTTTACGGACACGACCACCTGGGACTTTACCACATCGCAACCGCCGATCACCGCGCTTGGGCCATTCAGCATCTCCGAAAATGCCCGGGCGGGCACTATCGTCGGTGATCTGAATCCAGCCATCATCGGCAACGAAGGTGTGAAATATGCCATCCTCGGTGGCAGTGGTGGCTCGACAATGATCAAGGGCACACCTGGTGCTGGTTACCTCGTTGATCCGGTCTGGACCGTTGGCGACACCTTCCAAGGCGCGACGGGTGCGCTGAATGCCACGACCGCAGGTAATTTTTCCCCTGTCGGCACGCCGGACGGTCTAGGTGCCTTTTTGCTGAATGCGACCACGGTTCGTGTGTTCATGAATCATGAGATCGAACTGCCTGCCTCCGGGTCTGCTGGCTATCCTTGGACATTGGCAAATGGCACCGTTATCAGCAAAGGAGGTGCTCGAGTCACTTACTTCGATATCGACAAGGGCAGCCGCAAAGTGGTGGATAGCGGTCTCGCCATTGCTCGCATGTATGATCGTAGCGGCAATGTTGTCACCAGCACGGCGCAGCTTGAACTCGGCGGCCTCGACCGCATGTGTTCATCTTCCCTTTTTGAGCCAAATCTCTGGGGTGCTGGCCGTGGTCTTGCGGATCGTATCTACTTCACGGGTGAAGAGACATCGACTGCTTTTGGTCATCCGCATGGTGGCACGATGTGGGCGCTGGATACTTCGAATGGTGACTTCTGGGCGTTGCCGGACATGGGCCGTGGTTCTTGGGAAAATGCGGCGCTTGTCGATACTGGTAACACGACGCACGTGGCCTTCCTACTCGGTGACGATGCGCAGGGCACTCCGCTTTACCTCTACGTTGGAGTTAAAAATGCAGCAGGCACTTTCCTCCAGCGCAACGGGCTCAGTGGTGGCCAGCTCTACGTGTGGAAAGCCACGAACGGCAACACCACGCCGCAGCAGTTCAATGGCACCAACGGCAACGGACTTACCCGCGCTGGCACCTGGGTGGCCATCAATGCACGCAACATCGCCAATGCAGGCACCGCAGGACATGATGCCGCTGGTTATAAAAATGACACGATCCTGCAAGCCGAGGCTGATGCAGCAGGAGCCTTCTCCTTTTCGCGTCCTGAAGATCTCAGTACAAGTCCGACGGATGGTAGCATCGTAGCTTTCGCCTCCACCGGACGCGGCTCGCTTTACCCGCTGGATAACTGGGGCGACACTTACATCATCGACATCGATTTCGCCTCAGGCGTGCCGACTAGCGGTGCGCTGCGCATCCTCTACGATGGTGACACAGCCGGCGGTGGTCAGTTTTCTTCGCCGGAAGAGGGTCTTCGCTGCCCTGACAATCTGGACTGGGCAGATGATGGCTTCATCTATGTGCAGGAAGATCAGTCAAACCAGGTAGGCAGTTTCGGCGCGGCTGGATTTGAGACCTCCATCTGGCGTCTCAATGCGACCACAGGTGCAGCGGTGCGTGTGGCGCAGACAGACCGCTCCACCGTCTTACCACTCGGCTCCACTGATACGAATATAGGCGATGTCGGCAATTGGGAATCCTCAGGCATTATTGACGTCTCCACACTTTTTGACGAAGAACCAGGGGCACTCTTCCTCTTTGACATCCAGGCCCACTCCGTGAACACCGGCCTCGTTGCGTCGAAGACACTCTTTGAAGGTGGACAGCTTTGCTTCTTGGAAAAAGGACTCGAAACCGGGGCCTTCGCCATTAACCCGAACTCCGGTGCGATCACCCTCGCCAACCCCTCAGCACTTCAACTCGACAACCCACGTTCTCACGAGCTGCGCGTGCAGTCCTTTGACGGTAGCAATTCAACTTTGGAAAAAGTCACGATCAACGTCACCAACACCATCATCTCGGTCACCAATAACTTCAAAGCTGCTGCCTACAACACCTCACTCTTCCGCGATACTGCGGGCGCCCTGATCACTGAACTTGGAACCGTCACCAGTGATCAGGCGAAAAAAATCGCCCGTGTCATTCAGAACAACAATGCGGACGTCATCCTCATCAACGAGTTCGACTATGATGCGAAAGGTGTGGCACTCAAACGCTTCAAAGAGAACTACCTCGAAGTCGCACAGAACGGAGAAACCCCCGTCTATTATCCATACGCTTTCATAGCCCCTTCTAACACGGGCGTTCACTCGGGTTTCGACCTCGATAACAATGGCAGCGTCGTTTCCACCCCGGGAGCGCCTGGTTATGGTGAGGACGCCTTCGGTTTCGGCACGCACGCTGGTCAATACGCCTTCGTCGTGCTTTCCAAGTATCCCATTGATACGCCGAACATTCGCACATTCCAAAAATTCCTCTGGAAAGACATGCCCGGTGCTGATCTGCCGGACAATCCAGCCAACGCGACTCCGATTGATTGGTATTCCACAGCCGAGCTGAATGTTTTCCGCCTTTCCTCCAAAAACCACGCGGACGTTCCCGTGCTTGTGAATGGCACACCTGTCCACATTCTCGCCAGCCATCCGACACCGCCAGTGTTTGATTCCGGTGCACCCTGGACCGCTGGTGTCGATCACAATGGCCGCCGTAACAGTGATGAAATCCGCTTCTGGAACGACTACGTGACCCCTGGTGCGACCTCCTCCTACATCTACGACGACACGGAAACTTTTGCGACTCGCTCCGGTGGTCTGCCAGCCAATACACGCTTCATCATCTGTGGTGACCAAAACGCCGATAACAACGAAGGCGACAGCACAGACCCAGCGATCAAACGCATCATCGGTGGCAATCTAACCATCGGCGGCGCAGCCGTCACACCGAATCCATTTGTGAACTCCACCTTCGTCCCAGGCGGCGGTGCAGGCCCACAACCCGATGACACCGCAGCCTTCAGCAGTGGTGTCCGAGTCGATTACGCTCTGCCATCGACCTACGGCCTCATTGTGAATAGCGGTGGTGTTTTCTGGCCGGCAACGGTCGCTGGCACGATCAGCGATGCGACCTCCAGCACAGACCATCACATGGTCTTCCTTAACCTCACCCTCAGCGATGTTACAACGCCGCCAAACGTAGGTCTTGCTAACTACTACAGCAGCGCTGCTGGCCTGCTTGGCATTCCCCTTCAAAATGCACTGCACAACATCATCGACGGTCACACCGTCGTTGACTACGGCACGGTGGATGAGGTCATGCAGGTCATCGACGAAGACGCGACTACCAGCGCCAATGTCCGCCTGCTTTACTCGAATACTTCGCTGCCGAAGACCTCCGCCAATATCAATGGTGGCTGGAATCGTGAGCACGTCTGGCCACGCAGCGATGGTGTCGGCGATACAGGTCCAGACTACTCAGACATTCATCATCTTTTCCCGTGCAAAGATACGGTGAACACCCTGCGCAGCAATCTTCCTTACGATGAGAGCAGCAACCTCGGCAGTGATCCCTTCGCGCCAGAATCGTTCAAGGACAATGATTCGTGGGAACCCCTGGATCGGGACAAGGGCATCGTCGCACGCGCTCAGCTCTACATGATGACCCGCTATGATGGCTCTGACACAGACACCATTGATCTCGTGCTTGCTGATAACACCTCGCCCACCGGCACCCAGGGTAAACTCAGCACGCTGCTCGCTTGGCACCGCGCCTATCCACCCACCGACTACGAGCGCAGCCGCAACAACGCGATCTATTCTGGAGCTAGTGTCAACGGCATCGTCTATGCGCAGGGCAATCGCAATCCGTTCATCGATTTCCCACAGTTTGCGGATGCCATTTTCCTGACTACCACGACGAATTCGTTCGCGAAATGGCAGACGCAGAACCTCACCTTGACGCAGCTTCTCAATGCCACGACCTCAGGCCCCAATGGAGACCTCGACGGGGACGGCCGCAGCAATTATTTCGAGTTCCTCTTCGGCTGCAATCCTATCGGCGGATCTGACGAGCCTCTAGAAACCACACGCGCCGGCAACCAGTTCACCCTTTCCTTCTTCCGTCCGAAAGGCATCACCGAGCAGACTCGCATTGAATCCAGCACACAGCTCGTTGGCGGCACTTGGACGACCGTGCCGAACTGGGCAGCTAGCTCCACCCTTACCGAGCTCGGCGACTACCAGCGCATTGATTATACCACGACGATTCCCACCGATAGCGGCGGCCTTTTCTATCGCGTTGTGATTGAGTAAATCGTCCTCGAAACTGTTCTTCCGTGCAAAAGTTAGTCACCATCTATCTCGATAACATGGGCTACGAAGGCTCTACCATGTTCAAAGGCCACTCCAACAAGCATGGCCTTGTCGAAGAGCATTTGCAGCAGCACCTTGAGGAAGGCTGGTGGATTGTATCCACCAGTTCTTTCGGCGGTGCGTCGGAGGGTTATTCCGCCCGGGGTTGGATCGCCGTTGTCTTGGAGAAGGACACGGGGGTGACTTGAATGCCGCACTCTTCCTCGAGCAGCCTCCCACTTACTGCGTTTTCGTGAGTTCAGAGTCGCGGTCAAGTGTGAAGAATACGTTGCACATGTTTTTGTGATCTTTGCCAGAATCTAAGAATGTATCGTTGATGCCACGACCTCATTTCCTCATTGCTCTTTGTTTGTTTCCCTTGGCTTTGTTGGCCCAGCCTGCGGTGACGCTGCCAGAAACGCATCGCATCGCCACGGAGCATGGCGAGCGGGTGTATGAAGTGGCCACGGATGAACTAGCGATCGATGACGCCAGAGGTCAGCAGCAGGTGCAAAAACAGACGACGGTAGCAGATGCGCAGGCGGCGCGGGTGAGGGCGGTTGCCTTGAAGGGCGATCTTGTCGTGTATGAGCAAGGCAGGCCGCGCGACGATGGATCGCGCCGCATCGTGAGGAAGCAGCTCGCGGTGCGGCTTCGTCCTGGAGCGGATGCGCTGGCCTTGGCCGCAGCCACGGGATTGCGATTCGTGAGAGCGCATTCGAGCGCGCCGGGCTATGTCATGTTTGAGGCGGCGGACTCGGGTGCAGCGCTGCTGGCGGTGGCAGTGCTCCGCAGCAGACCCGAGGTGGCAGTGGTGGAGCCGCAACTGGCCCGCCAGCAGAAGAAGCGTTTCATTCCCAATGACACGCTTTTCACTCAGCAGTGGCATTTGCTGAATACCGGGCAGGGCAGTGGCCTAGCGGGAGCGGATGTGAATGTGACAAGTGTTTGGGACAGCTACAAAGGCAGTGGATTGCGCATCGGCGTGGTGGATGACGGCTTGCAGACCGCGCATCCCGATCTCAGCGCGAATATGGACACGGTGAACGATCGTGATTGGAACGACAGCACGGTGGATGATCCAAATCCGGTTTTGAGCGTAGATTTTCATGGCACGTCCTGCGCGGGCGTTGCGGCGGGTCGTGGCAATAACAATCTCGGCATCAGCGGCGCGGCACCTGAGGCGACGCTTGTCGGACTACGTCTGATCGGCGCGGCGACAACAGATTCACAAGAAGCTGAGGCAATGGGCTGGAAGAATGACATTATCCAGGTGAAAACGAATTCCTGGGGACCCATCGACGACGCGCTGAGGCTGGAAGCCCCGGGCACGCTCACACAAGCGGCGCTGCAAATGGCGGTGACGAGTGGACGCGGCGGCAAGGGCACGATCATCCTTTGGGCTGGTGGCAACGGCGGCGATGTGGGCGATGACTCAAATTACGATGGCTATGCGAACAGCATTTACACCATCGCCGTGGCTGCGCTGAGCAATGCCGGCACGCAGGCCTACTATAGCGAGCCCGGCGCGAATCTCATCGTTACCGCGCCTTCCAGCGGCGGCACGCTGGGCATCGTCACGACTGACCTCGCAGGCACAAGCGGCTACAACACCGGCAGCGTCGCGGGCGAACTCTCAGATGCAAACTACACGAACGACTTCGGCGGCACCTCGTCCGCTACACCGCTGGTCGCTGGCTGCGTGGCGCTGCTGCTTCAGGCGAATCCGAACCTTGGCTGGCGTGATGTGCAGGAGATTCTTATCCGCAGTGCCACCAAGAACCATGTCGCTGATACAGACTGGGCGGACAATGCGGCTGGCATTCACTTCAATCACAAATACGGTGCGGGTCTCATCAACACACAAGCCGCCGTCACCATGGCCTCCACTTGGACGAATCTCGTGGCGCAAACGAGCACCAGCAGCGCGCAGACGGCCCTCAGCGTTGCCATTCCTGACAACAACGCCACCGGTATCACGCGCAGCTTTGATCTCAGCGCTTCCAATCTGCGCGTGGAGCAGGTTACGCTGACTTTGAGTGCTACGCATATCTCGCGCGGGCAACTTGCCGTCACGCTGACCTCCCCCTCCGGCATGGTCAGCCGACTGGCGGAGCGTCACGCGGACACGGGCGATCATTACAGCGCGTGGACCTTTAGCAGTGTGCGCTGCTGGGGTGAAAACTCACAGGGCATCTGGACACTGCGCGTGAGCGATCTCACCAGCGGCACCACGGGAACGCTCACCGCTGCCTCGCTCACGGTGCATGGCACGACCGCCGGTCCGGTGAATCAGCCACCAGTGATCGCTTCCGCGTCGCTTTCGGCTAGCGGCATGGCTTTCACGGATCAAAGCGTGAGCATCGGTTCCGTCTCCGCCAGCGATCCCGAGGGCCTGCCCGTGACGCTCGCTTATCAATGGCAGCAAACCGCGGACAACCTCACCTTCACCGACATCGCTGCTGGCACGAGCGCGAGCTTGGCGCTGTCAGAAACCTTGGTTGGCCACCTCGTGCGCTGCCGTATCACGCCATCAGCGGGTGGTCAAAACGGGGCGGCATTCACCACCAGCACACTCGCGGTGAATCGTCGTCCAGCACGCTGGGCACGCGTGAGCAGCAGCTACAGCCACGATTCGGAACTCTTCCTCGCCAGCTCCGCCACCAACTTCGGGCGTGAGTTGATCATCAATGAATTCAGCCAGGGAGCACAGTCTGGAGCTGGACGTGAGTGGGTGGAATTACTTGTGCTGAGGACCGCCGATCTACGTGG
>Ga0164295_10000906_pt1 | contig 24590 bp, 12 predicted proteins | sample GEODES006metaG_FD_111798 | JGI IMG/M metagenome (GOLD analysis project Ga0164295, IMG submission 111798) | Oligotrophic lake water microbial communities from Sparkling Lake, Wisconsin, USA - GEODES006 metaG | ecosystem: Environmental > Aquatic > Freshwater > Lake | place: USA: Sparkling Lake... | reverse complement strand
TCGCCGAGGAGTTCGTTGACCTGAGCCGCCAGCAACTCCTTTCTGGGACTCGGCAGAACCTCGCTGGCGCGATCGACTGTCTTTAACGCCAGCCCCTGCTTGCCGGAAACGGCTTGTTGGGAGGCGAGAGCGAGCCAGATATCAAATTTCTGGGGAGATGCCGCCAAAGCCCTTTCGAAGGTGTCTTCGGCAAGGTCGCTCTTTCCCGCTCTGTTATAGAGTTTCCCCAGCCACATCAGCTCCTCGCTACGAGTCGAGTCCTTGGCAACTGTCTTTTCAGCAATCTCCACCGACGCTCCATAGTTTCCCTCACGGGCGGCGGATTCAGCCTTGAGGCGTTCAAGCCCTGTTGTGTCTGCATTTCCCAAGGTGGCGATGGTTTCGCGTGCTTCATCCAGTCGGTCGTCTGCATAGAGCAAGCCAGCCAGTTGGCGGGTGAGGGCGGCATTGCTGGCTCCGAGAGAAATCGCCTTTCGCAGCCGATCGATAGCCGCTGGTGTATCGCCACGCAGGCGGTCGATCTCAGCGAACAGGCGCTGAGTCTGAAACCAACCGGGGCGGTCGTTCTCAGCTTCGATCAGAAGATTGCGGGCTTCAGCGAGTTTTTCCAACTCTTCCTCAGCCAGTTGAGCGACCTCGATATCGGGGCTTGCTTCACGCCTCTCCCGTTGCGATGCAGCCACCTGAAGAAGGAGAACGGCTGCTTCAGCAAACCGTGTCTGGGGGCTGGAGGGGCCAGCGACGTTACCGATTTCCTCGGCATAACGCGTCGACTGCTCGATATTCTTATCCTCACGCACCAGCTCAAAGAGCGCCAGAAGCAGTCTCAGATCGTCGGGGTTTTCGCGAAGCAGCCCGCTCCAGATTCGTTCCACATCGCGACGTTGGCCGGCGTTGAGATACGTCGATGCCAGTTGCGTGAGTACCCGTCGGGCTGCTTCTGGGGGAAGCTTGCCTGCCCGCTCTTCAATCGATCGCAGCCGCTGGAGGGAGTCGTCGGTCTTTTCCGCGTCAGCCAACTGCGCTTCCAGAATGAGCCGTTCCACCGAATCGCCTGACTTGCTCGGGAATCGGGCCAGAACATCCCGTACCCGCTCCAAGTCATCCGCATCAAGCCACAGCGATCCCAACCCAATCGCCAGCCGTTCCTCGGTGGGAAACTTCTCGAGCGCGGCTTCCAGCGAGTCGGTCGCCTCCTGCCGCTTACCCCTGCGATACAAAGCCTCGGCCAGAGCCAATGCTTTTTGGTCTTCAGAGAGATCCTTGCAACTGGTCAATAGCTCGATCAGCGCATCGACGTTCCGCCAGTCGCGTTCCGGCTCCGGCTTGCCGAGTTCTGCATCAACTCGGAGTTGCAACAGTCCCTTCCAGAGTTGCGGGATCATGGGAATCGATGCCTTAGGAACGCCGCTGGCGATCAGTTCGAATTCATCGAGCGATTCTTTTGGCTTGCCCACGGCAAGCAAGGCTGTTGCCACACCGAGGCGACCGCCCAACGACTTGGGATCCTCCGCCACGACACGCCGATTGGCTTCCAGTTGTTCGTCGAACTGCCCAAGGTTTTCGTGGCATACTCCCAGCAGGAGATCGACCTGCTTGACCATGTCGACAGAATCCCCCACGAGCGGCCGGAGGGCGTCGAGTTTTTGCTTGGCGGCCAACCACCGTTTCCGCGCCATCAACAGCCGAATCTCATACATGCTGACGACCGGGCTGCCCGTTCCGGTCATCTGACGAAGCTTGATGATGCTCTTCTCCGCTTCATCGACGCGATTGAGTTGCAGAAGCGCGTCGCAGAGCATGGGCATCAAAGTTGCCGGATTCGGCGACGTGCGGACCCCGTCCTGAAGCAGTTCAACGGCCTTGTCCGGCTCCTTGAGTTGGAGGGCCAGCAGCGCGCGGCCCCGCACGACGCGTTCGTCCTTCGCGAAACGATCCAGGCCAGTCTGAATGATGGATGTGGCCTTTGTGTAATCCTTTTCGCTCAAGGCAATTTCGAAGGACGTAAAGAGCACATCCGGATTGTTTGGCATCATTTCCGCAGCCTTGCTGATCTGCTCGCCAGCCAGCCGCAGTTTGCCGCGGGCGCGGTTCCATCGGGACTGCGCCAGCCATCCCTTGGCGTCCTTGGGCAGAACCTTCGTCCAGCGTTCCATCACAAGCGCGGCAGCGGCCGAATCCTTGATGCGTTCCTCAAAGAGAGCTGCCAGAAGTTCATAGGCCTCGCCGCACTCTGGAAGAGTCTGCCAGTTTGGATCAAATTGCCGAGTGATCATGTCAAACCCGATCAGACTGCTGGCAATCTTGGCCGATTCCTCGAAGCTTCCCAGACGCGCAGCGGCCTTGGCGTACATCAACTCCAGCATGGCCCTGTCGAGGTCTTTCGAGAGATCGACCCCCACTGCCGTCTCGGGCATGAATCCTTCCGGCAAGGGCTCTTCAGCGGGATCCCTGCTGGCGACGGCCGCCTTTTGACGCAGCAGTTTGAGGTGGTCATGCGCGTCGACGAACCGACCTTTTTTCAGGAGGAACTCGGCGAGTTTGCGCCGCAGAGCGATATCCTCCGGGCTCTTCAGCACGGCCCTCTCCAAGGCCTCAGCCGCCCGATTCACGGTGTCGCGTTTGGCAGTCCGGTCCTCGGCCTTCTTGAGCAGCAGGTTGCCCAGTTGCCCCAGGATCTCACCGTCGTTGGGGCGGTAATGGAGATACCGCTGGAACAGTTCGATGGCCACCTCAACACGGTCTTCAGCCAGCCGCTCCTGAGCCAACCGCGCCAAGCCCTCGGCATTCCGATTGATTTGGAAGCGATGCAGAAAGAAGATCCCGACGCTCAGAGTGACCAGCACGCTGACAAGGATCAGAAAGAATCGGAGGTTGACCCGCTTCATGAACCGCTTCCCAAAAAACTGTTGACCATGCCACCGGCCGAACCAGCGCCGAAATTCAAAATACCCGAAGGCAGCGAGGCCCCCCTGATGCCACTGAGGGCTTATTTTGAACCGGGCGATCTCTGCTGAAAAAATTATACAGAAAATTGCAGCGGGGGGTTCGGCCAGCCGCTCCTGGCTGTCGGTGGAAAAAGTCATCACTGACCACGTTCCACAGGGTTCACCCCCGAAAAAGCGAAGGTTTTGCCGGTGCGTCTGCCACCATGTCCAGTGGCGGATAACGCTATCCACAGCCTGCTGGCGTGACGTTGGGGGGGCGGCGGCCCGGAGTGCCGTTCAGGGGCGTCACCTGAGGCCCAGTCTGCTGGTCACGTGGAGAACACTCTGCCCCTTCGGGGAACCCACATGCCAAGGGGGCTGCGACGGCAGACAGTCGCCCTCATCGCTTGCGGACAGCGCCGGCAGTCAGCCGGATGGCTGGGGCGCAGTTCCGGACCGATGGTCGGGACGCCGAGGCAGATTGGGTGGGCTGGGGGTGGTGCGCGGAGGAGTGGGCAGGGAAGGCTCATGGGGAGGTGAGGCAAATCGAAAGACTCCGATCAAAGAAGCGGGTGGGATTGAGCCGATCTCAACGGTGAACACCAGTGCGGCGATTGCAGCGACTCTGCAGGCCGCCGGTGGCCTTCCCTACCACAGAACTGTTCCCAGCGGCAGTTTTCCCTCCGCGGAGGATCTTGCGATGCCCACATGTCAAACCGTTGTCGAACGCTCGCGGCCGCTCTATGGGCTGTCTGATGCAGGCAGTTGCCAGCGGCGCTGGAGCCGATCGACGTGGGGAGGAACTGTGGCGCTGGCGGCGCTGGTGTTGGCGACGGGCTGGGACGCCTGCGCGGCCTATCCCCGGCCGGCCGTTCCGGTCGATGGGCCGGCCGCCTCGGTTGATCGACGGGCCCCTGTTGATAAACGGGCGGCTGCAGTTGAAAAACGGGCAGCTGCTGGGCGGCGGGCGACTGCCGCCAGTCAGTCGGGAGTCAGGCAGGCTACCGGTCTGGGACCCGCGGGAGGGGGCGTGGTGCAGGCTGGCGGCGAGGAGTGTGGAGGCTGTAACCGCAAAGAATGCCGCCCGTGCGGCCTCAAACAACGGCTTCATGAACCGCTCTGCAATGGCCAATGCGGCGGCGGCAGCGGGTGCCCGGCCCACTGTCCTGTGCGCCCAAGCCAGTTTGGCTTCTATCCCACTACCTGGAGGCAATGGCCCGGCCAGCAGGTGCGCCAGGTGGCTCATCTCGATGTCGAGGCCACTCCGGTTCAGCCGCCCCGATCGGAAGTTCCCAGCATGAATGAAGAGTCGCGCGGCAACCCGAACATCGATCCCGCCGAGGAGAAGGCAGACGCAGAGGCCAACGCGGCTGAGGGATCTCAGCAGGGCACCGCGGGTGCTGACGGGAAATCTGCCGCTGCCGTCGATCCGGAGTCGCAGCGGGAAAGTGCCGCTGCGGTCTCGAAGGCCTCTCCGCCGGAACCGCTGGCCCCGCAACCGGTCTCAGCGGGAGGAGCCCGTTGGCTCGGGAACCGCTCGGCCGCAGGAGTGCAGGCCGGTTGGGCGGCGGACGGGAACGGAACCGGGCCGAATGGAGGTCCGGAGCCGATGGCCGAGGTGGAAGTTGATGGCCGGTGGCATTCTGACGCAGTTCCCCGCCGCGTTCCCCGCCGCGTGCCGCTGCAGCCACTGGGCAACCCGCTCCGGTAGCCCTGTCGGGGAATGGGGTCTGGCTGTGGGAATGCGAGAGGCGGGAGTTGAACCCGCACGCCTTGCGGCACTGGAACCTAAATCCAGCGCGTCTGCCAGTTTCGCCACTCTCGCGTGGTGAGGCTGAATCACTCCAGAGCAGTCTAACTGCCCGTGGAAAAAGTCCTCCATGCACCCCTCTGCATAAAGGATAGCCCACTCTGTCGCCCGGGGGGAAAGCCGAGTTTTTCCAAGGTCGACGGGCATCGCATCCAGCGATGCGGCACTTGATCCACAGTCTGCCAGCCACAGCCTGCCAGAGAATGGAGCCGATCACGGGGGCGAGGGGAAGTCGCGTTGCTGCAGCAACCGCTCCAGATTGCCCCGGCCCAGGGCGCGGGGCGGCCAGGTGGCCAACAGCACGTCGTGCAGGATATCCGCTGGCGGGGCGGGCCTGAGGTGAGCGCTTCTCAATTCCAGCGAGTGCACTTGCTGAGCGGGGCCGTGCGCGCGATTCCAATGCGTTGCCAGCCCCGCGGCCACTGCCGGGGCGAAGGGGAGATAACGCGGGCTGGAGAGACCCCAAAAGAGCGTGTGCCAGCGGTGATTGGGGAGCGAATAGAAACCGCCCGGCGGCAACTCGGCAACGACCGCAGCCCCTCCCCGCAGCAGGTCGACAACGCTGCCGTCGGCCAGTTCCGCCCGGCTGTAGACCCATTGCTGCTGACGCTTCACATTCCCGAATACACGCCAGTTTTGCTCGAGCCCCAGCAGGGCTACGGCGTCGGCTGCTGCCGCCGGGAGTGGCTGGTGGGGCCAGGGGCCGTTGGCCTGCCCAAAGCTGACCGCAGCCACCGCCAGGCAGACCGCGCAGAGCGCGGTGGCTCCCTGCCCGGCAGGCTTGGAAGAGTGCATGGAGAAATTGTTCCACGGACCGTCAGGGGCGGCCCTGTTCCCGACGCACCAATCCCACCAGTTTCCTGGCAGGAGTGCCAGCCAAGCGGCCATGCCCACCGGGGCGAACAATCCGACATTCATCGTGACGCCGATGGCGGCATGAAACAGCATGAACAGGGCAGCAATCGCGGTTCGGGGGCCCGGGGCTGGAACGGTCAGCAGCAGGATTGGGGCAGCCAGTTCGGCCGCCACCACGGTCCATGTCATCGGCTTGGCGAGCCAGGGCTGCGCCGCCGCGATGGCCCCCAGAGGAGTGCCGTGGTTCTCGATGGAGAGGGCATAGGTGACCGCATCCCCCTGCAGCCAGATGCTGTCGCACTTGGCCAGCCCGGCCGATAGGTAGACCGCCGCCAGCTGGAGCACCAAGGCCACGCTGCCGAGCGAGACCACACCGTCGTCGGCTGGGGAGTTGCGGTTCGTTCGCAGTCCGCTGGCCCGACGGGCGTCCATCGACCAGACCGTTCCCAGCGGCAGAAACAGGCTCCACAGCAGGAGGCAGCCGAGCCAGGCATCGCCACTGTTGCTCGCCGGGAATGTGCGGCGGGCCAGGCTGATCACCGTCACCCAGCCGGCCATCGTGGCCCAGCGGGTGCCCAGGCCAGCCACCAAGAAGCAGCCGGCAGCTATCTCTACCGCCAGCAGGCAGGCGCCGCACCACCAAGGCTCCGGCCACAGGGCCACCGTCCATGCGGCGGGACTGCCCAGAGAGGCCCGCAGGATGTCAGGCGGGAAGAGGCCATCCGCAGCATACATCAGCGGAAAGTCGCGGGCGCGCAGGAGACCATCGCTGCAGAGGATCAGTCCCAGTCCAATCCGCATGGCGGCGAGGCTGCGGAAGGAGAGGAGGAAGGTGCGACGGGCCCAGTCCATGGTTTCGGCATCCGGGATGATCACCACGAAAAGGCGAGCCAGACCGAGTGTTTCTTGAATGCTCCAGGGAACAAAACTACAACAACCGAGGTTATTCGTGACAGGAGTTCCAGCTGGGACCCCCGCAGAATCTGCCAGAGTCAGCCCGTAGCCCCCTGTAAGGAGAGTATTCATGCATGTCCCACTGGTGGTGCTGGGGGGCGGTCCTGGCGGCTACGCGGCGGCGTTCATGGCCGCTGATCTGGGCATGGAGGTCACGCTTGTGGAGCGGGATGAGCGGCTGGGAGGAACCTGCCTGCTCCGTGGCTGTATTCCCTCCAAGGCCCTCCTGCATGTGGGTCGCGTGCTGGCAGAGGCTCGTGAGATGGAGGCTTGGGGCATTCATTTCACCCCCCCCGCGATCGACGTGAACGCCGTGCGGGCCCGCAAAGAGAAGGTTATCGCCACGCTCACCGGTGGCTTGAGCCAGTTGGCCCGGCGACGCAATGTCACGATTGTGCGGGGCCATGCCCGCTTCACCAATTCAGGCACCCTGGAGATCGCCTCTGCAGAGCAGGGGGGCGCCAGCCAGACCCTCACATTCGACCATTGCATTCTCGCCAGTGGTTCGCGGCCGGCACGTATTCCGGCCTTCGCCCTCCCCACACCGCGGGTGATGGACTCGACCGCGGCCCTCGAGATGGCCGACATTCCAGAGTCGCTGCTGGTGATTGGCGGGGGCTATATCGGCTTGGAAATGGGCACCGTCTATGCGGAACTCGGCTCCCGCGTGTCGGTGGTTGAGCTGACAGACACCCTCCTGCCCGGAGCGGATCGCGATCTCGTCAAGCCGCTGCAGCAGCGGCTCGAAAAGCTGTTTGAAGCGATCCACCTGCGCACCAAGGTGGCGCGGCTGGAGGACCGGGGAGACAGGATTGCCGTTGGCTTTGAAGGCCCCGAGGGGGCTTCCACACAGGAGTTTTCCCGCGTGCTCGTGGCGGTTGGGCGGCGGCCCAATTCCGATGGCATGGGGCTGGAAAATACCGCCGTCAAAGTCAATCTGAAGGGTTTTGTGGAGGTCGATGGCCAGCAGCGAACGGCCGATACCCGCATTCTTGCCATCGGCGATGTCTGCGGTGAGCCGATGCTTGCCCATCGTGCCAGCCATCAGGGGAAGGTTGCCGTGGAGTCGCTGCATGGCGAACCGGCCCTCTTTGCCCCGCGGGCGATTCCCGCTGTGGTCTTCACCGATCCGGAGATTGCCTGGGCCGGCCTGACCGAACACGAGGCGGTGGCTCAGGGACGCGTCGTTGAAATCAGCCGCTATCCGTGGGCGGCCAGTGGTCGGGCTCAGGCCCTCGGCCGTACCGAAGGGATGACGAAATTGATCGTCGATCCCGAAACCGACCTCGTGCTTGGCGTGGGAATGGTGGGGGCGGGAGCGGGGGAGTTGATTGCCGAAGGCACGTTGGCGATCGAAATGGGGTGCACGGCCCGCGATCTCAGCGAAACGATCCATCCCCATCCCACGCTCGGCGAAACGGTGGCGTTTTCTGCCGAAAACTATTTTGGACTGGCCACAGAAATTTACCGCCCCCGCAGTCCAACGGCCGGCCTGTAGGCTGTGGCCAATGCCGGTGACCGCTGGCCGCGCTCAGGTGGGCCAGTTCCTGCATGAAGACTCCGCAAGGATTTGGCCGGCGCTCTTTCGGGGCTGCGCCCGCTGCTTCGGATTCGCCCTTTACGGGCGACGTTACGGCCGGAATAATGCTCAAAGTTCCCTCCTTCCCCGGAGATGCCCATGGCGAGTCCTGACGTCGACCAGTCTTTCACCGATGTTGATGGCCAGGCACACCCCCTGTCCGCTGGTGTCCATCCGCAAATGGCCATTGGCCAGATGGACGTGCAACCGGTTCCCACCGACGGCACTTCGGCGGTCGATTCCGACCCCACCGAGACAAAGGAGTGGCTCGATTCGCTGCGGTATGTGATCAGCAGCCGCGGCAGCGACCGGGCCGGCTACCTGCTCCATCTGATCGAGCAGGAGGCATATCGTCTCGGTGTGCCGATCCCGTTCTCGGTCAATACCCCCTACATCAACACGATTCCGGCCGACAAACAGCCACCTTTTCCGGGCAATCGCGAATTGGAGCGGCGGATCAAGAGCATCATTCGCTGGAATGCCATGGCGATGGTGGTGCGGGCCAATCGCGAGGACAAGAGCATCGGTGGCCATATCTCCACCTTTGCCTCCTCGGCCACGCTGGTGGAAGTGGCGATGAACCACTTCATTCGCGGTCGCAGCGATAATTTTTCGGGTGACCAAGTCTATTTTCAGGGCCATGCCTCCCCGGGCATCTACTCGCGGGCCTTTCTGGAGGGCCGCATCAGTGAGCGGCAGTTGGAGAACTTCCGCCGTGAACTGGCCGAAGGGGGCGGGTTGTCCAGCTACCCCCATCCCTGGCTGATGCCGGAATTCTGGGAGTTTCCCACCGTGTCGATGGGGCTGGGACCGCTGATGGCGATCTATCAGGCCAGATTCAACAAGTATCTCCAGGACCGCGGCATCAAGGATACCAGCCAGCAACGCGTCTGGAGCTTCATCGGCGACGGGGAGTGCGACGAGCCGGAAACGCTGGGCGCTATCTCGTTGGCGGCCCGCGAAAAGCTCGACAACCTGACGTTTGTCATCAACTGCAACCTGCAGCGGTTGGATGGACCGGTGCGCGGCAACGGCAAGATCATTCAGGAACTCGAGGGCGTCTTCCGGGGGGCCGGTTGGAACGTCATCAAGGTGATCTGGGGCGACGAATGGGATGCCCTGCTGGCCAAGGATGAGAAGGGGCACCTCGTCAAGCGGATGAATGAGGTTGTTGACGGCCAGTACCAGAAATATGTGGTGATGCCGGGCGGATATATCCGGGACCACTTCTTCGGCGCCGATCCGGAATTGGCGGAGATGGTCGCTCATCTCTCCGACGAGAAGATCAAGAAACTGCGGCGCGGTGGCCACGATCCGGAAAAGGTTTATGCGGCCTATGCGGCAGCCATGCAGTGCAAGGGCAAGCCGACTGTGATCATCGCCAAGACGATCAAGGGCTATGGCCTCGGAGAGGTGGGGGAGGGACGCAACGTCACCCACCAGCAAAAGAAGCTCAATGAAGAGGAGTTGCGGGCGTTCCGGACCCGGTTTGGCATCCCGATCTCAGACGACGAAGTAGCCAAGGCGCCGTTCTACCGCCCGCCGGAAGATTCTCCGGAAATGCGTTACCTGCGGGAGCGTCGCGCGGCCTTGGGGGGCTCAGTGCCCAGCCGGCCTAAAAATCCGCCACTGCTGAAAACGCCGTCGCTGGCCGACTACGCAGGCTTCATCGAAAAGAGCGCCGGGCGGGAGGTTTCGACCACGACTGGTGCGGTGACCCTGATGGCGTCGCTCCTCAAGGATAAGTCGATCGGCAAGTACATTGTCCCGATCGTGCCAGACGAATCGCGCACCTTCGGCATGGATCCGCTGTTCAAGCAGTGCGGCATCTACGCCCATTCGGGGCAGTTGTATGAGCCGGTCGATTCCGATCAGCTCCTCTATTACCGCGAGGCGAAGGACGGTCAGATTCTTGAGGAGGGCATCACGGAGGCAGGGAGCATCTCCAGCTTCATCGCCGCCGGCACTTCCTATGCCAGCCATGGCGTGCCGATGATCCCCATCTTTATCTATTACTCGATGTTTGGTTTCCAGCGCATCGGCGACGAAATCTGGGCTGCATGCGACAGTCGGGCCCGGGGTTTTCTGCTTGGCGGTACCGCCGGGCGAACGACTCTGGCTGGCGAGGGCCTGCAGCATCAGGATGGCCACAGCCATCTCTTCGCGGTGGCCTACCCAACGGTCAAGGCCTACGACCCGGCGTTTGTCTATGAAACAACCGTGATCATGCTCGATGGCATGGACCGGATGTACGCCAAGGGAGAGGACTGGATCTATTACATCACCGTCTACAACGAAAATTATGAGATGCCGGCGATGCCTCCTGGCTGCGAAGAGGGCATCCTCAAAGGCGCTTACAAATTGAGTGAGACGGCGGGGTCGGCAGCGGGGAAGCACGTGCAGTTGCTCGGGTCGGGGGCGATTCTGCGCGAGGTGATTCGGGCTGCCCAACTGCTCTCCACCCATTGGGGTGTGGGCAGCACCGTATGGAGCGTGACAAGCTGGAAGGAACTGCGTCGCGAGGCGCAGGAGTGCCGCCGCTGGAACATGCTGCACCCTCGGGAAAAGCCGCGTACGAGCTACCTCGAAGAGACCATCGGCGCGGCGAAGGGGGTGTTTTTGGCAGCCAGCGACCATGTGCGGGCTGTGCCGGAGCAACTCGATCCGTGGATTCCGGGGGGGCTCTTTGCCCTGGGCACGGATGGATTCGGTCGCAGCGACACCCGCGGTCCGCTGCGCCGCCATTTCGAAGTGGATGCGGAATGCATCGCGATTGGCGCCCTGTCACGGCTGGCGGCAGCTGGAACGATCAGTGCCGATGTGGTTGCCGAGGCGATCTCGCGACTGGGGGTCAATCCCGACAAGATCGATGCTGCTTCCGCATGAACAACCTGCCGCAGCCGCGAACTCCAGTTCCGGCCCGGTGGGCAGGTTCTTTGGATCGGCTCCACAGAACCAGAATCCTGTTGTGCAACCTTGACTTCTCCCTCCTTACTGCCACGACTGACGTTTTCTCCACTGACGTTTGACCGACCGTATTTCACAGCATCTGGAACCCCATCTCTGCCATGGCCACTGAATTCAAACTGCCCGATCTGGGTGAGAATATTGCCTCTGGTGATGTCGTCACGGTCTTCGTCTCGGCCGGGGATGTCCTGCGGCCGGGGCAGGCCGTGCTTGAGGTGGAGACTGACAAGGCGGTGATCGAGGTGCCGTGTCCCTCCGGTGGCCAGGTGGCCAGCGTGCTTGTGAAGAAGGGGGATACGGTCAAGGTGGGCCAGACCTTGATCACTCTCGGAGCGGCCGGTTCCGCGGCTCCTGCTCCCGCCGCGGCTGCACCGCCGGCGGCTGCACCGGCAAAGTCAGTGGCGTCCCCCCGGCCGGCTGCCGCTGCGCCGGCCCCGAGTTCTGCCCCGGCCCCGGTGGCTCGTTCGGCCCCGGCCCCCATCCCAGAGCCGGTGGCTGCGGCCGAGGCACCGGCGCCAATTGCGGCTATCGATCCCGCTGGCCCCGCCGTGCGACGCTTGGCCCGTGAACTGGGAGTCGATCTGGCTCGAGTGCGGGGAAGTGGGCCTGCCGGCCGGATCGTGCGGGAGGACGTGGTTTCAGCCGTTCGTCAGGCGGGTGGCCAAGGCACCGCGACGCGGGCCAGGGCTGGTGAGGCGGCCTCGACGGACCGTGATGATTGGGGCCCGGTGCGCCGCGAGCAACTGTCGCGGATGCGGCGCACGATCGCCACCAATATGGTGCGCAGCGTTTCGACGATTCCCCATCTGACCAATTTCGACGATGCCGATGTGACGGAGCTTGAGCGTCTTCGTAAGGCGAGCGCCGAGGAACATGCCAAGGCGAACGTGAAGCTCACGGCCCTGTCGTTTGTCATCAAGGCGGTCAGTCTCTCGCTGCGGCTCCATCCCACGATCAATGCCAGCGTCGATATGGAAAAGGGCGAACTGCTCTTCAAGGAATACGTCAACGTCGGGCTCGCGGTCGACACGCCTCGTGGCCTGGTGGTTCCGGTGCTGCGGGAGTGCGATCAGCTTTCGATCCCGCAGATCGCGCAGGCAATTGCCGAGACGGCCGAAAAAGCCAAGCACGCCCAGTACTCAATCGAGGATCTGCGAGGTGGCACGTTCACGATCAGTAATCTCGGAGCTATCGGCGGCACCTATTCGACGCCGATCATCAACTGGCCGGAGGCTGCGATCCTGCTGGTGGGCCGCTCGCGAAAGATGCCTGTTGTTCATGAAGACCGGATTGAACCCCGGCTGATGATGCCATTGTCGCTCTCTTATGATCATCGGATCATCGATGGCGCCATGGCTGCTCGGTTTCTCAAGGAAGTGATTGGATATCTGGAAAGCCCCGGAAGGCTCCTGCTGGCCCGATAGCGTGGCGGCCGGCGGCGGGCCGTGTCCGACTGGTGCGAACTGCCGGGCGGGCTGCGTGTTGTCGCGAACAAAATTTCTCAGAAATAATGGATTGTCTCCGTGAGCGTTCCTGACACCTTCGACTCCACCGGCACCGCCAGCCTCGGGTTCTTGGAAGAACTGTTCGCGCAGTATCAGGCCGATCCGGCAAGCGTCGATCCCGACTGGCAGCGTTACTTTGAAGCGCTCGAAAGCGGCCTTTCGGCAGCCTCTTCAGTCGCGGTGGGCGGACCGCCGGCGGAACAGGCCCAGCGGCCCACGGCGCCCTTACCGCGGGCGGTCGTGCCGGCAGTGGATCTCAGTCTTGTGGCGCCCGACGGGATCGCCACCGCCCATGCCGTGGCCCTTTCCAACGGCAACGTGCAGTTGCCCGATGCTCCCGCCGGCGAGGCGATGCCGCTGCCGCTGCCCCCTTCAACCGAAACAAAAGGGGAGGAGCGGGTCGCCTTCCTGCAGGACCGGGTCGATCAACTGGTGCGGGCCTACCGCGTGCGCGGCCATCTGATGGCCGACATCGATCCGCTCGGACGCCCGCGTCCAGGGCTTCCCGAACTCGATCCCGATTTCTATCACCTCACCGAGGAGGACATGGACCGGTCCTTCTCGACCGACACGATCGAGGGGCCGCAGTCGATGTCGCTGCGGCAGATCATCAAGCGTTTGCGCAACACCTACTGCCGGGCCATCGGCGTGCAGTTCATGCACATGGATGACCTGCGCGTTCGGCAGTGGCTGCAGGTGCGGATGGAGGGGTGCGAGAACCGTATCCAACTCGACCGGCGTCAGCAGTTGCGGATCTACCGCCAGATGACCACCGCCGCGGTGTTTGAGGAATTTATCCAGAAGCGGTTTCTAGGCGCGAAGAGTTTCTCTTTGGAGGGGTCGGAAAGCCTCATTCCACTGCTGGAAATGGCGATTGAGCGTGCCGCCGGCCAGGAGATCGGCGATGTGGTGATGGCGATGGCACACCGTGGTCGGCTCAATGTGCTGGCCAACATCATGGGGAAGAGCCCACAGCAGATCTTTCGCGAATTCGCCGACATGGATCCGGAGTTGCATGTGGGCCGCGGGGATGTGAAATACCATCTCGGTTATTCCAAGGATCACCGTGCGGCGAACGGCCGGAATGTCCACCTGACGCTCTGCTTCAATCCCAGCCATCTTGAGTTCGTCAATCCGGTCGCGATCGGACGGATGCGGGCCCGGCAGGACAAGTCAAAGGACAGCGCCCGGCAAAACGGGATGGTGATCCTGATTCACGGCGACGCTGCCTTCGCCGGCGAGGGGATCATTCAGGAAACGCTCAATCTGAGTGAGTTGGAGGCGTATCGTGTCGGCGGCACGTTGCATGTCATCGTGAACAACCAGATCGGCTTCACCACCGGTCCGCGCGATTCCCGCTCATGCACCTATGCCACCGATGTCGCGAAAATGCTGCAAATTCCGATCTTTCACGTCAACGGCGAGGACCCCGAGGCGGTGGCTCAGGTCGTCAATTTAGCCATGGATTTTCGCAGGGAATTCCAGCGCGACGTGGTGATCGACATGTATTGCTTCCGACGCCGCGGCCACAACGAGGCCGACGAGCCTGCTTTCACGCAACCGGCGCTCTATCGCGTGATCGAACGCCGCCCGAGCGTTCACGAGAGCTATTTGGAGCGGTTGCTCAAGCTGGGCGATGTGAAGCGTGATGAGGCGATGCAGATCGCCGACGAGCACCGCGCCAAACTCGACGCGGAGCTATCGGTTGCCAAAAGCGAGGATTACGTCCGCAAAAGTGAACTCATCGGCGTGTGGTCGTTTTACATCGGTGGCCGCGAGCGTGAGGCGGCCGATGTGGACACCGGGCTCCGCCGGGAGGAATTGGAGCGTCTCCTGCTCCAACTGGTTTCGCTGCCGGATGGATTTCAACCCCATCCCAAGATCGAGAAAATCTTGGAAGTGCGCCGGCAGATGGCTGCCGGGCAGGTGGCATTGGATTGGTCTGCAGCCGAGGCATTGGCGATGGCCAGTCTGGCTTCGCAGGGACTGCGTGTGCGTCTCTCCGGGCAGGACAGCCAGCGGGGCACCTTCAGCCATCGCCATGCCGTCATCCACGATGTGGTGACGGACGACACCTATTGCGCGCTGCAGCACCTGGCCTCAGATCAGGGGCCAGTAGAGATATATAACAGTCCGCTCTCGGAAGCCGGGGTGCTCGGCTTTGAATATGGCTACAGCCTCGACTGCCCCGATGGACTGGTGATGTGGGAAGCGCAGTTCGGTGACTTTGTTAACGCTGCCCAGGTGGTGATCGATCAGTTCATCGTGAGCGCCGAAGACAAGTGGAACCGTCTCTCCGGAATCGTCATGCTCCTGCCTCACGGCTTTGAGGGGCAAGGGCCGGAGCATTCCAGTGCTCGGCTGGAGCGGTTTTTATCGCTCGCCGCCAAGGACAATATTCAGGTGGTCGCTCCGACCACGCCCGCACAGATTTTCCATTGCCTCAGGCGGCAGGTCCTGCGGGTGTGGCGCAAGCCTTTGATTGTGATGACTCCCAAGAGCCTGCTTCGTCATCCGGGGTGCGTCTCGAGCCTGGAAGACCTGTCCAGTGGTGCTTTCCAGCGGGTGATTCCCGATGCTTCTGGCGTTCCCCCCCGCGATATTCGGCGGATTCTGCTCTGCTCAGGCAAGGTGGCCTACGAATTGGAAAAGCGCCGCAGCGATCTGGGGCGGCAGGATGTGGCCATTGTGCGCGTCGAGCAACTCTACCCGCTGCCCCGGCGGGCTCTCGAAACGGCCCTCGCGGTCTATTCCGCTGGAACCCCGGCGGTTTGGGTGCAGGAGGAACCGGAAAACATGGGAGCTTGGCGATTCTTCCGGATCCATTTCGGCGAAAAACTTCTTGATCGCTTCCCCTTTTCGGGTGTCTGCCGCCAAAGCGCCGCCAGCCCCGCCACGGGCTCCAAGAAGAGCCACGATCTGGAGCAGAACGAACTGCTCTCCGCAGCCTTTCACAGTTAAGCCCCTCGTGCCGGTCTGACGTCTCGGTTCGCATCATCTGTCGATCTGTCCTCAAGCGTTGTGTCTCTTTCTCCCACTGTCTTCTCGGCGATCCATCCCCATGGCAATTGAATTGAAGGTTCCCGAAGTTGGTGAATCGGTCACTGAGGTCCAGATCGGCGTTTGGAAGAAACGCGAGGGGGACGCGGTGGCGATCGACGATTCCATCGTCGAGATCGAAAGCGACAAGGCCACCGTCGAACTGCCGGCTCCGCTGGCTGGAACGGTGGGAAAGATTCTGAAAGAGGCAGGCGAAAAGGCCCGCGTGGGAGAAGTGATCGGGTATTTGGAGCCTGCCGTAGCTGGCAGCCAGCCGCCCGCTGCCCCGCAGCAGCCGCCGGCTGGACAGCCGGTTGTCAACGTGAAGCGTTCTGAAGGAAGGGTTGATATCGGCTCGGTGCAGATGCCCCAGACACCCTCCCAGCCAGCCCGAGTGATGCCGGCCGCAGCACGCGTCCTCGGTGAAGCGGGCATCGCTGCGGCGACTATCACGGGAACGGGCCCTGGCGGCCGGATTACCAAGCCGGACGCTCTGGCAGCGGCCTCCGCCCCGGCTGCTCCGGCCCCACGGGCCGCCGTCGCGACCGTTCTCCCCGCACGGCCGTTGGCGGTGGCGGGCGCCCGCGAGGAACGCGCGGTGCTGATGAGCCCGATCCGGCGGCGGATCGCCGAGCGGCTTGTAGATGCCCAGCACCAGGCAGCGCTGCTGACGACGTTCAACGAGGTCGACATGAGCACTGTGATGGCGCTGCGCAACAAGTTCAAGGATTCCTTCCTGCAGCGGCACGGCGTGAAGCTCGGCTTCATGTCGTTCTTTGTGCGGGCGGCCGTGGAGGCACTGCGTGCGGTGCCGCAGGTCAATGCGGAACTGCGCGATCCGCACATTATCTACCACGACTACTGCGACATCGGAATTGCTGTCGGCGGGGGGAAGGGGCTTGTCGTTCCGGTCCTCCGCAACGCCGAAACGCTGTCGTTTGCCCAGGTCGAACTCGGCATCGCCGATTTCGCCAAGCGGGCCGGCGAGAACAAACTCAAGCTGGAGGAACTGCAGGGGGGAACCTTCACGATCTCCAACGGCGGTGTCTATGGATCGATGATGAGCACCCCAATCATCAATCCGCCCCAGAGCGGCATCCTCGGCCTGCACGCCATCCAGGACCGGCCGACGGCGGTCAACGGTCAGGTGGTCATCCGGCCCATGATGTATCTTGCGTTGACCTACGACCACCGGGTGGTTGACGGTCGCGAGGCAGTGACCTTCCTCAAGCGAATCAAGGACACGGTGGAGGATCCCAGCCGCCTGATGCTGGAGGTCTGACAGGGCAGCACGGGGGAGCATGGTGGCTGGGCGTGTTTCTCCGGAGCGTCAATTTTCTTTCCAGCCGGTGATTCACTCCAGAGAGCAGGACGATGTCTCAGCAGCACGATGTGGTGGTGATTGGCGGCGGCCCGGGAGGCTATGTGGCTGCGATCCGCGCCGCACAACTGGGGATGTCGGCCGCTGTGGTGGAACGCGAGGATCGGCTCGGCGGCACCTGCCTCCGCGTCGGCTGCATCCCGTCCAAGGCGCTGCTTGAATCGAGCCATAAATACGAAGAAGCGCGCACCGAGTTGGCCCACCACGGCGTGCAGATCGGTTCGGTTGCGCTCGACCTGGCCGTGATGATGAAGCGCAAGGAGGATGTTGTCTCGGTCCTCTGCAAGGGGATCGACGGTCTGCTCTCCAAAAACAAGGTGGTGCGGTATCGGGGCACCGGACGTCTGGCAGGGGCCGGCAAGGTCATCGTGACGGCCGCCGACGGCGCGACTACCGAGCTGCAGTCTGCCCAGATCGTGCTGGCGGTTGGCAGCCAGAGCGTGGTGCTGCCGGGCATTGAGGTGGATGGCAAGGTCATCGGCACAAGCACTGAAGCGCTCTCCTACGATGCTGTTCCCGCCCATCTGGTGGTCATCGGCGGGGGCTATATCGGGCTGGAGTTGGGCAGCGTGTGGCGCCGCCTGGGGGCTCAGGTGACGGTGCTCGAGTATGCCGACCGCATTCTCACCGGGATCGACAGTGATATCGCCAGTGAGGCTCTGGGCCTCTTCCGCAAGCAGGGCTTGGACATTCGGCTGGGAGTCAAGGTGAACCGGGCCCGCGTCGAGGGGGGGCGGGGCGTGGTGGAATGCGAGGGGCTGGAACCGATTGTCTGTGACCGGGTGCTGGCCGCCACCGGCCGACGGCCGGCCACAGAAGGAATCGGTCTGGAGACGGTCGGAATCGAGCCCGACAAGCGTGGCTGGATTCCTGTAGACCACCTGTTTCGCACGTCGGCTCCCGGGGTGTATGCCATCGGCGACTGCATCCCCGGCCCCATGCTCGCGCACAAGGCGGAGGAGGATGGGGTCGCCTGCGTGGAGGGCATGCGGAGTCAGTGGGCGGAGGTTCATTACGACCTCGTGCCGGCGGTGGTGTTCACCCACCCGGAGATTGCCGCCATCGGTCGAACCGAGGAACAGCTCGTCGCGGAGGGAATTGCCTACCACAAGGGTGTGTTTCCCTACCGGGCCAATGGCCGCGCCCGCACGATCAACGACACCACCGGGAAGGTCAAGGTGCTCGCCGACGCCACAACCGACCGCGTGTTGGGCATCCACATCATCGGTCCCGCTGCCGGTGATCTCATCGGCGAAGCGGCCGCGGCAATGGCGTTTGGCGCGACGGCTGAGGATATTGCCCGGGTCTGCCACGCGCATCCAACGCTACCAGAGGCCTTGAAAGAAGCCGCCATGGCGGTGGGTGGCCGCGCTATCCATGCCTGAGTCGGCTGACTTCAATCCAGAGGGTCAGGGATGACTTTTTCCCGGACAATCAGAATCGCCAGCCGAAGCCTGCGTCCGAGAAGAAGGTGGCTGCATCGTCGTTGAGCCCCCAGCCGATTCGGATGCCAATTTCCAGATTATGCGTCAGGAGATAGTGCATGCCTGGAGAGAAGAAGGGGGACGTCTCATTGTCGGGAAGGCCGGTTGTCGAGCTGGAAAAATACTCGGCATGCACTTCCCAGCGATCGGTAACCGGGATGCGCAACACGATCGATGGCGCCCACTTGCTGAACCACTGATCCTGCCCCTGCCCGTAGGAATACCGCATGGCGGCGTCGAGTCTCCAGCGGTTGGGCAGCTGCCAGCCGAGAGCATAGGTGGCCACAGGCACCGTGCCCGAGACATCGCCTGACATGGGCGTGAAGGCCTCCATGATCACGCAGCTCCGGGGAAGCCAGTCCCGCTCCTCCGTCACGATCGCCTTGAAGCCGTAGAGAAAGTTTGATTCATGGGCGGTGGTGCCGTCGTTACGTCCGTCGCCCCCCTCGGCATTGGTCACCAGGTAGCCCCCGGCGTTGTCGACGTAGCCAGCCCCCAATCGCCATTCAAAGCGGTTGGTCGCGCCAGCACGGACGAGCAGTTCGGGATAACTATTGGTGGGCGGATTCGGGCCGTTGTCGATATAAACCCACGAGCCCTCGGTGATCACGCTGGCTGGGCCGGCAGTGAACGTGGAGGGTGTGAAGGCGTCACGATCGGTGTGGATATCGACAAAAGGACCGGTTTGGGCAGAGGCAAGGCTGCCGGCGACCGACAGCCACAGAGCGGCCAAGATGATGGTCTGCCGGGAGAAGTGTCGATGGTGACGCATCGCCCGTCCTGCGGGTGTGCAGGATCCATCTGCTGAGAACCGGTTCTCAGTTGATTCGTCCGCGGCGGGGGCAGAAGCGGGGCCTTTCCTCTCCCATCGGCAGAGTTTGCCCAGCTTTTCACAGCCTGTTAGGCAGATTCCAAGCCGCGCATGGTGCCGGTGCTGGAGGCGAATCGATCGGTCTCCAGCCCCAGTTGCTGCAGCATCGACACAAACAGATTGGGGAGAGGATAGTTCTGCCCACGGTCGAAGGCGAGGTGTTGCCCATGCCTGAAGCCGCCACCGGCGAGCAGGATCGGCAGATTCCGCGTGTCGTGGCTGTTGCCGTTGCCCAGATTGCTCCCGAAGAGAACCATTGTGTTGTTGAGCAGGGGCACTGCGTTTTCATTCGTCTCCTGAAGTCCCTTGAAGAGCTTGGCTAGTTGTTGGAACTGTGCCAATTCCAGATTCCGCAGTTGGGCGAGCTTGTCGGGCCGGTTGCCGTGGTGCGAGAGGTTGTGGCTTTCCTCCGACACGCCGGGGATATGTCCGGAAAACCCGTCGAGCTTAATCAGCAGGGTGATCAAGCGGGTTGAATCGGTGAGGAATGCCAGACGAATCAGTTCGAACATGGCGCCAAGCCGCTCGATGAGTTGTTCGCCGTCGCTGGGGGCTGGGACATCCACTGTCGGCTTGGGCGTCTTCTCCCACTGCTCTGCCGCGAGCAGACGCTTCTCCACCTCCCGCACAGCGGTGAAATACTGGTCGAGCCGCGCGGTGTCGCCCGGGCCGAGCGTTTTTTGCAGGCTGGCAGCCCGGGTAGCGACCACATCCAGAATGCTGCGGCCAACACGCAAATCGGCCATGTGTCGGGCGGCCGATGCGGCGTCGCCCGAGGTGAACAGGGCTTTGTAGACGGCCGATGGGCTGCGTTCAGCCGGCAGCATCACGCCGCTGGAAGTAAAGGAAAGGGATTGGTTGCCCGACTGCGACACCACCAGCGGCAGCGACGACACTCTGGTTTGGGGGCCGATGGCGTCGGACGCGAACTGATCGATTGAAATGCTGTTGCGGAAGGCGGCGGTGCCGGGTTGCGGCGCGGCTGTCAGAAATGAAGCCTCCGCCGAATGGCCGCCGGTAACATCGGGATGGGATGTGCCGGAGCAGACCGTAAATTGGCTACGCCAGTCTTTGAGCACATCAAGATAGGGGGATGGCTGGTAATCAGTACCCGCCCCGGTTGGGAAAAAGTTTTTTTCGTACAGGCCAAGATTGGTGCAGATCGAGAGCATGCGCCGGGGCGTTGCCTCAGGCTCGCGCGACCAGGCAGGGCGCATGGCATCGAGCAGTGGCAGCGGCAGCATCGCACCGCAGGCGCTGAGGAATGTTCGGCGGGAAAGAGAGCGTGCCATGATGGAGTTATTTTCCCTGAAGTTGCGCGGAGGAGGACTCGGCGGCGGTGGCCTGCGGGGCACCAGTAAACATGCGGCTGTTGATAGCTCCCTGCAGGAGCGACCGCATCCCGTAGCCCTGTTCGCGGTTGGCCTGCACCAATGATTCGATTTCCGCACGATCGGAAAACCGCAGATTGCGACCGGTCGCATAGATGAGAAATTGTCGAACCATGTTTCGGGCCAGTTGGTCCCTGTCGGCGATCAGCAGCCGGCGGAGATCGTCGATATCGTTGAATGCGTCGCCTGACTGCAATACGCCACTCGCATCCACCTCCATTCCCAGCCGGAGCCGTCGCCTGTTTCCCTGGCCACCACCCAGGACGACCACCTCTGCCACGGGATCTTCGACCATCTCTTTGCCAACTTTTCTTTTCTGCGGTGCGCCGGCCACCCGATACCGTTCCCGCAAGCCACCAATCGCGTCAAACGCTTCCAGCGCCAGTCCCGGTGGATCCATCCTGGAGTGGCAGGATGCGCAGGCTGGATCGGCCCGATGTTTCTCAATCAACTGGCGGATGGTGACGCCGCCTGTCGAATCGGGTTCGACGGCCGGAATATTGGGGGGAGGTGGCAGGCGGGGAATACCGAGCAACCGCTCGTTGATCCACACTCCGCGGAGCACGGGCGAGGTCCGCGTGCCGTCGGCTGTGACCTTGAGCACGGAAGCATGCGTGAGCAGGCCCCCGCGCTTGGAGCCAGCGGGCACGGGAACATCCCACCACTTTGCCCCCTGCACACCCTTGATCCCGTAATGTTCTGCCATGCGTTGGTTGAGCAGGAGAAATTCACCATCGACAAGGTGGCCGATCTCCAGATTCTCCCGAATGAGTTTGCGGAAATAGGCCCGCGTCTCCGCCAGGATGGAATCATGCAGCCACGGATCGAATTCGGGGTAGAGATCCTTGTCGGGTTGGGTGAAGTCGATCTTGCTGAGCTCGAGCCAGTCATCCAGAAAATGGTCGATGAATCGCTTGATATGCGGGTCATTGAGCAGTCGCTCCGTCTGGGCCTGGAGCACCTCGGGCCGCGACAGGCTGCCGTGGGCGGCGAGTGCCAGCAAGGGTTCATCTGGGGGCGAATCCCAGAGAAAGTAGCTCAGCCGGGAGGCCAGCCGGTATTCGTCGGGCTCCAGTCCCAGAAACAAGAAATCGGGGGAACAGAGCAGCCCCTTGTAGCCGGCCAGCATGGCCTCTTCAAACGTGTCGCCCTGCTGGAGTCGCTCGGAAACGATGGTCGCATAGGGAGCGGCCTCTTCAGCGGTGACAGGCCGACGAAACGCCCGCTGGGCAAAGGCTTGGAGCAGGCCGGCACATTCAGGGGCTGGTGCCCCCTTCTTCACGGGCTTACCGGTGACGGAGGCCGGAATCTCGCCAAACAGCCGAACGTGGCTTTGGGGAGGCCACTCCTTGGCCAACGGACCCTCCACCTCAAACCAGTCATACGCGACTCCCGGTCCCTCGTAGTCGAGGGGGCCGAGGGCGTGAGGACTGCTGGAGGGCCCTGAAATCGGCAGGGAGAGGGCGTGAAAAGAAATCTTATCGCCCGGATTGAGCCAGACGGTGAATTCGTGAGTCGTCGGCTGAAGGGAAGGCGCATCGAAATATCCCAGCGGATTGCCATGGAGGGACGCCCGCACCACATGGGTCGCTTCGCCTTCGCCGAAAAACTCGACGTTCTCCCGATATTCGCGGATGTTTTTCTTGTCGGCCGCCGCCTCAGGCGGAAGCGGAGTGGCCTGCCATCGACCTTTGTTGTCCTTGACGTAGGGGGGGCCGTGCGTCACGAACGTCCGCACCATTCCCCGCTTGGCAGGCGCTGCCTTCGTGCGTTCCCAACGCAGCCCCCACACCGAAAATCGCACCTTGTAGAGGCCACCGACGGTGGGCTGGAATCGATCGATCTGCAGGCCCTCGGGCTGATGCGCCCCAAAGACACTCGTCAGCACGGCCAATGAATCAGCATCACCCGTAAACGAGGCCGCGAGATACGAGTTGTTGAAGTCCTTGGAAGGGTCGCCGGCGATCTGCATCCCAAATCCGGGAGCCGGTTGGCCGCCCACCAGCGGCAGGGCCGACTTCTGCCCCACGGCCCCTTGGGCCGATCCTTGCTTGGCGGCCGATTCCCGCCAGACTTTCTGTGCTGGTGGCCGGTCTTGGCGCACGATGGCCTGCCGCAATGCGAAGTCGGCCGCCTCCAAATATTTCGCCATCTGGATGTGCGAGATCTCAAGCGCCCCGGCCACCTTGTCGTAGCCCTGCTGCCTGCCGTCTTCCGGCAGCATTCCCTTCACCTGCAGCATCGGCAGTCCGAGGAGGTCGCGGAGCGTGTGTTCGTATTCCACCCTGTTGAGGCGGCGCACCGTGGGGATTGGCTGGGTCTGTTCCGCGGCGATCAGTTCGCGTCCCATCGCGAGCAGGAAGGCCTCCCGCTCGGCGGCCGTGGGCTGGGCGGCCTCGGCGGGGGGCATTTCGGCGCACTGCACCCGGTCGAAGGCGCGAACGAGTGCGGCGAACGTATTGGGATCGGCGAGTTTGCCTTCCAGCTGGTCGAGCCGCAGGCCCTGCTCCTGAACATCGGGCCCATGGCAGCCGACGCAGTTGGCCGTGAGGAACTCCGTATACTCGGCTCCGCAGGCAACGGCCTGCAGCAACACCGACAACACCAGCGTTCCAGGCAGAAGGGCACACAGGTGAGCTAAGCAGCGGGGTGTGGCAGGCATGGCGGACATACTCTGGGGTGGACCACCATTATGCCACAGAACAGCCGCTGCGAAACGGTTTTGGCAAGATTTTCAAGGCCCGCTGGCGGCCGGGAGCGGGCTCGGCGTGGGGCTGGATAACGTGGGAAGGAACTACGCCCGGCTGGACTCGAACCAGCGACCCTGGGATTAGAAATCCCATGCTCTATCCACCTGAGCTACGGGCGCGTAGGGGGTATTCCGGGGCCCGGGGCCAACGGTGAAACAAATGGCGAGGCGCCGGGAGCAAATCTACCTCACTTTTCTACCACAGGCGGGACGGGGAGGGCACCACCAGCGGCTTCGACCGCTCCCTCGCAGCATCGGCCACCGCTTCGGTGGGTCACAGCCTGCTGCATCCCTCGCGACCACGCCCGGGCGATCCCGACGCTGCAATTGGCTATTGGACAGGAGATCCTGATTTCCGGCGGCGGGCTTCTGCTCCTGTGCATGACCAAGCGCATTGCCCGCGTGATTGGCCGGGCGAGAATCGCAGTGGCACAATGCGGGCTGGCGGGGGATAACGAACTCCTGAACTGCCAAGCCAGGCTGGGAATAGTTTCCAGAACCGCTCTGAGCGTGGCGCGGTTCGGGGGCTGCATCTGCTCGCTCCGGCCTGCTGCCCTCCTTTGCACCGGGACGTAAATCTGTTCCTACGGGCACTCTGGCTCGATTTCCCGGACGGCCATCACGGAGAGCTCAACAAACGTTCTTCCACGGCAGTCTCAACCGATTCTGAGGGGAGGGCGGCCGCGACGGGGTGGTGATTCACCTGCCATCCGATTTGTTTTTTTGCTTGTCGTGCCTATACTCGCGTTGTTTGCATCCTCTCTGGAACCCCTCCTATGCCCAATGATCAAACCAATAACTGGCCAGACCTGTTGATCGGCCTCTACGACAATCTCACCGGTCGCCGCGCTGAGATCACCTATGAGTTCGACAACATGCATATCAAGATCCCCAGCGGCACTGGCTCGTCAGCCGAGCATGCCGAATGGATCCTGCACGGTACGCTGAAGATCCGCACAAGGGATACAGGTAATCACCCAAACTGATCTTGGCCGGGCGATGCACGGGCACTCTCGATGGTCGCCCGGTCGTGATCAGTGCGGATGACTCCGGGGTGACGCTCGATGTGTCGACCCTC
>Ga0164295_10000905_pt1 | contig 24590 bp, 26 predicted proteins | sample GEODES006metaG_FD_111798 | JGI IMG/M metagenome (GOLD analysis project Ga0164295, IMG submission 111798) | Oligotrophic lake water microbial communities from Sparkling Lake, Wisconsin, USA - GEODES006 metaG | ecosystem: Environmental > Aquatic > Freshwater > Lake | place: USA: Sparkling Lake... | reverse complement strand
GTGAACAGCCGTTCCAACGCCCATGCAGTAAACATGTCGTCGGTCGGTTCTAAAGGTGAACGTGGAGCAGGTTCAGGTTCATCGTCCTCATCCACTGGTGGTGTGTGGTCTAACTCATAGAGTGCTTCGGCTACATTTCCTTCGTTCTCACGAAGAGCCAGTATGGCGGAACTACGACTCACACGTCCCAAACTCATGACTTCATCTACGTCGCTTTCCAAGACTGAAATGCCGTTTCCAATGTGGATGCGTGGTGAACTTTCGCCTCGAAAGATTGTCATACGCCGACCTGGACGAGCATCGATTTGCACGACGTGAGGTCTATGAATCCATTGGCTGATATATTGGTCCAGTTGTCCGGTGTCTGTATTCTGTCTTACTGGAAAGTCGTCTGGAATGATTGGAGCTTTAGGTAGAACTTCGGTCTCGCCGAGTTCTTTGCGGCATAAGGGGCAGGATGCAGTGGTCTGGATTGTCCATCGACCAATGCATGCAGTATGGAAGGTATGTGCGCACCCTAAGGTGCAATGGCCAGTATCGGCAGTAATGGTTTCGAAGCAAATTGAGCAGTCTTCCATGATATACTCTTGGGGGGGAATCCTACTAAACTGGACTTATGAAATCCGTTTTTACGCAGACCAATACCCTTCTTCGAGTTTATCTTCACCAACCGACAAGAATCTTTGAAAGTTTTGATGAACATAGTTTTCAGCACGACCCGTGAAGTTTTTCCCTCTCCAGAACGTGTCATAATAACTGTTCCATTTATAGTCATCGTAGTCCTCATCAAACATCCTTTGAAGTGCAGTCGTCATCGTCTGATCGAAACTAGGATCCATGAGTGGATCGCGTGGAGGTGGAGGTGGTGACACGACTCGTGGTCGGTGTGTTTGACGCGAACGATAGTCATGAATCATCATGATTGCGTTCACAATGTCTTCAGGATGACGTATCAATGCACGAATAGCTTCTGAACGAGTGGCTTGAGTTTGTTCCATTACAATCTTAACATCTCCTTCATATACGGATATATTCGTTCCAGGTTGAATGAATACTTCTCCTTCTCGTGGAGGTGGTAGTGATGGTACATCTTCTTCTATTTCTGGTCTACTCCAATGGCGTAGGGGTCTATTACTATCCCATAGTAGAAAGTTACGTATTCTTTCTACACCATCATCATAGTAGAGAGTACGTTGTTCGGGTTTTTCTGTTTCGGAAAGTGAGTGTCTACATAACGGACAGGACGGATTTGTAGACGACCATTTCGTTAGGCATTGAATGTGGTAAGAGTGTGAACAAGAGAGAGTACAATGTCCTGTAGAGGCATTGATTGAATCATGACAAATTGAGCAGTTTTCCATGATAGAAATGGGGTGAAAACGTATACCATTGGAGTTTTAGAATCCGTTTTCTAATGACTTTAGATGGAAATACCCATCCTTGCTCTGAACTCGGCTTCCATTTTAGTCCTTCGTTCCGTCTCTTCCTTGTCCTCAACCCATGTGAATGTGTAGGGAACATTGTAAATCCTAGCGCACTCCAAACTGAATCCAGTGCGTTGATAGGTACTGAATCCTAAAACCTCGGAAGCACGAGACATCAAGAAGAAATCCAACAAGGTATCTCGTAACTCTTCGTCCGTTGGAGACTGATTCTGTCCGATGTGGCACACGGCTGTAGGGAGTGAACGAATGTTTGCACCGGTGAGTGCCTCCTTAACCGCAGTGTTGGTGGAAATGAGCACATAGGTCTTGTCTGCGTCAACCTTGGAACGCACACTCGCGACTAAATCCGTCATCAACTGGTCATTCAAGGTCGCTTGGCTTGAAGCAACTGCATGAGGGAAGCACACTGCATCGTCCATTCGAACATGGAGGACTGAATAGGCTCCAGTGACACCGAGTTGAGTCAATGAGCTTGCAATGTACGTCTCGAGCTCTGCGCTGGGTTGGAGCTTTGAGCGAATCAAGGCTTTCTCGGACTCGAGGAGCCCGTTGTAGATGTTCTCCTTGCAGCAGTGAGTGAAGAAGGTAGGTTGCTGAATCTTGTTGAAATAGCGAACGACTTCACGGACAATGTGTTGGTAAGCAATGTCGTTCTCATCGTGTTCAACAATCAGCGAATCCACATGGAAGTTTCCAATGACTGCATAGTTTGGAGGTCGTTCAAGGGATTCGTCACAGGTCAAAAACTTGCTCATTGGGTGATTACGCAAGTCCATATCGAAGGCTACATCTCTTCCAGTGTGTCGCTTGAGAGTTTTGAGTAATTGAAGCATGGAGATACAACCACGAAGGTAATCTCCTAGACCCGACGCCTTGAAGTCGAGGAATTGGGTTTGATAAATGTTGACCACCTTGGTCAGTGTAGTATTGGAGTACGCGGAGGCGATTTCGGCACAGGACATACTTGTATAGAAACACTCACATTTAAATCGGAACCACCCGATAAGGTTAATGGACGCACTCCGCAAGCACATCGATTCCTTACCTGAACCTCAACGACGGGTACAAATCGACCAATTCATCCAACTCTTCCAGCAACATAACGTTCCACCCATTGCTCAAGCGTTTATGGGACTGAAAAACTGTTATCCAGCTTTTCCATTCTTCAAACCGGAGCGTCAGTTTCGAGAGTATCTTGCATGGTCTGACTTGTATGATTACAACCATCATCCAATCGTTCTTCAACTCGCTCAACGATTCGGTGCATCGTAGCAGTCCGAACACTGTAGCCATAGATCGGACATGCTCTGTTGTCCACACGCGCATCGTCTGGGTTCACCTAATTGGATTCGTTGCATTTCGCACGATAAACACAATCCTGCGAAGGTTTCGCCCTCTTCTAGTTGGAACATATCGCCGCATTTGTCGCATTGACATTCTCGGTCGCAACTAGGGCAATCTTCCAAGATACAATGGTAACTATCGTGTAGACAGCCTCCATGTTGCATATGGTCTCGTTGTCCGAGTGAATTGTGTTTGCATCCAACACAGGTTTGGAGAATCGGGGAGAGTGATTCGTAGTCGCGGTCCTCTACGGTTCTACAGACATCTTCAATGAACTCTTCAACCATGTAGTCGAAGTCTTCGTCTGGGTCAATTTGCTTGAACTTGAACACACCGTCGGTGCAGTACTTTAAGAGTTTAGACCACGCTTCGTCACATCGTAGTCTAAACGCTTCGTTGGTTTCAAAGATACGCACTCGTTGCGTCATATAGTCTTTACAGAGGGTTTCATAGGTAAGGGTGTAGAGATAGCTTTTCTCTTTGCAGGGTGTTTCGTAGATAAGGGTGACTGACATTTTGGGGGGAGGTCTACTTTACTGGACTATTAGAATCCGTTTTTATTGCTTCAAGAGTCCATGTTGGACGTACTTGTGGACCACGGCAAAGACAAGCGCGTGGGTGATGAGTTGGACCATGTGGCTTGAACCTGGTGGTAGGGAAATCAAGACGCCTGGTGACAACAGGTAGAAGAGAATCGCTGTAGTGAGCAAGTACATATAATTCATTTTATTAGTAGGAATGGAAAATCTTTAGAACTCCATCAAGCAAGGTCCATCCGTTCGAGTTTTGTCGGGGCATTGTTTATTGACAAATCCCTCTCTGGAAAAAACCGCAGAAGGGCCTCCGCGGTTGCCGGGAATACACTTATCCGGTCCAGACACACACCCTACACCTGGACACCAAATAAGAGAACCTGGGCATGAATCGCTGGCAGACTTACCTGCCATAAAGAAGACTATGAGTGCAACCACTGCTAAAAGGAGATATCCGCTCCACTTTGGAAACTTCATTTGTATCTTACAGGAGTTTCTTCTTCGGACAGGTGTTACACCCTGGCTTCTCTTCGGCAACTGGAAGGGTGGTCCACAGATACATGAAAAAGACTACAAACGCAAGTAAGACGATCCAGGCAATCATTTGTGTTCCCAAAACAGAATGTTCTATGGAAATAATCCCGAGACCTGCCCCCGATGGATTCAACCCCCAAACCTGAACTCAATGTTGACGACCTTGATTGCCCCTCTACTTTACAACTACAACGAATACTTGACTTTAAGAAGCGGTTTCCTAAACTCACAGACCGACATAAACGACGTATCCGATACATCTTAACCAAATTCAGAGCCAAACAAAAGAAGATGTTGGACGAAGGCTACGATGACCCTGACTACGACGACCCTGACCCCTACGACGAAACCTACCTGTTCTACTGCTTTACAGGCACCCTGGAGGACTAAACTAATGGGAATCCCGTATTATGTGGCTTCACTGTTACGGGTGCACAAACATATTCAACGTCGTCTGGTCAGTGGATATAAGGTCGACCTTTTTGCCATTGATTTCAACTGTTTCATTCATCACGCACTCAAAGCCGAGAACCCCGTCGGGAGTGTGATTGTTGCGTTTCATGAGCTGATGAAGACCGTCGAAGCAAAACGAGTCTACATTGCATTCGATGGATTGGTTCCCTACGCAAAGATGGTTCAACAACGCTATCGTCGTATGCGAAACGGAGAGCCAGGCGACTTTGATAAACATCAGATTTCCCCTGGAACTCCCTTCATGAAGAAGTTGGCACAAGCACTGCGATTCGTGTTTCCTGAAGTGATTGTCTCGGACACACTGGAACCTGGCGAAGGAGAACACAAGGTCTTTCAATGGTTACGCACTCAACCTCCTTCCTCCGTCTGTATCTATGGATTGGATGCCGACTTGGTCTTGATTGCGTTAGCACAGAGTCATTTGGGAAACATTCATCTCTTTCGTGAATCCGAAGAGAGTGGACAAACCTTACTGTCGATTCGTGAACTGGAAAAGGTCTTGCCCATCGAGAAGGATGTGTTCATCAAAATGAGTATCATGTGCTTTGGCAATGATTTCATGCCGAATCTAGCCATGTTTTCATTACGCGAGAACGGATACACTCGTGCGCTCTATTATGCCGACCGAAACGATGCGAATAAAGATGAACTGAAAACACTCGTGAAATGTGCGAAAGGTGTGAATCGACATATTTTGGCACCCGATGGACATGCACTGGAACAACGCATGTCAGTTCACTTAATGGATGGAGTCTTGGATTGGGAACCTGTGTGTCGAGCGTTTTGGAAGACCTTCGAATGGACCCATCATTATTTCACGACTTCTGAAGTTCTGGACTGGGAATGGGTTTATCCGTATCCAGAAGCACCTCTGCTTCAAACCTTGGAGGACTTTGAACGCCCCACCGAGTTTACCTGGGACCATCCAACTCCGACCATGTCCGTTGAAGATCAATTGCGATTTATTCTGCCCGAAGCCAGTCTGGTCAAAACAGGCTTAACTCCAGTGTTTCCAGATGAACTCTACGATGAAGAGAAAGAGTCTCGTCATCCTTGGTTGCGTCGTTTTGCGTGGGAATGTGATCCATGGGTGTCTTTGCCTCACGGCACACTTACATCCGTAAGCGAAATCCGTTGGGTGTGAGTCGGAACCCTGCTGTTGCCTTTGCATTGCCTAGAAAGATAGGTCGTTGAACTTGGGTTTCGTTGGTGCGTTCCAATGCATCTTGTGGAAGTACCACGACATCCGGGCGAATTTGAACTTCAAAGTTTGTATCACGTTGACTCACATACTCGGCTTCAATACGCTTCATTTCTTGAATCTTCTTGAGAACGACAATCCCATTGACATCTTGCATCACTTTCCAATGACGAGTAATATGTGCAAGGTACGTGTTGCGATACTCTCGTGCAGGGCGACTCTTAACAATGTTACGAAGTGTCGCAAGACACTCTTCAACGGATGAATACAATGGTTTGTGAATGCGTCGGTTCACTGCATTGTGGGATCGAAAGGTAAAGATCACAAACTCCTGTCGTGAGTTCAACATTCCCGGAAAATGAATACGATAGTTGTTCAACAAAGTTGAGAAATGCTCTTTACAACTCGGGCAGGTAATCGAGTCACGAAACATCTCGAGCCACGACGACATCAACTCTCGTTCAGCGGTCGTTGGGTTCTCGGAATAGGCACAGGCGGTTGAATGGAGCGTCATCCATCCCAATGGACCCCAAATGGATGTCATTGTCTATGCTTAAGAAATCATCCCCGCTTCTTGAGCGTCCGAGTAAATCTTGCGAACAATCTTGTCGGGTGTGTTGTCCTTGATAGGCAGTTTGTTCTTGCGAAGGGTTTGGCGAATGGCTGCAATGTTCATCTTGGACGCACTGGATGCAATTCGTGCACGACGTCTGGAGAGTCCTTTTTCAGTGAGGATACGCAATGTCTTACCTACCTTACGACTCGGTGGGGCTTTGGCGGGGTCGGCAACACCTTCAAAACGCGGCTTGTTTCGCGCGGTCTTTCCGCCTTTGAGAATCCCAAACTTGGGCTTGGGTGAACTCTTGGGTGTAGTCTTGCTAGCAACCTTTTCCTGTTTGGGCGTGGCTTTGCCACCCATCTTGACGATTTTGATAGCGTCGCTCATTACTCAAAACGGACAAACATTATTTACAGAGAGTCTACCCCATAGTAGATACCATGGAATGGGAAGCAGTTAAAGCTCACTTTGCAAATGGTGTTCGTAGGTTCGTGGACCATCAAATTGATTCGTATGAAGACTTTGTTCGCAATAAGCTCCCCTTGATTATCCAGTCGACGGCACCCATCACTGTATGGCACGAACAAGACCCCTTGTTGAAGAAATACAAGTATGAATTCAAGCTCTCGTTTGAAAAGGTGACCTATATGAAGCCTCGTATCCAAGAGGCAACCGGTCGCGTCAAACCCATGCTTCCCATGGAAGCTCGTGTGCGTAACTTCACGTATGCCGCACAAATGTATGCAGATGTACGCTTCACTGCTCGAACGTATAAAGGTGAAAAGTATGAAACCTACGATGAAGAGTCTCGCGTGTTTGAAGGCATCAGTCTAGGCAAGTTACCTGTCATGTTAGGCTCTTCCTTGTGCCTTCTCAATGACTACCCTTTGTCACTCGAAGAGTACGGAGAGTGCGCACACGACCCACTCGGATACTTTATCATCCACGGCTCGGAACGAACCATTCTGTGCCAAGAGAAGGTAGCCGATAATCGTATCATGGTCTTCCAGTCCAAGAAGACCTCCTCTAAACACTCCTACTCGGTGGAAATGAAGTCGCTTCACGAAAGTTTCACGATGCCGCCCAAGAAGTTGGAGATTCGTCTGTCCAGCAAGTTCAATGGATTTGGATACCCTCTGCTTGCGTGCGTGCCTCGATTCCGCGAAGACATTCCAGTCATGGTCTTCTTCCGTGCCTTGGGTGTGACATCCGATGCCGACATTGCAAAGTTAGTCTGGGAATCACTTGAGGATCCACACATTGAACTCTTGTCTGCGTCCTTCCGTGACTGCTCTGAACTTGGAGTGTTCAGTCAAGACGAAGCTGTCTCGTATCTGTCGAACCACCTCCAATACGGAACCAATCAAGAGGACAAGTGTGCGTATGTCCGACAACTCTTGGGAAGTGAATACTTGCCCCATGTCCGCTTTATCGGTGAGAATGCACCTCTCGGTGTGTTGAATGCCCGCAAGTGTATGTTGACCGCAAGCATGATTCGTCGACTCATCTTGACTGACCAGAAGTCCATTGCGTTGGACGATCGAGATGCGTACCCTAACAAACGAGTGGTGACCACCGGTGCATTGTTGACCCACTTGTTCCGACAACTCTTCCAGAAGGTCTGTAATGATACGCGTAACGAGTTCGTACAAGAAGTCAACAATGATGCGTGGAAGAAGGGAGAAGAAGGCCCTAAACCGATGGAGATTCTCAACATCAACAATTTGTATAAAATCTTGAAGTTGTCAACGATTGAAGGCAAGTTGAAGCAAGCGTTGGCTACCGGTAACTTTACGGTTCAAGGTCTTGGAACCAGCAGTAGCACCAGCTTATCGAATGCGACCAAAGTCGGTGTCTCTCAAGTCTTGGCGCGTATGTCCTACACCAGCACATTGAGTCACTTGCGTCGTATTCAAACACCTGTGGAGAAATCGGGCAAGTTGTTGGCTCCTCGTAAACTCCATGGCACCTCATGGGGATTCGTGTGTCCAGTCGAGACCCCAGAAGGTCATTCAGTCGGTATTGTGAAGAACATGAGCTTGTTGACTTCCGTGTCTCAACACATTCCAACCAATACATTGCTTCACTTCCTTCAAGACCATGGAAACTTGACGTGGATTGAAACGCCTCATGTCTATGAAGGTACTGCAGTCACCTTGAATGGAGTCATTATCGGATACACACAAGCACCCGATACATTGGTGAAACGATTGCGAACGGCCAAGCATTCCTTCCGATTACACCCACACACGTCCATCGCATGGTATACGCTTCTCAATACCATCATCATTGAAACGGATGCAGGACGACTGGTACGACCTGTGTTCCGTCGAGGCTGTGAATGGCCTGCTGTGGGTGCCGATTGGACGACATGGATGAAGAGCTGTATCGAATACATTGATGCGTCGGAAACCGAAACACTTCACATTGCGATTTCCAAAGAACACGCAACACCACAGCATACACACTACGAGATTCACCCTAGCTTGATTGTCGGTCATATGGCGAGCAGCATTCCCTTGTCGGACCACAATCAGTCTCCACGAAACACCTATCAGTCTGCGATGGGTAAGCAGTCGATGTGCGTCTACGCAGGCAACTATGCGAAACGACTCGATAAGAACGGATATCTCTTGTGCAGTTTGACTCGTCCGTTGGTCGAGACACGTGCGATGAACATCTTGAAGATGCACGAGATGCCGTATGGAATGAATGCGATTGTTGCGATTGCATGCTATGGAGGCTACAATCAGGAGGATTCGATTATCATGAACCGAAGTTCAGTCAATCGTGGGTTCATGCGTGGACTCTACTACACAATGTACAAGGATGAAGAGCATCGTAATGTGACCTCGGGTCGAGAGGAAAAGTTCATGAAACCCATGCGACACAACACTCGCAAATACAAGACTACCAGTTACGATGCAGTCGGAGACAACGGAATTCCCATCTTACACTCGACGCTTCAAGAGAACGATGTGGTGATTGGAAAGGTTGTGAATCTGCGTAACGATACTGCTGGATACACTTATCGTGACGCAAGCACTACACACAAGAATACAGAACCCTGTCGTATCGATGGAGTGTGGCAAGACAAGAACAGTGATGGCTATCCGTTCATCAAAGTACGTGTGGTCTCTGAACGTGTGCCACAGATTGGAGACAAGTTCTCCTCTCGACACGGACAGAAGGGAACGGTTGGAATGCTGTTGGACGAAGAAGACATGCCTTTCACTGCGTCTGGATTACGACCCGACTTGATTATGAATCCTCACGCAGTTCCTTCGCGTATGACGATTGCGCAGTTGATGGAGAACATCTTTGGAAAGGTCGGTGTCCGTAAAGGAACACTGGGTGATGGAACTCCGTACAGCCACTTGAAGGTAGAAGACTTGCGTAAACACATGTTGGAGTTGGGACTGCATCCCTACGGTAATGAGATTCTGTATAATGGACAGACGGGAGAAATGATGCAGGCTGAAATCTTCATGGGACCTACCTTCTATCAGCGATTGAAGCATATGGTGATTGATAAGAAGCACAGTCGAGGTAAGGGACCGATTGTGAGTTTGACACGACAACCGTGTGAGGGACGCAGTCGAGATGGAGGTCTTCGTGTCGGTGAGATGGAACGCGATTGCTTACTGAGCCACGGTGCCGCGGCATTCACGAAGGAACGCTTAATGGATGTATCTGACCCGTTTCCAACCGGTATCTGTAAGACCTGTGGAACACTTGCAGTGGTGAATGAAGAAGAGATGATTTACTCCTGTGGAACCTGCGGCAACAAAACCGAATTCATCACGAAGACCATCCCGTACGCGATGAAGCTGTGGATGCAGGAACTAGAAGCGATGCATATTGTTCCTCGGATGGTTCTTCAGTAATTCGATTGCATGTGAGGACATGATGCAGTCCCCATGAAAGACAACTTACACAGATCACAAGCAACACAACGGATGTACCTAGAGCTAACTCTTGGTCTTCATCCATAGGTGTTTAGCCGAGGCGTCCCTTAAACCCCCTTTTTTCCTACAACGTTCCTGAAAAAAACTTTCTTGCTTTGGAACATAACAACATGGGAGGTGGTCTTTTACAGCTTGTCAGCTATGGCGCACAGGATATCTATATTTCAGGTAATCCCCAGATTACCTTCTGGAAGGTGCTTTACAAGCGCCATACAAACTTCGCCATGGAATCCATTGAGGTTACCTTCAACGGCCAGGCTGACTTCAACAAGCGTGTCACAGCGGTGATCAACCGTAACGCCGACTTGATGTACCGAACATACGTCCAGGTTGTTCTCCCAGCAGTCGACCTCACAGCCGGTTCCACCAACTTGAACCGATTCCGATGGCTCAACTACATCGGTCACAGACTCCTCAAGGTTATTGAGCTCGAGATTGGAGGTCAACGCATTGACCGACAATATGGCGACTGGCTCCAAATCTGGACCCAGCTCTCCCAGGATGCAGGTACCATTGCAGCCCTCGATGACATGATTGGCAACACCCACGACCTCGTCCTCATGAAGGACCGACGTGGTTATGCCTTGGATGCCTCTTGCGCCGGTGCCGAGCTCACCAACTCTTGTGCTCCCCGATCTGGTACACCAGCCAAGACCCTCTACATCCCTCTCCAATTCTGGTTCTGCAGAAACCCAGGTCTTGCTATCCCATTGATTGCCCTCCAGTACCACGAGGTCCGTATCAATGTTGAGTTCGAGCAATGGATCAACTGCTGCTACTATGAGCAGACTGGTTCCACTGCAGCTGCAACCTCCATCCAGTCGTTGACGGCTGCCTCCCTCTACATTGACTATGTGTATTTGGACACCGAGGAGCGACGACGATTCGCCCAGCAGACTCACGAGTATTTGATTGAGCAGCTCCAGTTCACAGGTGCTGAATCCATCACCTCCTCCTCCAACAAGATCCAGCTCAACTTCAACCACCCAGTGAAGGAGCTCATCTGGGTTGTTCAACGAGATTCCTTCGTTGACTGCACACCCAACCAGAACTTCATTGCAGAGGTCAATGGATGCCAGCCATTCAACTACACGGATGACTTCACCACAGAGGGTATCGTCATGGATGTCCTTGCCCGTGGTTCCCTCGGTAACACCAGCAACGTCACAGCCAACCAACCTATCCCCACCACAGCAGGCGATGGTCCTTCAGGTCCTTACCTCCCAGGCTTGGGAATTGCCTTCGGTCCTTCTCTTGGAGGTGCTTCTTGGTTGGACTCTGGTCCAGACCAAGGCGAAGAGGTCTTTGCAGCCACCACCAACTATCTCCTTTCCAAGGTTATCCTCGATTCAGGCGTCAAGTGCTCTGGCAAGAACCCAGTCGAGGTTGCCAAGCTCCAGCTCAACGGCCAGGACCGATTCACAGAGCGCGAGGGCCGATACTTCGACCGCGTTCAACCTTACCAACACCACAGCCGAACTCCCTCGGTCGGTGTCAACGTCTACTCCTTCGCACTCAAGCCCGAGGAGCACCAGCCATCCGGCACCTGCAACTTCTCACGTATCGACAAGGCAACCCTTCAGCTCACTGTTTCAGTCAACACAGTCCGCTCTGGCCGCACTGCTCAAGTCCGCGTGTATGCAGTTAACTACAACGTTCTCCGAGTTATGTCAGGCATGGGCGGTCTTGCATACTCCAACTAAACGTGATAACTAAATAAGTAACAACAAGGGGAAACCCACCACTGTGTTTGGAAACCCAAAAACAGTTGTGACTCGGTAATAAATGATTCATTTCATCTTAACTAGTGGAATGGGAAATGCAGGGGGGTTCTTCTCTGTCTTCTTCTTCCTTTGTAACGCATACATCCGTGCAAAGAAAACAAACACTCCATTCTATATCGCTCATGCGGATTGGCCCTACAACCGATGGCATGATTACTTCACAACGTTGGACTTAAAAGATGATTACTTTACATCACGACTACGTTGTTCACACTTGAATGTACCAAGCGACTGGAAGTACACGTTGGGAGACTATAGGGATGCAGTTCGTGAGATATTTGTATTACGCGATCCTCTTATGGCTAGGGTTGAATCCATCGTGTCTTCTCTAGGTCCATTTATTGGACTCTTTGTTCGACGAGGTGATAAACTCTTCGAAGAAGCCAAATACATTCATGTGAAGGATATACTCTCACACATTCCACATACCGAAAACACTACGTTCTTTGTGCAAACCGATGACTATACCGTGGTTGAAGAACTTCAACAAGAGATGCCTAACAACCGAATTGTTACCATTGTTCCTACTACGAAACGAGGATCCTATCATAGCAAGGCGTTTAGAGAGCGCGAACATCGACACGATATTCAATCATTGGAAGAGAAGTCAAAGGAACAGAAACAAGTTGAAACCGAAGAAATGCTTGTAGGATTGAGTGTATGTTTGCGGGGTACAGAGTGTTGGACCGACGACACTTCGAATGTGGGTCGATTCTTAAAACTATCCAAGCCGGAGACTGTAAAGATTTACCCACAGGACTATCCATTGGATCCATCCAGTATGGGACATCCTGCATGGACAGTTCGGTGTGTTTAGAACTCCAAAAAACAGTTACGGGTCAAACAAATAAGTATGAGTTTGTGTATCCTCTATCTCGCATCTCCTCTTTCCTTTAGAATCCCTGGGTCCACTGTGTCGCGTTATAGTATGTTGGAGGCATCCATTCGTCAAACTCGCAAGTGTTTTCCAAACACAGACATTTTCGTATTCCATGAGGATTTCACGATGGATGAAATAGTTAAGCTCGAAGGCGTTAAGCACTGTATTCAGATTGATTTCAAAGGGTTTGAAGGCATTTATAACCGTTCACTTCCTCAATCACGTGGATACCTTATGATGTGTCGCTTCTTCAGTGGAATTGTACAATCATACCCGGTTCTACAGTCGTACACACACTACATGCGATTGGACGATGACTCCTTTTTCCAGGAACCGTATCCGACTCAGCCCTCCATAAGTTCATGGTTGACAAAGGATTATGTCTATCGGTCTTTGTTCTGTGAAGCCAATGATCAGTCGTCATTGTTTGAGTTTACAATGGAGTTTGTGAAAAAGGAACTCGGAATTCAATACTATCTTCGTTTACCTAGACTCTATGCTATTTTGCGAACTAGAGGTGTTCTACTAAATGAACGATACACAGGTCTTGCACCGTATAACAATTTCCACGTCTCGAGTTTTCAAATGTGGAAGAGACCTTTAGTTAGAAAGTACATTCATGCAATTGAAACCAGTGGAAACATTTTCAAGAAAGGATGGTTGGATGCAAACATCCATGCAATGATCGTATTTGTCCTCTCACATATTGAAACGATTGAGGTTGGTACGGATACTACGTTCGGGTATCGACACAATACCCATATTTCTCCTATAGGATCTTTCAATGCGTTAGCAACACCTGATATTGACTTCTTTCCAGGTATGAAAGAACTTACAACAGCCTAAACGATAAAGTTGTTACTAAACAATGCAATATCCAATTTATAGCCCTGATATCCAACCGTATACAACCTCGGTTCGGAAAGCGATCGATGATGGGTGGATTAGTTCACAAGGAGAGTTTATATCAAAAGCAGAAAAGGCATGTGTAAACGTGATCGGTTCTCCTTACGTTGTTCTTGTAAACAATGGAACAAGTGCAACCCATCTTCTCTATAAGTCGCTGAAGTACAAATACCCGAACCTCCAACGAGTTTACGTGCCTGATTACGTATTCGTTGCAGTCTGGAACTGTGCATTATACGAATATACTCCTGAACAGATTTCGGTATTGAAAATGAACCCGAAGACATTGAACATGTGTGAAGACGAGGAATACTTGTTATCACTTGAAGCGAACTCTGCGGTGGTGGTTGTTCACAATGTCGGTAACATCGTCAATGTCCCTCGTATGCAACGATTACGTCCTGATTTAGTGTTTGTAGAAGATTGCTGTGAAGCATTTCTAGAATCGTATGAAGGAGTTACCGTAGGAACAAAGTCACTCTGTGCAGCAGTGTCGTTCTTTGGAAACAAGCTTATCACAACGGGTGAAGGTGGACTCTGGTATACACATGATAAAGATCTCTACGAGTTCATATACAAATCGTGCCATCATGGGACAACCACTGAACGTTATGTGTATGATGTCCTTGGTTACAATTACAGAATGACTAACTTGCAGGCTGCGTTTTTGTTTGATCAACTACAGGACATTCAAGCAATTCTACAACGGAAGCGTGAAGTCTATGAACGATATGTGCGATTGCTCAAAGACACCGACTATACTCCATCGACTACAGGCTTGTGGATGTTTATTCTGCGATCGAACACTGAACTTTACTCAACCCTCCAAACACGTCTACGAACGTGTGGTGTAGATGTACGACCTATGTTTTACAGCATTCACACACATAGCCATCTCCGATCGATTACAGCACAGTCACAGGATATCCAACACTCTTCGTTGTGTATGATTCCATCGTCTCCAACACTGTCTGCATATGATCAAACATACATCATTCACTGTATGATCCAACCCACTGTATTCGATATTCGTCAAGCAACATCCACAGGATTACATGAATTTCTAACCCATGAACTCCCACCTACGTTTCGGTATTTTCAAACACGAGATCCAACAACCTGCCTTGAGCGACATCAAATGACGGTATTAGTGTATGACCAAGGTAGTCCGGTTGCTTATGGACACATCGATGATTTCTGGATTGGCGTATGTGTTCTTCCAACCCATCAACGAAAGGGATACGGTTCGTACATTCTGAATTTCTTGGTACTCTATGCAAAAGCAATCAACGCTTCCTATTTGCGTCTCACTGTTGATAAGGATAATCATACTGCAAGTGAACTCTACATGAAGAAGGGGTTCACCACTCTTCAAATAGCGGATACATACTATTTAATGCGAAAGCAACTAGACTATATATGATCCGGTTACCAGTTTCAATTGGGGAAGCGATTGATAAACTCACAATCCTAGATATAAAGTGCAAGCGTATCCGCGATGAGACGCGAAGACAGCATTGTCAAACCGAATACGACTTGTTGTATGAAGAACTAAAGGAGTATGTCAATAACCTACCGTTCTATTACAAGCAGCTGTATACAGTGAACGACGAGATCTGGGTCATGCAAGACGATATACGCGCTTGTCCAGATCCACAGAAATGCGTGGACATATTAGACAAGAACGACATGCGATTTCGAATCAAAGATGTGATAAACCGTGCAGCAAAATCATACATTCGCGAACAAAAAGGATACCCAACAAGACGTGCTCTCGTAATTGGACACATGGGAATTGGCGATCATATTGGATTGATTGGAGCAGTACGATACATTGCTATGCAACACGATGAAACCGTTGTTGTTTGTAAACGACAGTATGCTACAAATATCCAGTCATTCTTCACAGACAATCCCACGATAAAGTTATGGGTTGTAGAGGGTGGTTACTTACAAGGAAAGAGTCCGTCCGACACACAGCGAGGTGAATGTGTTGAATACGATCCTGAAGATTGGACCACTGTGTATCGATCTGGATTTTACAAGCTCCCGCACTCTGGCTTCGGAGACCTTCCAAAGAACTTCTACATTGACATGGGCATTGATCCTGCAGTTCGACACACGCATTTCCATATTCCGAATACAGAGAATGCATTGGCGATGTATGAAACCGTACGTAACCAACCATATGTTTTTGTTCAACAACAATCGTCTTCTCATTTCACAGAGTTGGTGACGTGGGACAAAGATGAAATTCTTACAATTGACCCAAACGTAAACCTGTATCCTAACGATCATCCATGGCACACACTAGCACAGTCATTCGTAAATCAACCTTTCATAGATTACGTAGAACTCATCAAGCATGCAAAGGAAATACACACAATCGACAGCTCTTTTTACTGCTTGTCCTGTTATATTCCGTTAGAGGCTGAAATAAAGAGATGTTATTCTCGTGAAACAGGGGCTTTCATACCAACGTATGACTTTTCATAATGAGTCGTATTGCAGTAGTTACAGGAGCAAATGGACAGGATGGATCGTATTTATGCGAACTCCTGTTAGAGAAGAACTATCTAGTATTTGCCTGTATTCGCCGATCATCGCAGAATACGTTAGATCTACTTCAACCTATCCTTCCAAGGCTGAACATTCGATACATTGATATGAATGACGCGATCAGTCTATCCAATGTGATTCGCGAGGTAGACGAACTTCTACCCAACTATGAGCGTTGCGAAATCTATAACCTCGCTGCACAATCTCATGTACACGTCTCGTTTTTTATACCCGATTACACGTCTGAATGTGATGCTCTAGGTCTACTACGTATTCTAGAATGTGTGCGTCAGTCTAGACATTGCAAGAAGATGCGAGTCTACCAAGCATCCACGAGCGAACTGTATGGAGACACTACAGGGTACGAGATGCAATCAGAGACGACGCCTTTCCGTCCAAGATCTCCTTATGCGACTGCGAAGTTGTATGCGTATTGGATTTCAAGGAACTATCGGGATTCGTATGGGATGTTTATTTGTAATGGAATTCTGTTCAACCACGAATCGCCTAGACGTGGAGTTGAGTTCGTTACGCGAAAAATAACACGCGGTATGTCGGAACTTGTTAACGGTACTCGAACTGCACCGGTAGTGGTTGGAAACTTGGATTCAAAACGCGATTGGGGCTATGCAAAGGATTATGTCGATGGAATGTGGGCTATCATGCAACATACTGTCCCAGACGATTGGGTTCTTGCTACAGGCAGTGTACACACAGTACGCGACGTCATTCAGTGTGTGTCGAACCGTATTAACGTTCCATTAACATGGAAGAAGGATGGTGCTGGACTTGAGTATGCAGAAGATGCAACTGGAAAGAAATGGATCGTTCAATCAAGTGAATTTATGAGACCCAACGACGTGACGTATTTGTGTGGAGATTCACGTAAAATACGAGACGTTCTTGGTTGGAACACAAGTGTTACCTTTGAAGAGTTAATCACGACAATGGTCGATCATGATCTTAAGGATACCGAAAAGAGGTAAAGTACTTTTTGGATTTATGTCCTAATAAAGCAGTGGATCTAGGAATTTGTAACTGGTGTGAAATGATCTCTGCACATGTTTGATCGTGTCGATGACCTCTGCATCTAGAATCGAGACTCTCTGTAGTATTCAGGTTGTCCCAACGTCCAATGAAGATCCCATCCTCGGATGCCTTCTTCCAACGATCAAAAAACACAGATGTGATTGGATGTCTGAAATCAAATATCATTAGACACGCGTACACTGCTTCGATCTTCATAGCATCATCACGACTGATCCCAAAGTAATTCAATGCCTTATCATTGGCGAAAAGTCCACTTGCATGTTCATCCCCTTGCAAATAAACCCCCTTTTCAGAAGTCTCTTGAAATATCTCGGTAAGGGGTTTTTCAAGACGATTTATACAGTCTGACCATACGATTACAGAGAATCCTTTCTTACGAACTGTTTCAATACAATGTACTTTGAATGCATATGGGTTGTCCGAATGTGTAGGACTGTGTATCTCCGAGAAATCGTGAAAGCAAAACACTGCAGCATCAGGATAGACGTTTAACACAGACCTTTCAAAGTCTTTCTCGAACCCTCTATACCGTCCATTTGAGAACGTAACGAACGCTGTGGTTCTGTCTTGTAAGACGAACTTGCCTTTTGAAAATTGTATATTCATTATATAATCTGTATACTCACTATGGTAAATGTGTTTTCTTTCTGCCTTTATGGTAGTGTAAATCCACTCTACTATACTGGACTTCTTGAAAACATCTACCTGATTGGACGGTTTTTTCCCGAGTGGAAAGTGTATGTATACCTTGGTTCAGATGTAACAACCGATATGAGAGAGTTACTAGTGTCAGTTCCTTTTGTTGTTGTAAGAGACACACACATCACAAATGCCGAGAATATGATCCATCGTTTTTTTGCGATTGATGAAGAGGAAGTGGAACTAATGATCGTGCGTGATGCAGATAGCCGTATTCACTGGAAGGACCGATGGGCGATTCAACAGTTTGTACTCCAACCCAACTATACTGGACACATCATTCGAGATAACAATCAACATCGGGTAGCTATGATGGGAGGTTTATGGGGAATTCGTAAACGTGCGAATATATGCATTCGTCACGAGTATGAACAATTTTGCATTCATCCTAGAGATCACGGTGCTGGTCTCGATCAAAGCTTTCTTGCTGAACGAATTTACCCAAAGATTTTGAATACTGCGCTGGTTCACTGTAGTTATGGTATTTGGTTTCCAGGTGAAACACATATAGAGTTCCCTTTTGCATGGACATCAGACGTATTCTGTGGAAAACCAGAATCGCCTTGCTATATTGATCGACCCGAACCTCAACAAGAACTGCGAATACAACGTGAAGGACCTATTCATACATCACCATTTAAAGTTAGACTGATCAGATAAATAAATGCAGGACATTAGTATCCTTATTCCAACCATGAAACCTCGTCAAGCATTGTTTGAACAGGTTCTTGCTGAAGTTCAGCGTCAAATCCGAGAAACACCCGAGATTCGTGTAGAAGTGTTATGGGAATCGGATAATGGAGAACTTACACTAGGACAGAAACGCAATGTCTTGATGGATCGGTGTTCTGGGAAATATCACTGCTTTGTTGACGATGACGATGTCCTTGCACCTTATTTCCTCAAGACATTCGTACCTATGATCCAAAGTACTGAAGACTATGACTGTGCGTCATTTGTAGGAGCTCATTATGTAAGAGGTAAGTTTAACAAGTTATTTCATCATTCGTTAGACTATCCTGAATGGTATGAAAAACCTGACCGCTTTATTCGAAGTGTCTCTCCTATGAATCTGATTCGCACGTCAATCGTCAGACAGGTTCGGTATGCAGATATTCGTAATACAGAAGATCACGAGTTTTCTAAACGACTCATGGCTTCTGGTTTGTTAAAGAAAGAATTTAAGATCCACCCAGATCGTCCAATTTACCACTATATTGATGGAGTGAAGGAAGATCGACACGAATGGAGATATTCGTGGATTGGAGACAGTCTCTATTTATATAAACCGTTACCTACAAGTGCGTTTCAAATGAATATCGCTAATACAGTATCCGGAAATGTAGTCTACCCATTTCTCAAATTATCTCGTCACTAGAATAAATGGAAGGAGGTAAGAAATCAGCCATCGGCTCACGAGCACAAGTCATGCACGGCACAGCAGACCACACATCCGGTGGACTCACCAAGGGCGACCTCAAATACAACAAGGCAGGACGCATTGTCTCGCGTAAGAAGTCTATGAAGGCCAAGAAGGAGAACCGATTGGTCAAACTGGGCTTCAAGACACGCAAGGGCAAGTTTGGATTGGTTAAGAAGGGCAAGAAGGGTGGAGCAGAGGACGAGTAAGTTCTCTACATACAATAATGGGATTGGCTCTGTTTGGAACACCACTTTACCTCAACGAGAAATGCATTGTGTTTTCGGCATTTGTCCTTGCGGTCTATTTCATGCCTCATCAGAAGGCATGGCAACACGAAGCAGTGTTTGCATTCATTCTTGCAATGACTGCCTATGTCTTGATGGCTTGGTACGACTACATTTACGATTGTAATGATAAGCTTGGACCCACCTTCTTTGGAGCATTGATTGGATGGTTCAAACCCTACGGTGGTGTGCCTCCTGAATACCCACCGCTCCCTATCAAATACAAGAAGATTGTCGCAGCCTTTGATGTCATTGTACTAGTTGTCTTGCTGTCACTGGTCTTCTATCCTTACACAGGACGACTACTGAAATACTATTTATCTTGATAGAGTAATGGACCCTGGCACAGCCGCAATACTCACTTTGAGTACCATCACCGGCATTTCCGGATATGGTGCTATGAAGCTCAACGCCAAACGAGGCGCTTCCATCGACGAGGAAGTCAAAAAGGCAATTGGAGATGCTCAAGCACTGATTAAGTCTGCACAAGATGCTAAACTCATTGCAGAACAGGAACGCAATAAGAAAGAAGAAGAAGTCAAAAAGCTCTCGGCCGAAATTTCCAAGATGCAAAAGGCTCAACAACAGTTAATCTCTGAAAAGGATGTATTGTCCAAGAACCTCGAATCGGCCACTGAACTTGAAAAGACCTATCGCGAGTTGAGCCCTGAAGTCTTCAAACAAGCCATTAACGATTTCAAGTCCAAACCTGAAATCGAGAATCTCGGTCATCCAGAACTATTTGAACCCTTGTTGTCCCGATTCTCGGTGACTCGTGGAACCGTTCGTTCGCTCTATGCAAAGTTTGAATCTGTCGTGACTCCGATGATGCCCAAGGCAGAGTTTGATGCACTTCTGCTTGGCGCTCTCAAGAATGGAAGGACTTCTTTGGAACAACGACAAACGAAGGAGGCTAAAGAAGCCCAAGAGGCAAAAGCCAAATCCGATGCAGAAGCACAGGCAGCGAAAGAGAAAGCAGCCGCAGCAGCCAAAGTAAGGGCAGCCGCTAAAGCCAAGGCAGCGGCAGAAGCTCAAGCGGCACGGGATGTCGCAGCTGCAGAAGCTGCAGCACAAGCTGCTGAATTAAGAAGGGCTTCTATGGAGAAGGCAACTGCAGACGCAGCTGCACGAAAGGCTGCTAAAGAGAAAGCAGCAGCAGACGCCAAGGCAGCAGCAGAAGCCAAGGCAGCAGCAGACGCCCAAGCAGCAGCACCAGAACCAGAACCTCAAGATAGAGCTGTGGATCCAATTGAAATAAACAAATGTAAACAAACGTTGAGATCATTGGGTATTCGAGACTTGTCTTCGTACCGCAAGTGGAGTCGAGACAATAAGAATGATCCACGATTTGCAGAAGTCAATAATTGTGCAGACATTGTATTGAAGAACCGAACAGGTGGAATGCGGAAAAAGAAGTTAAGGACGCGCCGCGGGGGTAAACAAAATGACAGACGAACTCGTCGTGGCTAAAACGGTTCAAACTGCTCCCATCCGAACATTGGCTGAAGGTCTGAAGTCGATGCTAGTGGAGATGAGTCTGGTCTTTGATAAGGATGGAGTTCGAATGATTGCAATGGACAACACCCGAACAGTCTTGACTCATATGCGTTTGTATGCAAACAAGTTCGAACATTACGAATACAATCACACCTCTCCGCGTTTGGATGTGGGATTGAATACGGACCATTTCTATCGTGTTGTGAAGACGGTGACGAATGACGATACAATTACGTTCAGTGTGTCCAAAGCAGAGAGCAATCACTTGACGATTACCTTGGAGAACGGAGAGAAGAAGCGATTGGTTAAATACAGGTTGAACTTGTTGGACCGAGATGATAGTGATATTTCGATTCCCGAGCGTGAGTTTGCGACCCGTATTACCATGCCTTCATTGGACTTCCAGAAGATTTGCCGTGACATGACCTTGTTGTCCGCAAAGACGGTGGACATCAAGAATGTCGGTAATGCATTGACCTTCACTTGCAAAGGTCCATTTGCGTCTCAAACGGTGACCATGGGTGATTCTGCGTCTGAAATGAACATCAATAAGAAAGAGTCGCAAGAGATTGTATCCGGTACATTCAGTTTACCTCATTTGGTGCTCTTTACAAAGTGTTCGAACCTTTCAAATAGTCTTGAAATCCATATGAAGAACGACTGGTTCTTGATGATACGCTACGTGATTGCGAACCTCGGCGATATAAAGCTTTGCTTGATGCCTTGTTCCGCGTAATCCTTCGGGTCCAATGGTAGGAGGTTGGAACCGCCCTACTGCGAAGCTAGCCATTGTTTCTTAACCAAGTATAAATGTCAGGTCTTCCTCCAAAACATGATACAGTGATGAAGTTCACACCACGCGATAATAAGAGTTTCAATCGAGCCAAAACATTACGTGCAGAAGGAAAGCATGAAGAAGCCGACGCTGTAGAATCACACGTGACGGATAAGGTGATTGATCGCGAAGCACGAAGAACACGGCGTATCAAAGAGTTTGGAATTCGATCGGTTCGTGGAGGCGATAAGGGTGGAGACATAGTGACACACCTGTTGACCATCCGCAATCAAATCAAGTTGTACCACTGGCAGACCCGGCAGTTTGCGAGACATACAGCAACCGATGCATTAACTACCGCCCTGGACTTGAACATCGATGCGTTCGTAGAATCCTATATGGGACGCTACGGTCGACCGAACGTTTCGGGGTCCATCAAGCTTCATAATTTCAGTGAATCGGCAGCCAAGTCCTTTGTCGCCAAGGAAAGCAAGTATTTGGAAACCGAGTTGCCCAAGAAGATTGGAAAAAATGATACCGACTTGCTGAACTCACGCGATACCATCTTGGCTGAACTCACCAAGGTTTCGTATTTGTTTACGCTTCAATAATCTTATTCGATACGTGTAACATTCATAATAATCGATGGAACATCGGGAACCACTGGCGTTCCTCCACCTCGTGTTATAGCGAGCAAACGAGCATTTGTATTGTCTGCTATCATGAACAATTGAAGCTTATCGTTTGCGTTGAATGAAAGTATGTATTCTACAACAAGACATGCTTCTGATGCAGCGTTTAATCTGATTCGTGTATTGGTCTTAGAAACCGAGGTTCCATTCACAACAGGGAAAATTTCAAGATAATGTGTCCCACTTGAACTATCACATTGAGCTGAAAAGAGAACCCTGAAAATGCCCGTAGTTGGAATGACAATTTCACTGTTTGGAAACGAACCATTGACATTGATGGTTCCAATCGTTCGTTCAGAATAAGTTATCGCAACTGGATTGGTGGTTGTCGCATTTTGTGTCGTCGAACTTAAAAATGAACCATAGAGTGGAGTGATACCACCACACTGAATACTAGCAGTAACTTTCCCAACTCCAGGGATGTAACGGTAAAGAGGTGGACCTGTAAGGGGGGGAATTGTACTCATTGTTTCTTATTTAGGACGCAGATTATGTGCCTTGTACGCGATGTCATCACCTAATTTCATCTTCAAGGTGGGCGAGAACAACTTGCGATCACAGACGGTGCTTAAGTTATTCCAGATTTTGATGATGTGGAAGTGTCCTTTGGGCGACACAGTGACTCCGACGACGGATTCGTTGTGTTGTTTCAAGAGTGTGTTGGCCATGCAGTGAACCATACAGTCGATCAGCACGTTGTGAGTGTCGTGTGCATCGACCTTCTTGGACCATGCGCCACCTTTATCATTTTCGGGTGCGTCCCAGAGTGGACGATAACCATCGCGCATCAGGAAGAACATGCCTGAACTCCAGGCTTCGGAGGAGATGGCTTCGACGACCGACCAGAATTCGGAGGGGGTGTCGAAGGTGAGAATCTTAATATAGCTTTCGAGTGAGTAGTCATTGTTGTTGGGGTCGTGATACCAAAGTACCCATTTCTGGGAAAGTGTGTCTGTCATTGTGGAGGGGGGAAGTTGATTTACTATCCGATTTTAAATTCGTTTTGAAAAACGGATTCCTTTCCATCTTAAAGAATAGTCTCCCCCCACAATGGATATCTCTACCATCTACGCAGCTCGAAGCTTACCACGCCCCTCTCTTGGTGACGACATCCTCGCCATCATTTCCAAACTCAAAATCTCATTCAAACCCCCATTCCGTCGTTTCCGACCTGTGAAACGAAACGACGAAGAGGACAACTGGCGTAACCATGCATTGGTCGCCGCAGTACGCAAGGTCAAGGAGAAGGACGACCCAGATTACAGCGAGATTATGAGCAACATCAACAAACTCAGTAAAGCGAACTACAGCAAGCTGATGACCGACTTCTTGGAGCGTATCCAGAAGCGAGATGCACTCTTCCGTCTTCGTGTCACAACCTTGCTGTTCGACTTCGGTATCAAGTCCAACTTCTTCGCACCCATTCTCGCCGATGCCTACAAGGACATCGTAGCCGCCCATCCCGACGCACTTCAAGACCTCGCAACCCAGACTGCGATGTTCGGAACCTTGTACGACACCGACCGCATTGTGATTGTACCTCCCTCCACTGAACCTGGATATGACGATGCAATTATCGCCTGGACCAAACAGAAGGAAACCAAACGTGGCTTTGCCGTCTATGTGTCCGAACTCTACAGTCGTGGGTTGGTGTCCGAAGAAACTATGACCGGATTCTTGAAGACAGTGTTTGATGACTTGCGCGACAGTGTTCGAGCCGCCAAGAATCCTGCAAACGAAGAGCATGTGGATGCACTGGTCCGATTCCTCTTCGCAGTGTCGACCAAGGTTGCGGTCAAGACCTCGATTCAACAGCTCCTTGCGATTCCCAAACCGGAAGTGCCCAGTCTCAGTATGAAGAGTCGCTTCAAGTTGGAGGATGCAGCCAAGGCGTCCAAGTAACTCTCGTTCAAATAACGCAGAACGCCTCCTTGCGTCCAGACAAATGTCAACACCTTCTGCAACGGTAATGGTTCAGGCTGC
>Ga0164295_10000902_pt1 | contig 24606 bp, 22 predicted proteins | sample GEODES006metaG_FD_111798 | JGI IMG/M metagenome (GOLD analysis project Ga0164295, IMG submission 111798) | Oligotrophic lake water microbial communities from Sparkling Lake, Wisconsin, USA - GEODES006 metaG | ecosystem: Environmental > Aquatic > Freshwater > Lake | place: USA: Sparkling Lake... | reverse complement strand
TGCCGGCCAAATCGCTCGAAGAGGACGCTCCGCTCTACGACCGCCCTCGATCGGCCCCGTCAGATCTTGCGGTTCGGCAGGCTGACCTGGCTTCGGCGCTCCCTGCGCCCACCGATATCGCTGCTGATCTGACCGGCATGCTCATGGATACGTCATGGGTGTGGAAGCAATACGACCACATGCTGTTTCTGAATTCGGTGGAGACCCCTGGCGGTGACGCTGCGGTGCTCCGACTGAAGCACCCCACAACGGGTGAGGACACCGGCCGCGGTCTGGCTCTGACCACTGATGGCAACCACTTGTGGTGCGCCGTGGATCCTCGGGTCGGGTCGGCGATGACCATGGTGGAATCGGTCATGAACCTTGCAATGGTGGGCGCTCGGCCCATCGCCATGGTCAATTGCATGAACTTTGGCAGCCCCGAGCATGCCGAGGTGATGTGGCAGTTCTCGGAGTCGGTTGATGGCTTCACCGAAGCGCTCAATGCCTTTGGAGTTCCGTGCATTGGCGGCAACGTGAGTTTGTACAACGCCTCGAAGGGTCGCGATATCGACCCAACGCCGATCATTGGCGTTCTGGGTGTGGTCGATGACCTCGTGCGTCGTCCACCGGGGGTCCAACTCGTCGATGGCGGACGATTGATTCTTGTTGGTTCGGGTGATTCGGAACTCTCCGGGTCGGCGTGGGCCGCCGCTCATGGACACCGTGGTCGCGGTGTGCTGCCGAAGTTGGACCTTGACGCCGCCGTTGCCACCATCGAGGTGGTGCGAGCGCTCATCGCCGATGGGATGGTGCTTGGCGCCCATGACGTTGCTCAGGGTGGGGTTGGTCTTGCCCTGGCCGAGATGGCCGTCCGCTCGGGCACTGGCGTCACCGCTGCTCGGATCGCTGATCATGCCGAGCTGTTTAGTGAGTCACCTGGTCGCGCTGTGTTGTGTGTCGATCCGGAAAAACTGCGGGACGTGCTGGACCGAATTGAAGCTGCCGGCGTTGAGGTTGCTCGGATCGGCGTAGTGGGCGGTGACCGGTTCTCGGTCAAGGGACTCCTCGATGTTCCGCTCGAAGATCTCACTGCTGCGTATCGGGATCGCCTCCCAGAAGCTCTGGGATCAGGGACTACACAGGGTTGAGATTGCTGCGCGGGGTCCATCGAACCCGGAGCCCCAGAGCGAGTTCCGAACGCGGCAACGGGCAATGAGTACTGGTCGGTTTGCTCCGAGTCCGTCGGGCCCGCTGCATCTCGGCAACCTCCGAACGGCGCTGATTGCGTGGTGCGCGGCGCGCTCGTGCGGCGGCAGGTTTCTGATTCGAATGGAGGACCTCACCACCGGTGCCGAGCCGGTTTCGGAGTCCTCACAACTCGCCGATCTCGCTGCCTTGGGTCTGGATCACGATGGTCCCGTAGTGCGGCAGTCAGAGCGCAGGTCGTTCTATGACGCCGCCATTGCGACGCTCGAGGCCGCGGGACGAACGTATCCATGTTTTTGTTCGCGCCGAGAGATTGTGGAGGCGGCGCAGGCACCTCATGGTCCGGATACTCCCGGGGGCACCTATCCAGGAACGTGTCGCGACCTAACTCCCGACGAGGTCGCTAGTCGAATTGCATCGGGTCGATCACCGGCGGTTCGGCTTCGGGCCGATGCCGAAGCGGTGACCGCCACTGATTCACGACTCGGTGAGCTGACCATTGCGGTCGATGATTTCGTTGTGCGTCGCGCCGATGGTGTTGCGGCTTACAACTTGGCTGTGGTGGTCGACGACGCGGCCCAGGACGTGACGCAGGTAGTGCGCGGCGATGACCTCTGGCCAACGACTCCCCGCCAAGTGATGCTCGGAAGGTTGTTGGGATTTTCCACTCCCGAGTATCTGCATGTGCCGCTGGTGCTGGGGGTCGACGGCGAACGACTCGCAAAACGGCACGGCGGAGTCACGCTCGCCGATCACCTCGCCGCGGGCCGGACCCCAGCAGATGTGTTGGGGCTACTGGCAACCTCGCTGCGTATGGCTGCGCTCGGTGAGGAAGTAACACCAGACCTCCTAGCCAGCAGATTCGACCCGCAATCGCTTCCATCGACCGCGTGGGTTGCATCAAAGGAGTGGACCGCATGACCCCGCTGTACGGGCACCCTCCTCCGGTCTGCCAAGATGGGCAGGTGACCCCTCGCGACGCACAAGATGGCGGCAAGCCCCGTGAGGCCTGTGGCGTCTTCGCTGTTTATGCTCCGGGAGCGCCGGTTGCTCATCTGAGTTACCTCGGTCTCTATGCGCTGCAGCACCGTGGGCAGGAATCCGCTGGCATCGCAACCTCGGACGGAACACACCTCACCGTGGTCAAGGACATGGGCTTAGTTTCCAACGTCTTCGACGACCGGACGCTTGCCGCGATCGACGGAAACCTCGCTATTGCCCACACTCGGTACTCCACAACGGGTTCGAGTTTGTGGAAGAACTCCCAGCCGATTTTCCGCAATGTGGGTCACACCGAGTTTGCACTTGGACACAACGGCAATCTGGTGAACACCGCCAAGTTGAGCGACGACGCCGGCATGCTGCCCGGGGCAGTCTCATCAGACACCGACGTCATGGCTGAACTCCTCGCACAAGCCTGCGAACGGATCGGACCTGCTGAAGGGACGTCACTTGAACAAGCACTCCTAGAGGTGTTGCCCACCTTTGAGGGCGCCTTCTCGCTGGTGCTCCTCGACACCGACCGCATTATTGGGGTGCGCGACCCTCACGGGTTCCGGCCGCTCTGCCTCGGCAAACTCGATTCCGGCTGGGTGCTGGCCTCGGAAACTCCTGCTCTCGACATTGCGGGAGCGCACTTTGTGCGAGAACTCGATCCGGGCGAGATGGTGGTCATCGATGGCACAGGGGTTCGCTCTGTTCGACCCTTCGATGAAGATGCCATTGATCCTCGTCTCTGCCTATTTGAGTTTGTGTACTTTGCCCGTCCTGACTCTGAGCTCTACGGCCGCAACGTTCACCTCGCCAGGGTGCGAATGGGCGAGCAACTCGCAGATCAGGCGCCGGTTGAGGCAGATCTCGTCATGGGCGTTCCCGAGTCGGGGATTCCCGCAGCCGAGGGATTCGCTCGACGATCTGGCACCCCCTTTGGCCATGGCTTGGTGAAGAACCGTTACATCGGTCGCACGTTCATTGCTCCAAGCCAAGAGATGCGTGCCCTCGGGGTGCGCATGAAGCTCAACCCGCTTAAGGAAAACATCGCGGGCCGTCGCCTCGTGGTCGTTGATGACTCCATCGTGCGAGGGACCACCACCAGAGCAATGGTGGCCATGCTTCGTGAGGCCGGTGCGGCTGAAGTGCATATGCGAATCTCCTCGCCGCCGTATCGCTGGCCCTGCTTCTACGGCATGGACACTGGCAGCCGCGGGGAACTCCTCGCCGCCAATATGGACATTGAGGAGATCCGGCGATTCCTTGCGGTGGACACGTTGGCGTATCTCTCGCTCGACGGATTGGTCGACGCTGTTGGAGCACCGGGTGCCGGGTTCTGCACCGCGTGTCTCACTGGGGAGTACCCAGTAGCGATTCCGCCGGAGGCAGGCAAGGGTGTCCTCGAGATGCCGGTTGCCTCACCGACAGTTCGTGAACCAGAGCGACAGAACACGTTGCTTGATGGGCTCTCTGCGCTTCCCGCAGAGGATGCCTTACGTGATCGTGAGGAGACAGGGCGTGGGTGAAACCTACGAATCAGCAGGCGTCTCAATTGAAGCCGGCGAAGAGGCTGTCGAGCGGATCAAAGCAGATGTCCGTTCCACATTCCGACCAGAGGTCATCGGTGACATCGGTGGATTTGGTGGCTTGTTCAGATTTGATCAGAGCCGGTATTCCGACCCCGTCTTGGTGTCGTCAACCGATGGTGTGGGGACCAAGGCGCTCGTAGCTCAAGCCGCAGGTCAATTCACCACCATCGGTGTGGATCTTGTGGCTATGTGCGTGGACGATTTGGTCTGCGTTGGTGCTGAGCCGCTGTTCTTCTTGGACTACATCGCCGTGGGTCGACTTGATCCCGATCACATCAAGCAACTCGTTGCCGGCGTGGCAGATGGTTGCCGTCAATCAGGGTGTGCCCTAGTGGGTGGCGAAATGGCCGAGCATCCAGGTGCGATGGATCCCGGCGAGTTCGACTTGGTGGGCTTTTCGGTCGGCGTGGTCGAGCGCAGCCAAATGCTGACCGGCGACAAGGTGGCCGAAGGCGATGTGCTGATCTCGTTGCCGTCGCCAGGACTACGTTCCAACGGCTACTCACTCGCTCGACGACTGATGTTCGATGTTGCTGGTCGCGGTGTGAATGATCGGGCTTGGGATGATTCGCATGCGCCGACTGTGGGGGAGGAACTCCTCCGCCCCTCGGTGATCTACAACCCTGCGATTCGGGCACTGCTCAAATCCGTAGACGTGCATGCGGTTGCGCACATCACCGGCGGCGGGCTTCCAGGAAACCTCAACCGAGTGATGGGCAAAAGCCACGATGCGGTGGTCGATCCGAACTCCTGGGAATGGCCGCGGATCTTCACCGAGCTGCAACGCATTGGCGAGGTCAGCACCGAAGAGATGCGCAAGGTCTTCAACCTTGGCGTGGGCATGGTTGCGGTGGTGCCGGAGTCTGCGGCGCACACCTCCCTTGATGTGCTGCGTACCGCAGGTCATCGAGCCCGCCAGATCGGTCGCGTGGAGCGCGGATCAGGCATCGTTCGATTCACTGACTGAGGGCGGCGTACTCTCGGCGCATGACCGACGCCGATTCCCCCCGATTTATTGAGCCCCGCGTCCACGGTTCGTTGTCGTCGTGGGACGACTACCCCGTGCATCAGGTGGCTGAAACTATCCGACATTCGGCCACGAGCGATCGCAACTTCTACGACCGCTATTACTTCAATTGCCACAGCAACGATGGCGAGGCGTTCTTGGTCTTTGGCCTTGGGCAGTACCCCAACCTTGGTGTGCAAGACGCGTTTGCTTGCGTAGTTACCGGAACCGAACACCGCGTTGTGCGTGCGTCTCGTGAACTCGGAGACCGCATGGATACCTCTGTTGGCCCGCTCCGCGTTGAGGTAATCACTCCACTGACAGAGCTGCGCATCGTTGCCGAGGAATCCGGAAATGACGTGTCATTTGACCTCCGTTGGGCTGCGGCGATGCCAGCGTTCGAGGAACCCCGCCAGTACCTGCGCAAGCACGGTCGCGTGCTGTTCGACACCATGCGACTTGCCCAGACCGGTCGGTGGTCAGGAACCATCACCACTGGCGGTCACACCTTTGAGGTCACCCCTGACTCATGGTGGGGTACCCGCGATCGCAGTTGGGGCGTTCGGCCAGTCGGCGAGGAGGAGCCGGCAGGCATTCGCACCGAAGGCCAAATGACTGGCATGTGGAATTACGCCCCGATGCAGTTTGATGACCATTCGATTCTCTACATCGTCAATGAACACGACAACGGCCATCGTGAGCTCGAGGAGTCCATGCGAATCTGGGCCGATCCGGATCGGGCTCCTGAATGGCTTGGCCGCCCCGAACATGCGTGTGTGATCACTCCGGGAACCCGCCGAGTAGAGAGCTCGGTGCTGTCCTTCCCCGATGCACCTGAGGGCCCCTTGGAGATCACGGTGGAGCCCCTCTTGGACTGCTGGCTGATGCATGGCACTGGCTATGGAATCGACCCAGATTGGCGCCATGGCATGTACCAGGGTCCGCTCGTTGTTCAGGGCCGGACCATGGACTACGAAGCAGATGCGGCCTCGCTATTCGGCCTGGTGGACCAAGTCGCTCGATTCACTCAATCCAACGGATCAGTTGGTCATGGGCTCCATGAGTTCTTCTTCATTGGTGACTTCTCCCACTACGGACTCGACGGTTGGAATCCGGCGCCCTAACGCATCGCTAGGGTCCACGGCATGGCAGAACCAATTGACTCAACGATTCATGCGCAACTCGTCCAGCACCTGCTCAACCATTCGGTTCGCCAGGGCGACTTTGTGTTGAAGTCGGGTCGTCGCAGCAGCTGGTTCATCGACTCCAAGCAGACCGCATGCGATCCCGAGGGCATTTTGTTGATGTCTGCGGCAGCGCTCTCGGTGATTCCAGATGACGCCACAGCCATCGGCGGACTCACGGTGGGCGCTGACCCAGTGGCCTATGCAGTTGCTGCCGTGGCCGCCACGCGTGGGCGTTCGTTGCGAAGCTTCACGATCCGCAAGGACTCCAAAGACCATGGCGTAACTGGTCGCTTGGCGGGGCCGCTGAAGGCTGGCGACAAGGTCGTCATCACCGAGGACACCGTCACCCGCGGGACCTCGCTTTTCGAAGCAGTTGAGGTAGTTCAGGAGTTGGGCGCCGAGGTTGTGCTGATCATGCCACTCGTTGATCGTGGTGGAACCTGTGCCGCTATGGCCGCTGATGCGGGCATCGCATACCGCCCGCTAGTGACCGCAGTGGATCTCGGGTTCGGCTACGAGGGGGCTGAGGGTTAGCCTGCACTCCGTATGGCCGACACCCCCACCCCCGCATTTTCTGTTCGCATCCGGGTCAGGATGGTCAATGAGCCGGGCATTCTCGGCCGTTTGGCTGTCGCTATTGGCGATGTTGGCGGCAACATTTCTGGTCTTGATGGCTTTGAAGTAAAGACCGCCACCCTCGATGAGGACGTGGTGGTGAACTGCACCAGCCTCGAACACCAAGAGCAGGTTCGTGCGGCGGTAGCTGCTGTTGATGGCATCGAAATCCTTGAGTTCGAGGATCGCACTTACGCCATGCATCAAGGCGGCAAGATCGAGGTCCTGCCGCTTGCTCCGGTTCGGGACATCGAAGATCTCTCGATGGCATACACCCCCGGCGTGGCGAGAATCTGCCTGGAGATCGCTAAGAATCCCTCCAAGGCCCACGAGCTCACCATTAAGCGCAACACCGTTGCGATTGTCTCCGACGGCACTGCAGTCCTTGGCCTCGGCAACATCGGGCCTGCCGCGGCGATGCCAGTGATGGAGGGCAAGGCGCTGCTCTTTAAGCACTTCGCTGGAGTCGATGCGTTCCCGATCTGCATCAACACCAACTCAGTGGACGAGATCATCGAGACCGTGCTCCGACTTGAGCCCACGTTTGGCGGCATCAACCTCGAAGACATCGCTGCTCCGGGAGCGTTCGAGGTTGAGGAGCGGCTCGATGCCGCAATGGACATCCCCGTATTCCATGACGACCAGCACGGCACAGCAGTGGTGACGCTCGCTGCGCTCGACAACTCCCTTCGCATCGTGGACAAAAAAATGTCCGATATCAAGATTGTGGTTGCAGGCGTGGGAGCGGCTGGCGTCGCCGTCTCCAAAATCTTGCTCAACGCAGGTGCCAAAAACGTGATCGGCGTGGACCGTCAAGGTGCAGTCCATACCGGTCGCCCAGATCTCAACTCCTCAAAGCAGTGGTTCGCTGAGAACACCAACCCAGATGGTCTCACTGGTTCACTCGCCGAGGTCATGCCCGGAGCAGATGTGTTCATCGGGCTGTCGGGTCCGGACCTCATCACCCGTGATGACGTCAAGGGCATGGCCAAGGACCCGATCGTGTTTGCGATGGCGAACCCTGACCCCGAGATCCGTCCTGAACTCATTACCGACCTTGCTGCGGTCATAGCGACCGGCCGTTCAGACTTCCCGAATCAGATCAACAATGTGCTGGCCTTCCCCGGTATCTTCCGTGGCGCTCTCGATTCGGGCGCAACTCGAATCACCGAGAACATGAAGGTCGCTGCGGCACATGCCATTGCTGCAACGGTGCTCAGCACCGAACTTGCGCCCGACTTCGTGATTCCGTCGGTGTTCAATCCCGAGGTCGTGCGGTCAGTTGCGGCCGCAAGCGCTGCCGCAGCAATCGCCGACGGTGTGTGCCGGTGACCAGCAGCACTTCTGGGATTGAGCCTGTGCAGGCAGTTACCTTCGACTTTTGGAACACGATTGTTGCCGAGCATGCGGTCGGTCCAAGGAGCGGCGGCCGAATCTCTGAGGTGCTGAGCGAGCACGGAGTGGCGGCCTCATCTGATGAGGTCAAGGACGCATTCTTTGCTGGCTGGAAGTGGTTTGAGACTCGTTGGGCCGACAATGTCCACACCACCACTCGCGAGTCAGTTGCTGCCTCGCTGGGGGCTTTGCCGACTCCAGTGGTCGACGCAGCTGTAATCGATGCCGTGACGCAGATTGTTGTAGATGGCGCCGATCCGTCGACCATGACGATTGCCCCCGGAATTGGTGACTGTCTTGAGTCGCTGTCGGCAGCTGGCGTTCGGATTGGGATCATCTGTGATGTGGGCATGACGCCGTCATCAACCTTGCGTGGCTACCTCAGTCATCACGGGCTGTTGGACTACTTCAACCACTGGTCATTCTCCGACGAGGTGGGTTGCTACAAACCCGATCAGCGCATCTTCGCTCATGCTGCTGAAGGCCTCGGCCTTCCAGATCCTGCCCATACCGCCCATGTGGGTGATCTCCGCCGAACCGACGTTGCCGGCGCTCAGACGGCAGGCTGGATTTCAGTCCGCTACAAGGGGTTGTCCGATGATTCATCGGCAGGGCCCGAGGCAGACCATGTGCTGGAACATCACAGCGAACTTCCAGCAGCGCTTGGCCTTCTCTGAACCCTGTTTCCATTGGCCGTGATGGCTGGTGAGGTGGTTCGAGGTCCAACTCTCGGTACGATCCTCCCGTGGCAGATACGCCCACGGGGGACCTCAGCGGCGGTGCATCAGATGCTGATGCGACTGTTCTCGCGCCGGTGAGCGAACAGATCACTCCTTCCTCGGGGACTGCCGAATCCGGCGCAGCTGTGGGCGATCGCCGCCTGACCGATACTCTGGACCGCTGGTTCGATGGGCGCTGGGCCATCGCTGAGGCAGGGCTCTGTGTGGTCGCAGCCCTCGCAGCGTGGATTGTTCGATTCGCTCAGGATGATGCCTTCATCACCTACCGCTACTCCCGAAACCTGGCGCGGGGCAATGGCTTGGTCTTCAACGCCGGCGAGCGCGTGGAGGGCTACACCAACTTCCTGTGGACCTGGGTACATGCCATTCCGGAGTACTTCGGGTGGTCATCGCCGATCTTCTCGCATGTCCTAGGAATCTCGCTGATGGTCGCCACGATCCTGGTGGTGCTGCGGTTTGCGGGTCGAGTCTTTGCATCTCGAGCCATGGGGTTCCTCGTGGCAGTTGTCATGGTCGCCAACATGAGTTTCTTGGCGTATGCCACCGGCGGACTCGAAACGATGCTGCAGACGTTCTTGGTGGTGTCAGTTGGATCGTTGCTCGTACCTGTTGGCGCCTTTAGCGCGGAGCAGCGGTCGTATCGGCGGGTGGCCGCTGGTTTGTGTGCCGGTCTTGCCATTCTCACCCGACTTGATTCATCGGTCCTGGTGGGGACATGGATTTTGATGCACCTGTTTGTGCAATGGCGCCGTGAAGCCGATCGGCCCGTGCGGGTTCGAGTCCTGCTGACTTCGCTGGTGCAAATCGGTGTCCCTGGAGCACTCGTGGTGTTGCCGTGGATCATCTGGAAACTCGATTTCTACGGCAACTTGCTGCCCAACACCTTCTATGCAAAGTCAGCGGGCAATCCCATCGTTCCAATTCTCTTTGGGATTTTCTATCTCTTGTGCTTCTTTGCGTCGTATGCCGCGTTCTTGTTGATTCCGCGGTTCTTGAGGCTCCGATCTGAGCTGCTCGCAGTGCCGGGAATTCGTCAGGTGCTGGTGGTCGCGCCGGTGTGGTTCTTGTATGTCTGCGCAGTGGGCGGTGACTTCATGGAGTACCGCTTCATGGTGGTGGTCATCCCTGTATTGGCCTTTGTCGCCGCATTCCTCATCAACCGTTTCCAGAGTGTTCGTATGGAAGTTGTGCTGATTGCGACCTTGCTCGTGTTCTCGGGTGTCCACCGAATCGCACCCACGGTGGTGCCGTATCCGGTGTTGACCTTCCGGGAACTCAGCCATTGGCCGAATGAGTCCAAGACCACTTGGAAGGGAATGGGCGAGCTCCTCAATCGAGAGTTGAACAGAGGCGACGAAGAGTCGGCTGCGGCCCCAGTGATTGCCGTGGAGCCACTCGGCGTCCTGCCCTATTACGCAGACCTCCCCACCGTTGACATGCTGGGTCTCACTGATCCTGGAATCGCTCGCAATGGCGATCCCATTGGGCTGTACTACCCCGGTCATGTGCGCATGGCCACCGTTGGTCAACTTCAGGATCGCAATGTGAATCTGGTGCTCGGACTGCCGCTCATGGTGAAGCCAGACTCCCAGCGGACGTCCTACCGGCTCTCGGAGTTGGTGCCAATGTGGCTAACACCCGATCTACGCAAACTTCCTGCTGATGCGAAGGTCATTGAGATACCACTGACTGAGACTCAGTCGCTGGTGGCGATCTACCTCTCTCCCAACGACGCAGTGGATGCAGCGATTGCCAGAAACAAATGGCGAGTGCTGCCCATCGAGCGAGTCTGCAAGGACGCCGACCTCAATCCATTTGTGAAACTCATTGGCACCAAGACGTGCCCTGACTGAGTCATTGCCGTTGCCGACTGGGATCGACCTCACCGGCCGTTGCTCTCCCGGCCGCTGCTCTCCCGGTCGCTGCTCTCCCGGCCGTTGCTCTCCCGGCCGTTGCCAAGTTGGTGCGGCAGCTTCGGGATCAGATCAAATCTGATCAGACGTACTCAGCGGGATGGTTAGGACGCTGGAACCGTAGGTGCTGACGGGGGGTTATAGCGGGTGCGGATTTTGGCGATTGGTCGCTCCACCAAGCGATGCGCCACTTCGGTGCTGATCACCAATGCCGGCAGATACAACAGCAGCACGGCACCGTCGCCGAGTTTGTTGCCAAGTCCTTCGCGCATCACCAAGAACAACGGCACGTGAATGAGGTAGATGGCATAACTGCGCCGACCAATTGCGAGCAATGGGGCAACTGAAAGTGTCCGCGCTACCCGGGTGTTGGGAATTCTGACTGCGTACAAAATGATGATGCAGGTGCAGATGCTCAAGATGCTGAACCCGAACTTCCCCCAGTACAGGCCGTCGTTCAGCGAACCGCCTTTCTCGGGTGAGAACGGGACGTAGATGCCGAGTGGTTTGATGAGCGAACTACTCAACATGAGCACGACCGCTTGAACGGCAATGGCGATCGGAGCAGCAACCCGCAAAGTTCGGTCGACCTTGGGTGAGATCGGCTCGGGCAACTGCGAGTTGGCAAATGCAAGGACAACACCCAAGAAGATGCTGTCGGGGCGCTGCCACCACATGAAGTCAGGGCCTACATGTCCGGCGAGTCTCGCCATTCCCATGAACACCCACGCGCCGAGCAGTGCGGCAACGAGATATTTGGCCCATTGCCGCTTGATGGCAAGCATGATCGCAATCACTCCGAAGACGTAAAAGTGCTCTTCTACTGAGAGTGACCAGAGTTGAATGAGTGGCTGTTCAATTGGAGCTCCGCCTGTGACCACCTCGGTGTGCACCGGATGCACCACATGCGACAAATAGGTGGCACCTGGCCAAACGCCGTTCCACGTGCTCTCCAGAAACTCGGGATGCCCGATGATCAATGCGCCAAGCAAGGTCGCAGCGAGCACCAAGAACAACAGAGGTAAGAGTCGCAGCGCTCGGCGAATGTAGAACGCCCGAAGATCGACTCCGCCTTGGGATCGGTCTTCTTGGAGGATCAACGTGGTGATCAGGAATCCGCTGACTGCGAAGAAGATGTCTACGCCGCCAACGAACGAGGCGAACCCCTCGTAACTCGCATGGGCAAAGACCACCAAGATGATGGCGATCCCTCGGAGGCCATCGAGCGGCGCGATGAAGCCGAGTTTTGGCGCCCGGCTAATGAACCGGTTCCCCGCACCATCAGGTGCCCCAGCGACCGCGTCGTGCGTGGTCACATTCCCCCTCGGTTACAGGGCTGAGCCCTTGCGTCCGTTGCAAAATCCAACGGACGATCCTTGTGGTCGGGCGGGGCGTCGATCCCCGGACCTACCGCTTTTCAGGCGGTCGCTCTGCCAACTGAGCTACCCGACCGGGTAGACGAACTGCCGCCAACAGAAGTTGACGGCAGAACGAAGTGGCGGTCCCGACGGGATTTGAACCCGCGACCTCCGGCTTGACAGGCCGGCGTGCACTCCAAACTGCACCACGGGACCACGAACTTGGCACTGCTAACTACTTAGTACCCCCAACGGGATTCGAACCCGTGTTACTGCCGTGAAAGGGCAGCGTCCTAGGCCGCTGGACGATGGGGGCTCCCATCCCCACTGGGGGGTGGAGGCACCATAGCAGCAGGCTCATCAGTCACAAATATCGAACGTACCGATGAGATCCGTCGCTATAGCCGGCGATCATCGTGACATAGCCCTCACGATGATCTCGAGGAGCATACCGAGGTACTCGTACGTCGCATAACGCCCGGCATCGGGTGAGTCATCTGGCGGAGCAATTCCGGACTCGTCAACATCGAGGACAGTGCCAAGAACGAGGCGCACATCATTCACTGACCGCATCCAGGCGACGAGCTCATCCTCGGTGAGTTGGGTCGCTTGTGCGGTTGAGCGAACTACCTGTAGGGCAGCGAGTCGCCGCTCGGTAAGTTCAGGAACAACAAGAGCCGCGTAGCCCTCGTTTCGTTCGACATCATCTCCGTAGGGCGATGGGAAAAGTCGAACGAGTGTGGGGTCGGCCTGTTCAAGGAGCGTTTCCATTTGGTCGGCGAGAGAAATGAGCAGGTCTCGCTCAGCTGAACTGAGGTCGACCGAAAACGTGCCATCTCGTTTTCGTCGGATGGGTGACCGAAGCGCCATGTGGCTAGTCCTGTTCCATGGTGGCCCAGAGCCCATGCTCATGGAGTCTGAATACGTCCCGTTCGGCCTCGCTCCGCGTGCCACTCGAGACCACGGCTTTGCCATCGTGATGCACTTGCATCATGAGTTGAGTGGCTTTGGTCTTTGAGTACCCAAAGAGTCGCTGCAGGATGAGCGTGACGTAACTCATCAGGTTGATTGGGTCGTTCCACACGATGACCACCCAGGGTCGATCAAGGTTCTCCGCGTCGCCGAGTTCGGGTTCGCGTACCTCCATTGGTGCGGTCATGGCCCAAAACTAGATGCTCGCAGTGACGCCGGGCCCGTTTGATGAATCTTGTCCAGCAAGTGTGGGGTCCTGCTCGGGGCTGGTGTCGGAAAGCCCGAGGTGGAACCAGACGGTCAGCGCCACAACCGCAGTTGCCCCTGCAACGTGAGCAAGAACGAGTCCGGCTGGAATACCCAGTTCGTATTGGGTGTAGCCAATAGCGCCTTGAACGACAAGCGCCCCAACCAGCCACTGACCATTTCGGAGCACGCGAGCCGGGGCACCGGAGCGAGCGAGGCGAACCAACAACACCACCACAACGGCGAGGAAGCACCACATGTTGATGCTGTGGATCCGAGCAACGTCTGGGATGGCCGCGTCGAATCGAGGGGCAAGTTCATCGCCGGCATGCGGACCTGCGCCGGTCACGGAAGGACCAGTAATCATTCCGAGCGCAAGGAACGCCACCGCCACGCGGCTCAGCATGAGGTTGGTATCGCTCACCAGCGGATGTCGCGGACCCTCTTCCTGACCGGATCGACGCAACAGGATCACCGCGTTGGTCACGAGAATCATTGAGACCACGAAGTGGCCGGCAACCGCAGCCGGATGGAGGTCAACCAACACCGTGATGCCACCCAAAACAATTTGGGCAAGAACTCCGCCCACCAAGCCGAGCGCCCACCACACAAGATCACGGCGGTAGGGCTTGCGGCGCAAGGCTCCGAGCACCGCCGCAATCACGCCGATGGAAACCAGCCCAGTGAAGAGTCGGTTGAGTTGCTCGATCGCCTGATTGGGATTGGAGACTTTGACAAAATCGGTGGAGGTGCAATTAGGCCAGTCCTCGCAACCGAGTCCCGAACCGGTGAGCCGAACCGCTGCGCCGGTAATCACAATGGTGCAGAGCAGGCCAAGGGCAATGCCGACGATCTTGCGATAGGTGCGGGGGGACACGGGCCTCAGGGTATGCCACGCACGCAAACTTCGATCAGCAGGCCGGTTGGCTGCTGGGCGGTAAGGCTCGCTGTCGTCACACTCAACTCGGGAGCGCTGCGGCCTCTTTGGCGGGGCGGTGCAACCGGGGCGTACCTTGGAGAGGTCATGGTCGCTCCGGCGCTGTCCCCGCAGCTCTCCCCCTCAGCCAAAGTCGCGGCGTATATCGCGCTGACGAAGCCGCGGATCATTGAGTTGCTGCTCGTTATTACGGTGCCCACCATGGTCGTCGCCGAAAAGGGCATGCCCTCGGTGTGGCTGATGGTCGCAACAGTGATTGGCGGCACCCTCGCCGCCGGAGGCGCCAACGCCATCAACATGGTCGTCGACCGCGACATCGACGCCATCATGGAGCGCACAAAGGGTCGCCCGTTGGTGACTGGTGCCATGACCCCGAAAGCGGCGCTCATCTTTGCGATCGCCCTAGAAGCGGTGGCGTTTGTTTGGCTGTGGCAGATCGTCAATCTGTTGTCGGCCGTGCTGGCGCTTTCAGCCTGTTTGTTCTACGTATTCGTCTACACGCTGTGGCTGAAACGCACTTCGACTCAGAACATCGTGATTGGTGGAGCAGCCGGAGCGGTACCAGTTCTGATTGGCTGGTCGTCAGTTACCAACACGGTTTCTTGGTCCGCAGTGGTGCTCTTTGCCGTCGTGTTCTTCTGGACCCCACCGCACTTCTGGGCGCTCGCCATCAAGTACAAGGACGATTACGGCAAAGCCGGTGTGCCGATGTTGCCGTCGGTGGCGGACCATTCAACAACCACGCTCAAGATGTTGATCTACGCAGTGATTGTCTGGGCCTGCACGTTGCTCTTTGGCTGGACTGCGGATCTCGGCGTGCTCTATTGGATCTCGGCAGTTGTGCTCGGAGGAATCTTTGTGTGGTTCTGCATTGATGTCCGTCGGACGGAGTCTCCAGCCAAGGCAATTCGGCTTTTTACCTTCTCCATTACCTACGTCACGCTGCTCTTCGGCGTGATGGCGGTAGACGTTCTCATCCGTTACGGCTTTTGAAGGCGTTGATCAGTGTCCAAAGAGTTTCCTGACGTTTTTCCAAGGTTGGTGAGCGGCGCGGTAGTGTTCCGTCGCTCCGCCTCTCAGTGGGCGGGCCGGAACCGGCCATGTGCCGGATCTCCGGGCCCCTTCGCGGGGTCTCGAGCAGGATTCGCCCCCCGGGCGCCACAGACGAGGGCACCACGCACATGGCAATGACCGAGACGAAGCCAGCCACCGGAGCGGAGACCGACCACGCGCCGGCCCGGTCTGGCCCTGGTGAACTCGAGCGTCTGGTTGGCACTGGCGACCACCGCACGATCGGCCGAATGTTCATTGGGTTTTCGCTCATGTTCTCGGCACTGGCCCTGATTGGACGCACCCTTCACGGCGTTGATGTCCTCACCGACAATGGAGTTCTTGGTCGGTTTGCGGCCATGACCAACCTGAGCTCGCTGGTAGCGCTACTGCTCATTGGTGCGGTACCGCTGCTGGTGGGCATTGCCATGGTGATCGTGCCATTGCAGGTGGGGTCGCCCGCCATTGCCTTCCCACGCGCTGCGGCACTTTCGCTGTGGGGTTGGCTGCTCGCTGCTGGTGTGTTCGTGACCAGCGTTGCGCTCAACGGCGGCATCGGCGGCCGAAATGATGCTGCAACTCGCCTTGGCAACGTGAGTACTGGAGCCATGTTGGTTGCGCTGGGGCTCGCAACTGTGTGCGTCATGACCACCGTCGTCGCGCACCGCCCACTCGGTATGGGGCTGAGCAAGGTTCCCCTCTTCTCCTGGTCGATGCTGGTCGCTGGGGCAATTTGGTTGCTCTCGTTCGGCTCAGCATTTGCCCATGTGGTGGTTGGTCAGATCAGTCATGCCGGCGCCGCTGAATTGCTGAAGAACTTCGATGCGGGTCTCTCCTGGCTGGTTCGGGGTCCGAGCATCTACATGATCGCAATCCCCGCACTTGGAATCGCCGGTGATGTTGTAGGCCGAGCCACAGGACGCCGACTCGCCAACTACTTCGTGTTCCAAACCCTGATCGCAGCCTTCGCGGTGCTGTCGTTCGGTGCTTGGGCTCAGACGCCTTCGTCAGCTCGCACCATTGTTTGGTCGCTGATTGCGCTGCTCATTGCGCTTCCGGTTCTCGGAATGCTCGGCGGACTCGCTGACGCACTTCGTCATGGTTCGATCCGGCCAGACGCTGCACTCATTTCCTCGCTGCTGGCGCTGCTACTCCTGCTGGGTGCTGCCGCATGCGGAGCATTGCAGGCGCTTGACGGTGCCGGGAGCGGCCAGTTGATTGGCTTCGGTGCTCGTGGCATGGCGGTCGGACAAGCTTCCTTCGTCATTGGCGCAGCCTTTCTGGGAGCACTTGCGGGGCTGTTTGGCTGGAGCCCGCAGCTATGGGGTCGGCCCTCGGCTGGTCCCGCTGCGCTTGGTGCAGTCGCACTGACCACCTTGGGCTATGCGCTACTCGGCACCTCAGGACTGGTTCAGGCCATTGTCCAGATCGACGGTAAGGACACAGCAGAGGCAGCCTTTGGTGCCGCTGCTGCGGCTGGAGGCGTGCTTGCTGTGCTGGGCATCCTCGGAGTCATCTCGGCCACTCTTGGTGCAGCCCGCGCAGGCAATGACGAAGGAGCCGAAGAGCTCAATGGTCTGACCCTGGAATGGTCTGGTGCGCCGTTAGCACTTGATGCTGCACCCATCCGATCCCCCTACCCCCTCCTCGACAATGCCGAGGAAGCCAACCCGGGCAAGGAGAACGCCTGATGGCCGAAACTGTCTTGGAATTGCCGTCTGTTTCGGCGCCTCCGCGCCGCAGAGAGCTGCTCTTCGGTACGGCGTTCGCCACTGCCGGCGTGGTCATGATGATGATCACGCTGATCGGTGCGTATCTCAGCGCCCGCGGTGCCGCTGGACCCTCATGGCTTGCCAATAATCAGATTCCACTGAGCCCTGGCAACATGATGATGGCCACATTGGCCATGTCGGTGGTCACGATGCAGTGGGCCGTGTGGTCCATCGATCGTGACGATCGCCCGCACACCTATCTTGCCCTTGGCGTGACGTTGCTCTTTGGAGCCGCTTACATCAACCAGGCGAGTTTCCTCTACAGCCAAGTGGAAATGACAATGGGCCAGCTAGAAGGCGCGTTGTTCTATGCAGTTACCGGTGGCCATATTGCAATGGTTGCCGCAGGAATGATCTTCCTGGTGCTCATGGGCTTTCGAGCTCTTGGGGGCCAGTTCTCCAGCCGTCAGCCAGACGGCATCGGTGCAGCGGCAGTGTTTTGGCACGCCACAGTTGCTACCTATGTCCTGATCTGGATAGCCGTCTACATCCTGAAGTGAGCCCCCGATGATTACGCGTGGTTCTAAGTATTTCTACGGAGCAGCAACCTTCGGGTTCTTTGCTGCAGTCCTTTATGGCATCGTCACCTCGGCGGCCGACCAAGGCGGGATCATCGTTGTGATGACCGGCGGCGGCGGCATCGTTGACTCGGTGCTTGGCCCCATCACCATGGGCTGGAAAGGTGGGGTTGGTGAGCACATTGGTTATTCGGTGCTCATGGGCTTTGCCGGCATCATGGCGGTACTTGGCGGGTTCCACTCGGCCTTCCGAGACGGCGATGCTGAGGCAGTTGCTGAGGTCACTCACACAGCTGGTTCGCCTGCAATCAGCACGCCATTTGGCCTGAGCTATTGGCCACTCATGACTGCCTTCTCCTCGGTCATTTTGTTGGTCGGTCTCGCTGTGTCGCCTGCGCTCTTCTTCATTGGGGCGCTCGGACTCATCGTGTGTGCCTTTGAGTGGACGGTTCGGGCGTGGTCCGAGCGAGCCACCGTGGATCCAGAGCTCAACCGAGAGATTCGCAACAAGTTCATGGCGCCGGTAGAGGTGCCAGTCGGAGCAGTCCTCGGCATCGGACTCATCGTGTTCTCCGTTTCCCGGATACTTCTTGCGGTCTCCAAGGTGGGCTCGTCCATCGTGATCATCGTGCTGGCAGTTGCCATGTTCGTTGCGGCGCTGGTGTTGGCGAACCGACCACACCTGAAACGCTCAATGCTCATTGGCGTTGGCGTCCTCTTCGGCTTGATCATCATTGGTGGGGGAATTGCTGGCGGCGTCGCTGGAAGTCGCACCATCGAGGAGCACAGCGAAAAGGGCGAGAAGGCCGTCGAAGAAATTCGCAGGGGTGATTCGGAAGCCGTGTCGCTGGGGGGCGATACTGAATCTGGTCAAGTGACCGGTGACAACGAGGTGGAACGTGGGTAACAAGCGCAGAGGCACCATTGCTGCAGTCATTGGCACCATTGCTGTCGTCGTTCTTGGCTGGCTACTGCTCCGCAATATCGGAAGCGATGCCGGACGTTCCCTGACGACTCTGAGCCCCAAGGGCGAGCGGTCGCAGCTGATTCAGAACCTCATCATCCCGGTCTTTATTGTGGCAGGGCTTGTGTTCATCGCCGTTGAGGTGGGCATCATTTGGCTCATCGCACGATTCCGTCGCAATGCCAGTGACGTTGACGGAGTAGATGAGCCGGAACAAGTTCACGGCAACACTCCGCTTGAAATCGGTTGGACGGTTGTTCCTGCAGTCATTCTTGCGGTGCTGGCAGTGTTCAACGTCCAGACGATCGTTGCGCTCGACAAGGTCAGCGATGATGCGATCCAGGTCACCGTGGTGGGGCAGCAGTGGTGGTGGGAGTATCGCTACGACCTTGACGCCGACGGCAAGGCCGACATCATCACCGCAACCGAGGCGACCATCCCGACCGGTCGCGACGTGAAATTCTCGATCCAGTCCAACGATGTAATTCACTCATTCTGGATCCCTGCGCTCAACGGCAAGAAAGATGCCGTTCCGGGTCATACTCATTCGCTCGTGCTAGAGGCCAGTAAGCCCGGCATCTTCCAAGGGCAGTGCACGGAATTTTGCGGACTTTCCCATGGCGTCATGCGCATGCAAGTCAAAGCGCTGAGCCCTGCCGACTACGACCTTTGGGTCAAAGCGATGCTGACTCCTGCTGCGCAACCAGTCACAGAAGATGAGATTGCTGGTCAAGAGATTTACGTGGGTCAATGTGCTCGTTGCCATCAGGTCAACGGGATTGTGCCCACCTCAAAGGCGCCGTTTGAGTACACCTCCAAGCCGTATAGCAACTATGGCAAATTGGTGAACTCGTCGCTGTCCTCAAAGAACGCGCCGAACCTGAGCAAGTTCATGATGCGCGACTACTTCATCGGCGGGCTGTTCCCGCTCTACTTGGGCAAGATTGAGCCCAAGGTCAAGCCCTACGAGGGCAAGGCGATTCCCAATACCAACAAGCTCAAAGAATGGTTGCGGAATCCGAGCGAAGTGAAGGCTATGAACGCTGATAACAACCAGGGGATGCCCAATTTGGGTCTCAGCGAGCAGCAGATTGATCAGCTGACCGCATATCTACTCACTCTTAAGTAGTAGCGGTCACCGCAACTACGAATTAGCAGACGGCACCGGAACGGCAACAAGGAAGTCACGCAGATGGCTATAACCACCGAACGCCCTCCGCTCGAGCTCACCACTGGTGAGGACGTGCAGGAGACCAATCCAATGGGCGTGTTCGCTCGACCTACCCAGAACACTGGTTGGAGGTCGTGGCTGTTCACTGTCGATCACAAGAAGATCGGCATTATGTATGGCGCCGCCTCATTCCTGTTCTTGCTGGTGGGTGGCGGCGAAGCACTGCTGATTCGCCTGCAGTTGTCGGTTCCTGGCAACAAGTTGCTCTCGGCTGACCTGTACAACCAGGTCTTCACGATGCACGGCGTAACAATGGTGTTCTTGGTAGTCATGCCGATGGCTGCAGCGTTTGCCAACTATTTGCTGCCGTTGCAGATCGGCGCAAGAGATGTGTCGTTCCCTCGTATGAACGCACTCTCATTGTGGGTGTGGTTGCTGGGCGCTTTGTTCTTTAATTCGTCATGGCTGCTTGGCGGCGGTGCCAACGGTGGTTGGTTCAACTACGCACCCAACTCCGGTGTGGTCTTCTCCCCGAGTCACGGGATCGACTTCTACGCCGTGGGTCTGCTCATCATGGGTATTGCCTCCACGGTCTCTGCGGTCAATCTGACGGTCACCATTCTCAACATGCGGGCACCGGGCATGACGCTCATGAAGATGCCGGTGTTTACGTGGATGACCTTTGTGGTGCAGGTGCTCTTGGTCTTCGCCCTGCCGGTTATCACGGTGGCACTCGTTCTCCTGATGTTCGACCGCCTCTTCGGTGCGTCATTCTTTGACGCTTCAAAGGGTGGCGACCCGTTCCTTTGGGAGCACTTGTTCTGGATCTTTGGACACCCAGAGGTGTACATCATGATCCTTCCGTCCTTCGGAATCGTTTCCGAGGTCATTCCGGTGTTCTCCCGCAAGCCGATCTTCGGTTACCCCTTCATGGTGGGTTCCGGAATTGCAATTGGCTTCATGGGCTGGGGCGTGTGGGCTCACCACATGTTCGCCTCTGGCATGGGACCCATCTCGGTGCTGGCTTTCTCGCTGTCCACCATGTTCATTGCGGTTCCAACCGGAGTAAAGATCCTCAACTGGCTGGCCACGATGTACGGCGGCCGTCTGAAGTTCACGGTGGCAATGCTGTTCTCGGTGGGTGTGGTGGGAATGTTCACCATCGGTGGTCTCTCTGGCGTGAGTCACGCATTTGCTCCTGCCGACACTCAGCAGACCGACACCTACTACATCGTCGCTCACTTCCATTACGTGCTCTTCGGTGGAGCGTTGCTCGGACTGTTTGCCGGCATGTACTTCTGGTGGCCAAAGGCATTTGGTCACATGCTGAGCGAGTCCATCGGCAAGTGGCACTTCTGGCTCATGCTGGTTGGGTTCAACCTCACCTTTGGTCCCATGCACATTCTTGGACTTCAGGGAATGATGCGACGCACCTACACCTACACAGAGGGCCAAGGCTTCAACGTGTGGAACCTGGTTGCCACCATTGGCTCATTCGTGATTGCGCTCTCGTTGCTGGTGTTCATGTACAACGTGGCAAGCAGCTACCGGAAGCACAAGAAGAATCCGGTGAACCCAGGCCCAGACCCGTGGGATGCCCGTTCCTTGGAGTGGATGATTCCGTCACCCACCCCCGAGCACAACTTTGATGAGATCCCGGTTGTTGAGGAACTCGACGAGTTCTGGCATCGCAAGTACGGCCACGACGAAGAAGGCCGCCTTGTGCGAATCGCAGCCACCGAGGATGTGTGCCAGAAGGGCGACGCAACCGACGTCCACCTTCCGTCTCCCTCGTATTGGCCGCTGGTACTCGCCTCCGGAATGCCTTTGGTCGGTTATGGCCTGATCTTCAACCTGTGGTGGGCAGTTCCAGGCGCCCTCCTAATGGTCGCCGGCATCTTCGGCTGGGTAATGGAGCCATCAACTGATCCTGATGCAGGACACGGCCACGACGACCACGGCCATGGCGACGATCACGATCCGAGCGCAGCTCTTGCTGACGGCGATGCCGTGTCTAATGACGCAGCCAAGGCCGACGAGTCCGAAGCAGTGACCGAGGAGGCCCCAGTTGGCTGAGACACTTGACCTCGCTCACGAGGATGTAATGGACGTTGAGTTCCCGGACGATATCCATTACTCATCGACGGGCATTTCCAACGAAAAGTTGGGAATGTGGGTGTTCCTTGCATCGGACTGCTTGCTCTTTGGCGGCCTGATCTCCACGTACTTGCTGTACCGCAACCGCCCGGGCTCAATCCCCGGCCTTGCTGGCAGCCCAGTGAAGTTGTCGTCGTTGTTCGACATCCCCTTCACCTCAATGACCTCGTTCATTTTGCTCATGAGCTCCCTCACCATGGTGCTTGCAGTGAACTCCATCATTCGTGGCGACATGCCTCGTACCCGCCTGTGGCTGGTGTCGACCGCCGGCCTGGGAGCGCTGTTCCTTGGTGGTCAGGTATACGAGTTCACTGCGTTCGTGAAGGAAGGCCTTGGCTTCACTTCCAACGTCTCCTCCTCGGCGTTCTTCACCCTTACCGGATTCCACGGGGTGCACGTCGCTGGCGGCGTGATCATGTTGTTGGCACTCGCAGCAATCTCTGCTCGCCGCAAGGTGCAGGCCGAGGTCGTTGAGGTTGTTGGTTTGTACTGGCACTTCGTGGACATCGTGTGGGTATTGATCTTCACCATCGTCTACCTGATTCCATGAGGAGTAACTCGTGAGCAGCACAATCGAGCTCGATGATGACTCTCCGGTTCATCCCGGCGAGCATCACGACCACGGTCTCTCTGATCGTCGCTATTTCAATATCTTCTTTGCACTAGTTGCCATCACGGCACTGGAAATCAGCACCTACTGGTGGGACGACGTGTTCAACGCCGACACCAAGAAGATTGCTGTCCCCACGCTGATCATTCTCATGGTCGTCAAGTTCTTCATGGTGGCGCTCTACTTCATGCACCTGAAGTTCGACAGCCCGATGCTGAAACGCATCTTCTATTCCGGAATGGTGCTGGCTATAGCGGTGTATGCAATTGCGTTGTCCGCCATGAACTTCTGGACTGATTCAGGGGTCAACCAGTTCAACGATCCGCCTCCCGCGGTGACCCCCACAACCCTGGTAGCAACCGGGGGCTGAGATACCCACGATGTTGGCCGCCACGGGATCCTCGATGCCCTCATGGCAGCCGCATATTGAGGTGTGGCTGCTCGTTGCAGCGCTTGTTGGCATTGGCTGGTATGTCGCCAGGGTCATTCAGCCCAAAGCAGTAGCGGCAGGCGAGCAACCTCTGAGTCGCCGGCAAATTGGTTGGTACATCTTTGGTGTACTGGTTTTTTGGATTGCCACTGACTTTCCAATGCACGACGTTGCCGAGGAACGGCTGTACCTCGTGCACATGATTCAGCACGCCCTGCTCACGCTTGTGCTTCCGCCAGTCATGCTGCTTGCAACACCCACATGGCTTGCTCGTTTGATCATTGGCGAGGGTGGGTTCCGTAGGTTCCTCAACTACTGGGCACGTCCAGCTCCAGCGCTGCTGATCAATGCAGCCCTGATCGGTTTGTCGCACGCCGCGTGGACGGTGAATACCTCCATTGACAACGGCTGGCTCCATTACGGCGCCCACACTCTGTTGTTGTTCTCGTCGTTCTTGGTGTGGTTGCCAGTTTGCGGCCCTGTGCCCGAACTCATAGTCACTCCGCCGGTGAAAATTTTGATGGTCTTCATGATGTCGGTGATCCCCACAATCCCATCGGCGTTCCTGACAACGGCAGAGGGAATCCTTTACCAGGGCTACAACCGTGAGCCGCGGCTGTGGGGTCTTAGCGTGGTGCATGATCAGCAACTCGCCGGAGTGGTCATGAAGGTGATTGCCGGCTTCTATCTCTGGGGAATCATTGCCGCCATCTTTTTCCGCTGGTCAATGGGAAACAAATCCTCGAGGTCCAAGTACCGCGGCAAGTTGGTGAGTTCGAGCGACGGAGTCCCATCCGATGACGACCTTGCGCAACTCACGGGGACAAACTCCGCAGACCGCTAACTCAGTCAAGGGCGCCCGACCGTTATCACCGGTGGAGAGCCCCCAACTCGCTGGGCCTTACTCCCTAACCGCTGGGCCTCACTCCCAAACCGCTGGGCCTTACTCCCAGCTGAAGGTGGCGGCAGCGGCTACCGGTGCGATTACCGCCCACAGGCCAAGCGAGATCCATGCCCATGGCGGAATGGAACCGCCAGCAATGAGCGAACCGGTGAGTATTTCGGTCAGCGGTGCTGCCGGTAGAAATCTCGCTGCGGTAGCTACGGGAGTGGGAAGTTCGCTGAGTGGCACCACCATGCCGCCGGTGAGGAGCAGCACCAGATACAGGCCATTTGCGCCAGCGAGTGTGGTGAGGCCGGGAAGGTTTCCGGCCATGAGGAGCCCAAGTCCCCCGAACGCTGCGGTACCAAGCAGAGCACCGAGAATCGCAATCGGCCAACCTTGACCCGGAGGCGACCAACCCAACAACAGCGCCACGCCAATCAACACTGTCCACTGGACAATTTCGGTTGTGAGCACAGTGAGAATCTTTGCGGCTACCCAGCGGGGCCTGCCGAGCGGCGAGGCTCCCAAGCGCTTCAGAACACCGTAGGAGCGCTCAAATCCGGTCCCAATACCCAGCGACACCATGGAGGTGGACATCACCGCGAGGGCGAGCACAGCGGGGGCGAGGTACTCAATTGGTTCGTCGGTTCCGGTAGGCAATACGTCAACGGAGGAGAAGAACACCAGCACGAGGAGCGGTATCCCGAGACTCACCAAAAGCTGCTCGCTTTGACGGCTGCTCATGGCCAATTCAGTTCGGTATTGCGAAGCGAGAGCTCTCATGCAGGGTCACCTCCCTTGCGTCGTCGCCGGTCACGACCCCGCCGATCACGCCCTCGCCGCTGGTCAGGTGTTGCAGCGGCGGGGTCGCTGGTTGAGCTCGTCAGTCGGCGGAACACGTCGTCGAGACGT
>Ga0164295_10000901_pt1 | contig 24607 bp, 21 predicted proteins | sample GEODES006metaG_FD_111798 | JGI IMG/M metagenome (GOLD analysis project Ga0164295, IMG submission 111798) | Oligotrophic lake water microbial communities from Sparkling Lake, Wisconsin, USA - GEODES006 metaG | ecosystem: Environmental > Aquatic > Freshwater > Lake | place: USA: Sparkling Lake... | reverse complement strand
AACGTGCACCCGGCCATCGACGGGTCAGTCCCTTGATCAATAATCCTGCCAGCAGATCACCCGATGGCTCACCCGCGACCATGGCAAACGACAAAGCCCCCGAGGGGGCTTGTTGGACGGGATGCACAAATCTTGACACGTGCGTCTTCAGCGAACAATGCCACGCTGCGCAGTTGTGTCAGCGAGGAAATCCAGCATCATCTGGATATCAAGTGCCGCCTCTGGATGACTGTCTACCAAAGTAGCTATTTTGAGCCGGGCGGCTTGCAATGTCAGGTCCTCTCGGTACAAGCACTTGTGAAGGGCTTTGACCGCAGCCATCCGATCTGCGGAAAACCCCCGGCGCCGCAAACCTTCAAAATTCATGGAGCGCGCTCTGGCAGGTTGACCTTGAGCCATCACAAAAGGAGGCAGGTCCGCAAACAATAAAGAATTCATTGCCGTGAAGCTGTGCGCCCCCAGGCGGCAAAACTGGTGAACCACTGTAAAGCCACCCAAAATAACCCAGTCCTCGACCACGACGTGTCCAGCTAACTGGGTGTTGTTGGCAAAAATCGTGTGATTCCCGACCCGGCAATCGTGGGCCAAGTGAACGTAGGCCATGATCCAATTGTCGTTGCCCACACGGGTCACGGCTTGGTCACCCGGAGAGCCAATATTGAAGGTGCAAAATTCACGGATGGTGTTGCGGTCGCCGATGATCAACTCACAAGGCTCGCCCTTGTATTTTTTGTCTTGCGGTACCGCACCCATCGAGTTGAACTGGAAAATTCGGTTGTCCGCGCCTATGGTCGTGTGTCCTTCAATGACACAATGACCCGCAACAGCAGTACCCGCTCCGATTTTGACGTTCGAGCCAATCAAAGTGTAAGGGCCAATCGAGGCTGTCGTCTCGATTTCAGCGCCCTTGTCTATGATGGCTGTGGGATGAATCATCGACATGATGTCGTCTACCTCAGGCGATTTTGCGCATGGTGCACATCAATTCGGCCTCCACAGCCAACTGATCACCGACCATGGCGCGGGACTTGAACTTGAAAATACCAGCCTTCATGCGGTCCAATGCCACTTCCAAAATGAGTTGATCACCCGGCTCAACCGGGCGCTTGAAGCGTGCCCCATCGATGCCAGCAAAGTAATAAACGGTTGTGTCATCAGGCGTTTCGCCGAGCGTGTCGAAAGCCAATAGAGCAGCAGCTTGCGCCAAAGCCTCGAGCATCAGCACCCCTGGCATCACTGGACGATGCGGAAAGTGGCCCGTGAAAAAAGGTTCGTTCATAGTCACATTTTTCAGCGCACGAATTCGAACACCCTTTTCAATTTCCAAAACACGGTCGACCAGCAAGAAAGGATACCGGTGCGGCAGTTGCTTGAGAATTTGATGAATGTCCATCATGGAGAAGATTCCTTATTATTTGCATTTTCCAAGGCTTTCAGCCTTTCGCGGAGTCGATACAACTGCTTGAGAGTTGCTGCATTTTTTTCCCAAGTCGTATTGTCGTCAATGGGGAACATACCGGTGTAATGACCGGGTTTGAGAATTGATCGGGTGACGACCGAAGCCGCAGAAACATGAACCCCATCCACCAACGTCAAATGACCCAAAACCACAGCGCCCCCACCCACAGTGCAATGTGCTCCAATACGCGCACTGCCCGCCACGCCAACGCAACCGGCCATGGCTGTATGCGCACCGACATGTACGTTATGTCCGATTTGAATCAAGTTGTCGAGCTTCACACCGTCTTCAATGATGGTATCTTCCAATGCGCCACGGTCGATACAGGTATTTGCGCCAATTTCGACATCGTTGCCAATACGCACAGCGCCCAGCTGCTCTATTTTTTCCCAAGTGCCTTGATGCTTTGCAAAACCAAAACCATCCGCACCAATCACAACGCCTGAATGCACAATGCAACGATCACCCACCACACAATCTTCACCAATTGTGATGCGCGACTTGAGATGCGTGTGCGCGCCGATGCGGGCCCCCTTCTCCACCACGCACAAAGGGCCAATGATGGCCGTTGGATCGATACAGGCTAAGGGATCAACTACAGCGCTCGAATGTATGCCAGCAGTTGCAACCGAGGTCAAATGGCTCTTCCACAGGCGTGTTAAACGCGCAAAATAAAGGTAAGGATCAGGTGTCACGATACATGCTCCGCGAGCACGCGCCACGTCTTCAAAATCAGGAGACACAATCACGCAGGCCGCAGAGGAAACAGGCAATTGAGACTGGTATTTAGAGTGGCTTAAAAAACTGATCTGCACTGATGTTGCAGACCCAAGGGAATTCAAACCTTCGATCTTGATGTCAGGAGCACCATAGAGCGTCCCACCCAGTGATTGAATGATGTCTCCAAGCTGTAACAGCACGCGTTTCAATCAAACTGGCGAATCAGTTTACTTGGCAGTGGAAGCGTTGAGCGCTTTGATCACTTTATCAGTAATGTCATGCTTGGGATTCATATACACAGCCTCTTGAAAAATAGCATCGTATTTCTCAGATTCAGCCACTTGCTTGACCGCACGGTTCGCTCGCTCGATGACCAATTGCTGTTCTTCATTTTTACGCGTGTTCAAATCTTCCTGAAACTCTCGGCGTTTACGCTGAAACTCACGGTCCTGATCGACCAACTGCTTTTGGCGAGAGGCACGCTGGCTTTCGGACAAGGTGGGAGCTTCACGTTCGAACTTTTCGGAGGCCGTCTTTAATGTATTGCCAGTATCAACCAGTTCTTTTTCGCGGCGGGAAAATTCTTGTTCTAGCTTGGCTTGCGCCGCTTTGGCCGAACTGGTTTCTCGAAAAATTCGGTCTGTATTAACAAAACCAATTTTAAATTCTTGCGCATGCACAGCGACTGCAAAGCAAGATACGGCGATTCCGAACCACAGGGTTTGTCGTAAAGTTTTCATTAAAAAGAGGTTCCAATTTGGAATTGCAATTGTTGAATTTTATCCATACTCTGTTTACGAACAGGTATCGCATATGAAAACCGAAGTGGGCCCATAGGTGAAATCCAACTCAAACCTATACCCATCGAGGCGCGTAGTTCCTTGACAGTCACGGCTTCGTGTTCACCAAAAGCTCGACCCACATCGGTAAAGCCAAACATACGAAGTGTTCTGTCGTTGCCGGCGCCTGGGAACGGAGCATTGAGTTCAGCGTTGAAGACAATCTTTTTAGAACCACCCAAATAAATGCTGTTCAACGTATCAGAAGGTCCCAGTGTTGACTGCTCAAAACCACGAACACTGCCCAAGCCACCCACATAAAAGTTCTTGAAAATGGGGTAAGGCCGACCGGAAAGTCCTTGACCGTAGCCCAAATCGGTGTTGAATGCAAAAGTATATTTTTTTGTTATCGGAATGTACTGTTGAAATTGATAACTTGCACGCACGTAACGAACGTCACCCGCAACACTCACATCTGCATTGAAGCGCTGAAGTTGACCATTTGTGGGCACCAAAGCGCTGTCTCGACCATCTCGAGCCCAGCCCAAGGTTAAAGGAACAGAGTTACTTGTGTAACCAAATTTTTGTGCAAAATCGATGTAGGTATTGGGCAGGTTAGTCCCTGGGTTGATGGTCGTTTGTTCATAATTCGCACCTACAAAAACCGTATCCCGTTCACCGATCGGGAGACCAAATCGTATGCCCCCCCCCGTATTGACGAGATTATAAGAATTCAAATCTATCAGATAAGGCCGGGTTGTACGTTGAAAAATATCAAGCGTCCTAGAAACACCCTCAGGCGTAAAAAATGGATCCGTGGTGCTCAGGACAAAAGCTCGGTTATAGCGACTGGTGTTCACCTGGATACCTAAATAATTACCCGTGCCAAAAGCGTTGTCCTGCTGGATACCAAAGGTGAGTGTCACTTTTTCAGCCGAAGAATAGCCCGCTCCTAACGAAACGCTCCCGGTCGGTTTTTCCATCACAGTGATGGTCAAATCCACTTGATCTGAAGTCCCTGCAACCTCCTGCGTTTCAATGTTCACATCGGTGAAATAACCTAAGCGATCAACGCGGTCACGTGATAATTTAATTTTGTCTCCGTCATACCAAGCCGACTCCAATTGGCGAAATTGTCGACGTATAACTTCATCCCGAGTTCGGTTATTGCCTGCCACCAAAATTCGCCGGACATAAGCACGGCGTGAGGGCTCGGCTTGCAGCACAAAACTCACACGATTATTCAAACGGTCTATCACTGGGCGCGGTTCAATCCGCGCGAAAGCGTAACCAAAGCGTCCGAAATAATCGGTAAAGGCTTTATTTGTTTCCGTCAATGTTTCGGAGTTGTAGGGCTGGCCTGGCTTCATTTTGACCAAGGTTTTGAACTCTTCTTCCTTACCCAGATAGTTACCCTCCAACTGGATATCAGACACCACGAAACGCTCACCCTCAGTAATATTTATGGTTACTGCAATTTCTTGTTTATCCGGAGAAATAGCGACTTGAGTCGAGTCGATTCGGAATTCCAAGTACCCACGAGAAAGATAGTAAGACCTCAAAGATTCCAAATCGGCATTCAGTTTTGTACGAGAGTATCTGTCTGATTTAGTGTACCAACTCAGCCATCCACCAGTGTCTAAATTGAACAGATCGCGCAAGGTGCCTTCATCGAAAGCCTTGTTGCCGGTCACGCGGATTTGCTTGATTTTTGCGGGCCCTCCCTCCGTGACCGTGAAGGTCAACCGCACACGGTTACGTTCAATGGGGGTGACGGTAGTGACAACCTCGGAGCCGTAAAGACTTCGGTTAATGTATTGGCGCTTGAGTTCTTGTTCAGCTTTGTCTGTCAATGCTTTGTCATAAGGACGGCCTTCAGACAGACCAATTTCTTTCAGTGCTTTCGCGAGAACATCTTTGTCAAACTCTTTCAGACCCGCAAACTCGACACCTGACACTGTGGGCCGTTCTTCCACGATCACAACCAAAACATCGCCTTGAATCTCTAGGCGAACATCTTTAAAAAGACCGAGACCAAACAAGGCCCGAATCGCTGCTGCACCTTTTTCGTCATTGTAAATTTCCCCCACGCGAAAGGGCAAAGAAGCAAAAATGGTACCGGATTCAACTCGCTGAAGACCCTCGACACGAATATCTTTGACCGAGAAAGGTTCTGCTGCCCAGCCTGAGACAGAAGCCCACGCAAAGATGACCACAGCAACCAACTGGCGTAAGCGATAGATATTGAAGTGAAGTGTCATTGTTGTGAAATTTCAGTAAATTCGAAAGCTAACAGGGGAGATGGAAAAAGGATCGGCGTCAACGCCAAAGTCGCATTCCATCGTTGACCAAGGCTGTCAACATCAGTGCGAATAGCAACACAAGTCCCACTTTTTGGAATACATTCATCCAGTCCGACGACACGGGTTTACCGGTCAGCATCTCCCAAAGATAATACATCAGGTGGCCACCGTCCAGCATGGGTAAAGGCAACAGATTGAGTAGTCCCAAACTGACGCTCAGAAAACCCAAAAAACCCAAATAAGCGGTCCACCCTATGCTGACAGAACGGCCCGCTTGATCAGCAATTGCCAAAGGCCCACCCAGTTGGTCCATGCTGCCTTGTCCCGTTAACATACCGTAAATCACCTGCCCCGTTAAAACAGTCAGGGACGCCACTTTTTGAAAACCCAAAAACAGGCTTTCCACAATCCCATGATCGACCCAAACCGTCGCAGGTGATGCACCCACAACGGCACCTATACGACCCGACAAAGTGCCAGCTTGGTTCACCACCAAGGGAAGCAAATCAAGCGATATGGCCTGGCCATCCCTTTCAACGACCAATGCAAGCGCAAGCGCGCCCCCAGCAGCGACCGATTTACGAATGGTTTGGCGCAAAAACTGTGCATCTGGGATGTTGTGCCCATTCACCTTCAAAACCGTATCCCCCTCTTGTAAACCGCCTCGAGCGGCAGGACTGTCTGGTTCGATTCGTCCCACTTTTGCAAGGGATTGCGGTCCTTCAAAACCCCATAAAACCAATGGGGACAATTTATCCACGGCTGCAAGGGGCTTGGATGTCTCATGGGTCAAACGAACCCATCTGGCCGAATTTTGAGGCAACCGAGGGTCACGAACTTCCAACACGATATCCTGGGCGCTGCGCGCAGCTTCAAGGGCTATCACATGTAAGCCGCTATACGACGAGATGAGCGTTGAAGGCGATTCAGGCCACCCGCTCTCCAGAGGAGGTACCAGGGTTGCACCCGTCACAAGCTCTCCGCCCAACAACCCCGCTTTTTCTGCAGCGGATTGCGCTACAGGGGTAGACAGGATGGCGACTGGCTCTGCTTGCCCCCACCATGCCGTCACAGCAAATAATAAGATGGCCAAAATCAGGTTAGCCACAGGCCCTGCGGCCACGATCAAAGTGCGGGCCAGCAAGGTTTTTCGATTGAACGCACGGTGACGATCTGCAGGATCAACAGGGCCTTGAGACTCATCCAGCATGGACACATAACCGCCCACGGGCAACCAGCCAATGGTCATTTCGGTTTCTTGATTGTGGTGTGGATTTGACTTTCGCCACCGCAACACGGGTCGACCAAAACCAATCGAAAAACGCAAGACTTTGACGTCAAAAGCCAAGGCCATTCGGTAATGACCCCATTCGTGCACTGACACCAAGAGCAGCAATGCGAACATGAAAGCAAGAAAGGTAGACATCAGGTCTGAAATTGACGAACTTGGGCCAATGCATGCGCTCGACTTTCATGGTCAAGGGCCAACAAGGCCTCTAAAGACTCAGGCGCGGTGAAGGAAGCCGCAGCCAAAGTGTCCTGGTTCACAGCATGAATCTGATCGAATCGAATCTGTCCCGCTAAAAATGCAGACACGGCAATCTCATTGGCCGCATTCAAAACAGCGCATGTCCCAAAACGGGCATCCAGCGACTCCCAGGCCAACTTCAAACCTGGAAAACGCAAACCATGGTCATGCTCGTGCAGCGACTCGAAAGTCATCGGCGCCAGTTGTCGAAAATCAAGGGCTGATGCACCAGACACAACCCGCTCAGGCCAGCTCAAACCGTAGGCTATAGGCACACGCATATCCGGTGTGCCCATTTGAGCCACCACAGAAGCGTCTTTGTACTGAACCATCGAATGGATCACGCTCTGAGGATGAATCACCACCTCAATTTGGTGGGATTGAACCCCAAACAAATACCGTGCCTCAATCACTTCCAAAGCCTTGTTCATCATCGTGGCGGAGTCCACGGATATTTTCCGTCCCATCACCCAATTCGGGTGGGCGCAAGCTTGCTCAGGCGTGACATCACGCAAGCTTTTGACAGCCCGTGTACGAAAAGGCCCTCCCGAGGCAGTCAAAATAATTTTGTCTATCCGATCTGCCCAAGTGGCAGGGTCCTCAGGCAAAGACTGAAATATCGCTGAATGCTCACTGTCGATGGGCAGTAGCGTTGCCCCGCCTTGTTTGACGGCCGACAAAAAAACATCACCACCAACGACCAAGGCCTCTTTGTTGGCCAGCAAAAGTCGCTTACCGGCATGCGCCGCCGCAAGGCACGACGCTAAACCGGCGGCCCCGACAATGGCGGCCATCACCGAATCGACTTGGGGGTGCGATGAAATTTCAACCAAAGCCTCAGCGCCCCACATCACCTTCACATTCAAACCTTGCGCCTTGACTCTCTCTGCCAAGCGCCGACCCGCATCCTCTTGAGCCATTACGGCAAACTCAGGAGAGAACTGAATGCACTGCGAAAGCAACAGATCAACTTGCGTGGACGCACTCAGTGCAAACACTTTGAACCGTTCTGGATGGCGAGCAATCACATCGAGCGTATTGCCACCAACGGAGCCCGTCGAACCTAAAACGGTAATTTGTTGTTGCATAGCTACCCCTGAATTAACACCGCGTTTACGAGGACCACGTCATGATCATCATGGCCAAGGGCAAGGTGGGCAGCAAAGCATCCACGCGGTCCAATACCCCACCGTGACCCGGAAGCAATCCAGAACTGTCCTTCACTCCCGCGCTTCTTTTGATCAAGGACTCCACCAAATCACCAACGACACTCATGCAGGTCATGAAAACCAAGGCAGCCAACCAAAACCACCAGCCTTGGCGCCACAAACGGGTATGAAAACTCGAATCAGAAAACTCAAAGTAATGATCCGCTTGAATCCAACACAAAGAAACCAACACCACCCCCGCCATACCGCCCCAAACGCCTTCCCAGGTTTTACCGGGGCTGATGGAAACGGCCAATTTAGAGTGGCTCCAGCGCCCCCCCAGGGCTCGACCAGCGAAATAGGCAAACACGTCTGCAGCCCACACCAAAACCAAAACGGACAGCAAAAAATTAGGCCCTGTCCAACGGGCCTGCGCGAGGGCCAACCAGGCAAAGCACAAGGCCATAAGGCCCAGCGACCAACGCATGAAGAAGGGCCACCGCGACCAAGCTGCCACGCCGCGTAACAGCATCCAAGCACCTATCAAAACCCAGGCTGAGCCCGCGAACAGCCACACAAAAGGGCTTGTGTGCTCTGTCCAGTTTGTCTGCCAAAAGAAGCAGCAAATCAGCAAAGCCAATGCCCCAGTGCCCCATGAAGCAAATCGCCCGCAACCGTTCATCCGTCCCCACTCCCATGCGCCAGCGGCAATCAGAATCATCGTCAGAGCAGCAAAAGGTTCTGGACTGGACGCAAACAAAGCGGGCAACAGCAAGGCCAACAAAATCAATGCCGTGATGAGTCTCTGTTTGAGCATCGGGTCTTTCTTAGAAGGGGTGTTGAGGTGAATGATTCAAAGCAAATCACCCAGACGACTTCAAAAACGACCCCAGAAGTAAAGGCGACGTGAATTCACGGATCACACCGCCATGATTTCTTGCTCTTTGCCGGCAACCAGTTGGTCAATCTCGGCAATGTGCTTGTCTGTGACTTTTTGCACATCGGTTTCTGCACGTTTTTGATCATCCTCGGAAGCGAGTTTATCTTTCACCAGTTTTTTAACGGACTCGTTCGCGTCGCGGCGCAAATTACGAACTGCTATTTTTGCATTCTCACCTTCGTTACGGACCAATTTGGTCATTTCTTTGCGACGCTCCTCACTCATCGCAGGCATAGGAACGCGAATCAAATCGCCCATAGACGCTGGATTCAAACCCAAATCGCTTTCACGAATGGCTTTTTCTATTTTTGCGCCCATCCCTTTTTCCCACGGCTGCACACTGATAGTTCTGGAATCGATCAGTGCCACATTGGCCACTTGCGACAAGGGAACGCTCGAGCCGTAGTACTCCACCAACACGGAGTCAAGCAAGGCCGGATTAGCGCGACCTGTGCGAATTTTGGTCAGATTGTTTTTGAATGCTGCAATGGACTGGTCCATCTTGCCTTCAGTAGTTTGTTTAATTTCTGAAATAGTCATGAATTTCTCCAGCGCAAGTCAATCATTCAGGCATAGACCAAAGTGCCTTCATCTTCACCCATCACCACACGCTTGAGTGCGCCATTTTTGAAGATGGAAAACACCTTGATCGGCAATTTTTGATCACGGCATAATGCAAACGCAGTGGCGTCCATGATGCCCAAATTTTGCGAAATAGCTTCGTCAAAACTGATTTTGTCGTACCGCGTGGCGGTGGGGTCTTTTTTCGGATCAGCGGTATACACGCCGTCTACCTTGGTGGCTTTCAACACCAATTCCGCACCGATTTCGGCGCCACGCAACGCGGCCGCCGTATCCGTGGTGAAAAAAGGATTGCCCGTTCCTGCGGCAAACACCACCACTTTGCCCTCTTCGAGGTACTGCAATGCTTTGGGACGAACGTAAGGCTCCACCACTTGATCAATACCGATGGCGGACATCACGCGCGCTATCAAGCCAGCTTTGTTCATGGCATCGGCCAAAGCCAGAGCGTTCATCACAGTGGCCAGCATCCCCATGTAGTCGGCTGTAGCACGGTCCATACCGACTGACCCTCCCGCCACACCACGAAAAATATTACCTCCGCCGATCACGATCGCCACTTCAACCCCCAAGCGGGTCACTTCGGCAATCTCGTCGACGATGCGCACAATGGTGGCACGGTTAATGCCGAACTGGTCATCCCCCATCAAGGCCTCGCCTGACAGCTTGAGCAAAATACGCTTATGGGCTGGCTTGGCGAGGATCATGAAAAGCTCCTTGAGTAGACAAAATGAACAAGATAGGAATCAAAACAGAGGCAGGCCTGAAAATCAGGCTGCAGCGCCTTGTGCAGCAGCCACTTGCGCTGCCACTTCAGCAGCGAAGTCATCAACTCGCTTTTCTATGCCTTCGCCGACAACAAACAAAGTGAAGCCTTTGAGTGAAGTATTCGCAGCTTTGAGCATTTGTTCAACAGTTTGCTTGTCGTTTTTGACGAAAGCCTGGTTGTACAAAGACACCTCTTTGAGGTACTTTTGTACAGAGCCTTCGATCATCTTGGCAGCGATTTCAGCGGGCTTACCCGACTCAGCCGCCTTGGCTGTAGCCACAGAGCGCTCTTTTTCGATCAAATCAGCAGGAACTTCTGCGCTGCTCAATGACACTGGCTTCATGGCCGCCACATGCATGGCGACGTCTTTGGCGGCAGCGTCCTCACCGTCATATTCCACCAACACACCAATGCGTGTGCCATGCAAATAAGTGGCCACTTTAGAGGCGCCAGAAATTCGCTTGAACCGACGAAAGCTCATGTTCTCGCCGATCTTGCCGATCAGGCCCTTGCGAACTTCTTCCAAGGTAGGGCCAAAACTATCCTGGCTGTATGGCAATTCACCCAACGCAGCCACATCGGCCGGATTGTGCTCTGCCACCAACTTGGCGGCGGCGTGCGCCAACGCCAAAAAGCTGTCGTTTTTGGTCACAAAGTCAGTTTCGCAGTTCACTTCAATCATGGCACCCGTGTTGCCATTGACGAAACTGGTCACCACACCTTCAGCAGTCACGCGGGAAGCGGCTTTGCCAGCCTTTGTTCCCAATTTCACGCGGAGCAATTCTTCGGCTTTGACCATGTCGCCTTCGGCTTCAGTCAAAGCTTTTTTGCACTCCATCATGGGCGCGTCTGTTTTTGCACGCAGCTCAGCGACCATACTTGCTGTAATTGTTGCCATGTTGATTCTCCGTATTCAATTCAAAGTCAGATTAAAAAAAAGGGGCAACAAAGCCCCTTTCATCAAGTTACAAGAGGCCTTAAACAGACGCTTCCTGAACTTCGACGAATTCGTCTTCACCTTCATCAGCCGCAGCCACGGCCTTGAGCACGTCGTTGACCGCATTGGAGCGGCCATCAATGATCGCGTCCGCAATACCACGGGCATACAAAGCCACAGCCTTGGCCGAGTCGTCGTTGCCTGGAATCACGTAGTCGATGCCTTCTGGTGAGTGGTTGGTGTCCACCACACCGATCAATGGAATGCCCAGTTTTTTGGCTTCCGAAATCGCAATCTTGTGATAACCCACGTCGATGACAAAGATTGCGTCCGGCAATGCAGGCATGTCCTGGATGCCACCGATGTCTTTTTCAAGCTTTTCCATCTCGCGTTTGAACATCAACTGTTCTTTTTTGCTCAATGTTTCGAGACCCACTTCTTGCTGGGCTTTCATGTCCTTCAAACGTTTGATCGAGGTCTTGACGGTCTTGAAGTTGGTCAACATGCCACCCAACCAACGCTGGTCGACAAAAGGCACGCCAGCGCGAGCGGCTTCAGCAGCAACGACCTCGCGCGCTTGACGCTTGGTTCCAACCATCAAAATATTGCCACGGTTCGAAGCCAACTGCTTGACGAACTTGGTGGCCTCCAGGAACATCGGCAAAGACTTTTCCAGGTTGATAATGTGGATTTTGTTGCGATGACCAAAGATGAAAGGGGCCATCTTGGGGTTCCAGAAACGGGTTTGGTGACCAAAGTGGACACCGGCTTCCAGCATTTCGCGCATGGTAACGGACATAATAAGCTCCAAAGGTTAAGTCTTAAATCCAGCCCACTGATCACCCGCCATGAAATGGACGGGCAACACCTTCAAGAGGCCGGTTTGCGATTGATTGACTGAACAAACACCCGACAGCTCTATTGCCGACGTCCATCTGTTTAGCCAGTCGATTATAGCATCCTGTCCACGACGCACTTCACTCTGAATACAACATGAACACTCAAATGGACCTGATCTCCACTTTGCAAGCGCTGGCATGCGGCCTTAAAACAAAACAAGACGTCCTTCAAACCTGCCTTGAAATGGCACAAAGCCCAGCTTGCGAACATGTCTTCATGTCGCTTCATGCCGAGGTGCCCAACGCCTTAAAAAGCACCAACATGGTGCAAGGCGCGCTGGCTGGACTGCCGTTTTCTGCCAAGGATCTGTTTGATGTGCGTGGTGAAACCACCTCGGCGGGATCGATTGTCTTGAAAAACAACCCTGCTGCCGTTCAAGATTGTCCTGCTGTTGCAAGCATGCGCGCCGCAGGCGGAACGCTGATCGGCCGCACCAATATGGTGGAATTCGCTTTTTCAGGGGTTGGCATCAACCCCCATTACGGTACGCCAGCCGCCTGGGATGCGGTGTCCAATCAACTTTCGGGATTGCCTACAGCTGCAAGCGCTGGTCATTTTGAACCCTTGGTGCCAGGGGGATCGTCTTCAGGTGCAGCTGTATCGGTGGCCACGGGAGCCGCATTCATCGGTTTGGGCTCAGACACTGGCGGTTCCATTCGGATTCCTGCGGCGCTGAATGGCATTGTGGGCTTTAAAAGCACGGCCAGACGTGTTTCAACACAAGGTGCCGTTCCCTTATCGACCACCATGGACACCATCTGCGCCATGACCCGCAGCGTCAGGGACGGCATCTTGGCACACGAGATTCTTGCCCAGCGCAAGGTGCCCTTGTTCAAATTAGGATTGTCTGACTACAGGATCGCGGTTCCTACCACCCTGATGCTGGACGACTTATCCGATTCTGTTCGGCACGCTTGGGAGTGCAGTCTGCATCAATTGAGAAAAGCGGGCGCTCGATTGACCGAAATCAAACTGCCGGAAATCAACGACCTGTCCGGCTTGCTGACCACCGGAGGTTTCAGTGCAGCAGAGAGCTTTACCTGGCACCGACATTTGCTGACAAAAAGCGCCGCTGATTACGACCCGCGCGTTGCAATGCGGATTGAACGCGGCGCACACATGAAAGCCTTTGAGTACTTGGAACTTCAACAAGCCCGGGTTGATTGGATCCGTCGAATGCATCAAGCCATGCTGGGTTACGACGCCATGCTGTCGCCCACGGTGCCCATCACCTCACCGACGATCGCGAGCATGGCGCCTGGTGCAGAAAGGGATGAAGCATTTTTCAAAGCCAATGGCTTGTTGCTGCGCAATACCAGTGTGGTCAACATGCTTGACGGTTGCGGCCTTTCACTTCCTTGTCACCAAGCGGGCGAACTCCCTGTGAGCCTGATGGTCTGGCAGGGCCCGATGGCCGATGATGTGGTGCTCAATGTTTCTTTGGCCATTGAACAGCAGTTGAAATTGAATGCATGAACCTGCAACGCCTCAACACTGCCCAAGCCTGCACGCTGTTTGACCAAGCAGGTACTCTGCTTGCCGAGAAACGATTGGCCAGCCAATTGCCTGCGCACACTTTGATGCAAAGAGCCGGTGCTGCCCTAGGGCAACTGGCCATGGCTATTGCACCGCATGCACAAAAAATATGGATTGCCTGCGGGCCGGGTAACAATGGCGGCGACGGTTGGGAAGCGGCCTGCTTTTTGCGCAATGCAGGCATGAATGTCTTGGTGTCTTACTTGCCGCCAAACCAAGACCTGCCCGTGGATGCACAAGAAGCCATGAACAGGGCGCTGAGCTTGGGAATTCAAATCAGCGAACCGCCAGTGGATTTAGGTCCACAGGATTTGACCATTGACTGCCTGTTGGGCAGGGGTTCAAGCCGATTTGTTACCGGCAAAATGGCGCAATGGGTCGAGGCCATGAACAAGAGCACGGCCGTGATTTTATCCGCCGACATGCCCACCGGATTGAATGCCGACACGGGTCAAGCGCATCAACATGCCAACGGTGAAACGGGCGCGCTGGTTCGCGCTGATCACACCTTGATGCTGCTGACCGCCAAGCCCGGCGCCTTCATGGCCCAAGGTCGCGATGCATCTGGCCAACTGTGGCTGGATGATTTAGCGCGAAACGGCACAGAAAAATCAGTGCTTGCAGGCGTTCAAGCGCATTGCGAACTCAACCCACAACCCACTCGAATACGGCGTCAGCACAACAGCCACAAAGGAAGCTATGGCGACGTGGCCATTGTGGGCGGCGATTCTGTTGCCAGTCGTGGCATGGGCATGACTGGCGCTGCGGTGCTGGCCGCGTCGGCCGCATTGCACGGTGGAGCGGGTCGTGTGCTGGTCAGTCTGCTGGCAAATGATGATAAAACACACCAACAAGATTTTGCGCTGCACCATCCCGAGTTGATGCAGCGCAATTTTGAGGCTTTGGACTTGAAGCATTTGACAGTTGTTTGTGGCTGCGGTGGCGGCCTCAATGTCGCACGCGTATTAACCGAGGTATTGCAGCGCAGCCACAACCTGGTCTTGGATGCCGATGCGCTCAACGCCATTGCCCGGGACACAGTGCTTGCACAACTGCTCCGACGTCGCAGTGCGCGGTTCATGCCAACGGTATTGACGCCCCACCCTCTTGAAGCCGCGCGATTACTGGGCTGCAGCACCGATCACATTCAGTCAGATCGTGTCGCAAGTGCTGCTCAATTGGCGGCCTTTTTTGGTTGCACTGTGGCTCTCAAAGGCTCGGGCACTGTCATCGCTTGTCAAGGTCAGATCAGCCGAATCAACCCCACTGGCAACGCTCAACTGTCAACAGCGGGAACAGGAGATGTTTTGGCAGGATTGACAGGCTCCAAACTGGCACAAGGTTTGTCAGCTTTTGAAGCCACCTCTGAAGCTGTTTTTGAGCACGGCCAAAAAGCGGATGCTTGGCAGGCGCAGAGCCGCTTGACCGCCAGCCGTTTGGCAACTCAACTCAACTGAAACGTCAACCTCTGCCTGCAAAAGGCATTTTGGTGGCCATGACGGTGTGAAACATCACGTTCGCTTCCAACGGCAAGTTGGCCATGTACACCAAAGACTGGCCCACGATGTTGACGTCCATTAAAGGCTCAACTGCAATTTCGCCATTGGCCTGAATGACACCTTTGGCCATGCGCATGGCCATGTCAGTAGCCGCGTTGCCAATGTCCAACTGCCCCACAGCAATGTCGTACTTGCGGCCATCCAGGGATGCAGACTTGGTCAAGCCAGAAACACCATGCTTGGTCGACGTGTAGGCAATCGAATGAGGGCGAGGCGTTGTCGCTGAAATGGAGCCGTTGTTAATGATCCGGCCACCGCGAGGTGATTGGTCTTTCATGACTCGGAAGGCGGCCTGAATGCACAAGAACATCCCGGTCAGATTGATGTCCACTACATTTCTCCATTGGGCCAGGGTCAGCTCTTCCAAGGGGATGCCAGGTGCATTCACGCCCGCATTGTTGAACACCAAATCAATGCGACCGAACTTCTCTACTGACGCGTCGAACAATGCTTTGACAGAAGCTTCGTCTGAAACATCAGCAGCAACAGCCAAGGCGTGAGCAGGCTGACCCGACTCCGCAATCACTTCGTCCAGCGGCGCTTGGCGGCGGCCAGCCAATACAACACACCAACCGTCTTTGAGAAGCGCCAAAGCGGAGGCTTTTCCCACACCGGATCCGGCACCAGTGACGATGGCTACTTTGAGGGTTGAATTCATATGAGAGTCTCCTGATAATTGAATGATTTAAATTGTCACCGCTTCGAGGGTCTGACTTTGCCGATTTTCTTTTTGTACAAAGCCTTTGACGCAGGCGATTTTTTGGCCGTTGCGGTCACCGTGGCGCGCTCGCGCACATGGTCTTTACGTCGTTTGGACTGACCTGTGGTGTTTTCGTGCAAAGGGGTTGCGGAATCTGAACGCCCAAGTCCTGGTCGCTCTTTACTGACACTGCCTTTTTCGCGAAGACTGCGAGCAGCCATATCCTCCAGACCATTAACCAATCGAAAGTCGATTTTACGGCCATCCAAATCTACACGTGAGACTTGAATTTGGACACGGGTCCCTATGGCATAACGGATACCGGTTCGCTCGCCACGCAATTCCTGGCGCACTTCGTCTAACCTGAAGTACTCACCGCCCAACTCCGTGATGTGCACCAAGCCCTCGACATACATGGCGTCCAAGGTGACAAAAATACCGAAGGTAGTGACCGACGTGACCACACCACTGTATTCCTCACCCAAATGCTCCCGCATGTACTTGCATTTGAGCCAGGCTTCTACATCGCGACTGGCTTCGTCAGCGCGACGCTCGTTGGCACTGCAATGCAAGCCGGCAGCCTCCCAAGCTTGCTGCTCTGCATAAGACATCTTAGTCTTGGGAGCTGATGCCTCCATTTGCACGCCCGCCTTGTTTTTTTGCAATCGCTTGGCCAATTTCGCATGGGCTTCACCTGGCAGGGGCAATTCGGGCAGTTGGTATTTTTGTCGCGCCAATATCGCTTTGATAACACGGTGTACCAACAAGTCAGGGTAGCGGCGAATCGGACTGGTGAAGTGCGTGTAAGCCTCATACGCCAAACCAAAGTGCCCGCTGTTCATCGGCGTGTAAATGGCCTGTTGCATGGAGCGCAAAAGCATGGTGTGTATTTGCTGCGCATCCGGACGGTCTTTGGTTGCCTGCGCAATTTTCTGAAATTCTCCAGGCTGAGGATCATCACTCAATCCAAACGGCAGGCCCAAGGCTTTGAGGTAATTGCGAAGAATGTCTTTTTTCTCGGGTGTCGGGCCTTCATGCACACGAAACAACCCAGGGTGCTTGCCTTGTTCAATAAAATCAGCACTGCAGACATTGGCGGCCAACATGGCCTCTTCAATTAAACGGTGCGCTTCGTTGCGCGTACGCGGTACGATCTTTTCAATCTGACCACTTTCATCGCACACAATTTGCGTTTCGGTGGTTTCAAAATCAACTGCACCCCGCACTGCACGGGAAGCCAAAAGCGCTTTGTATACATCTTGCAGATTGAGCAAATTGTCCACCCGTGCTTTTCGTTTGCTCGCCTCAGGCCCGCGCGTATTGGCCAAAATAGCGGCCACTTCAGTGTATGTAAAGCGTGCATGGCTGAACATCACTGCTGGGTAAAACTGGTAGGCGTGAACGTCACCTTTGGCGGTCACCAACATGTCACAAACCATGCACAAGCGCTCCACATCGGGGTTGAGTGAGCACAAACCATTTGACAGTTTTTCCGGGAGCATCGGTATGACACGCCGCGGGAAATAAACGCTGGTGGCACGCTCGTAGGCATCCACATCAATGGCGCTTCCGGTGCTCACATAATGGCTTACATCGGCAATAGCGACCAACAAACGCCATCCTTTGCCGCGCCCCACTTTGGCAGGTTCACAATAAACCGCGTCATCGAAATCACGCGCATCTTCACCATCAATGGTCACCAAAGGGACGTCGGTCAAGTCAATGCGGTTCTGTTTGTCTTGCGCTCTCACTTTGTCTGGCAAGGTACGCGCCAATCCGATACAAGCATCCGAAAATTCATGCGGCACACTGTACTTGCGAACCGCAATTTCAATCTCCATGCCCGGGTCGTCAATCTCACCCAAAACTTCTTTCACGCGACCTACAGGCTGCCCAAAAAGCGCTGGTGGCTCGGTCAACTCCACCACCACCACTTGACCGGGTTTGCCGGTCCCGATGGCCAATTTGGGAATCAACACATCTTGACCGTAACGCTTGTCTTCTGGGGCCACGATCCAGATGCCACTCTCATGCAACAAGCGGCCAATAATCGGATGAACAGGACGTTCAACGATCTCAACTACACGGCCTTCTGGACGGCCTTTTCTGTCCTGACGCACGATGCGAACCTTGACGCGATCTTTGTGTAAAACGGCTCGCATTTCGTTCGGCGGCAGGTAAATATCACCCACCCCGTCATCGCGTAAAAGGAAGCCGTGACCATCACGATGTCCTTGGACACTGCCCTCTATTTCATCCTGCAAACTGCAGGGGGTAATCATTTTTTTGATATACAATCCTATCTTTCCTGAAATGCCCAGGTGGCGGAATTGGTAGACGCACTAGTTTCAGGTACTAGCGAGTAACATCGTGGGGGTTCGAGTCCCTTCCTGGGCACCAAGTTGTAACATATTTTCGATGAACTTGAATGACGTTTGAGCGTCACAGGAAACAAAATCAAACCGTACACTTTGCGGTTTATTTTCGTCTGCTGCCAATTTCAAACCGGTACTCCAATCAAATCATGACCCAGCACATCAACAATCCGGGCTGACGTGAATTCACCTGACTTGAGAGTTTTGCTCATTTTCTCGGGTGGTAACAGTTGCACCACGCCATCAATTTCAGGCGCATCTGCATAGCTTCGGCCTACTCCGCCTTTGCGACCCATGGCCGGAGCCGAGTCCACCAAGACTTGCATCGTGGCACCAATGCGTTGACGCAAACGAGTGATCGACACCTCCTCGGCCACTGCCATGAAACGTGAACGCCGATCTTCACGCTCAGCCTCAGGCAACATGCCGGGCAATTCATTGGCTGCCGCACCTTGCACGGGGCTGTAGGCAAAGCAACCTGCACGGTCAATCTGCGCTTCTCGCAAGAAGTTCAGCAGATGTTCAAACTCAGCTTCGGTCTCACCTGGAAATCCTGCAATGAAGGTACTGCGAATCACCAACTGCGGACACAACTCGCGCCAGCGTTGAATACGTTCCATATTTTTTTCGCCACTGGCGGGGCGCTTCATTCGGCGCAGCACATCAGGGTGGCTGTGCTGAAAGGGCACATCCAAGTAAGGCAAGATCAACCCACTGGCCATCAAAGGAATCACGTCATCCACGCTCGGGTAGGGATAAACGTAATGCAACCTGACCCAAGCGCCATAGGCTTGCGCCATGTCACCTAAAGTTTGCACCAACTCCAGCATACGTGACTTGATCGGTTTACCCTCCCAAAACCCGGTTCGGTATTTCACATCCACACCATAGGCTGAGGTGTCTTGACTGATGACCAGCAGTTCTTTGACGCCACCTTCAAACAAAGCCTTGGCTTCTTTCAGCACGTCACCAACAGGTCGAGACACCAAATCACCCCGCATAGATGGAATGATGCAAAAAGTACAGCGGTGGTTACAACCTTCGCTGATCTTCAAGTAGGCATAGTGTCGAGGCGTGAGTTTCAACCCTGCCTCGCCAAAGGCATTCGGCACCAAATCGATGAACGGGTCATGCGGCTTAGGTAAATGTGCATGCACAGCGTCCATCACCTCTTGGGTGGCATGAGGGCCGGTCACGGCTAAAACGCTGGGGTGAATCTGGCGAACCATATTGCCACCATCCTCGCCCGTCTTGGCTCCCAAACAACCGGTCACAATCACCTTGCCGTTTTCACTCAAGGCTTCAGCAATCGTGTCCAAACTTTCTTTGATCGCATCGTCAATGAACCCACAGGTGTTCACGATGACCAAGTCAGCACCTTCAAAGGTTTTGGAAGTTTGGTAGCCCTCTGCACTCAATTGCGTCAGAATCAATTCAGAATCGGTCAAAGCCTTGGGGCAACCCAAGCTCACAAATCCGATGCGTGGCGCGGGACCCACCTTGGGTGGTGTCAAAGAAGTTAAAGTTTCACTCATGCCGCCATTGTCACAGCAAAAACATGCTTTTAGAGAGGCTCTATTTTTTGATGCCCAATGCACCCAGCATCTGCTCGGTTTGTTTTTGAACCTGCTCTTGCATTTGACCCAGCATGGACTGGGATTGCTGAACATAAGCACCCAGCATGTTTTGCATCATCGGCGGTTGCACCTGCATGAACTGAGTCCAAATTTCTGGACTCACCCCTTTTTGCGAATCACCCAATTGCGATTGCATGTCCATGAAAGACTGCACATTGCTTTCCAGGTACTTGCCCATAAAGCCTTGCATGGCGTGGCCATAAAAACGAATGATATTGGCCAAAACCGCCTCGCTGAACATCGGCGCACCCGCGGCTTCTTCTTCCAAAATAATTTGCAGCAGCATCGAGCGGGTCAAGTCATCGCCTGTTTTGGCATCAGTGACAACAAAGTCCTGGCTGTCCATGACCAAGCTTTTGATCTCGCCTAACGTGATATAGGTCGACGTATTGGTGTCGTACAAGCGCCGGTTAGGGTACTTTTTTATCACGTGGCGGCCCGCAGGCTCAGATGTTGATTTGTGAGATGGCGATTTGGCGGGCACTTTGAATTCCTCAGAGTTTGTCACAATTCCAAACAAGGAAACGTGTTGCAGCGCAACAGATTCTACGGACAACACAAAGAAAAATATGCCAAGGTTTACCCGCCCATAGCGTTAATTTATAAAACTCAGGATGATGTAGCTTGTTCAGTCGCTATCCCGGAAAAACCGAATAGCAATAAGTCCTTATGTCAGCTAACATCAAGCGTAATTGATACAGAATTTAAATAAATTGATGGAGAACTACCCATGACAAAAAGCAATCCTGTTGACGATACCGTGCCCCAGCGTGTAGCCCGATATGCAGATTTAGTGCCTTACAAGGACTCCATGAATCACTCTGATGGCATTCCCCCTGAGGCCATGCTGATGATGTCGCCTGACAAGGTCATGCCCATCATGTCACCGCAAGGTTGGGAGGGGCGCAGCAAAATCGCACCGGTCAAAGGGGCGCCTGGATTGACCATTACCCTGGCCGAATGCCCTCCCGGCGACAGCGCCGGCCTGCACAAACACACCGGTGCAGTGGAAAACTTCTTTTGTGTTCAAAGTAAGTTTGAAATTATCTGGGGTGATGAAGGCCAGTTTTCCACGATCTTGGAGCCCTTGGATTTTGTTTCAGTTCCCTCAGGCATTTACCGTGACTTTAAAAATGTTGGAACCGAATTAGGCCGACTTCTGGTGATGATTCAACCTGAACCTGGTGATACTCAGGACGCTGTGTACCACGCCAAATCCAGCGGGGAAGAAATTGCCAAGCGCTGGGGGCCAGCGACCGTCGATGCGATGGCCAAAGTTGGCATTCGATTTGGAGAGCCGGCTTAAAACCAATGCCCTAACCCCATGTGGGGCATGCACCTACAGCCTGAGTTTCTGACAGCTGAGGTATCAGGACTTGGCTGTGACTGTTCACCATTTGAGAGGCCCACTTTGGGCATTACTGAGACTTGAACCGTCATGGTCTGGCCAATTTCAGTCACATCGATGGCGTTCCACCTCCCTCCGGTTTTATTCACAAGGGGAACAGTAACTTTGGCAAAGTGCTCATCAGCACCAGCACCAGCACCAGCACCAGCACCAGCACTGTGATGAGGATCAGGACGATTCTCCTGAATACTGACTTCAAAAAACTATCGACCGAAATTTTTTGCAGGTCAGCTGCCCAAATAAAGACACCACTGTTGGTATGAGTGGCAGCCCAAAATTCGGCGTAAATGATGAAGTCCTTGTCGACTTTTTTGGGCATGGCAACAAAAAAGAAACATTTGTCCTGCCTGTTCTGTCCCTTACAAAAGAATTAAATTAAGAAGGTACGCACATAAAATTCTGAGGCAATTATCTGGAGCTTACTCAACTCAATCATGAGGTGGAAAATGTTAGTAGAACTCCTGTATTGCAGCGTTTCAGTAGCGCCCCAAATAACTGATGTAGATTTAGAACACATATTGACCTCTGCACGACGCAGAAATTTGGAAGCGGGCATCACTGGAATGCTAATTTATCACCGAGGAGAATTTGTTCAAATCCTAGAGGGTAGGAAGAAGTCGGTTGAAAACGTTTATGAGAAATTCATCGGCCAAGATCTTCAACATACGGCTCTCAATAAAGTGCATCAAAACACAATTTCACATCGCAACTTCAGCGAATGGTCTATGGGTTTTATAGGCGAACAAGAAATCGAATCACGTAGGCCGTATCCGGTCATTGAAATTTTGAAGAACACACTGAGTGACGAAGCCATGTCAAAGCCTTTTTCAATGGGCCTCAATGCCTTTGTTTCAATTTACAACCAGCTACGCAAGTCGCCCTACAGGTAATTTTTAGACGAACTTGGACATACTTTCAGTAGCAAGCGCAGCGAGACAGCAATCTTGAATTGCGCCACCGCGCTCTGTGCCCAAAACGCTGCATGAACGTCACTACGCAGCAACATCAGCGTTCACCAACTTAGCAAACACAGCAATCACTGAGTCCCCAGCGGTGTTAACGACTCTCCACTGATTGCCTTGGTCTGCAAAATCGAGCGGCCTGCTTTCAACCCTTAAGTGGAAGTTCTAAAGAAGCTGGCCAACCAACTGGATGTTGAAGTTGTTCAGTTGCTGCAGCCGCCAGTGAAGTGAATCAAAATTTTTCTTCCGGATCGGATCGGGTTTCAGGAAAATAAATGAATTTCCGACCAATTCCCGTACTGACGAAAAAAAAGCACCGAGCGTTTCCACCAGGTGCTTGAATTAATTGATTTTATTGGTAGGCGCGATTGGACTCGAACCAACGACCCCCACCATGTCAAGGTGGTGCTCTAACCAGCTGAGCTACGCGCCTACAAATTCGATGGCGCGATCATAACAGAGAAAACAGCCTTTATCGGCGGCGGGCAGAGCCTACGCCGCGAACATGGCTGATCTGCATCAGCACCCGCTGCAGCAAACCGGAATCCGACACTTCTACCGTGAAGGTCATCCAGGCAATGCCCTTGACGGATTGGGTTTGCACACCGATCACATTCATCTTTTCTTTGGCAAACACTTCCGAGATATCGCGCAGCAAGCCCTGACGGTCGGTTGCCTCTATGGCCACGTCCACGGGGTAAACCGAGGCATTGCCGCCCTTTGACTGTCCCCACCGTACCTCGATTAAACGCGCTGGATCGCGGCGAATCAACTCTTTGAAATTACTGCAATCCATCCGGTGAATACTCACGCCCTTGCCGCGCGTCACAAAACCGCTGATCCCATCAGGAGGCGCGGGTTTACAGCAGCGCGCCAATTGCGTCAACAATGAATCCACCCCCACCACCAAAACGCCATTAGGCTGATTTTTGCTGGGCCCGCGCGACTTTTTAAGCAGCACAATTTCATCAGGCGTCAGCGCTGGCCCGGGCGGTTTGAGCAAGGTCTCTATGTTGCGTAATGAGTATTCGTCTTTGCCCACCACCTCGAACAAACCCTCGGCCGATTTGAATCCCAATTGGTCAGCCAAGTCGTCAAACTTCAAGGCTGTTTTGCCTTCACGCTGCAACAGTTTTTCAACGGCTTCGCGTCCCTTGGCTATGTTTTCATGGGTGATCTGGGCGTTGAACCAGGCCCGCACCTTGGCCTTGGCCCTTGGACTGACCAAGTACCCCAATTCAGAGTTCAGCCAGTCCCGTGAAGGCCCGCCCTCTTTGATGGCGTTGACCTCGACGGTTTGGCCATTTTGTAAAACTGTATGCAAAGGCACCAACACACCATCGACACGGGCACCCCGGCACCGATGACCCAAATTGGTGTGCACCGTGTAAGCAAAATCAATTGGCGTCGCACCTTGGGGCAACTCAACAATCGCCGCATCGGGCGTCAACACATAAATGCGATCCTCAAACAAGGCTTTGTCTTGAACCTGTTGATGGGCATGCCCAGAAATGTCACGCTCCCACGCCAACAACTGGCGCAAGACGGCTATCTTGGCGTCGTACTCGCTGTTTGCACTGACGCCGGAATACCCCTTGGAACCCGCTTCCTTGTAGGCCCAATGGGCGGCCACACCGCTTTCAGCATGATCGTGCATCGCTTGGGTGCGGATCTGAATTTCGATGGGTGCGCCTGATGCATCCCGCACCACGGTATGCAGTGACTGGTAGCCGTTGTTTTTGGGCTTGGCAATGTAGTCGTCAAACTCTTCCTGAACAGGAGTGAAACGCTCATGCACCCATGACAAGGCTTCGTAGCAACTGGCCACATCAGGCACCACCACGCGCAAGGCGCGAATGTCGAAGACGCGGTCAAAGCCGAGCGATTTGCCGCGCATTTTGCGCACAATGCTGTAAATGTGTTTCGGTCGCCCCTGCACAACAGCCTGAACTCCCTTCGCCACCAACTCCGACTGCAGTTGCATGCGAAGCGCCTGCATTTGGCTTTCGCGCTCCGTTCTTTTTGCGTCCAGCAACAATGCAATGTGCTTGTAGGTTTCAGGCTCCAGAAAACGAAAAGCCAAGTCTTCCATTTCCCACTTGATCTGCCAGATCCCCAACCGATTGGCCAATGGAGCAAATACACTCAAAGACTCCCTGGCCAAATTGGCAGGTACAGGTTGCTTGCTGGCAGCGTAGTGGCGCAGGGTCTGCATGCGAGAGGCCAAGCGCAGCATGACCACACGCAAGTCTCGGCTGAAGGCAAGCAGCATTTTGCGCACGTTTTCGGTCTGCAACTTAGGATCTGCATTGAGCTGAGCCCCATGAATCGCGGACCGCGACAAGCGCTGCACGTGCACCAATTT
>Ga0164295_10000900_pt1 | contig 24613 bp, 24 predicted proteins | sample GEODES006metaG_FD_111798 | JGI IMG/M metagenome (GOLD analysis project Ga0164295, IMG submission 111798) | Oligotrophic lake water microbial communities from Sparkling Lake, Wisconsin, USA - GEODES006 metaG | ecosystem: Environmental > Aquatic > Freshwater > Lake | place: USA: Sparkling Lake... | reverse complement strand
GTGGAGTCTGCTTTGATTAATAAATAACTTCACATAGTATTTCATTAAATCATCAGTATCTATTCCGTGATTAATATACATCCTCATGATATCGCGTATTTCTTTCCATACTCTACGGATATCTGTCATTACCTTTTTATGTCGTCTAAGTATCTTTTGTTTAACTTTAGGAATATTATGATCAACCTTATAAATCGATTCTCCATCATCTACTATATAACCTCCCATGTATATACTATATACTGACATAATCTTAAACCATTTTATTATTAACATTTTCTTGGACGTCCTCTACCTCTCTTAATTGGTAGATATGGTTCATCATCACTTGAAGAAGAATCACTGAAGAATATTAATTGTCTTTGTCCTTTTGGTTTGAAATAATTATTATACATACCAGTACCTTTCTTTTTTGATTCTAATGTTTTATTAAATTGGTCCTTCACTGATATAACATTTGAATGAGCATTCTTTAAAGCATTTACAGCATTAGTAGCAAGTCCAATAGGTTTATCAAAAAGTCCCATACCATGTTTCATTTCTTCAATATGTTCATTCACCTTGTTAATAATCTTATGAAGATCTTTTGGTATATCATTAATACTACCTCCTTTAAAATTATGATCTAGTGCTATCATTATTGATTTCTTTAGTGATGATTTATCTTTAGGTGTTAAATCTTTCCATACTTTCATATTAGTAGTAATCGTTCTGTTACCATTCTTATCGTCATGAAGTTCTGAAGAAGCTTTCATAACAGTCCCTCGTTTCATTTTATAAGAAGGATCTTTCTCTTCAACTTTATATTTAGGTAAAGCAACTTTTGCTTTTGCTTTTTTCATTCTTTCCAATAATTTATTCATACGTAATTCACTAGTAGGATCTTGAGCAGTATCACCATAAATTTCATGTGGTTTATAAAATTCACTTTTAGACATATTGTATATAAAAATATATGTATTTATTTTTAAAGAGTTTTAATTTTTATTCTTGGTCTTCTTAACAAATTATCTGAATATTTATTAAAATTCTTTTTTGATAATCTATATTGTACTTTAGAATCTTCATCAAATTGGTAATTAGGGTATTTTAACTTGGCTAATTTAACATCATTCCCATATTTATTATGAGCTCTTAATTTTGACCATAATTGACTTAAATCTCGCATCATATCTTCAACTTCAAAATCATCGTATCCAGCTTTCATTAATTCTTGTTTAACATTTTTCCTATCAAATGAATCTTTAGCAATTCCTTTTTTACTTGCTAAATTAAAAATTTTTAAAAGTTCAATTTTATCATCTTGTATTAAATCGTTTGTTTCTAATTTTTTATCAACCATAGCATTATAATAACTTCTATTGTCTTCATTGTTGAATAATGTTAGAAAGTTATACCCTTTAGGATTATCTACTAATACTGGTACACTATGACCTTCATGTGAGAAATATATATTTTTAAGCATCTTCTTATTTGGGTTTTTAGCATTATTGTCAAAAAGTATTTCATATATAACACCTTCTCCTGGATTACGATAACCTTCAATCTTTGTTTTAGCATACGGTTGATAATCCTTCTTATTATCCTTATGACTTTTCAATTCCCATATAGTATTTTTTTTCATAAAGTCAACAGGCATGTATTGTAAATATTTATTCTCAACCCAATCTTCAAAATTCTCTTTTCGTTTTTTAGATCCATATATATCTCTTAAGGTTTGTATAAATTCTGGATTATAATATGAAGCATTAATATCTTTAGTATTAAAAACATCTGAAGTATCACCATCTATCTTACTTAGTATTTGAGGTTTATTTTTAACAATGACTTCTGTATTATCACCTCTTTCAACATCGGTTTTAGCTCCTTGAGAAGCTTGTGTAAATAGATCATCAGTTTCAACATTTTCATCTTCTATTTTATCAATAAGCTTATTGTATTCTGGTTTCTTAACATTCATCTCTTTTAGTATCTTTATATATTCTGTTCTATATTTTTCTACAGCGTCATGATTCTCTTCATTCTCTATATCTTTTAATTCTATCATTTCATTAGCTATGAATTCTTTTAACTTGCGATTAGTATCAGGATCTTTCTTAGATGCTAATTCTTCAAGCCTTTCTATAATATCATCATTGACATCTAATGTATTATTATCTGAATCTAAGAATCTATGCGTTCCTAAGAATATCTTTCTCGGATCATCAGGATCCCCTCCTGCCATTCCACCTCTAATATGTTTTATCAAATGAGATTTGTCAACACGATGAGCTTTACTCTTAGGATTCATAGCTGCGTAAACTCTAGCCATAGCCCATTGTTCAGGAGACTTAACTTGAGGTCTAACTGATTGAGGGTTTGTATGATAAGCTCCAATACCTTTATTATAGATAGTTTGAAGCCCGTCTTTATCATACCCTGTTAATTTTGAAAGTTCTATAAGAGTGTGAGATTTGTCTTTTGGGAAATGGTGTTTAGTGTTGAATTTGTTTTTATAAGAATTAAATCCTGAACCAATACCATGGATATAAGGTTCATGTGGTTTATATCCTAATCCACCATTACCCTTTAAATAATGAAACGGATTACATCCACCATTATCAAGCATTAAATAGTCTAAATGTTTTAACATTGTAATATAATATTATATATTAACATGTCTTTAAAAATGTTCACCAAAGGATATGATAAGCATAGTATCCTGGAGAACCAGTTGAAGCTTTTTCAGCTTGATGTCTATTATGATAAGCTTTTCTTCTTTTGATAGCTTTCTCCGGACCATCCTCTTCCCAGAATGTAGGGAAATCTTTATAACGTTTATCACCGATAGAACAGCAATAAAAATAACCATCTTTATCTTTTTTATATACGTCTATCTTTTTATTTTTTTTATGAGAAGGGGTAATATAAACCCCTAATCTATCTGCTTGATCAAACGAATAAGGTTTTATTTCATATTCTTTTTCCATTATATCTATATATTAATATATACATATATTTTTAATTATGTTTCTTTTATGTATACTAGTTCCTGTGCTATTGAGGAACCCATCATTTTGAAATCTTCTTTAAGATTATGTTTTTCATTGATAAGACTTCCATATTTATGAGTTAAATATGTATGGCGTAATTGGTTAACAGATACTTTCTTTCCAAACATTTTATTGAGTCTTTGATTTAGTTTTACATTTGTCAATTGATTATCCTTTGAATCATAGAATAGATAATCCTTATCATTGATTATTTCCCATCGTTTAAGAATACGGGCTAATGTTAATGGTATAGGAATTACTTGTTCACCGTATGTCTTAGCTGTTTTGTAACTATTGAAATACAGTTTAGTAGCATACCTATAGTTATCTTTAGTTTTATCGATATTGTGAAGCTTGAAATCAACGAAGTCCTTTAATCGTCTCGGTGGGATAAAGATACCACCCATTAACGATAGTATAACAAAATCTTGAATATCTTGTTTATCTTTGATTGTTAGTTTGGGTTTCCTCCAAACTAACATAGCATTCTTTTTTAATTCTTCGTATTTGTTTTTTATATCATCATTCGTAACCCATGATTCTTTTTGGTTCTCGGTCTTTTGTTGTTTAGCGGTTTCGATATTGTATTCTTTAATATCATCTAACATTTGATCTCTATATTCTTTTTTCTCAGATAAGACGACAAGAGCACTTAGGATCGATTTCCTTTTATTCACGGGCATATCTTTAAGCTTATTCATGACTTTATTCACATCATTGAATTTATCAATATCTATATCACCATTACCCCAAATCTTTTTATATAAGTTTGTTAATGTACTATTGTAGGTATTGACTGATGTTTTAGACAAGTTTGGTCTTTTTTCTAGAATAATATTCTTTAACATTGTATTTGAGTATATATAATAGTCTTTAAATGGTTTTAATAAAATATTAATATAAAAATAAATATTGATATCTTTGGACATTTGCCATAAGTTAAATTTTCGTTAACTCACTTCTCAAACATTTTCCTATAAACGACCTTTTCTCATTTTTAGACTTTTGTTTGGTTTTCACTATTCCTATTTTTTAACTTATGACAAATCTCTTATTCTTATAAAATATTATCTAAAATCTATATGAATAGAATTAACATCCTTAGAAAAATTATACCTATAGGTTTTATAAACATCATCGTTTAACAAATGTCTATTCTCCTTAATCAAAAGAATCAGTTCATTGTGAGGAATATTGGTCTTGAGTTTATCGAGAAAGATCTTCTGATCAATTAGCTTCCTAGGATTGGTAGCGAGTAAATAAAGAATAGCAAAAAGTTTAATCATCTATATCTGAATCACTGTTTACATCTTTATACGTGTTTCTTTTTTTAGGCATAGATCTTTTGATTCCTTTTAAGAATGTGTCTAAATTGTAGTAATCTTTCCATCCCTTACGATACTTCTTATTCTTATCTGTTTTACCTCCTTGTATTATAAGAGGTCTCATATGCTCACTTGTACAATCCTTATAAATAGCATTTAGCTCGTCTTTATCAAGGTCTTGTCCCCATTCGTTAAGAATAGCTGTAGTTTCTCTCTTAGATCCTCCTAGATTAAGAATTGTTAGATACGAAGAGTTCTTTCTAATCATTTTAGGAATATCATAATAAGACTGGCTTAAGAACACAACTGAACAGTTTAGCTTACGAGCTCTAATATAATACTTCTCAACTGGTTTCAAATCCTTAGTTAAAACAAGATCATCCCAAATTACTAAATGATTCTCTTCTTTGTCCATATCGTCAAGCTTAGGTGTTGACGTAATCCCTTCTGATATTGTAATTTGATCATTCTCTTTTGTTAACCAGTTATACAATGGTTCGTCTTTATTAGCTGTACAAATATGTATATCGGCAAATGTTCCTTTCCCTTGACTAAACACTTTAATGAGATTTACTAGGAAATTAGTTTTACCACTACCTGATGGAGCAACAACACACATTCTAAATGGTAAATCAATATTATGTACATTGTAATTAGGATTCTCTGCTTCTAATAAATACTTCTTAGGTATCACTTCATAAAAATTTATAATCTTATCTGAATCCGTTGGTTTCTTTCTTGTATCCATTTTCTTTTTATTAGAGATATCAATGGATAAAGGATATTGATTAGCGCTTGGTTGTCTTGGCATATATAGAAATATAGTGTTAAAGCTTTAAAACTTATATAAATATATAACAATATAAACTAATATATAATCATGGCTCAATATCCTATTCCTAATCCTCAATTTGGGATTTATAATAATAACAATTTTTCACCTCAACCAACTGGTCAATCTGGATTAACAATTGACGATGGTAAAAAATATTTCTTAACATGGCCTAATGCTCAAACAACCCAACCTGAATATTTAAATGATATTGGTGTTGGTGGTGCTGCTGCTTTTGAAGGCGCTGTTACTTTTAACGATACTGTAACTTATAATGCTGATATAGAATTTAACCAAAATGTAATAGTTGATGGTACTGCTACAGTAGGAGGTAATTTATTATGTGATACAACTGCTACAGTTTCAGGTACTTTAACTGCTGAAACAGGTATTGATATTTCAGTTAGTGGAGGTATAACATTTCCAGATAATACAACTCAAACAACTGCTTACGATGACACAAATACTGTACAAAATAACCAAAATAATACTTTCTTATCTCCTTATATCCAAACTTTTCAAGGAAGTAATTCAACAACAAATACTACAGGACCATTACAATTTAGTAATGTTTCTTCTGGTGAATATGGTTCATTTTATGTAGATCCTAGTCCTAACAATGATTTAACATTATATAGTAACCAAAGTAATGGAGGTTTGACAATTAGAAATGTCAATGGAAATTCTTTTACTGTTAATCCACAATTAAATAATGCTAATTTTTTTAACCCTATTGTTACAACAGGAAGTATATCTTCTACATCTGTTAATATTACAAATAGTTCATATTTTAATAGTGGTAATAATACAGGAATTAATAATAATGTAAGTGGATCCTTAAACCCTTTTATATATTTCGCTATCAATGATTTATCTAATGTTCAGACTATTCCACTATATATTTATTACAATTCTTTGTTGTTGGCTTCTACATTAAATATGAATAGCAATAATATAACAAATTGTAATAGTATAACGGATACAACAGGTAATTATGTAACTACTAATACACCTACAAGTGGTGATAATTCTCAAAATATTGCTACAACTGCATTTGTTAATACTGCAATAGGTGCAATTGGTGGAGGTGTTTCTTTATCTGGTGATAATGTTTGGACAAATTTTAATAATTTTAATGTAAATGCGGGTGCATTAAATACTAAAACATATGTTTATGGATTAACACCTGCATGGAATATTACACCATCACCAACAGGAGGGGCGGGAGATTGTAGTTTAATTGCTAATACTGGAACAGGTTCAATTAATAATGCTTTTCAAATTTATTGTGTTGGTACAAATACTGTAAGTTCAACAATAGCAACTTCAACACCTCAATTGACATTATCTAATAATGGTTATCCTATGCAAGTAAAAGATGGAATTAATATTCCAACTGGTGAAACATATGCAGTAAATGGAGTAAATATTTTAAATAATACAAATTTATTAGGAAGTCCAACATTAGCAAATAACCCCCCATCATATTCAAATAATACATCTATTGCAACAACACAATTTGTTCAATCATTATTGCCAAGATTTACTAGTAGTACTTATATTCTTAATTCAACATCTAATTGTACTATGACTCCAACAAGTGGAACATTAATAACACAATCTGTACAATCATCAACAACAGCGAGTAATATTATAACATTTTATAACTCAAGTTTTCTTATAACAATTAATACATCAATAACAAATGGAACACTAGCAACATTAGCTTTTGACATACCACCTTGGCAAGATTATCCAACATCTGGAAATGCTCTTAATTTTAGTTTTTTTGGAACTAATTTTTCAACTCAGGCAGGTTATTTTTTTAATATTTCTTTTAAATATAGTTCTTCACCTCCTTTTCTTTGTACTATTACATATGGTAATACACCTACACCTCCTGTTTCAGCGGGTAATGCATATTCATTTAATTTTTCTGATTTGGGTAATAAATCTTTTCCTGGGCAATAAATATAAAACTTAAAAATAAAATACTATAATATAATATAAAAATGTCTGTTTCTTTGCAAGAAGGTCAATCAATACAATTTAGTGATAATATTGGTAATATATCTCATCAAGGTGTTTTAGGTTCTAATATTAATCAAACTTCTTCTTTATCTTCTACATTTCCTACTACACCTACAGGAACAAGTTTAGGTCATTATCATTATACTGAAACAGGAAGTAATGCTCTTAAATTTTTAAATGTATGTGGAACAGGAACAGGAGGACATCAATTCTTCACTTCTAATTCTACAACTGCTCCTTTTAAAACTGCAACTATTGACCAAAATGGTATGACAATTGATAAAAGTACTCAAGGAAGTCCAATACTTTTATCTTTACCTAATGTTACAAGTAGTATTGATATTGTTGTAATATGTGCTTCAAATATCAATATTGCTCCATATAATATGACGCCAGTATCATCAATATGGCCTGTTCAAGTAAATAGTAATTGTACAAATATGACAACAGGTATTACATACTATGCGAAGGTTTTTGGTACCCAACAATTGCAGTTAAATACAAATCCTGATGGTGGTGTTGGTACCATTATTGATACAACAGATTTGGCTTCTAGAACACAACCTATTTTATCATTGATTACTGGTTATAATATGATACCAATAACATCAAATATGAATGAAACTTTAACTATTACAAATGATACAGATGTTTCAATTTTAAGTGCTACAGATTTGACATTTAACGGAACTAATGTAAAAATGAACCAAGTTACACCAACTTTGATATATTCATCTACTGCAATTTATGCCGATGGTCAACCTCCTGCAACTAGTTTATTAATACGTAATACATATGGTTATAGTGGATGGTATTATAAGAACATTGTATTGGGTCAAAAAATTAATTGGTATTTTCCACCTAAAACACCAACAACTACCCAAGTTTCAGCATTAAAAGGTATAAGTATTAGTTTTTTTAACGGAGCAAATACTAGTAATGATAATACATTGTTTGTCACAATCTACACCGTTCCAACTGGTTCTGGTGATTACGCGCCTGGCTTTTTTCATAGTTCTAATACATATGTTTTTGACCAAACAATTACACCAGTTGCCAATACCAATTATCAAGGAGTATGTATTATAGATAAGTCGTTAGTTCCTTTTAATTATGAAACTCAAATACAATATGAACCATCTACTGTTAATAATCCACGTGGTAGTTATTTACCAACTGATAATATTTTAGCAGTAGTTATTGGTACAAATAGTAGTGCTAGTTTAAATAGTGTAGAATTAGTTGTCAATAAATTAAATTTACACTATGATGACTTTACACAATCCTATTTATTAATCCCGCCTTAAAAGGCTTAAGAAATACCCCATATAATATATTATATATTAAGATGGCTACCGCAAGAACTCAAGATGTCGTTTTTAACTCTTATATTGGTTATGATTACTCCTTAAGTTTAGATTCTAAATTAGGGTGTAACTTGGCCAATACTCCTATTATACAAACTTATCCAACTGCTCCAACCACATCTAAAGGAACTTATATTTTTACTGACAGTAGTGGTAATGCTAAAATACTAACAGCTGGAGGAACGAATGACAAAGCTGGTATTAGTTTAGATGTTTGTTCTAGTACGAGTGCTCCTTATAGTGTAGTATCGGCTAATAAAAACGGTTTAACTGCTAAAGAACTAACTGCTTATGATGGTACCAATACTGGTAAATTATCTACAACTGCATTATTATTTAACGGTGTTAACTATAAAACTATCATAGAAGATAATAGTTCTCAAATTATAACTATAAATGGAACAACTATTCCAACTATCAATGATAGAATTAATGCTGAAGAAGTAAAAAGCTCACAAATAGACTCTAGATTAATCACAAACGAAGCTTTAACATCTCTTCATACTACTCAAATAGCTGGATTATCAGCTGTTGATGTAACAGAATTAGCTAAAATCTCTGATTTAGAAGCCGTAGATACAGTTCTTAAATCAAGATTAAACGTTATTGAAGCTAAACAACCTATAATTACAAGTCTTCCAATTTTCCATGTACCTAGTGTTTATGCTGATTCTACAGGACGAATTGATTATATTCCAGCTGCTGTTTCAGCTATTACTCCTTATAGTGGGTTCTATTACAAAAATGTTATTAATCAAAAAGTTAACTGGTATATCCAACCTGATGTTGGTATGACTGTTGGAGATCTTAAAGGTATTATGTTAAATTTCTATAATATCTCAGCAATAACTGGACTTGGATGTCCTTTTGTAGCTGTTTATACTAAAATTGATTCTTTAACACCTAATGCTGCTTCTTGGTATAAATCAAGAAAAACCTTTAGTGTTGAATATACCGCAACTACAACCATTAATACTAGTTATGCCTTACTGGCTAATCTTAAAAGTTTACCATATGATCCATTGGCTTATGGCCATACTAAAGTTACTGCTACTAGTATCCCTGGTAATGATAAAGGTCCGTTCGCTGATTCGGAGCAAATCTTATTCTATAGCATTGGAACTGCTTCTAATTCAGCTGCTGGATTGTTTGAATTCATTGCTTCTAAGTTTACCGTATTAACAGCTAAATCTACCCAAGAGTTTGCTTTCCAACAGCTTTAGCTGATTAAGTATAAGATAATTTTATGATTTTAAACATTTGACTATATAAATATTTATATATTAAAATGGCAATTGAGATGTCAGAGGTCTTTTGGACGTTTTTTATTACATCAATTATTGGTCTATTATTAGCTATAAGTAAGATATGTTATAAATCCAAATGCTCGCAAATAGATCTTTGTTGTATAAAGATAACTAGGAATGTAGATGCTGAGGTAAAAGAAGATATTGAACTAGGAACTTTGAGTAAAGATACCGAAGAATCTAAAAAGAACACAATTTAAACATTTGTTAATATGTATATATATAATGATTGATATACTTAATAGTATTGAAAAAAATATCAAAGGTGTGTTTCTTGATGGATTTAATGACTATGTATCCATTGATTATGTTACAAGGAGGGGCTTATATGGTATTGCTAATCAGTTTAAGAAAAGATTTGATATCTATGTTTGTGCTCAAGGTCATGACTTTTTACATATCAAACTTATAACAAACTATGGATTGATAGAGGTTAATATTACTAAGATATAGGATGAAGGGATTTGCCATACGTTCAAAAATGGTTAACTCACTTCTCAAACTCTTTCCTATATTTGATCTTTTTTCATTTTTAGACTTTTGTTTGGTTTTCACTATTATCAAATTTAAAGTTATGGCAAAAGTCTTAATCCTATAATATTACTATAGAACCTTTATAAGAATAAGAGATTTGTCATAAGTTAAAAAATGAAAACAATTTAAAAATAAGTATATATATACAAATAAGAATATGGAAAAAAAGTCACAAGTTACAAACTCAAAAATCATGTTATGGGGATTAGAAAAAGCCTCAAAAAGCCAACTTATCGCATTAGAAAATCAAAACAATAACCCAAAGTCTATATCCAAACTCAAAAAAGATAAGACTGATAAGAAAGCTAAAGTAGAACGAAGGTTTGATACATCAGAGGACTATGGTGTTGAGGATTTACCATTCCTTAAAAAAGAAGCAGATCGAATAGAACATGAAATAGACAATGATATCGACTATGATGAGAACCTTGACTTACAAGAGAAAATCATGGATTTGATTGATACATTAGAAGAGATCAAAGATCGATTCAGTGGACGCGGGTTAAGACCTGTTTTAGAGCCAAAAAGAGAAGAATATGAAGATATTGATACTGATTCATCTGATGACGATTATGGATGGGGTTTATCTGGTCCATTAGAAGAACATAAACCAAAATCAGGAAAACGTCGTACTAAACAAGTAATGGGTGGTAAAGTTAGAGTTGAGAAAGGATCCGACGAAGCCAAAGAGATTGGTAGACGTTTAGCTGAAGCTAGATTAAAGAAACGAGAAGGCAAACCAACCATCAAAGAAGAAGCTGAAATAAAGAGAAAACTAAAATCAGAATCAAAAGTCTCAAAAGCTAAACCATGGTATTACGTAGGAATCATACCAAAAGGTTATCGTGAAGCAACTGAAGACGAAGCTATTCGTAATTATAGAGTTGGATCGTATGGTAAATATCACGTCGATATGATTAAATACGAATTCTTTGATAAATATAAAATCTTACTATCACATGATATGAGTAATGATGATATTAAAATGGCTCTCATAGGTATTCCTAAAAAGATAAATCGAACATTTAATGAGATAGAAATCCTAGAAAACAAGCTTCAAAACAACAAATACACTGAACAACAACATCATGCTTACGATCATAAACTAGATGAAGAGAGACATACCAATAAAAACCTTCAAAAGGCATACAATTGGATTTCAAGGCTTTACGCTGAAAGGAATAATAAACCATATGTTAAAAAGCATTTTACACAACCAACTAAAGAAATTATATCACCTAAAGAAAAAATAGTTTTAAAGCCTGAAGTATATAAAGAAACTATAATGATAGAAGAAACTCCAAAGAAGATGGACAAATCAATGTTTCATAAATTTGAGAATGCGTTTGATAAAATATCAATTCCAATGAAGGCATTCACTGAAGAAATGTTAGTAAAGCCTAAATATGCTAAGAAACTATTTGACAAAAATATAACTCTACATCCAGAACATTATCATCCCGAAGATATTAAGAAATACTTTTATGGGAAGTCTGGTTCTGGGATTGGTTCTAAAGACGCACAAAAACTCATTTCTTTAGGATATAAACCAGAGATGAATGATATTGGTGATTATGAATTAGACAGAGATTTATCAATAGATAGAGCAAGAGTTTATAAGAATAATAAAAATGGTAAAGTATATGTCGTTCATCGTGGTACTAAAGAAGCTTCAGATTGGTTAAATAATCTTATTTATGGTTTAAGTCCTTATTTCTATAAATATACAAATAGATATAAACAAGGTAAAGATGTTCAAGAAAAGGCTTTACAAAAATATGGTAATAATGTCGATGTTATTGGCCATTCACAGGGTGCTAAAATCGCAGAAATAGCATCAAGAGGTGATAAACGAGTAAGAGATGTTATAACTTACAATAGACCTGTAGGTCTTAAAGAATCATTATCACCTTTAGATAAAAACGTTGTTGATATAAGAAGTTCATATGATCCTGTAAGCATGTTAGCCCCTTTTCAAAAAGGAAATAAGCCAATTATAATGGAAAACAAGTCATGGAATCCATTGGCACAGCATAATTCATCATCATTGTTGGAAAATCCTAATTTCAATATTGGTGATATGACAGGTGAAGGATTAGTTCATAGAAAACCACCTGAAAGTCAAAAGTTAGATGATATCGTTCAATCAGTCGTTTTTATGAAACCTAAATGGAAAATATCAGATGCTAAGAAATGGCTTCATAAATGTGGTTATTACTATGATGAAGTGGATAATAAACCAACACAAATAAGATTTAGACAATACAATCCTGAAGATTTTCACGATAGACATTATATTTCAAAGAAGCTTAAAGACGAAGGTGTATTACTTATTATATCGAGAATGAACAATAGAGGAACTGGTATAATGATCAATAATTATGAGGTTTTAACCCCTAAAGAACAAAAGGAATTAGAATATAAACAATTCTTTGAAGCACAAACAAAACATTTAAAAGCCAATGAAAGACTTGATAAAGAGAAGAAACGTATTGAAAAAGAAGTCAAAAAGGCCACTAAAACTCGTTTAGCTAAGGGTTCTCAAGCAGCCAAAGATAAAATGGCAGCTGTCAGGGCAGCTAAAAGAAAATGAAATAATATAAACAATAATTGATATATTAATATATAAATGGACCTTAAAGAAACAGATTGGGACGATGAAATGCGAAAACCTGAGAACTTAGTTACTATTGAAACCGATGAAGATGAAATAACACCAATGGATATATCTGATATTGATGACGATTCGGATTATATTCCATCAGAAGAAGAGGAACATATTGAACCCGATGAACAAGTTAGTAAAAAAAGAAAAAGGAACACACTTGATACTTTCTGTATTTATAAAATAACTCCTATTCATGAATGTAAAGCATTATATATTGGTTCTACTACAAATTTCAATCGAAGGCTAAGTCAGCATAAAAAGAACTCTACTAATAAATTTAAGAAAGAATTTTTATATAAATATATCAGAGCTATGGGAGGATTCGATCAGTTTAAAATGGAAAAGGTTGTTGAATATCCTTGTGAAACAAGAGCCGAAGGATTAAAGAAAGAGAAAGAATTTATAGCCGAAATGAATGCTAATTTAAATTCTATTATGCTTCCAAAAGAAAAAGATATAAATATATAATTATATGTATATGTATATATGGAGTCATTATTAACAATGGTTTATACTAAAAAATATTCAATATATGATGATACAAAAGATCCTTCGTCAAATGGTGATACTATGGATAAAATTGAAGAACAAATAGTATCTATAGTAGAAGTTGACGATCGTGTATTTTATATCAATGACGACGAAAATGAGTCATACAAATGGTATGAGATGATTGACGGTGAGAAAGTAAAACGAAACAATACCGACCCATCATTAACCGCTGATGGAATTCCTACAATTGAGACCCAGTTGAGACAAATTGAAGAAAAAGATATAGAGTCTATTAAAGAACTGTCTGAAGAAGAAAAAACAAAAAAGGAAAATAAAGATATACTTATGAGAATTAAGTGTATTGCTTTAAATGCTATGGATAAAAATATATTAATAGATCCTAGAAGTTTATCTTTAAGAGAAAGAAAAGAATTTATAAAAAGAGTCGAAGAGTTATTGATCCTTACAGAAGAAGAGATTAAAATAATGTTTGGTAGTATATGTCATGAAACAATATTCCAACCTGGTTCTGATTATTCTAATTATATTGTATATGATGCTTAGTTAATCAATTTAGTCAAGTTTATTTTAAAGTTGTTTAAATATAAAGCTATATAAATATTTATATAACATTATGACAACTGGGCAACCAATCAAAGTTCCGTCAGATAGGAACAAATACAATAATGAATTTATGGAAAGTTTGAGACTACAAATTAAACTGAACGATCAAAACCTCCAAGCAAATAGATTATATATTACAACTGGTCAATTACCAGCATCTACACAAATGGCTGATACACGTTCTACAAGTGAGAAATTAGCCGATATAGAAAGTTTAAAACGAAGTATTGTTGCTGATTTAGCACCAGTAGCAGAACCATCATTTGCTTATGCCATTATAGAAGGAGTTATGAATTCTCCTTTAAATGTTGATAATAGTCTATTTAGATACCTGGCTCAAAATGCTTCTCAACTTGCCAATCAACTTAGTAAAAAATATAAGTTTGGTATTGCTGGAGATGCCAATGATGTTCAACTACTTGTAGAATTCTTAAATGATGCTTATTCTAAAACTAAAAATACATTCCAAACTATTAAAGGATATATGAATAGTACTACAAATTTAAGAGCTAATAATACAAATCTACAAGATCAAATAATACAAGAATTTAGATATTTCTTACAGCGTCTGACACAACTTGAATTAGAAACAGCAAGAAAATACGGAGATCAAGATCCTATAGTAGATGCTATAATTGAAGCTAAAGGGATAATTTCTGAAATTCTTTTTTCACTACCAAATCAACAACAAATGAATCAAATATTATCTGATATTTCATCAAGATCATATGATCAACAATTCAATGATCCTAATTTAGCTGGCGAACTACCCAATCCTCAATACGACGAAGGAATTATTCTATTAGTTATAGAAATGATTGAAAAATTACCTAACCCTGATAAAATAAGAACATTATTAAACACATTGGAAAAAGGTATTAAAACTGGTACATTAACTATAGCCGCAACATCATTGAGAGGTATTGAGGAATTATTCAATGACTGGATTATACGAGGAGGTGTTCAAAATACACCATTCCAAGATGCTTTAGAGCAATTCAGAGCATATTTCTTAACAAGAGCTAATGAAGAAATAGAAGAAAATGCTAGAGTGAATAGAATTAGCACTATTCGACAAATAGAATTTCAAAATCAACAAGATGAACGTGATGCTAAAGCTCAAAGAGTTTATGTGATCAATCCTGGTTCAGATCCTGTTAAAGTTACTAATGGACCATTTGATCAAGGTCCTCCACAAATTGATTACAACCAATTAAGAAGACCTGGTGCTAGTTCAGGTTATGCCAGTTCTCAACCAGGATTCTCATTTGGAGAAACCGATTCACAAAGAAGCTATCAATTACCATTTGCCCAAAGTGAATCCGGATCAGAAAATACTTATTATGGTCCAGCTAGTGGAATTCAAGGAAGTCAAGGTGGTAGTGAATTTAGTTTCTCTGAACAATATCCTCAAATATATCCAGACGATCCAACTGCTGGTTATTCTTATCTTGGTGAAAATCCAATGGCTAATCCTAAATTTGGTGATGTTTCACAAAGATCTCCAAGTACAATTAGAAATCCACAAGTTTCATATAATGCTATGAAAAGATCTCTACAACAAATGTATAGAAAACCAGAAGCTTATGAAATATTAAAAAGAGAATATCCGTCAGAAACATTACAAGATCCTGATTTTGATGATATAAAACAACAATCTTCTGGTTCGCAGCGAAGAACATCATCAAAATCAGATAATCAAGAATATATAGATCTTATGCTTCATCATCATACTGAACTAGATAAACTAGTAGGACAACAAGGTATTACACAAGAGGATGTTAGAAATATTAAAAATGGTGTATCAAATATAGCATCCGAAGGTGCTGTTAGAGGTTATGATATTGAAGAAGTTAATAAAATAATATTAAAAATGGCAGAAGATTATTTAGAAAATAGACCAAGAGGTAAAGGAATATATGAAACAATGATATCTAAACCCAAAAAGGGTATTAAGAAGGGAAGAGGTATATCATCTGATTATAGAGATTTTGGTATAAATAAAATCAACCATAAAAAACTAGATGATGGAATTCTAACATTGAGAAGAAAGAGTAATACTAATATACCAGATATGCCAAGTAAAAGAATATCAAGAAAACTACAAAAAATTATTAAACATATCAGTGGTGGAGGAATACCTGATTATAACGATCTAAATAGTTTAGAAGATGTAGAAAAGGATTATCTTCACAAACTAATATCTAAATCTAACTTGACTGAAAGACTGAGTGTTCCAGCTCCTTCAAAAGACCAAGAAGAGAAAGACTTCCATCAATTCGAAGTAATGAAAGGAGAAATTATGAGTGGTAATGATTCTAAAGAACTTGTTAAAAAGTTTAAAGTTTTGATTCTCAAATTGTCTAAACAAAACATTCTTCCTAAAAATGAAGTTCAAGAATTACTTCAAGACCTATTATCATTGGGATATTAAATGGTATAAAAACATAACACTATAATATCATATATAATGAGTGGATTCTATAACTACTGGCCTAAAGTCAATCATCCAAATGAAGTATTTTCTCAAATGGAAAGTGGAGGATTCCAACCACCATTTTTCTTTGGAGGGTCTCAAGTTCCCACGGCTCTTGGAATCAGAGGAAATGGGATGGTTACTAAACATGTTATTTCAACAAGACAATGTACCACTGGTATGGGAATAAAGAAACAAAATACTTATCATGAAAAACATAGCAATATACACAACCCAAGAAGATTGATGTCTGCTTGTGGTTTCTAAATAATATAAATTTACATAAAGTCAAATTACATTTTTGTAAAAAATATGTAATTAGCCTAAAGCATTATTTATATAGTTATATATAATCAATGTTCATTTTAGTCTTAAATCAATCAAATCTTGTCCAAGATGGGCAAAATAATAAACTTGTATATAAATTTCCTAATAGTGTTAATCTTACTGGTAAATATATAGCAGTATCGCAAATAAATATGTATTATAGTTGGTTTAATATCACACAAGCTTTAACTAATAATACATTCACTTATACATGGACATCAGGAGCCGGACCAGCGACAACGTATACGGTAATAATACCAGATGGTTTATATGAGATTGTTGAGATTAATTCTTATTTACAATTTCAAATGGTAGCAAATGGTACTTATTGGACTGATAATACCTCTAATTATTATCCAGTTCAACTTCTTGTTAATCCTACAAGATATAGTGTCCAATTGAATACTTTCTTAATACCAACAGCAGCACAAGCCGCCGCGGCTGGACTTTTCATTGGAAGTACCGCAGTTGGAGCACCTACATTTCCAACAACTGTATGTAATCCGGTTGTTACATTTCCAACTGGTTTTTCATCAATAGTTGGATACACTGCTGGATTTGCTACTAATGGTAATGTTAATAATGTATATATTCCTCCAATACCATCCACTAAAGCTCAGAATTATGTTACTAAAATATCTAATGGAGGGAATTCGGCATCAGCATTTGTACCAATTGGTACTTTGTCTTATTTATCAGATTTATCGCCAAATGTTCAACCGAATAATAGCATTCTCTTTTCAATCTCAAATATCAACAATCCTTATGCTCAACCATCTAGTATCATTTACTCCGTATCTCCATCAGTATTGGTAGGTGAAGTCATTCAAGATAGACCTCCTAATTTTATGTGGAATAAGCTAATAGACGGGACTTACAATCAATTAACCCTTAATATACTAGGAACTAATCTACAGCCTCTTATAATCAATGATCCTAATATGACAATCCTTTTAGCTATAAGAGATAAAGACGAGGCTTTCTTAGGAGCTAAATAAATAGTTATACGATTGAGACTTTTGCCATACGTTTATTTTTCGTTAACTCACTTCTCAAACTCTTTCCTATATTGGCTCTTTTTTCATTTTTAGACTTTTGTTTGGTTTTCACTATTCCTATTTTTTAACTTATGACAAATCTCTTATTCTTATACTATTATTATAAAATTCTATAGTAACATATCTTTTAAGAATATAAAATTAGTAAGTATTTAAAGTTTTATATATATACATATTATATGAATCTTACATTTAATTTAACAGAAAATAAAATCAAAACATTACTTGATGAGTTTAATCAAGATAGAGAGAAGCTATTCTCAGATTTGAAGATGAGTAGTGAAGTAGATCCAGTTAAAGAGAAGAAGATCAAACAATTAGAAATATTAATCAAGGATCTCCTTACATTTAAGAAAATATTACTTAAAGAAAAAACCGATAAGGACAAAGAATGAAACAAGTCCATTCTTTAAGAAAGATAAAGATAATTAAAGATATAACGCTATATAATAAATATTATGATGACAACAAGACATATCATGTTCCCGCATTCAAATGCGAAAATGAGATCTATAAATAGGTACTCTAAAAACGGAGGTACTGTTGGTTGTGGTATTGGAGGGGTTCTACTTGACGGAGGTATAGGAGGACAATCTTCTTATCCTAGTCTAGAAAGTTATATAGAAACAACCGGTAGAAACCCAATTACCAATACAATAAATCGTCCTCAAAAGATACAACTAACCAGCGGTTCCGGCTTAGCCGACAAAATAGCCACAAAACTATCCAAACTCAATCTAGATAAGCCTAAAAAGAAAAAAAAGAATATTACGATGTCTTTTTAACGATTGTGTTTATAAATTTACTTAAAAATATGTTTATATACATATGTATATAACAATGTGTGACAAATTAGTATTCGATTTAAGTCAAGAGGTTGAGGGATCTCCTAACGTCTTTGTCAGAAAAGATTGGATTAATATCCTTGATAACCAAAATCAAAATTATCAAAATAATCAAAGTATTATTGATACATCTCAATTATCAAACAGTAATAAATATATGGGTTATAGAGAATCATATCTAGCAGTTCCTCTATTATTAACAGCAACTATGCCTGCAGGAAACAACGGTCCTAATACAGCACCTGCAGTTGGATATGGAACAGGTGATTATGCTATTGGATTAAAAAATTGGTTTGGACAAATAATTCATAGTTTTACTTTGGATTATAATGGTACAACCATTATTCAACAAACCCCTTTTGTTAATATGTGGAATACTTTTAAATTACTTACAACATTATCTTATAACGATCTTATAACTCAAGGTTCTACTATTGGATTTTACCCTGATACATCTTCATCTTGGTATTTTAAACAACCATCGTCAACAATTAATTTCCAATCACTTTATCCTCCAGTAGCATCTGTTAATGGTATTTATGTATGTAATAATGATGTAAATATTTCTAACAGTACTGTGAGTTCAAATTTATCTTCACAAGGTAATAGATATTTATGTAGTGGATTTGTTTCTGGTTTAAGTAATCAAAATCAAGTAAGTGAGGCTCAACAATTCGCAAATGGTCCAATAACACCATCTATTGGATTAGGAGGAAATACTGGTTTAGCACAAAGAATCTCTTGGATAAATTACAATCCAGCAGTACTTGGTGGTAGTAGTAGTACATACGGGGCTGTAGGTGTTAATGCTGCTAGTTGTAATCAAATCTGGAAATCATATATTCTTAATCAATTTGACTCAGCAGCAGGAGTAAATGGTCAAATGCAAATTAATGTTATGGCAACTATTTACTTGAAACAAGTTCATTCATTCTTTAATATGATTCCTCTATTAAAAGGTGTATTCATGAAAATTACTATGAACTTAAATAATGCTTCAACTTCAATTATAATTGATCCTGCAACAACAGGAGGGGCAGGTGTTGCTCCAAATGCTACTTCAAGTTTCATTTCAACATATACTTCAACAGTTCCAGTTGGTGGGGTTAATCCTATAATGGTACCAAGTTTTAGAACTGGGTCTTATAATAGTCATGGTGCTACAAATTTAGTAACAACTCAACCTGTTGCTCAAACATATATAGTTCCATCAGCAGGAACATATTTTTATAATTTATCAATTGGAGCAAGAATGTTAGGAACAAATCCTAATGGAGCAGTTGTATTATCCGAAGGTCAATTATCAAAATCTATTTACCTATATGTACCAGCTTATACATTTAATCCAGTTTTTGAAGAAGCATATTTATCCAATCCTGTAAAACAAATTAAATATACAGATATCTATCAATATCAAGTTCAAAACATAGCAGGAGGTGGAAATACTCAATTCAATAATTTAATTACAAATGGTATAGCCAATATCAAATCTGTATTATTGATTCCTTTTTATAGTCAAAATAATACAGGTTCGGCTGTACCTTTTACATTACCTAGTCCTCAATATCAAAGTCCTTTTGATCCAGCAGGATGTGGAACTACAGCACCTATGATTACATTAGGAAATTTCAATATTCAAATATCTGGTCAAAATGCTATTTACAATACTCAAAGATATACTTTTGAGGAATTCAATAATCAATTATATGGACAATATTCAGTTAATGGTGGTTTAACAGATGGACTTACATCAGGTCTTATTGGTTATCAAGATTTCTTACAATCATATTGTTATTACTATGTTAATGTTGAACGTATGTTACCAGTTGAACAATCAGTACCAAAATCTGTTCAAATTCTAGGAACCAATTACTCAACTCAAGCAATTGATTTATGGGTTTTTGTTGAATACGGAGTTGAGATTAACATAGATTTGACCACTGGAGCCCGTGTTTAAATAACAAATAAATTGTGAATTAATTATCAAATAAGCGGTTTCTTACCATATTATTAAAATCATATAAGATTTTGACAATATATTTTCATATATCATAATGCCACACGTAATAAGTATAATGGGTTCACCAGCTCAAAAGAGCAAATTAAGAAATGGACATAAAGTCAGAATTAAACATGGAGCAGGTTTTAATGTTATTGTTAATCCTAATACATACCATCTCGTATCTAGGGCTTTTTTAAAAAACAAAGGTATAAGTCTCCAATTATCCCCTGATGAGTTAATGATGAATAAATCACCATCACCGGAATTACAACAACAAATAATGGGTCATAATCAACATATGATTATACCAGGAGTTATAGATCATATTAATATGGGCGGACGAGGTTTAGGAACAGGTATTGGAGATTTCTTTAAAAATTTAGGACATAGTATTAAAAGTGGATTTGAAAACCAAATTATAAATCCTATTAAAGATACAGTAAATAAAATAATCCCTGGGGATGTTCAAAGAGATATAGGTAAAGTAGGAAATGCTTTATCTTTAGCAGATATGTTTAAACAATTAAAAGAAGGTAAAAAACCTCAAGATATTATAAAAGACAAATACAATGCTATTAATAGTGTTTATAAAGAAAGAGTTCCAGAAGAAATAAGAAGAGATATTAATACAGCAGTAAGATATTCTACACTTCCAGGTGCCGCTATTGATTTGGCTTCTAGACTTAAAAGAGGTGATAGAATTGATGATATTGTTAAAGGTCAATACGAAGATTTGAAACATCTAAATGATACAAAAAATAAAATTATAAAATCAAATCCTGCTTTAACAGAAGCATATAAAAAAGGTGTAATGGCTACTGCTGGTTTAGGAAGTGCTGCATTAGGATCAGCATTTGGATTATCACCAGCAACAGGAGCATTAGCAGGTTTAGCAGCAACAAAAGGTGCTGAACAATTATTAAAAGCAGAGGGATATGGATTACATCATATTATTGATTATGGTATGCATAAATATAATAAACATAAAAAACATAGAAATCCTATTGATGGGATGTTAGGAAGAGGTCATATAACCGATTTCTTTAAAAACGCTGGTAAAAAAGTAAAAGATATTTTTCATAGTGTTGTTCAAACTGCTACTCCTTATGTTGAAAAAGGAAAAGATAAATTATCTAGACTTCATGAATTCATATTAAAAAATCCAGCATTAGGCGCTAAGATTAAAGAACATGGTTCTAAGTTAGCAGGTATCCTAGCAAAAGAAGGAGTTAAGTATATGGGAGGTAGTGAAGAAATGGCTGACTTAGCAGGCAAAGTTGGAGAAGATGCAGGAAAAGAAGGAATTAAACATGTTGGATACGGTGAAGAAAGAAAACCAACATATAATCCTTCACCTTATAAATCATCAAGAGATGGACAAGGTTTATATTCTGGAAGACAAATGGGGAGAGGTATGAGAGGATTTACTTTACCTCCAAAAGGGAATGGAATAGGAAATGATATTGAACGTGGAGGAAGAGAAGGTATTAATAGAGTTAAAAATCTTTTTGGTCATGGTATTGGTAATGATATTGAACGTGGAGGAAGAGAAGGTATTAATAGAGTTAAAAATCTTTTTGGTAGAGGAATAGGAAATGATATTGATAATGGTATTAGAATGGGTATTGGTAAAATAAGAGGTCTTGTTGGAGAAGGTTTATATAGTGGTTCCCCAATAGCAGGAGGAGCTGTATTTAATAGTTATGATTCATTACATAATGCTACAATGGGATATTATAATTCTAATAAAAATTTAGCAAGAATGTCAGATAATACTGTTTATGGTCAACATGAAGCTGATCCAATTAAAAGATATTGGGATGCTGATGGACAACCTAGAAGTAGAGGTACAGGATTACATAAACACAGTCATGGTAAAGTTCATCATTCAAGAAGTGCTGGTTATGAGAAATCCAATCACTACAATCTTGTAAGAGGTAGAGGAACCCTATTGGAACATAAATCACATTTACCTCCAGCATTACAATCTCAACCATATGGAGCAAATTTTAATATGCAAAATATGCTTCCTCCACAATATCAAAAATATAATGATGGTACAAATGAATATTAAAATAGTATAAAGAATTAATCATATAATGTATATATAATGCTCACAGATGAACAAATTGAAGAATTAGCTCAGCGTATGGGAATACCAATAGCTGGATGTTATTTTAAAGATGAATTGCCTAAAAAGTTAGAATCCAATAAGAGTTATTTTATAAACATTCAGGATAGTCATGACGATGATGGTAATAGCAATGAAGGAACACATTGGACTTTTTTACAAGTAAACGAAACACCTAAAGGACAAATAGAACCTATATATTTTGATCCTTATGGATCACCGCCTCCAGAAGCAGTTAAAAAAGCAGTGACAAATACATTTCATAAATATTTACCATATACAAAAAAAGACATCCAGAGTTTGATGAACAATGCCTGTGGATTTTATTGTTTGGCTATGGGTCATTTTATTAATAAGTGTCCATTAAGAACCTGTCATTTTTATAATGATGTAGAAGAGTTCTTGGAAATATTTGATGACCTCAATACATCAGTAGATTGGAAAAAGAATGAATATCTATTAAAGATGTTCTTCCAATCAGAAGACCCAACCAAACGTAAAACAATAGATGTTCATAGTCAAACTCACGATGATTATGAAAGGATCCTTAACGAGGATGAAAAAGGGGGGATAGATTTGATGAAAATTCCTATAGATACTAAAATAATATAAAGATATAGTAATATATTATATATATCATGGAACCCGACACAGAAACAGTAAAAGTTTATTCATCGTATACGGAAGCTCAGAAAAGAGCTACAAAGAAGTATAGAGAACTTAATAAGGAAAAAGTAAACGCTCAACGTAAGAAATATTACGATGATCGAAAAGCTAAAGACCCTACCTTTCTAACATACAAAAGAGAAAAGGCTAAAGAGTATTATATCAAAAAGAAAGGAATTAAATCAGATAATCTATTTGAAACATTAGATGAAGTACCTAAAATAATTGAAGATGTTAAAGAAGAAGAACTTAAACCAGAATTGGTTATTATAACCAATTCAGATGGAGACGATGAATCACCTCCATTTGAGGAATTGAAACTTGTCAAACCTAAAGCTCCTAGAAAACCAAGAGCTAAAAAAGAATCTCCATTGAAAGAAAACATTAAACCAGAAGATCTTGAAGAATTGAAAGATGCTCTATTGAATTCTATAGTATTATCCCCAGAAGATGAAATTGAGTTTAAAGAAGAAATTATTGAAAAGAAACCCAAAACAAATAAAGCAATCAAAGAGCCTAAAACACCAAGAGCTCCAAGATCCAAAAAAACATTAGTTGACATTACATTATAATTATATTAAGGATTATCTCTATAATTCTCCTCGAGCAAGCAGACTCCACAGAATACATTAGATCACGAGGCTTGCCATACCTTTATATTTGGGAATAAAGTATTCTCCTATATTTCTATTATTTATTATATATACTATTTTAGAATATTATATATTTATCTTATTATCAATTATTAACTTATGACAAAAGTCTTAATCCTATAAAATAATAAAAAAAAGCCAAATTGCTACCCGGTTTGGTATACTCGAGTCGGGATATACTAAATAATATAGCGACTTGGCATAGTAGACTCGGGTTTGGGGCATAAATCAAAGATAAAAGAG
>Ga0164295_10000899_pt1 | contig 24633 bp, 30 predicted proteins | sample GEODES006metaG_FD_111798 | JGI IMG/M metagenome (GOLD analysis project Ga0164295, IMG submission 111798) | Oligotrophic lake water microbial communities from Sparkling Lake, Wisconsin, USA - GEODES006 metaG | ecosystem: Environmental > Aquatic > Freshwater > Lake | place: USA: Sparkling Lake... | reverse complement strand
TTCCTTCATGCGCTTCTTGACGGACTTGTCGATGATCTTCGGTCCGACCTTCACGTCGCCCCACTTGGCGGTCTCGGAGATGGAGAAGCGCATGCCGGCGATGCCGGACTCGTTCATGAGGTCTACGATGAGCTTCAGCTCATGCAAGCACTCAAAGTAAGCCATCTCAGGGCTGTAGCCAGCCTCGGTCAGCACTTCGAAGCCGGCCTGGACCAGAGCGCTCGCGCCACCGCAAAGGACGGTTTGCTCGCCGAACAAGTCGGTTTCGGTTTCTTCCTTGAAGGTGGTCTCGATCACGCCGCCGCGGGTGCCGCCCACGCCGTGTGCCCAGGAAAGGGCGATCTTCTTCGCGTCCTTGCCGGGGTTCTGGTAGATGGCGATCAGGGCAGGCACGCCCTTGCCTTCCAGGAACTGGCGGCGGACGATGTGGCCTGGGCCCTTCGGGGCGACCATGATCACGTTCACATCTGGCTGAACAACGATGGTCTTGAAGTGAACGGCGAAACCGTGGCTGAACAGCAGGGTCTTGCCCTTGGTCAGGTTCGGCTTGATGTCCTTGTTGAAGCAATCAGGAATCTTGGTGTCCGGCACAGCGACGAAGATCACGTCGGCGAGCTTCACGGCTTCGGCGGTGTCATAGACCTTCAGGCCCTTTTCCTTGGCCACGGCACGGCTGGGGCTGCCTGGATACAGGCCGATGATAACATTGACGCCGCTGTCGCGCAGGTTGAGGGCGTGGGCATGGCCTTGGGAGCCGAAGCCGATCACAGCGCAGGTCTTGCCTTTCAGAGGGGCGAGGCTGGCGTCTTTTTCAGTGTAGATTTTAGCGGGCATGTATTTGGGTTGCTGGTTTAACGGAAAAGGGCGCGCATAGTGCTGCACAGGGCGTGTGGGGTCAAATGCAAATACGGGGCTGAGGATCGGCTTGTCCGCCAAGGCCGAATGGCGAAGGAGGAAGGGGTGAGGACAGAGGTCGCTGTGCCCCTGTAGTCTTCGCTCTCGAAGTGCCGGGTGAGAAGTAGAGATGTGATGCCAACCTGCTTGCGAGCTTCGCCGATGCCGATGCCCATGACGCATCACTCATGACGCTTTGTTTCCGCCGACAAGTTGGCACATCCGAAAGCGATGACAAGTCACCGCAGACCAAAGGCTTTGCCGTCTGACGAACCGTCTGAAGATATAGCATGGTTGAAAGAGGGACGCGTGATCGCTCGCAAGGTCCGCGCCTCACTCACGTTCACTCGCGCCATGCTTCGCTTTAGCCTTTGCCTGCTTGCTCTCGTCTCCCTCTCGGCCTTCGCGGCGGAGAAGAAGAACGTCTTGTTCATCATGGCCGATGACTACCGGCCCGAACTCGCCAGCTGCGGCTCCATGGCGATCACGCCAAACCTGGACCGGCTGGCGAAGATGAGCGTGCAGTTCACGCGGGCTTACTGCCAGCAGGCGGTGTGCAATCCCTCGCGTTCGTCCATGCTGACGGGCAAGCGGCCCGATACGCTGCGCCTCTGGCACAATGGCACCGGCTTCCGCGAGCTGAACCCGGACGTGACGACGATCCCGCTATGGTTCAAGGAGCACGGCTACACTAGCCGCTGCGTGGGCAAGATCTTCCACAACTGGCATACGAAGGACCATGGCGATCCGCGCTCCTGGAGCGCGCCGGAGTTCCTGCACTACGCGAACCATGGCCACGATGCGCCCGAGGTCGCGGGTGTGCTGCCGCCGAATCTCGTCGAGGTCTCGTCGCTGCGCGAATACACGAAGGTGCCGCTGTGCGAGTGCCGGGACGTGCCCGACGAAGCCTACTACGATGGGCGAGTCGCGGCCGAGGCGGTGAAGGTGATGCGCGAGGTGAAGGACCAGCCCTTCTTCTTGGCGGTCGGCTTCTGGAAACCGCACGCGCCGTTCAACGCGCCGAAGAAGTATTGGGACCTCTACGACCGCAGCGCGCTGCCCGCGCTGAACCCCGCGCGGCCTGAGGGCGCGCCGGAGCTGGCCTTTCATCAGAGCACTGAGATCCTCGGCCCGGTGAAGGATCAAAAGCAGCCCACGCCGGAGCAGGTCGCCACCATGCGGTACGGTTACTTTGCCAACATCAGCTACCTGGACGCGCAGCTCGGCAAGGTGCTGGATGCGCTGGAGCAAAACGGCCTAATGGACAAGACGGTCATCACTTTCGCAGGCGATCATGGCTACCACATCGGCGAGCACGGCCAGTGGGGGAAGACCTCCAACTTCGAATACGATGCGCGGGTGCCCTTCTTCATCCGCGATCCGGGGAATGCTAACAATGGAAAACAGACTGCCGCGCTGGCAGAGCTGGTCGATTTCTTCCCCACGCTGGTCGATCTCTGCGCGCTGCCGAAGCCCGAGCGGCTAGAGGGCAGCAGTCTGGTGCCGGTGCTCCGAGACACCGCTGCCATCGTGGATCGCGCGGCCTACACCCAGCATCCGCGCCCGGCGTATTTTGATCGCGAGCCCGGCGGCGTGCCCAAGGCCATGGGCTACAGCGTGCGCACGGCACAGGCCCGCTACACCGAGTGGCGGGATTGGAAGACCAAGGAAGTCGTGGCGCGAGAGCTGTATGACGAAGGCCAGCAACCCGCCGAGCTGAAGAACCGCATCGACGACCTGGTGCTGAAGGACGTGCAGGCGGAGGCGGTGAAGCTGTTGCGCGCGCAATTTCCGTGATTGGGCAAGGAGAGGGGACATTCCTGTCCCCAAGGTTTCGGGACATTCTTGTCACGGCAAAGCGCTCAATTTCGAGGGACAGGAATGTCCCCCGGCCTTGGGGACACGAATGTCCCGGCTCCATGATTACCCTTCCACCTTCGGCAGGTGCGGCACCAGCGTGTCAGGCGTTTGCACGTGCTGCTTGGCGCGCTTGGCGGCGTCGCGGGCGAACACTTCCTGGGCGCGGACGGGTTTGCCGGAATCCTTGGCCACCGGGCGGTAGACGCCGTCATGACCCAGCACGCGGGCTTGCACATTGTCGGTGAAGAACGTCTCCAGAATGCTGATCAAGCGCTTGCGCGCGGCTCCGTCCTCGATGGGAATGAGCAATTCCACGCGCTTCGACAGATTCCGGTTCATGAAGTCGGCGCTGGCGATGAAGACCACTGGCGTGCCGCCTTGGCGGAAGCAGAAGACACGCGCATGCTCCAGGTAGCGGTCGATGATGCTGACCACGCGGATGTTCTCGCTGATGCCCTTGATGCCGGGCTTCAGGCAGCACACGCCGCGCACGTTCAGCTTGATCTTCACCCCGGCCTGCGAAGCGGCGTAGAGCGCCTCGATCATCTCGCGGTCCTCCAGCGCGTTCATCTTCAGCATGATCTCGGCTTCCTCGCCTTTGCGTGCGCGGTCGGCTTCGCTGGTGATCTTCGAGATCAGACGCTCGCGCAGGCCGAAGGGGGCCATGCTGAGCTTTTCGAAGTGCTGGAAGCGCGAACGGCCTGTGACGGTGTTGAAGAAGGCGCTGGCATCGGCCCCGTAGTCGGCGCGGCAGGTCAGGTAGCTGATGTCGGTGTAAAGTTTGGCCGTGGCCTCGTTGTAGTTGCCGGTGCCGAAGTGCATGTAGCGCATCATGCGCCCGGCTTCGCGGCGCATGATCAGGCAAATCTTCGCGTGCGTCTTCAGCCCGCGAACGCCGTAAATAATCTGCGCGCCGGCGGCCAGCAGATCTTCCGCACGTTCCAGATTGCGCGCCTCGTCGAAGCGCGCTTTCAACTCGACCAGCACGGTGACGTGCTTGCCTGCCTCCGCCGCCTTGATCAGGGCGCTGATGAGACGGCTGTTCTTTGCCGTGCGGTAGAGGATCTGCTTGATCGCCACCACATCAGGGTCAGCGGCCGCCTCTTCCACCAGCTGCACCACGGGCTCAAAGGATTCATACGGGTGATGCAGCAGGATGTCCTTGCGCCGGATGGCGGTGAACAAGCTTTCGCCAGGCTCGATGGCCGTGCTGTTCTGTGTCTCCCAGGGCTGCACCTTTAGCTCATCAAAGCCCGACAGGCCTGAGATGGCAAAGTAGGCGCGCAGGTCCAGCTCGCCAGGCACGGTGAAGACCTGGGCGCTCTTTTGGGATGCCAGCGAGCGGATGGTCTTTTCCAGCCCCCGCGGTGCCCCCTGCTCGATTTCGATGCGGATCGTCGCGCCCAGGCGGCGAGCATCCAGCACCTCCTCCATCTCGCTGGCCAGGTCCAGGGCGGCTTTATCATCGACGGCGATGTCCGTGTTCCGGCTCAACCGGAAACGCGCCGCGCCCTTCACCTGCTCGCCGGGGAAGAAGTGGTGCAGAAACAGCTCCAGGACATCCTCGAAATTCAGGTAAGCATGAGCGCCAGCCTCCGTGTCCGCCACGGTGATGTGGCGTGGCAGGTTCGACGGCAGCACGAACATCACCTGCCTGTCCTCTTTGCCTTCCGAGGCCACCAGGCAAAGCAGCACCAAGTTCAGGGCTGGAAGACTGGGCGGCATTTTCGGGTCGATCTCGATGGGGGAGAGAACCGGGTGGATGTGCTCCAAAAAGTAATCCTGCAGCAATGTGCGTTGCAGCGGCGTCAACTCCGGCCCGCTAAGGCGGCGAATGCCATGCGACCGCAGCTCCGGCAGCACCTGCTCGTTGAGGATTTCATACTGCCGAGCGATGAAGGCCACCGTGCGCGCTTTGATCTGATCCAGCTGCTGCGTCACCGTCAGCCCCGCATTGTCTTTGGCCCGCAGCCCCTGATCCCGCATCAACTGCAAGCCGCCCACGCGCACCATGTAGAACTCATCCAGGTTCGACGCCGTGATGGCCAGGAACTTCGCTTTCTCCAGCGCAGGTAGGCCCGGCCGTGCCGCCTCCTCCAGCACACGCTCGTTGAAGGCGAGCCAGGACAGCTCGCGGTTGATGAAATGATCAGCGGTGAAGGGCGAAACAGCAGGCATGATGGGCAGGCCTAGTTTGTGCCCTCGTTTCCCCGCCTCGCCAAGTGCATTCAGCGAGGGGCTGGAAACTGTCACATTCTCAGGGCGTATCCAAACCGAACGCCGTGTGCACGGCCTGGGCGGCCTTTTCGATCTCGGACTCTTCGACGATGACGGCGACTTTGATTTCGCTGGTGGAAATCATGAGGATGTTCGCGCTGACGTCGGCGAGGGCCTTGAACATTTTGGAGGCGACGCCGCTGTGGCTTCTCATGCCGATGCCGACGACGCTGAGTTTGGCAATGCCGGACTGCGTGCGCAGTTCCACGCCTTCGCCAAGGCTGCTGACCACCTCTTTCAGGGCGGCTTCGGCTTTCGGGAGGTCGGCGGCGCTGAGCGTGAAGGAGATGTCGGTGATGCCGTCCCAGGAGACGTTCTGCACGATCATGTCGATCATGATGTTTGCCTGGGCGATGGCTCCGAAGATGGCCGCGCTGACGCCGGGGCGGTCGGGCACGTCGTCGATGGTGACCTTGGCTTGATTGCGTTCGAGGCTGACGCCGCGCACGACGACGGATTCCATGCCGGGGGTTTCTTCTTTCACGAGGGTTCCTGGGTTGTTGTTCATGCTGTTGCGCACTTCGAAGCGCACACCGAATTTTTTGGCAAACTCGACGGAGCGGCTCTGCATCACCTTGCTGCCACTGCTGGCCATTTCGAGCATCTCGTCGTAGCTGATCTCGGGGATCTTGGTGGCGGTCTTCACGACGCGCGGGTCGCAGGTGTAGACACCATCCACGTCGGTAAAAATCTGACACAGGTCGGCCTTGATCGCGCCAGCCATGGCGATGGCGGTCAAGTCGCTGCCGCCGCGCCCGAGGGTGGTAATGTGGCCGTCGGCGGTCTTGCCCTGGAAGCCAGCGATGATGACGACGTGGCCATCATCGAGCATTTGATGCACGGCGTCGGGTGTAATGGTGGAGATGCGCGCCTTGGTGTGCACGCCGTCTGTCGAGATGCCCGCCTGGGCACCGGTGAGGGACACGCCTTTGCCGCCGAGGTCGTTCACGGCCATGGCGGTCAAAGCGATGGTTGTCTGCTCACCGGTGGCAAGCAGCACATCCATCTCGCGCTCAGTGGGATCACGAGAGACGTCTTTGGAAAGCTTGATCAAATTATCCGTGACGCCGGACATGGCGGAAACGACCACGACGACTTGGTTGCCGGCGCGTTGAGTTTCCAGGGCGCGGCGTGCGACATTGCGAATCCGCTCGGGATTCGCAACCGAGGTGCCACCATATTTCTGAACGATGAGTGCCATGAGGAAAAGCCCGCGATTGGCGGGAAAAGGGCGGGGAGTGTGGCACGGAAGACGGGCCGCGCAAGAGTCTCTTGAGAGCCCGGCGCGCCGAAGGACGGTTAGCAAGTTATTCACATACTGGTGCCTTGGATGGGTGGAGCGTGGAGATCAGAACCGGAGAAGGATGTGAAGAAGAATGTTCAAAAAACACGAGAAATCATTTGCGCCATGGAATCGCAGTGCTAAACCTCCCGGCTCCACAGCCTGAGGCTTCCCTCCCGAAGCTTCAGTTCTACAAAGGCCCGTTTCGACGGGCCTTTACTATCGGCAGCGACACCGGACAAATGACGCATCAGCTGTGGGATGGGTGAATTGTCTTTTGGTGTCGCCACGATAGCGACAGCATTGCCAGTTAGACAATTTTTTCTTCAAGTATGCCCACCATTAACCAACTCGTTAGACACGGACGCTCCAGCAAGGCTGTGAAGTCAAAGTCGCCTGCGCTTGCCAACTGCCCGCAGCGTCGTGGTGTCTGTCTGCAGGTGATGACCCGCACGCCCAAGAAGCCGAATTCGGCTTTGCGTAAAGTGGCTAAGGTTCGTCTCACGAATGGCTTTGAAGTTATTGCTTACATCGGTGGTGAAGGTCACAATCTTCAGGAGCACAGCATCGTGCTGGTTCGTGGTGGTCGTGTGAAGGACTTGCCGGGTGTTCGTTACCACATTGTGCGCGGCACGCTCGACTGCTTGGGCGTTGAAGCCCGCCGTCGCGGTCGCTCGAAGTATGGCGCTAAGCGTCCGAAGCCGGGTGCTGCTGCCGCCGCTGGCAAGAAGAAATAATCTCCCTTTCGAATCAAAGCTTTCCATTCTTATGGCCCGCAGAAAACGCATTTACGAGAAGCCTGACCTTCGCGACTCCCGCTATGACAGCCCCCTGGTGGCTCACCTGATCAATAAGGTGATGGCATCCGGCAAGAAGTCTTTGGCCGAGCGAATCGTCTATGGTGCGATCGACAAGTTGAACGAAAAGTCTGACGCTGTCGACCCGCTTGAGCTGCTCAACCGCGCCATCGAGAATGCAAAGCCTCGCGTCGAGGTGAAGGCTCGCCGTGTGGGTGGTGCCACCTATCCGGTGCCGATTGAGGTGACGCCAGCCCGTTCGGAAGCACTTGCGCTTCGCTGGCTGATCGGTTTCGCTCGTGGTCGCAAAGGCACGCCGATGCACCAGGCGCTGGCCAACGAGCTTCGTGATGCCTCCACAAATCAGGGCAACGCCGTGCGCAAGCGGGACGATGTGCACAAGCAGGCGCAAGCTAACCGCGCGTTCGCTCACTTCCGATTCTAATTCGTCTCCCTCCTTTTGTTAGATCCTCTTTACTTTGCCTGATCTCATGTCCGCCTCGAGAAATCACCCCAACCGCGAATATCCGCTGGAGCGCACGCGCAACATCGGCATCTGTGCTCATATTGATGCTGGAAAGACTACGCTCACCGAGCGAATTCTGTTCTACACCGGCATGATTCATAAGATCGGTGAAGTGCATGATGGTGCAGCCACCACTGACTGGATGGAGCAGGAAAAGGAGCGTGGAATCACTATTACCTCCGCTGCAGTGACCGCGCGCTGGAAGCAGCTCAAGGACGAGGGTATCTACAAGACTCGTGAGCTGGAAGATATGCGGGTGAACATCATTGACACCCCTGGCCACGTGGACTTCACGGCCGAGGTGGAACGTTCGCTGCGCGTCCTGGACGGTGCGATCTTCGTGCTTTGCGGTGTGGCGGGCGTTCAGCCCCAGTCAGAAACAGTGTATCGTCAGGCTGAAAAGTATGGCGTGCCTCGCATTGCCTTCGTCAACAAGATGGACCGCACCGGTGCCAACTTTGACAACGTGGTCAAAGATGTGCGCGAGAAGCTTGGTGCCAATGCTTGGCCGATCCTGATCCCGATTGGTGCCGAAGATCTTTTGATCGGCCAGATCGACGTCATCAACAAGAAAGCCATTCTTTACGCCGACAGCGACAAGTGGGGCTCCACTTACACGATTCGCGATCTCGAAGGCGCTGAAATCGCCAAGGCTGAAGAAGCCTACAACGGTCTGCTCGAAGAGCTTTGCAATCAGGACGATGAGCTCGGCATGATGTTCCTTGAGGAAAAGCCGATCTCGATTCAGGATGTGAAGGCTGGTCTGCGCCGTGCTGTCATTGCCAACAAGATCATTCCGATGGCTGGTGGTTCCGCCTTCAAGAACAAGGGTGTTCAGTATCTGATTGACGCAGTGATCGACTACCTGCCGGGTCCGCTCGACATTCCTGCCGCCAAGGGTATCAATCCTGACGACCACAGCATCGTGGTCGAGGCTGAGGCCAATGACAACGCCAAGTTCTGCTCCCTGGGCTTCAAGCTGTGGAGCGATAAGTTTGGCCGCCTCGTGTTCTTTCGCGTTTATTCCGGGCACATCAAAAAGGGCGACACCATTTACAATCCCCGCAACCGCAAGACGGAGCGTGTTGGCCGCTTGATTCAGATTCAGGCTGCCCAGCAGAAAGACATTGATGTGGTCTACGCGGGTGACATCGCCGCCATGGTGGGTGTTCGCGATGTCCGCACCGGTGACACTCTCTGCGACGAAGATTTCGAGATTCAGCTGGAACCGCCGTCGTTCCCCGAGCCGGTGATCAGCATGTCGGTCGAGCCGAAAACCAAGGGCGATCAGGAGCGCATGGCCAACGCCTTGCAGCGTCTGTCTGAAGAAGACCCGACTTTCTTCGTCAAGACCGACGAGGAAACCGGCCAAACCATCATCGCCGGCATGGGCGAGCTGCATTTGGAAATTCTTTGCGACCGCTTGAAGCGCGAGCACAAGGTGGAAACCGTCACCGGCAAGCCGCAGATCGCCTACCGAGAAACCATCACCATCCCAGCGGGCGGTGAAGGCAAGCTGGTCAAGCAGTCAGGTGGTCGCGGACAGTATGGCCACGTGGTGCTCAGCGTCACGCCGAATGAGAAGGGCAAGGGCTTCACCATCGACAACAAAGTTGTGGGTGGCACCATCCCGAAGGAATACATCAACGCCTGTAAGGCTGGTGCAGCCGAGGCGGTGCTCAACGGCATTATCGCCGGCTATCCGGTGGTCGACATTCATGTCGATCTTTTGGACGGTTCCAGCCACGAAGTGGACTCCAATGAGAACGCCTTTAAGATGGCGGCGATCTTCGCCATGAAGGACGCGATGAAGAAGGCCAAGTGCATCTTGATGGAGCCGATTATGGCCGTTGAGTGCTCCACGCCAGAGACTTACCAGGGCGACCTGATGGGTGACCTGAATCGCCGTCGCGGCAAGATCCAAGGCATGGACAGCAAGGGCAGCCTTTGCATCCTCAAGGCCGAAGTCCCTCTGTCGGAAATGTTCGGTTACTCGACTGCCATCCGCACCCTGTCCAGCGGACGCGCCAGCTACACGATGACACCTTCCCATTTCGAGCAGGTGCCTGGCAACATTGTTGAACAAATCGTCGAACAGCGCGGCGGCTCCAAAGCCTGATCCAAGCCCAACCTTCCTTAGCTATGCAGAATCAACGCATCAGAATCCGCCTCCGGGCCTACGACTATCGCACGCTGGACAAGTCCACGGCGGACATCGTGGAGACCGCCAAGCGCACCGGAGCCAAGGTGGCAGGCCCGATCCCGCTTCCTACCCGCATTGAGAAGTTCACGGTGAACCGTTCTCCACACGTGGACAAGAAGTCCATGGATCAGTTTGAAATTCGCACGCACAAGCGCCTGCTCGACATCGTCGATCCAACGGCGCGCACGGTGGATGAGCTCAAGAAGCTCAACCTCCCTTCAGGCGTGGACATCACCATTCGCATCTAACTTTAGCAACAGGAGAGAAACACATGAGTCTAGGTCTCATCGGCAGAAAACTGGGTATGACCCACGTTTATCAGAATGACGGTTCCTCCGTTGCTGTGACAGTCATCGACGTCAAAGGCAACCAGGTGCTGCAGGTCAAGAAGAAGTCGGAAAAGGATGGCTACACGGCTGTTCAAGTCGGCTTTGGTGAACAGCTCGAGCGCCGTATCAAGCGCGCCAAGCTGGGCCACCTGAAGCGCTGGAATGGGGCTCCGAAGAAAAAGCTTCAGGAGTTCCGTGTGGATTCCGAGGAGAACCTTCCGGCCTCCGGCCAGGAGTTGGGTGTGGATTTGTTCCCTGCCGGAGCTTGGGTGGACGTGATTGGCACCACTAAGGGCCGCGGCTTCCAAGGCGTCGTCAAGCGTTACAACTTTGCTGGTCAGCCCCAATCGCACGGTTCCATGATGCATCGCCGTCCTGGTTCCATTGGCTGCCGTCTGACCCCGGGCTTAGTCTGGAAGAATCAAAAGATGCCTGGCCACATGGGCCAAGCTCGCCGCACCACGCAGAATTTGCAGATCGTGCAGAGCCGTCATGAGGATGGAGTGCTACTTGTCTCGGGCGCTGTGCCAGGGTCGAACGGAAGCTATGTGCTGGTCCGTCCGGCCATCAAAAATCCCGCCGCTCGTATCGCCGCGCGTCCTCAGCCGAAGGCAGATGCCAAGGGTAAGAAAAAATAATTCCATACCAGGAGATTTGAGTCATGGCAGCAGATGTAATTTCAATTGAAGAGGCGAAGCGCGCGAGCCTGAACCTAACTGAAGAGGGTAAAGGCGCTCGTGCCTTGCACCAAACGGTTGTCGCCTACCGCAACAACCGCCGCTCAGGCACCGCCTCTACGAAACGTCGTGGCGAAGTGGCCGGCAGCGGGAAGAAGTTGTGGAAGCAAAAGGGCACCGGTAATGCGCGTATGGGCAGCCGTCGCTCTCCTATTTGGCGTGGCGGTGCAGTGTCTTGGGGCCCGCGGCCTCGCGATTATTCGCAAAAGATCAACAAGAAGGTCAAGCAGCTGGCGCTTCGCACCGCTCTCACCGGCCGTATCAACGACGCGGATGTGATTCGCGTGGACAGCTTCGTCATTGCCGATGGCAAAACCAGGAGCTTCGTCGCCGCCGTGCGCGCCATCACAGACGCCAAGAAGGTGCTCATCGTTGGTTCGTTCGACGAAATCACCCTTCGTGCTGCCCGCAATGTCGCCTGGGTTCAGATGACCCGCTCGGAAGAAGTCAACGCCGAGAACCTGCTCAACTACGGCAAGGTCATCCTGACCGCTCACGCCATGGAAGTGCTGGCCCGCAGAACCGCCACCAACTAATCTGTCATGAAAGACCTTTTCCAAGTCATCGACACCATCCGTCTCACGGAAAAAGCCACCTTGCTGGGCGAGAAAAACAACGAGTATGTTTTCCGCGTTCACCCCAAGGCCAGCAAGCCTGCGATCAGAAAAGCCGTCGAGTCCCTCTTTGGCAAGACCGTGATTGGCGTGCGCACCGCCAGCTATTCCGGCAAGGAACGCCGCAAGGGCCGCGCTGACGCAGGCCGTGCGAATCACTGGAAGAAGGCAATCATCCGCCTGAAAGAAGGCGAGCGTTTCGACCTCGTCTAAACCCCTCGAACCCCGAGCGCGAGCAACCTTTAATTGAACCGCAGTCATGGCGCTGAAAACTTTCAATCCCATCACCCCGTCCAACCGCTACAAGCAGTGGAACTCTTTCGAGGAGATCACCAAGCACAAGCCGGAACGCAGCCTCACGGTTGCTCTGCGCAAGTCGGGTGGACGCAACAACACGGGCCGCATCACCTGCCGCCATATCGGCGGCGGTCATAAGCGCCGCTACCGCATCATTGATTTCAAGCGTGCCCGTCGCGACGAACCAGCCACGGTCGTGGGCATCGAATACGATCCAAACCGCTCGGCCCGCATCGCCCTCATTCAGTATAAGGACGGCACAAAGGCATACATTTTGTCTCCCGTCGGACTTCAGGTCGGCGGTTCCGTCATCGCTGGTGGCAACGTCGCCCCTGATCTCGGCAATGCCCTGCCCTTGAGCGAGATTCCTCTGGGCACTTCCATCCACAACATCGAGCTGGTTCCTGGCCGTGGTGGTGTGGTGGCCCGCGCGGCCGGTCAAGAAGCCATTTTGTCCAACCGCGAAGGTGCCTATGCCTTGGTGAAGATGCCTTCTGGTGAAATCCGCAAGATTAATGCGCGTTGCTACGCCACTGTCGGCAAGGTCGGCAATGTGGAGCACATGAACGTGGTCAGTGGCAAAGCAGGCCGCACCCGCTGGCTGGGCGTCCGTCCTACGGTTCGCGGTATGTGCATGAACCCAATCGACCATCCGAACGGAGGTGGCGAAGGCCGCTCGAAGTCTGGTGGTGGCCGTCAGCACCTGCTCAGCCCGTGGGGTCACGCCAAGGGCGAGAAGACCCGCAACAAAAAGAAGGCCTCCAGCCGTCTCATCGTGCAGCGCCGCAAGGCCAAGTAAATCCCATCTTTTCAATCTTAGACTTTACCAAACTTATGGGACGTTCGCTCAAAAAAGGACCCTTTATCAGCCAGAAGCTGCTCGCAAAGATCGACAAGATGAACGAGGCAACTCAGAAGCGCCCGATCAAGACTTGGTCGCGGGCTTCGATGATCACGCCTGACTTGGTTGGTCACACTTTCCTGGTGCACAACGGCAAAGACTTTGTCAGCGTGTATGCCACGGAAAACATGGTGGGACATCGGCTTGGCGAGTTTTCCGCCACTCGCTTCTTCAAGGCTCATGGCGCTCACACCGCCAAGGTCAGCAAGTAATTCAACGGCTTTTTTCCTCCTGTTTTCATGAACCGCATTCTCGCCAACCTTCATTCTATCATCATGGCCGCCGCCATGGGGATGGGGGGTGTGTGCGCGGCTCAACAAGGGAATTTGGAGCTGCTGGAGCTGAAAACGACGTTGGAAGCTTCGGCACGCCGCATCAATGATCTGGAGGTCCAGTTGGCCGCCCAGCGTGCTCAAAATGCGGCTGTCACCCAGAGCCTGAACTCGGTGACCAACGAAGCTAATCAGAGCCGCGAGAGTTATGAGAAGCTTCGCGGTCTAATGGAAGGTCTGGGGGTCAGTGCGCTCGACGCCTCCGGTGATCAAACCCGTGAACGCATGATTGCCGCACTCAGCGATCTAAGGTTGGTGGATGAGCAAAAGCGCAAGCTTTCAGAAGCGTTGGTGGCGCTCAGCGAAGCTTCGCTGAGTCTGGTTAAGGCATCACAGGGAACCGATCCTGCGGTGGTCAAGAAGCTCGATGACGCCCTCGCCATTGCCGACCAAGCTATCCGTTCATCAAACGCGGTGGGAGGCCAGGAAGCTGCTCCGACGGATCTTCATCAAGCTAAGGTCGTGGCGTTGAAGGCAGACGCCGGAGTCGCCGTGCTCAACGTGGGTTCCCAGGATGGAGTCAAGGTAGGAATGCCTTTCGCAGTGTTTCGTCAAGACAAGCCCGTGGCTAAGGTCATGGTGGTGGATGTCCGCAAATCCGTTTCCGGCGTGGTTGTTCAGCAGCTCGCCAGCAGTGCTAGCCCCGTGCAGATTGGGGATCGGGGAGCTATTGATACCGAACGCAATTTTTAATCAAGGAGAAGACTCATGGAGGTAAAAGCCATCTACAAGAACGCCAGGATCTCGCCGCTGAAAGCGCGCGAAGTGACCCGCGAAATTCAAGGTCTGGACGTCTCGCACGCCCTCGCCCTGCTGAACTACACCCCGAAAAAAGCGGCCCTGCTTATTGGCAAGACGCTGCAGTCGGCCGTCGCCAATGCTGAAAACCAGCATGAGCTAGATCCTGAAACCCTCATGGTGAAGACCTGCACGGCGACACCCGGACCGACGCTGAAGCGCATCATGCCACGCGCCCGCGGCTCCGCCGCACCGATTTTGAAGCGCAGCTCCCACATCACTGTCATTCTTGCCGCGAAGCCGGCCGAACCCGCTGAGGAAAAGCCGAAGCGCGCGCTCCGCAAAGCCAAGGAAGCTTAATACAAGTCGTCTAGCCACTCGATCATCATGGGACAAAAAGTTAATCCAATCGGTTTCCGCCTCGCCGTCCAGAAGGACTGGCGCTCCAAGTGGTATGCCCCTGCCAAGGAATTCACTGAATTCCTGCACAGCGACATTCAGATCCGCAACTACTTGAAGGCCAAGCTCATGCAAGCCTCGATTTCCAAGATCGTGATTGAACGTGCTTGGAACCAGGTCCGTGTGACGCTGCACACCGCGCGCCCTGGCTTGGTAATCGGTCGCAAAGGACAGGAAATCGACGTGATGAGCCAGAAGGTCTCCGAGCTTTGCGGAGGCAAGCAGGTCAAGATTGACATCTTCGAGATCAAGACCCCTGAGCTTGACGCGCAGCTGGTCGCAGAATCTGTGACGCAGCAGCTGGAGCGACGTATCTCTTTCCGGCGCGCTATGAAGCGCGCGGTGCAGACCGCCATGGACATGGGCGCTGACGGCATCCGTATCCGTGTCGCTGGCCGCCTCGGCGGCTCCGACATCGCCCGCGCTGAATGGTATCGCTTGGGCAAGGTGCCTCTTCAGACCCTGCGCATTCCGCTGGACTATGGCTTCGCCGAGGCGCGCACGGTGTATGGCATCATTGGTGTGAAGGTTTGGCTGAACAAGCGCCCGGATCTCGAAAATGGCGCACCCCGCCAGGGCGGTGAACGCCGAGAGCGACGTGAGCGTGGTGACCGTCCTCCTGGCGGAGGCCGTGGCCGTGGCGGCCCACCCCGCCGCGAATATGCTCCAGCGCCAGCCGCTGCACCCACCGCGGAGGCCGCCCCTGCGCAAGCTTGATCCGCTTTCCCCTGAGTTTTCCCATATCAATCTGACACGACACCACACGACTTATGGCCCTTTTGCCCAGCAGAACCAAGTTTCGCAAGAGCCAACGCGGCAGCCGCAAAGGCAACGCCACCAGCGGTAACAAGCTGGACTTTGGCGACTACGGCCTTCAGACGCTCGAACGCGGCTGGATCAAGAACAACCAGATTGAGGCCTGCCGTGTGGCGATCACCCGCTTCCTGAAGCGCAAAGGCAAGGTGTTTATCCGCATCTTTCCGCACAAGCCTGTGACCGCCCGCCCGCCAGAAACGCGAATGGGCAAGGGCAAGGGAGCTCCAGAGTTCTGGGTTGCCGTCGTGCTGCCAGGGCACATGCTCTTTGAGATTTCGGGCGTCAATGAGGCCACCGCCCGCGAGGCCTGCCGTCTCGCCGCCACCAAGCTTGGCCTTCGCACCCGGTTCGTCGTTCGCAACGCCGGCCATTAATTTAACTTTTTTGGACTGACATGAAAATCAAAGAACTGCGTGAATTGACTGTGGAAGAGCTGAAGAAGCGCGGCCGCGATCTCCGCCAGGAATCCCTGAATCTGCGCATGCAGCAGGCCACCGGCCAGCTTGAAAACCCGGCGCGTCTGCGCCTGATCCGCCGCGAGGTGGCACGTATTGAAACGCTGCTTACCGAGCGCCGCAAAAAGACGGCCGCCGGGGCCGCCGCATCCTGACCTTCCACCCGATTGATTTCCCATGAGTGATACCGCAACAGCAGCGACCGAGGCAAAGGCGAAGAAGACCCGCGTGGGTGTCGTCGCGTCCAACAAAATGAACAAGACGATCGTCGTCGAGGTGGAGCGCCGCGTTGCTCACCCCTTGTTCAAAAAGATTGTGCGCAAGACGTCCAAGTTCTACGCCCACGACGAGGAGCAGAAGGCCGCCATCGGCGACACAGTCGTCATCGAAGAGAGCCGCCCTCTTAGCAAGCTCAAGCGCTGGAATCTGGTGGAGGTGCTGAAGCACTAATCGCCGTCACTTTTAACCGAACCTATTCGAGGACAAGACTATGCTGCAAATGGAATCCGAGATCCCGGTGGCTGACAACACCGGGGCGCGCATGGCTGAGATGATCGGCGTGCTCAGCAAAAAGAACACCCGCTTCGCCTTTGTTGGCGACATCATCACCGCCCACGTGCGCGAGTCCACCCCGACCGCCAGCGTCAAGAAAGGCGAAGTCGTTCGCGCCGTGGTGGTGCGCACAGCCTTCCCGATCCGCCGCTCTGATGGCTCCGTGCTGCGCTTTGACCGCAACGCGATCGTCATCATCGACAAGGACAACAATCCCCGTGGCACCCGCATTTTTGGTCCTGTCGCCCGTGAGCTGCGCGACAAGAATTTCATGAAGATTGTTTCGCTCGCTCCAGAAGTGCTATGAACCGTCCCAAACTCCATGTCAAAAAAGGCGATCTTGTTCGCATCATCACCGGTGAAAACAAGGGTGTCGAGGGCGTGATCCTGAAGGTCATCCCGAAAAAAAATCGTGTGTTCGTTGAGGGCGCTTCCAAGCTGAAGAAGGCCGTGCGCCCAAGCCAGCAGCACCCGCAGGGCGGCTTCATCGAGATCGACCGTCCGATTCATATCTCCAATGTGAAGAAGGCGGATGGCGAGGCCAAAAAGCCCGCCGCCAAAAAAGCCGCGACAAAGAAGGCCGCAAAAAAGGCCGCCAGCAAGAAGTCAGTTGAATAGTAACAAATGTCCAGCATCATCCCCACCCCCCTCGGCCCCGTAGCCAGCCGTCCTTGGGAAAGGTGAAGGAGAAGAGACCCAAAGCCATGGAACCCGCACTACAGAAGCTCTACAAAGACATCGTCCCTGAGTTGCAAAAGCAACTCGGCGTCACCAATATTCATCAGGTGCCACGCCTGGAAAAGATTGTCATTAATTGCAGCATCGGCTCGCAGTCCGACCGCAAGGTGGCCATCGAGGACGCTGTCAACGATCTGACCCTGATCTCCGGTCAGAAGCCTGTGGTCGCCTTGAGCAAGATCGCCATCGCGAACTTCAAGCTCCGCGCCGGTGAGCCCGTGGGTTGTAAAGTGACCCTTCGCGGCCGCCGCATGTATGACTTCATGCTTCGCCTGGTCCGCACAGCGATTCCCCGCATCCGTGACTTCCGTGGTGTGCCTCCCCGTGCTTTTGATGGTCGGGGCAACTACACCCTTGGGATCACCGATCAGTCGATCTTCCCGGAGATTGAGCTGGACAAGATCAAGCGCTCGCTCGGCTTCGACATCACCTTTGTCACCAACACCAACAACGACGACCATGCCCGCACGATGCTGAAGGCCATGGGCATGCCGTTCCGCGACCGCCCGCAGCAGCAGGCGAAGAAGGAGGCGGCGCAGAACTAAGACTGCCGCCCGTGACACCTGAATCATAGACAAGAAAGACAAGCGCCATGACCGATCCTATCGCCGACTTCCTGACCCGCATCCGCAACGGCTCCGCCGCCGGACTCTCGGAAGTCCTCGCCCCCTACTCCAAGATGAAGGCTGAAATCAGCCGCATCCTCACCGAAGAGGGCTACATCTGGGGCTACGAAGTAGACACCCAGGAGACGCATCCCCGTCTCAAGTTGAAACTGAAGTATGACAAGAGGGCACCGGTGATCCGCAGCCTGAAACGTGTCAGCAAGCCGGGCATCCGGACATACGTGGCCGTGGATGAAATTCCACGTGTTCTTGGCGGGCTTGGGATTTCGATCCTGTCCACCTCGAAAGGCATCATGACTGGCTCCAAGGCACGCCGGTCGAAACTGGGCGGCGAACTGCTGGCCTTCGTCTGGTAACATTTTGGAGGATACAATTTATGTCACGTGTTGGTAAACAACTCATTCAACTGCCCGCGAAAGTGGCGGTCAAGATCGGCGCTGACCGCAGCGTGCTGGTCGAAGGACCGAAGGGTAAGCTCAACTGGACGCTGCCAGCAGGCATCAACGTTTCGGTGGAAGGCACCGAGGTCAAGGTGGAGCGCACTAATGACGAGCGCCAGACCCGCGCTCTTCACGGCACCTCGCAGCGCCTGATCAGCAACATGGTCGCGGGCGTCAGCAACGGCTTCCGTAAGGATCTGGAAATCGTCGGCGTGGGTTTCCGTGCTGCCGTCAAGGGCAATGTGGTTGATTTGAGCCTCGGCCAGTCCCACCCCCGCCTGCATCCGATCCCCGCCGGCCTCAAGGTGACGGTCACTGACAACACCAAGATCGCCATCGAAGGCATCGACAAGCACCTGGTCGGCCAGTTCGCATCCGACATTCGCTCCTACTATCCGCCGGAGCCATACAAGGGCAAGGGCGTCCGCTACGCGGGCGAGCAGGTCCGCCGCAAAGCCGGCAAGAGCGTCAAGTAATCACTGCAATTCGAATCATCATGGCCACGATCAACCGCAAAGCAATTCGCCGCCGCATTCACCTGCGTATTCGCAAGAAGGTGAACGGCACGACCGAACGCCCCCGCCTGGCAGTGCATTTCTCAAACAAGAACGTCTATGTGCAGCTGATCGACGACGATCAGCGCCGCACCCTCGCTTCTGCCTCGACGCGCGAGAAGGGCGAAACCAGCTCCGCCAACGTCGCGACCGCCACCCGCATTGGGGGCATCATCGCCGAGCGCGCCCTGGCACTGGGCGTGACCACCGTCGTCTTCGACCGTGGTGGCTTCGTTTATCACGGCAAGGTGAAAGCCCTGGCCGACGCCGCCCGCGAGAAGGGTTTGAAGTTCTAATCCGCAGACAACAAATATCATGGCAGAAGCAACAGCACAGAGAGCCGACCAGAGTGGTGGCGAAGAGCGCGGCGGTGGATTCATCGAGAAGGTGGTTCACATTAACCGTTGTGCCAAGGTGGTGAAAGGCGGACGTCGGTTCAGCTTCAGCGCGCTGGTCGTCAGCGGCGACCAGCAGGGCCGTATCGGCATTGGATTCGGCAAGGCTAACGAAGTGGCGGACGCCATCAAGAAGGCAACCGAAGGCTCCAAGAAGGATCTCATCACGATCAAGCTTCGCAACAACACCATCCCTCACGAGGTGGTGGGCAACCACGGCGGCGGCTGCATCATGCTGAAGCCCGCATCCCCGGGAACGGGCATCATCGCCGGTGGCGGTGCACGCGCCGTGCTGGAAGCGGCTGGCGTGAAGGACGTGCTCGCCAAGTCGCTAGGTTCGAGCAATCACGCGAATGTCGTTAAGGCGACTATCGCGGCTCTTCAGGGCCTGCGTCTCGCCGAGGACATTTTTCGCGCTCGCGGCAAGAAGCTGGCCTCGCAGGCTGCTTTGTAAATTCACAACACACACAGATCCCCCCTCATGAGACTTCACGACCTCCAAGCCGTTCCTGGCTCACGCAAGAGCCGCAAGCGCTTCGGCTGCGGCGAAAGCTCCGGCCATGGTAAGACCTCCTGCCGCGGTCACAAAGGCCAGAAGGCCCGCAGTGGCGCGGCCATTCGCCCAGGCTTCGAAGGCGGCCAGATGCCGATGCATCGTCGTCTTCCCAAGAAGGGCTTCAACAACGCCGCCTTCCAGGACAAGATTGTCACCGTTTCGCTCGACAAGCTCGAAAAGACCTTTGATGACGGTGCCATGGTCACCGTGGCCGCCTTGCGTGAAAAGCGCCTTGTGCGGGGCCAGTTCGACGCCGTCAAGGTGCTTGGCAATGGCGAGTTGACCAAGAAGCTCACCGTGGCTGTCGACACACTCAGCGCTTCTGCGAAGGAGAAGATTGAGAAAGCCGGCGGCTCCGTGGTTGCAGCATCCTAGTTCCTATTCTAAGACACTCGGGCGGCGGGGCGCTGCGGAGCATCCGCAGTCGTTTCGCCGCTTCGACTTTTTTACTCCTTCCCCATGATCTCCGCTTTTGCCAACAGCCTCAAAATTCCCGAGCTGCGTTCCCGCATTCTTTACACGCTCGCCATGATCGTGGTCGTCCGTCTCGGCACGGCCATCACCCTACCGGGTGTGAACCCCGAAGTGTTACGCGAATGGATCGCCAGCCGCACGGCCGACACCGGTGGTGCCGCTGCGGTTGCCGCGCTGCTGAATGTGTTCAGCGGCGGTGGTCTGGAGAACTGCGCCATTTTCGCCCTGGGCATCATGCCCTACATCAGCGCTTCGATCATGATGCAGCTGCTGACGGCAGTTGTGCCACAGCTTAGCAAGATGGCACGTGAGGAAGGTGGGCGTCAGAAGGTCAATCAATACACGCGCTATGCCACCATCGCGCTGTGCTTGTTCCAAGGTTACTTGCTGGCTAAGTCCCTACAGAACCCAGGTCAAAACATCTTCCTGTCGGGTCTCGCCGATACCATCAACAAGTTGGGCACGCCGCTGGTTCCTGACTTTGGCACAGGCTTCATCATCACGACTGTGGCGACCATCACCGCAGGCACGCTGCTCATGATGTGGCTCGGCGAGCAGATCACCGAGCGCGGCATTGGCAACGGCATCTCGCTGATCATTTGTATCAACATCGTGTCGGCACTGCCCGGCGCTCTGGTTCAGGTTTGGCAAACCTATGTGGGTGCCGACGGCACCTCTCCCAAAGCCGCCATGCTTGTAGTGCTGCTCGCGCTGCTTGTGGCGGTGATTGCTGGTGTGATCGCACTAACCCAGGCCCAGCGCCGCATTGCCATCCAGTATGCGAAGCGGGTGATCGGCAACAAGATGTATCAGGGACAGACGCAGTATTTGCCGCTGAAGATCAATTACTCCGGTGTCATGCCGATCATCTTCGCCCAGGCCATCTTGCTCTTCCCCACCCAGATGCTGAGCTACATGTTCCCGGACAGCAAGGCGGTCAGTCAGGCTGCTGCTTTCATGAGTTCCGGCTGGTTCTACTACACTGCGTCCGCCCTGCTGATTTTCTTCTTCAGCTACTTCTGGGTGGCCACGATGTTCCAGCCCACGCAGATTGCCGAGGACTTGAAGAAGTCGGGTGGCTACCTGCCCGGCATCCGCCCTGGGCAGCCGACCGCTGACTTCCTCGACTTCACCATGAGCCGCCTCACCTTCGCCGGGGCCATCTTCCTCACCGCGATCTACGTGCTGCCGAACTTTGTCAGTTCCGCGATGGGCATCAACAGCCAGGCGGCGCAGTTCTTTGGCGGCACCAGTCTGCTGATTCTGGTCGGCGTGGTGCTGGATGTCATGAAGCAGCTGGAAACGCACTTGCTGCAGGCCAACTACGACGGCTTCCTCCGCAAGGGCAAGATTCGTGGCCGCAGCGAGCGTGTGCAAGGAGCCTCGGGCCGCGCCGCCGACTCCACCACGATTGTCTGGATGTGGGTTGGAATCGCCATCATCACGCTGGGCGGCATCGTTTATTATCTACTGAAGAAGTAACCACCATGGGCTTTCTCAGTGCGTCTAGGATACCGGTCCGGCATGGTTCCCAGCAGGACGGTATCCGTCGCGCTTGTGGTCTTGCACGAGATATCTTGCTGAAAACAGCCGCTCAGATTGCCGTCGGGGTCACCACCAAGGAGGTGGACAGATTCGCGGCGGCGGAGTTCAAGGCGCAAGGTTGCACCAGTGCGTTCCTCGGTTATCGCGGCTTTCCTGGCAATGTGTGCATCTCCATCAACGAGGAGATCGTGCATGGCATTGGAGGCCCGCGCGTGATTCAAGATGGGGACATCGTGAAGCTAGACATCGGCATCCACTATGACGGCTGGGTGGGGGACAATGCCTTGAGTGTTCCGGTGGGGAATGTGGCACCGGAGACTTTGCATCTGCTCGCGGCGACCGAAGAATCTCTGCATGTGGCCATCAGACATGCGCGTGATGGCGAGATGCTGGGCACGCTCTGTGCCTCCGTCGAGGAGCATGTGAAGCAGCACGGCTACACCGTGGTGCGCGAGTTCGTCGGCCATGGCGTTGGCCGCAAGCTGCATGAGGAACCGCAGGTGCCGAACTACGGCAAGCGCGGCGAGCGGCCTCGTCTGAAAGCCGGAATGACGCTGGCCATCGAGCCGATGGTGAACATGGGCTCGGCCAAGTCCCGCGTGTTGTCCGACGGCTGGACAGCGATCACACAGGACCGCAAACCTTCGGCTCACTATGAGCATGTGGTGCTCATCACCACAGGCGAGCCTGAGATTTTGACCTGGCGTGAGCGCATGTTCCCGCAGGGCGTGGCCTCGCTGGCAGCTGCATCGGCGGCCTAGCCCACGTTGCTTTGGCCGCTCTGCTTGGCTGGATCGTAGTAGATGCGCACATCCGCCTCGGCGTGCCCCAGGATTTCCTGGGCTCTCTTCAAGGCCTTGCGGGTGGCCAGGTTCGGGTTCAGAGCGCTGCCGGGGAAAATGTTCTCACGGCCGATGACATCGACCAGCCCGGAGTCACGCAGCACGCGGTAGACTTCCTTCATCGCCCCGCTGACGATCAAGTCGCGGCCATTGCTGCGCATGACTTGCATCAGCTCCTCCAACGCCATCACGCTGGTGGCATCCAAGTGCCGGGCATTTTTCAGGCGCAGAATGATGATGCGCAGGTTCGGATCGGCGCAGGTGCGCTGGATCTGAGTGCGGAACAGCTCTGCCGCGCCGAAGAAAAGCTCGCCCTCTACATGCACAATGGAGATGGACGGGTTCTGCCGCTTGCCATCCGCTGCCTCGGCGAGGTGGCCTTCCTGGTTGAACTCATACTCCACCAGTGAGGGGCGGCTGGCCTTGCGCAGGTAGAGCATGACGGAGAAGCCGACACCGGTGAAGATGGCCACGTGCAGCGGCACCAGCAGCGTGGCGGCGAAGGTGGTTACGAACACCACCGCGTCCGAGTGCGTGGCCGTCAGGGCGATGCGCAGATGGCGGCGGTTGATCAAGGTGGCGGCGATCAGCACGATGAGCACGGCCAACGATGATCTCGGCATGTGCCCTACCAGCGGCATTAGCAGGAGCGCTCCGATCAGGCAGAGAAGGCCGTTGAACACGCTGGCCATGGGCGTGGCGGCGCCGCTGTTGTGATTCAGGGCGGAGCGTGTCAGCGAGCCGGAGGCGGGCATGCCGCTCAGGTAGGCGCAGGCCAGATTGGCCACGCCCAGGCTCAGCATGTCCTGGTTCGGGTTCACACGCTGGCCAGACCGCGACGCCAGGGCCTTGGCCATGGCGCTGCTTTCCAGCGTGGCGAGAAAGGCGACGGCCACCGCCAGACCGAACAGGCGGCTGAACTCTGGAAGCAGACTGGCTGTGGCAAAATCGGGAAACGTGGGCAGCAGCTCGCGCCAGCCCACCTCATGTCCGGCAAAGGTGCGCACCTCCAGGCATGCAAGGCTCAGGCCCTCTGCCGAGAGAGCACCCAGCAGCAGGGCGATGATGAAGGCGGGCCATCCTGGCCGCCAGCGTTTCACCGCCCACCACGCCAGCCCGGTCAGCAGCGCCACAAGCAGCGTGGGCCACTGCGTCTCTCCGATCTGCATGATCAGCCGCAGCAAAATCCCTGGTAGAGTGCGTGGCTGAGTGGGCTCGCCATTCGCTCCCATCAGGGTCAGGCGGATGCCCAGCACATTCGGCAGCTGGTTGGCCATGATCAGCACTGCGGCACCGGTGACATACGCGACAATGACCGTGCGGCTGATGTATTGCGCCAGCTCGGCCACACGGAAGTAAGCGCCGACGACCAGCATGGCCCCGACCATGAAGACCAGCAGCGGCATCAGCATCAGACGGTCAAGCCCCGGATACGCGGCAAAGTAGGAGAAGACCATGAACGCCGTCGCATTCGTCGGCCCCAGCATCGTCTGGCGCGAGCTGGCCAGCAAGGGGCCGGTCATGGACGCCGTGGCGGAGCACGTCGGACCGTAGTGCAGCGGCAGCCCTGCCACATTGGCATACGCCATGCCCTGGGGCAGATCGAGCAGTGAGACATTGCAGGCGGCTCGAAGGTCCGCCTTGAGCTTGGCCAGGCTGTAGCGTTTCAGCGTGTGCCGCAATGGGAAAGGATCCAGCTGTCCAAGCGTGGTGGAATCGCGGAACTCGCGCCAGCCCTGCATCAATGAATGCAGCACCATCCGCCATTCGCTGTCCTTGCCAGAAGCCACGCCTTATCCTTCGCTCAACTCCTGCCCAAAGAAATCAAGAAACACTGCCTGATACACTTTCTTTTTGAACTTGGGCACCCAGGCCAGAGAAAACTCTGCCGGCATGATCCAGCGGAACTGGCCGAACTCCTGATGATGCGCGTCCAGGCGGATGTCAGCGTCCGTGCCATGGTAATCGCAGAGGTAGTAAGTCTGCTCCTGGCCACCATAGATGCCGTATTTCAAGCGACCCTTGGGGAAGGCATAGCGATAGCCGCCGCGCTGCTGCACCACGCTCACCAGCGCGGGCTTCACGCCGATCTCTTCCTCCAGTTCGCGGAACATCGCGGCCAGGAAATCCTCGCTCTCATCCACACCACCCTGCGGGAACTGCCAGGCACCTTTGACGTTCAAGCGCTCGGCGATGAGAATGCGGCCAGCGGGATCGCGCAAAATGGCGGCCACGTTCGGGCGGTAGAGAACAGGATCGGGATGCATGAGAGAATGACGAATGACGAATGACGAATGACGAATGACGAATGACGAATGACGAATGACGAATGACGAATGACGAATGACGAATGACGAATGACGAATGACGAATGACGAATGACGAATGACGAAT